>Ga0307445_10000225_pt1 | contig 28516 bp, 18 predicted proteins | sample SalMarSW160330MG_FD_202147 | JGI IMG/M metagenome (GOLD analysis project Ga0307445, IMG submission 202147) | Salt marsh sediment microbial communities from the Plum Island Ecosystem LTER, Massachusetts, United States - SW1603-30 | ecosystem: Environmental > Aquatic > Marine > Intertidal zone >... | reverse complement strand
CATATCGACTGCCAAGCTCATCAAGCTGCGAACTTGATCTTGTCCAGCCATACCGGCTGCCAAGCTCATCAAGCTGCGAACTTGATCTTGTCCAGCCATATCGACTGCCAAGTTCATCAAGCTGCGAACTTGATCTTGTCCAGCCATACCGGCTGCCAAGCTCATCAAGCTGCGAACTTGATCTTGTCCAGCCATATCGACTGCCAAGTTCCTCCAATTGTGAATTAGATCTGAAATCAACATTTATTGCATCATTCAGATACTCATCACTTAATGAGGATGAAACGTGGGTTTCAGGCACAGCTATTATATTATCTTGATTAACGCGATATCTGGTTGCTTTTTCTACATTGGCAACCTGCGCATAACAGGATAAGAATAGTCCGCCGACTAATAAGGATAATATAAATAAACGCATAGCGCCCACTCACAATTAGTTAATAATGACACTCATTAAGAACTACGGAATAACTCACCCTCTCTGGATACATGTAGCCCTTACAAGCATATTAAAAAGTCAATGTTTATGCCATCGGTATTTTCTACAAAGGTTTTGATTTTTAGTCGTTTGGGCAGGATTTATCACGTAATAATTACCATTTGATATAGTAATTAGTGATGAATGTAAAATAAATTTACGATTTTATCCACTAATTGATTGATATTCGTTAAATAAAATGTCTCGAAATCTTCAAAATTTCGCAATATTCAAATAATTTGGGTATTATTATTCTTTTAGTAGAATATCCAGCTTTGGTCTTGAAATACCCAAAAGTCTGGCACATTGTGTCTTATTTCCATTTAGTCGCTTTAATACTTCCCTTGCATAGTATTTCTCAAGATTTCTTAATCGGGTCACACCATAATTAACATCCATACGAATAATATTTTTAGGTACATCTTCACTTGCTGCAAAATCTTTACGTTCGACCTGAGTATTCTTCAATAAATTAGAAAAATCTTTGAGTTCAAGTTTACCGCTTTCGTTCAATAACACTGCCCTTTCTATGGCATTTCTTAATTCCCGAACATTACCAGGCCAGGTATAACCTTTCAGAAAGTGTTGAATATCCTTATCAATTTTTTTTACTGATTTTTCAAACTGTTGATTGAATTCTTTAATAAAATTATTTGCAAGCAAAACGATGTCTTCTTCTCTATCCCGAAGAGGAGGAATTTCCAACGATACTACGTTTAACCGGTGATACAAATCCCTCCTGAACAAATTCTTTTCCACTAATACACTTAAATCCCTGTTCGTAGCAGAAATGATCCGTGCATTGATAGGAATATCTGCCACTCCACCAAGTCTTTTAATTATTTTTTTCTCTATCGCTCTTAACAACTTTGTCTGAATGTTTAAACTTAAATCTCCAATTTCATCCAAGAATAAAGTACCTTTTTCAGCTAACTCAAATAATCCGATTTTTCGTGTTCTTGCATCTGTAAACGCCCCGGCTTCATATCCGAAAAGTTCGGATTCAAGTAAATTCTCTGGGATAGCTGTACAGACAATATCTATAAACGGGAATAAACTTGTTTTACCATTGTTATGAATAGCACGGGCAAACAGTCCTTTACCTGTTCCGGTTTCACCGGTAATAAGAATATTTGCATTACTTTTCTCCGAGACTTTAATTGCGAGATCAATAACACGAACTAAACTTTCTGATTCGCCGATAATGGATTTTATGCCCTGCCTGTTTATACCAAAGGTACCGGTTTTGTTTGATTCTGTTATATAATTTTTATTTGTAATAATTTCAGCGAGTAAAGAGGTAAACTTTAACACTTCGTAAGGGAATACAAAAACATTATAGAATCCGAATTTTAAAAGAGATGTCACAAATAATGCGTCGGCATTCCGCATTATGATAATTATTTTATTGCTGATCTGATTTTTTACAGCAATAACTTCTCTTAACCGAGGTGATTCGATTGATTCGATTTGCAGTACTATTATATCGTTATCTTCAGCGGAAAAGTTTTCAGGAAAGGAATAATTAATAGGGATGCCTTTCAGTGTTAACTGTTTTAGTGCAGACGTTATGGATACCACGTCTCCTGAATCTGAAAAGACTTTAATTTTTACCTGAATATCATCCATAAGCCGGTTTTTTACTTCTTTTGAAATATCTCAAGTTTTTCAAGCGCAGTTTTTCTTTCCTCCTGCTGCAAATAGGCTGATTTTAATTGAGTCGATTCTATGTTCTCTGCAATCAGATTTATTAAATCCCTAGCATAAAATATAAATTTCTTAGCTTTATTATGAAGCCCTCTAATAGTATATACTTCCGCAAGTGAAAGCAGCACTTTCCACGTTAGTTCTACGATACTTTGATCGACTAAATAGTTGTAAGCCCTCTCAAAATACTCGATTGATGTGGAAGAATTCCCGGAATTTGATAATAAGGATAATCTTCCCCAAAAGTATTCACGGATACCTTTGTAAAAATTATTTTTATCACAAACCTCAACGAAAACAGGATTCTCAAGCTCCTCTTTCACTTGTGAAAAAAAACCAGAATCTAAAAGGTAATTTAATAAAATTGTACTAACAGTTACATAGATTTTAAACTCTTCTTTTTCAAGATAATAAGCCCGAACTTTTATAAACTCTTCCATATCAATATCCTGTCCGGATAATAATAAGTTCATATTGTTCAATAATGAAGATTCGCAAACGTATTTTTTTTCTACATTATGTCTTTTTAATAAATCTGATGTCTCTTCATAAATTTCATTAAGCTTGTTAGTGCTACCTATAGTATAGTATATAAATCCATAAAGAACATACACAGCCACAAGTTCTTCAACATTTTGGGTATGTTCAAAAATTGTTTTAGATCCTTCCAACGCATTGAAGGCATTTTGATATTCACAAGTTGTAAAGTAAACTTCTCCCAGATTAGTCAGTGTAATACCTTGATTCTTTGTATTACCCAAACTGAGAAATATTTTATTTGCCCTTAAATATGATTCTGTACTTTCTTCAAAATTCGCCTTATCAGCATAGTAGATTCCATTATTTAAAAGTAGAACTGCTTCTTGTTCCAGACTACCAATTGAGAGATTAAGATTCAGTGCATTCTTCCAATGCAATTCTGCATTTTTACCATCTCCCTGAAGATTACATACATTTCCTATATTTACTTCTATGGCAGCTACTTTATCTTTCAGGTCAGCTTGTTTATAATATTCGAGTGCTTTGAAAAATTCATCCCTGGATTCATCAGAATTCTGATCTATATAAATAGCACATAATCCTAATAAATTGTGAACTCTTCCCCTGTCTTCATCTCGGACATCTTTCCTTAATAAAATTTCCCTGCATAAATCAGCAGCGTCATTAAAATTATTGGCATCAAATTTTGCATAAGCTAATTCTACAAATAATTTACTTCTTCTGAATTCATCTTCTACCTTAGGAATTAATGAATTTATCAATTCCATACCTTCTTTCAGATTCCCTGAGTTTATTAACGAGCTTCCCTTGATTATATATAGTTCTAATGCTTTTTCTGAATCTAGACTATCTACATCAAGTTTACCAATATTATCAAGAACCGTTATGAAGTCACTAAGATGATATAAAGTTACTATTAACTGGTATCTTACTTCGTTTATTTCTGATTCTGAAATTTGCAGTTCCAGCAGATGATTCAAAATTGATTTCATATAAGAATACGCCGCGATTTCTCCCGCTTTTTTTAATTCTTCTTTCCAGATAAAATATGCCGCTTCAAAATCGCCAGCCAATTCATACTGCCGCGCAAATTCACTTCTGTTTATCTCAATTCCGGAACCTGAAATAGTTTTGGCGAGTTGAGCATGAAATTCTCTTTTGTTATCAATTAAAGAATAAATATGTTTTTTTAATCCGTCAGATGAAATAACAGGTACTGTATTTGCTCCGCTGACTGATTGAATAATATTATTTATTTGAAGCGTAGAAAAGATATCATTTAACTCATCCTGACTAAGGTTAAGTAGATTTTTTAAAACCGATTGATCCGGATTTCCTTCAAAAACCGAAATCATTTTAGCTAAATTCATTTCTTCATTGTTTAAATTCGCCAGGCGCATATCATAAATTGCCGTTAATGAACCTTCCATACCTGAAAGCTTTTCAACATTTTTTTCTATTCTTACTTCACCAGGATCGAAATGAATAACTTTTAAATTTATCATATCCCTTATGAAGTCAATGATATTTCCTGGAAGCAGATCGGCATAACTCAAGATCAAATCTTTAAGTTGATCCCGCGGAAACAGATCATAAAACGCAATATTAAGAAACCCCGATAATTGCCTTTCTACAAATGAACCTACAGATATTTCTCTTAAATTATTAATATCTTTAGATGAATAGTCAAAATCCGACGACTCGGATACTATGACTTTTATATTGTTTACCTGCAAAGCAGGAATCATTTCTTTTATCATATCGCTCGTAAACGGATCGAATAAATTATAATCATCTATTAGTAAAATGAATTTTGATTTACTGGTGATAACTGATAAAATAGAATGTAGATCTTCTATAAAATTTTTCTGTCTGCTCTCAATAAAGGAATCAATATGTTTTTTATCACTAGCACTAAGGTTTAAATAAACCTGTTCGGAAAATGCTATCTTTTTTATTATTAACTTGATTAGATCAATCCCAGACATTCCCTGTGTATTACTTACGAGCAAAGAGTTCGAAAATTTCTCATAAATCCTGTTGATTAAAGAACTTCTGCCGGCACCATCAAAACCCCTTATAGAGAATACTTCACTACTGTATTTATCTTCTATATACAGACTAAGGATATTTATCAAATCATCCCTGCCACTAAAAACTTTGGCTGGCATGAAATTCTGATATGTTTTCGGACTTATTTCAAACCCAAGATCAGCAATAACCTCCAAAGTATTACTATATCTTTCGGAAGGAATTTTTTGTAAAAGTTTTTTATCAATTTCAATCAAATCACCACTAACTACCTGAACTGCGGGAAAATCAAAATCCTGCTCAACCTGAGCTTTGTAAATGTTTAATTCATCCTCAGCATCGAAAGGCAGTCTTTTGTAAATAATTTCGTACAATAAAATACCGAGTGAATAAAGATCAACACGATGATCATGTGGTTCCTGTTTTAGTAACTCCGGCGCTATGTATTGTGCTGTGCCTTTTATCGTATGTTCCTTTTTATCAGGTAGAAATTCAGCTAATCCCAAATCAATTAATTTGATTTGGAGAGTACCGTCATCATCCGAAACCAGTATATTTTCCGGTTTAAGATCATAGTAGATGTAATTGGATTGATGTAGGTAATACAAAACAGAGCAAAGTTGTTTTAATATTTCCCTGAGTTTCAATTCATCAGATAGGGATTCATACCTGGATAGTTCAACCGATCTAAAATATTCGAGGACAATAAAAGGTGATCCGACTTCGATTGGATCACTTTGATCAATCTTAACTGCCGTTCCCATTTCATAAGATTGGATAATACCCGGATGCTCTAATTTTTGTAGAATGAAAAATTCATCTCTGAATAAGGACAACTCGCTTTCATCAACATTTGGCGAAAGGAATTTCACAGCAACTTCCCTATTACCAGAATCATAATCTTTACACAGAAAAACTTTGCTTCTGCCTTCTCCTATTTCTTTTATTATCTCGAATCTTTTGTTGATCATACCTATGCTGCCGGATTAAAAAATTTGTTTAATCTTTTACCTAAATCGTTTACAGAAAAAATTGTTAAAATTAAAATAAGCCCGGGAAAGAAAATCATCCACCATGCTTTTGTAATATATTGCTGTCCTGATTCAATCATTGATCCCCAAGAAGGATATGAGCCGCCTGAACCGAGACCAAGATAACTTAAAGCTGACTCCGCCAGAATTACATTACTAAACTGAAAAATTATATTTACAATTACAGGAACAATTATAACCGGCAGAATTTCTTTAATAAGAATACCAAATTTTGTTACTCCGAGTAAACCTGCAGAAATAATATAATCTTTATTTTTTACCGAGATGACTTCACTTTTTACAATTTTAAACAAGCTCATCCAGCCTGAAAATCCCAGGACAAAAATTACAGATAACAATGAATTTCCAAACATTGCAAGTACCAAAATTATTAAATAGATAACCGGAAACGCTAAAAATAAATCTGTAATTCTACTAAAAATCATGTCAATTATCCCGCCTTTGAAACCAGCTATAAAACCAATTGCCAGACCTATTACTAATGATACCAAAACCGCACCAATACCAACTAAAAGTGAAATTCTTGCACCATATATTAATCTTGTAAAAATATCACGTCCAAATTCATCTGTTCCGAGAATAAAAGTCTTTTCTTCAATTTCAGGTTTTTCGTTCACGAGTACAACTTCAGAAAGATTAATCTTCTTTAGTAAATCTTTTTGAGTGAATAAAATCTCATTGGAAGATATTTCCACTTTATTAGCTAAGATTATACTTTCATCGAAAGGTTGTTTAATGATTTTATTTTTATTAATAAGGAAGTTGGCCACAGATGAATTACTGTTTTGTTCTTCCTTTTTGAGATGAATTACTTTTATAGAACTGAGTGGAGAAAGTAGTTTTGTGGCTTTTAAATCTTTTTGAAAGTCGGGATTTTCATTGGTTATCAGCGGTGCAAAACAAAATGCAAGAAAAAGGAGAATTAAAACAAGTGCTGGAAAATTTATTACGCTTTGCAACCAATCTAATTTTTTACGATAAAAAAATAAGATTATTGGAATACAAGTGAAAAGTGCTACTGAAAGGACTGCATCGATCAAACTGAAATCGAGTAGTTGAATTGCCTGATTAAAATCTGTAAATAATAAAAATATATACTTTCCGGTAAGAACTGCAAAATCCAAAAGTAATTCAAACCGGAAGATTAAAATCAACAGCCAAAAAAGGAATAACATGTGCCGGATTTTGATTTTCATTTTTAATTCATCAATCCTTTTATCATTCGTTTATCCATTTTCATTTTTACCAGATCTGCAATAAAGTTTGTAAATATCATAAGCAAGCCGGCAGCAAAAGCACATCCTACAACTAACGGGTAATCTCTTGAAAAGATAGAAGCCATCATAAGTCTTCCCATACCCGGCAATCCGAATATTACCTCAGTTATAAGTGTTCCTCCTAAAAGAATTCCGAGTTCAATTCCAGCAACAGAAATTAGTGGACGAACAGCATTTGGCAAAACATGTTTTTTCAGTATCGTACTTTCACTGAAACCACTGGCTCTAAGATTCAAAATAAAATCCTGCCGATAAACTTCCTCCAGATTATCTCTGAGGTATTTGTAAAACATCGCAATTCCCGCCAAAGAAAGAGTGACTATAGGAAGGGTGAGATGAATTATATAATCCCATAATTTGCCAAAGAAAGAAAATGAATCAAAGTCCAGCGATTTTAATCCGGCAGAAGGAAACATATCAAGCTTTGCCGAAAATATAAAAATCAGAAAAACACCAAGGACGAAAGATGGAGTTGCATAAACTACCAGAGATGTTTTAGATAACAATTTACCAAGTACCCTACCGGATTTTTTTATTGATTTTAACGCGAAATAATAGGATAAAATAATTTGTATTACAAAACTGATAGAAGCAAAAACTAAAGTAAAAGAAAGAAATTGCCATACAACTGAAAGTACCGGCATTCGGTAATCGTAAGAAACGCCGAAATCTCCCTGGAAAATGTTTGCTAAAAAATTTAGATACTGTTCTGTTAGAGATTGGTCCAGCTTAAAGTCAGCCATTACTTGTTGTTTTAATTCAGGACTGAAATCGGGGGAAAGAAATTTTTGCGTAGGATCTCCCGGAGATAGTCTTACCAGGATAAACAAAAAGCTTATCAATAATAAAAGAGTTACAACCGAACTAAGTATTCTTTTTGTTAAAGCTTTAAGAATATCTTTATTCATGTCTTCCCCTATTTAACTGCCCATTCCCAGCAGTGAGTAATTGCCCCGAGAGGTGTAATATTAATGTTCTTCACTCTTTTATTAATTCCTACAATGTCAGCCATCCAGTACAAAAATGTAACAGGCTGATCTTTATGTATAATTTCCTGGAACTGATAATACAATTCTTTCTGTCTGTCCTTTGGAAGATGAACCGTTAACTCTTCCATTATTTTATCTGCTTTTTTGTTTTGATAACTCACAAAGTTCAACTGGGTATTTTGCAAATCGGAATACCAGTACGATTTTAAGTCAATCGGAATAGGAACGTACTGTGCTAAAATCCATGCATCCCGTTTCTTTGAATCTATATCATCCAGCATCGCACCTAACTCCATTGTCTCGACATTTACTTCTATTCCTATCGCTTTCAGATTATTTTTAATAATCGTTGCTTCATAAGGTCTTAATGGATTTCCTGAAGGAATTGTTAATGTAAACTCAAATTCGGTTCCATTCTTATCGATTATCCCGTTATTATTTGAGTCCGTCCATCCTTCATCTTCCAAAATCTTTCTTGCCATATCAGGATTATAATTATACTGTTTAATATCCTGGTCTATATCATTTTTAAAAATAGGAGATATTGGTGTTGCTGCCAGTTCACCATAATTATAAAGATAATCTTCAAGAATTTCTCGCCTGTTAATTGCATAAGTAAGTGCGATACGGGTTTTCTTATTACCGAAAAATTTATTAGGACTAAGCTCTCTTTTCTCATTGTACGTTTCAGGATCAATATTATTCCATCCAACGTATTCGTACTCTCTTCCCTGTATTGATCTAATTACAATATTCTTATTACTTTTCAAATCATATATGTCCCCGGTTTTAATTGTTTCCATCAAATCGATTTCACCTTTTTTTAGCTGAGTTAATCTCGATGTATAATCCGGAATCACTCTAAACACAAGCTCATTTATATTATCCGGATTATAAAGAAATGAATTCTTATTTATGGCAAGTGTAATCGACTGATTTCTATCCCACTTTTTCAGAACGAATGCTCCATTAGTAACTGGACTAAAATTATCTTTTGCTGTGGCAAGATCCTTCCGGTCATACTTTTCAAAAATGTGTTTCGGTATAACCGGGTGTACAATATCTATAAGATCGGGAGAAGAATTTGGTAAAAAATTAATCTGTAATTCATAATCCGATTTCACATCAAATGTTTTCTTCACATCAATATGATTTTTTTTATCCATATAAAGATCTTCGAAAATTCCATACAATCTGCTATCCACAACAGGGTCAGAATATACATCGAGAGAAAACACAACATCGTTAACTGTAAGAGGAATACCGTCAGACCATTTTACATCATCTCTTAAATGAAATGTAATCGATGAAGAATCTTTTGCCCATTCCCAGCTTTTTGCAAGCATCGGGAATGCTTCAAGTTCACCCTGTTTCTCATTCCAACGGAAATCAGCAAGACTAAGGTAGAGCAACTCTGTTATTGCACCTTCATCAACTGTAAATGCAAATAACGGATTAAAAGTATTTATATCGGCAGGAATACCAATAACAACTCTGTTACTTTTGCTTGTATTTTCACTTCCACATGAAGAGAGAAATAAGATAAGAAAGCATGCGAGGATGGTAACAATTTTTCGGGTCATACGCAGCGTTTTAATGATTAGCTATATTAATTACTATAATTTATTATTTTGCTAACTAAATTAAAAATAAGAATTTACAAAATATGCTTAAAGTGAATGTTGAAAATATAACCTTTACTGGTGACGGAAATAAACAAACACTTTTGCAAAATAATAAATTCGAACTAAGTAAGGGCAAAGTTTATACTATTCTTGGAAAGAATGGAACAGGAAAATCCACATTAATTAAAGCAATAACAGGACTTCTTAATGAAAATTTGTTCAAGACAAAAGGAACTGTTTTTTTTGATGAGTATAACCTTTTAACAATCGAATCCGAGGAACTTAGAAATATAAGACTAAATGCAATCCGCTATGTTTTCCAGGATGCTATAACCACTTTTAATCCTCTAAAAACGTTCAGATACTATTTTGAAAACTCTAATGCCCAAAAAGCAGATATAGTTTCACTTATGAAATATTTTTTGCTTCCTTCGTACGAAGAAATTTCGAAGCTTTATCCTTACGAAGTAAGCGGAGGAATGGCACAGCGATTAAGCATGGTTCTGGCATTTGCAATAAAACCCGAACTAATAATTTTTGATGAACCTACTTCTAACGTCGATTATGCAATATCGAACTTATTACTTCTCAAGCTGAAGCAATACACAAAGGAAGAGAATAACATTGCTTTATTAGTTACACAGGATATCAACTTTGCGGAGAAAGCAAGTGATGAAATAGCTTTCCTTTCCAATAAAGCACTTTCTTCATTTAAAAAGAATTCTGATTTCTTTTCTCAACAGGATGACGAAACTCTTAATGCAATTGTAAATTCATACAACGAAATCAAATGACAGAAAAACTAATTGAGTTAAAAAATATTTATTACTCTGCTGAAAGCGATAACTTATCTCTCAGCAAAAAAGATACTACCGATATATTATTTGATGTTTCTTTTTCTGTGGACGAAAAGGAAGTTCTCGGTATTTGCGGAGAATCGGGTGGTGGAAAATCGACCCTGGCAAAATTAATTGCCGGAATATTCAATCCAACAAAAGGCGAAATAGTTTTAAATAACAAGATTACACCTCAAAAAAACAAACCGAGAGAAATTCAGATCTTATTCCAGAACAGCAGTGACCTGGTTAATCCATATCGGAAGATAAATACAATTATTAATGAAGCATTAAAATTAGCAGGTATAAAAAAAGAAGACATAGAAACAGAAAAAAAGAAATTGATTGAAACAATAGATATTAATCCTGCTTTATTGATCAGAAGAGGTCTGGGATTAAGCGGCGGTGAAAGGCAAAGAATTGCCTTGGCAAGATTATTAGCTGTTAAACCGAAAGTATTAATTCTTGACGAACCATTTTCTGCACAGGATATTACATCACAGATCAATTTTGTTAAGCTTCTAAAAAAGATTAATGAAGATCTGGGCGTTACAATTATTTGTGTAAGCCACGATTTGAAAATTCTTAGAAATCTTGCTCAAAAAATTATTATTCTTAAAGAGGGAAGAATGGTGGAAACCGGGACAATAGTAGAAGTATTCAACAATCCTCAAAACCCTTATACGCGGTTTCTTCTTTCAGCGGAATCATTAGAACTTAGTTACGACGAATTACAAAACAGAAATTGAGATCACATAAAACAAATGCAGTAAGAATCCTCGAAGCAAATAACATTCCTCATACAACCATAACTTATGAAGTTGATAAAAGTGATTTATCTGGAGTTACGGTGGCGAATAAAATTGGTGTTGAACCGAAAAGAGTTTTCAAAACTTTGGTAGCGCGAGGAGATAAAAATGGGGTTAATGTTTTCTGCATTCCTGTAACTGAAGAACTGGATTTGAAAAAAGCTGCAATTGTTGGCAGTAATAAAAAGGTTGAAATGATAAAAGAAAAAGAACTGTTTCCGCTAACCGGTTACATTAAAGGCGGCTGTTCACCAATTGGAATGAAAAAGAAATATCCAACTTATATTGATGAAACCGCACAACTTTTTGATGAAATTTATGTAAGCACCGGGGTTAGGGGAATGCAAATTAAGATTAATCCCGAGAATTTGGTGAAAATTGTAGAAGGTGTATTTGGAGATTTGATTTAACATAAACATCGGACATTAAAAAACCCTCTTCAAAAAACTGAAAAGGGTTCAATAATTATTGTGTTAGAAAATAATTTCTTTTACTCAAAACAAAAATTAAATATCGGGAATATCGGCAAAAATCCACCTTTACCAATAATGTTTATCAATCCAAGCTGTAAGCCATGCAGGGTAGCAGCATAGTTCACTATCGCAATTTGCAAACCATTCATCTTGCTTCCGTTATAAGTAACCGCACCCGACTGCAGACCAACGAAATTACCTTTCGTGATGCTAACTAGGTTATCCTGCCAGCCATTAAAGTTGCCTTCATTGTAACCTACAACGCCCCATTGAACTCCCAGCTGGTCGCCGGTGGTAATGTTAACTAAGCCCAGATCAATTCCATTCATATTTGCATTCTTCCCATAAAGTAAACTCAATCTAAGCCCGGTTATCGAGTTTTCTTCCGGGGCAATTTGAACCGGGTTAAACAATGCAACCTGAATCGGACTTTCCTGTGCATATACATTTGAATTCACAGCTGGCAAAATTAAAAGCAATGCTGCAAACGTTAATAATAAGTTTCTCATTTTAATTAGCCTCTTTTTATTGTTAGATAATTTAAGGGAACAAAATAATTGTGAAAGTAATTCAATTATTGAATGGTAAAACTATGTTGAAAAAACTAATTGTGGTGTGATCTAAAACCATGTTAAAATAGACGAATGGCAGGATATGTTAATGATCACATTTTAATTGTAGCATCACGTAGCACAGATTACTAATCTGTGCTACGCAATAAATTATTAATTATTCAACAACAACTCTCACACCTTCCGAATGACTTGAGAATTCAGGCGCATACATACACTGGATGGTTGTAATGCCGTTTGAGAAATCACCTTTATGAGTTACTCTTAATGGATATTCAAACACGTAAGTTCCTTTTGGCAGCCAATCCATAAAGAAATTTGTTGATGCGTCTCTTGTATTTTCGTAATAATACAATCCATCCTGGTGTTTATGAGTAGATAAAACATTTATTGGTTCAAACCCCGAAGCACGCATATCTTTCAGATGAACAAATTCCATATCACGGTCAACTCTTATTTCAATTCTAACTTTAATTAAATCTCCGGGTTCCAACTGTGTGTTATCAGTAACTGGTGTTATTTTCTTTCCTGTTTCAGAATCAATTTCAAGAAATAACTTCTTATTTATTTTTAAAGGAGTTTCAGCAGAAGTAATTTTATCAAGCTGCTCATAGTACTGCCAGTAGAGAGAGCCCCAAGCAACAACACTGTTGTTGTTAGTAACTGTCACTTTTCCCATTTCAGGTTTTATTTCATCTCCCTTCCACGAAGTTTTAAAATAACCCGTTCCTTCTTCAACGTGAATGTTCGGATTGTTGTAAAGATCAATTAACTGATCACCAACTTTAATATCCGGCAGCTTTGAATCTGCAAGCCAGTTTGTTCCCCTGAGTAAAAGTGCATAGCAGGCTTCAGCAGTTGCTTTTGTAGTCTTCCAATCCTGTACCTGCTTCTGTTTCAGCAGCCAGACTTTCATCAAGTCCACAGATTCCTGATCCTTCGTAATTTCATCAACAGCTTCAATTAATAAAGCCTGTGTTTCAATCGGAGCCTGGTACCAGTACCATCCCCATTCTTCTTTAAAGTACATTCCCATCTCGTCATTGAATACCGCATTTTCAATTATCGATTTAATAATTGCTTTTGCAGTTTTTGCATCATAGAGTCTGTAAAGTGCAAGTGCAATCATTCCCTGCATATACTTGTTATTGCTCAACCAGTACTTTTGCGCCTGTCCTTTCCAGTAATCGAATGCTTCTTTGTGCTGCTCGGAAACAGGAATATCAAGATAGTAGCTTCTTCCATAAAGATACTGTGCCTGGATGTAACCGATATTTTTTAATTTGAGATTTCCGTGTTTCTTGATCCATTCGTAATCTTCATACATTCTTGCATCAATGTAAAGGACTGCTTTTCTTAACATTTCCCACGTTGCCGAATTTTCTCTTATATCTTTTATCCCAAGTCTTTCAAGATGACCCATGCCAACAACGATATATTGAGTTATGAAACGGCTTTCCGGAAGTCCCGGGAACCACGGCCAGCCGCCGTTTGAATATTGGTTATCACGAAGTTTCTGTTCTGCGCTGTTCAGTTCGTTTGCCATTTTTGTAAGATCGAAAAGCAAACCGACTCTTCTTTTTCTTGCGCTTTCATCCTGAGCATCCAAAACCCACGGAGTTTCTTCAAGCAATGCTGACTTTAATTCCTGGTTCTTTTCAAGATTTGAAAGCAGTGCATCTTTGTCAATTGTTTTCCAGCTTTCAAAAACTTTTTTGATTTTAGGATTTGAGTTTGCAATGTAAGTTGCAATACTATTTGCATAAAACCTGCTGAATATTTGTTCGCTGCACTCGTAAGGGAATTCCATCATGTACGGCAAAGCCTGTATTGCATACCACGCAGGATTTGCTGTGAACTCAAGTGTAAGATTATAATTCTGCAAAGTTGTTGATTTATTTTCCATCAACTTTTTAAGAATGAAAGTTTTAGTCTCGTGTCCTTTCACAGGCAGCGGAAGTGTTTCAGTAACAAGCATCCTGTTTAGAAGAATCGGAAGTGCATTTTCTTCTCCGTCAGAAAACTTACCTGACTTTGCAATTACCCGGTAAACAATTGCGTCAACTTTGCCAAGAGGAACTTTCAATCTCCAGCTTAATCCTTCACTCATTCCTTTCTCTGCTGAAAAAGATTTCACGTTATCGGTATTTTCAAAAATTGCATCAATGGGTTTCATTGTGAAAGCATCGAACAACTGCAAAGTTGCAGAACCGGAAAGTAAGCTGTCTGAAAGGTTGCTGACTTTTGCTGTGAAATAAATTTCATCTCCTTCTCTTAAAAACCTCGGAGGATTCGGTACAATCATCAGATCTTTTTGAGTAACTGTTTCTTTATAAACAATCGAACTCTTCAAATCTTTTGTATGAGCAAAGCCCATAAATTTCCACTTCGTTAAAGCTTCAGGAACGGTGAATGAAATTACAATTTCACCCTTTTCATTTGTTCTTAATTCAGGATAAAAGAAAGCTGTTTCATTAAGATTTTTTCTAACTGCAATTCCTTCAAAAGATTGCTGCTGATTACTTTCCCCACCATCAAGCTTCTGGTCTTTGTCTCTGCCATTTCCAAGTCTATTAGCTGTTAATTCGCCTTCCTTTTTTTCAACTACACCACTTTGCAAAGAAGTTATGTTATTTACTCCGCGAACTGGCAAAGTACTAATCTGTTCATCAGACATTTCAGAAACAGCATCCATTCTTCCGCTTTTATATAACAATCTATTGTTATAACCATAACCATAAAAATAAAATCCAAAATTATTGATATAAGGATAGTAAGCGTATTGTCTTGAGATGTAATTATTCCAGCCTTCATTATAGAATCTTGCTGAAACCTGCTGGAAAATGTTATCAACTCCCCAGTTCATTCTTGAATAGTTATAACCCCAAACATTAAAGTTCCAGTAATTCGCAGCAAAAGCATCGAGAGAAGCATCATACATTGAAGCAAGTAATTCAGCAGCAACTGCATCACCATTTGGTCCGGATATTTTTAACTTCCATTCCTCTTTCGAACCGGGAAGAAGCTTGTCTCTAAATGTCTCGAAGGAGATATTCAGATTTTTGTTGCTCCACGGAACTGTTATAACCACATTATTAATATGTGCTTCATTATTTACAATAGAAGAAACGTGAACGATAAGATTTCCGCGGTATTCTTCTTTAATTGGAATATCAAATTGCTTTTGCTCATTGTCCAAAGTAATCCATTCTTTTTTGATTATCTCTCCGTCAAATTCAATTTCATAGAGTGCTTTTGCATTCTTTGCTGCCGAGCCAATAAAGAGTTTTGCAATCTCTCCCGGCTCATAATTTTTATTTTCTAAATAGATCCAGCTTGCTTCAGGCAGAGGAACTTTTTTTGAATCAGGGTTGAATAATGTAAAATATTTTACAAGTTCAACAGGAGTTCCGTTTTTATCTTTTGTTTTTAAACTGATAACATACTTGCCGGGCTCCCATTCATTCTTATCTTCGAAATTAATTTTTGAACTGTCTGTTGTTGTAAAGTTTGACTCAAAAATTTTCTTTCCTTTTTCCCAATTGAAGAATTCGTTTTCATCATTATATATATCGTGAGGGAAATTCTCGTAATAATCTTCTTTTGCAAGAAGAAACTTATCCGGTTTTTGCCATAACCTGTTCCTGAAAATTCTTGATGGCGCTTTCAATTCATAAACTTCAACTGAAACTTTCGCAGGTTCAAACTGGTAGTTAAGATTTGTCGTAGAAATTGAATAATTATCTTTTGAATCAGAATTAATTATATCCGGCAGATTCATATTTGCAAGCAGAGCAACATACCCGGCGCTGACATTTGTCTGTGATGAATGCGTTTCACCTGTAACATCAACAACATCTGCGTAAATTGTGTAATTAAAAACAGGTTTTGTTTCTTTCGGAATTGATAAGTCAGGGATAAGTTCAAAATCGATTTTGAATTTTCCTTCACTATCGGTTTTTGTAACGCCGTTCGTTATTTCCATCTGGCTGTTGTTTCCCCAGAACCAGTTGTAATAACTCCTCCACCAATAATAAAAGTAAGGAAATGAGGCAGTACGAACGACATGGTATTTTACTTCAACATCATTAAGGTTTGCACCGGAATATGTTTTCGCAAAACCCGTTGCGGTTACTTTATCATTTAAAGAATAGCTTCCTTTGACCGGATCAAATTTCACTTCAAACTTCGGACGTTTATATTCTTCAACTCTAAAGTACTGTGAACCGTTTTCATTTGCCAAATAATATTGTCCGCCAATCTTTCCGGTTGGAATTGTAAATTTTCCGTTAAATGTTCCAAACTTATTTGTCTTAAGTTTTACATCTGCAATCTTCTGACTGTTAGCATCGTAAAAAGTTATGGTTGTATTCTGATCTGTTACTATTTTATTTTCCTTTTTACCGTCTGTGTTAACCATTAAACCTTTGAAGTAAACTTCCTGTCCGGGTCTGTAAATTGCCCTGTCCAAAAAGAAGTAAGTCACATTTCGCTTTGTTTTGTTTTCCTGGTAGTTATAAGGATAATAGTTTTGAGATTCGAAACGATCATCGCCGTCAATAAAAACAGCTTTGTACTGATTGTACTGGTTGTTTTCTTTCGTGAATTCATAGAATCCTTCACTGTTTGTCTTTCCGCTTTCAACTTTAAAAAACTTATACGCTCTGTCACCAGGCACATATTTTTGTCCATAAATTTCCACTTCAATGTTTGAAAGCGGCTGACCCGATTCACGGTTAAGTACATATAACTGTTCTACATTTTTTTCTTTGCTTCTCCTGATATAACTGATATTTGTTACCCATGTTTTACTAAACCCGACTGCATTTTTCTGAAATGTAAAATTTTCATCCGTTGCAACAAGAGTTAAATATTGTCCAACTGGTAACGCAGGCATTTTAACTTCAACACTATGCTGTTGAAAATCTTGATCATCCGGAAGATCAAGAGACCACTGTTTTTCAGAAGGTTGTTTTGTATAATAATTAATTAAGTCCTGTGTGTTTTTACCTTTTTCCTTTGATTCTAAAGATTCGTTCCATTTAACTATTCGCACAAATATCTTTGAAGCATTTTTATATGTAACCAGAGCCCTGAATGGTTGATCAGGAATATTTCCAAACTCGGTTGTGAACTGAAGATTTTTTTGAAGGATTGTGTTTCGAAGCCAGTCGCATTCACCTGCACCAAAAGTATCGGGAAATTTTTCAATTGTTGTGTTGCAGATTTCAAGAGCAGTTTTCAAATCCCATTTGTGATCATCCGAAACCGAAGCATTGAATTTCATTCCTTCATCGTAATAAAATTTAGCCTTGTTGAAAGAAACCAAAGAAGAGTATGGGAAATCAGCATATTCTTTTTCCATCTTTAATAGAGCATGGAGATACAAACTGTCTTTTTCGGAATGAATACTGTTGCTTCTCACAAAATTTATTCGTTCAATATCTGCATCAATCAATGCATCTTTTTCATCATCATTTAAATGAAATTTTATTAGATCCTGGTATAGTTTAATTGCATAAAATTTCAGTGAAAGAGAATCTTTTGTCGAATAATCATTTTCTATAAAATCTTTTGCTTGTGAAAAATCATCAGCATTCTTGAGCTCAAATTTGTAAACCGGGTCCGTAACCGAGGCTTCATCATTTACAAAAAAGGAAAGAGCCTGGTGAGCAAGCAAGTCATATAACGTCGGACGAAGATAAGCTTGCCCGGAATTACTATATACTAAAATATCTTCAAAATCTTTTAGCGGAATCTTCTTTAATCCATTACTATTCTCTAATGAAGCCTGGTAATATTTTACAATTTCCCTGATCAGTCTCGGCAAATCCCAGGTTTGAAAGTCTTCATTATCAAAATTTACAGTTTCAGTTCTCTGCTGAAATCTCCAGCGGTTATTTTGATAATACTGCCAGTAAATATTTGCAATGATTGATTTTAAGATTGCATTTGCGGGAAAAGATGCATTTTCAATTTCTGTTTTAACATCATTAATAATTTTAACATGACTATCTTCTTCAGTATAATTAGCGAACTTCAGCTTATAAAAAATTGTTTTGATGAATTGCGGCTGGTTATGATCTTTTTTTGCCGCTACATAAATTTCTTCAACAACTTCCAGTGCAGAACGGGTTAAACCCTGCTGCTCAAGTGAATCAACTTTATGCCATGCTGATTTATAATCATCACCAAAATTGAAATTATCTTTTACCGGTTTATATTTATTTAATAATGTAAACCCAGGTATTATGTTAGAAAAAGAGGAGAAAAGAAATGTTACCGGAATAATTAAAAGGAGTAAATATTTATTTTTCATAACTGCCACTTTCTGAAAATTCATAATAATTATTAAAACAATTTTCCAATCTCCACAAACAATACAGGTATTTTACTTTTTGCAGATGAATTGGTTCCAGAAAAGGATTAAGATTAGTCTAAATTTACAAAATGATTTGAAGGAAAGGGATTTGAGAATTGTCAGGATTTAGTGTTTAGCAGATTTTTTACCATAGCAATATCTTCTTTTGTGGTAACTTTTAAGTTAATTGCAGCTCCTTCAACAATATTTACTTTTTCCCCTATTCTTCTTACAAGCATCGATTCATCCGTACCGATAAATTTTTCTTCGTAGGCTTTCTTCATTGCTTTCATCAAAACACTAAAAGGGAAAATTTGTGGGGTTTGTACATAGAAAACTTCTTCCCTGTCTAGGTAAATTTCAACAATTTTGTTCCCTTTTATTAATGTGTCTTTGGATTTTATGCAAACGAGGGCATTACCTTTTTCTTTGGCAATTATAATCGCACTGGTTAAAATTTTCTGAGGAAGAAGCGGGCGGGCTGCATCATGTACAACAATCAAGTCATTTTCAGAAGCATTATCAATAGATTTCAATGCATTATAAACCGAATCCTGTCTTTCGTTTCCTCCTTCAACTATATCAGAAATTTTTGAAAGGTTGTATTTACTTTTTAAATCATTTAATAATCTAAAATATTTTGGCTCGGCAGAAATGATTATTTCATCTATTAAATTATTTGATTGAAAAGCTTCGAGTGTGTAAACAATTAATTCTTTGGAATTGACTTTGAGATATTGTTTAGGGACGGATGAACCGCCCCTAATACCTTTTCCCCCGGCAGGAATAACTGCAATAGTTTTCATCTTAACAATTTCAATTACAAAATAAGCATTGCATCGCCGTAGCTTAAGAAGCGATACTTTTCTTTCAAAGCTTTTTTGTATGCTTTAAGTATAAAATCCGTACTGGCAAGTGCGGATACAAGCATCAGCAATGTTGATTCCGGTGCGTGAAAATTTGTAATAAGTTTTTTTGTTATCTTGAAATCGTAGGGAGGATAAATAAACTTATCCGTCCAGCCACTATTTGGTTTCACTAATCCATCGGCAGTGGTACTTGTCTCAAGCGCACGGCAGGTGCTGGTACCAACAACAAAAACATTCTTCTTAGCTTCTAATGCTTTATTTATTTTCTCTGCCGATTTTTGCGTGATCTCATAGTATTCGGAATCCATTCTGTGTTTTGTAAGATCTTCCACTTCAACAGGTCTGAACGTTCCGAGACCAATATGCAGAATAACCGGAACAATTGTAACACCCTTATTTTTTATTTTCGATATTAGCCGGTTTGAAAAATGCAATCCGGCTGTTGGCGCGGCAACAGCGCCATCGACTCTTGCAAAAAGTGTTTGATAATTTTCCCTGTCGGAAGCGTCCGGTTCTCTTTTAATATATGGAGGAAGCGGCGTAACACCGATTTTTTCAACAGCCTTAAAAATATTTCCCGGCTGATTGAATCTTACCGTTCTTCCGCGTGAAGTTGTGTTATCGATTACCTCGCACCAGAGCTTATCGTTAAAATATATTTTGTTTCCTATTCTTACCTTACGTGCCGGATCAACAATTACATCCCAGATACATTCTTCCGCATTAAGTTCACGAAGCAGAAAAACCTCTATCTTTGCATTCGTTTTTTCTTTCTTACCAAATAATCTTGCCTGAAAAACACGTGTTTCATTAACAACCAGTACATCGCCTTTAGTCATATAATCTGAAACATTGCTGAATTTGTGCGTTTCCATTTCCTGCGAAGCTCTGTCCAGAACAAGCAATTTAGCTTTATCTCTTGGAGTTGTCGGATACTTGGCAATCGCACTTTTCGGCAAATTATACTTGAAATCTGATAATTTCATTAACGTTACCTTTAATAGTTATTTTAAAAGCCTGCCCGGTTCAGGAATTGAATACCTTACTGAACCGGCACTGGCATATCACTTATTTTCTTCTTGAAGTCTTTTTCTTTTTGCTTTTTGGTTTACTTTTTCTTACCGGTTTCTTCGAGGACTTTTCATGAACAACAGCTCTCGCCGCTGCTAATCTTGCGATAGGTACGCGGAAAGGTGAACAGCTAACGTAATTCATTCCGACACGATGACAGAATTCAACCGATGATGGTTCACCACCGTGTTCGCCGCAAATACCGACTTTAAGATCGGGACGTGTCGAGCGACCTTTTGTTGTTCCTATTTCAACTAACTGTCCTACACCGTTTTGATCGAGAGCTTCAAAAGGATCGTTTGGAAGAATTTCCCTTTCAACGTATAAAGGAAGGAATTTACCTGCATCATCTCTCGATAAACCGAATGTAGTTTGTGTAAGATCGTTTGTTCCAAAGCTGAAGAACTCTGCACGTGTAGCAATTTCATCAGCAGTAACCGCTGCTCTCGGCAGCTCGATCATCGTTCCAACAAGGTAACTAATCTTTTTACCTTTCTCATTCATTACTTCTTTAGCAACACTTCTTACAATATCTTCCTGCAGCTTGAATTCATTTACTGTACTAACAAGAGGAATCATGATTTCAGGTTTTACTTTTATGCCTTTTTGAGCAACATTAATCGCTGCTTCAATAATTGCTCTTGCTTGCATCTCGGTAATTTCAGGATATGCAACACCAAGACGGCAACCTCTGAATCCAAGCATAGGGTTGAATTCATGAAGACTTTCGATTTTTTCCTTCAGCTTAGTTTCAGAAATTTTAAGCTCCTGTGCAAGCTCGGAAATTTCTTTATCACTGTGAGGAAGGAATTCATGCAATGGTGGATCAAGAGTTCTGATTGTAACTGGTCTTCCTTCCATAACTTCAAATATTCCTTCGAAGTCCGATCTTTGTAATGGTAGCAATTCTTCTAGAGCAGCTTTTCTTTCCGCAACAGAATCGGAAACGATCATCTTGCGAACGGATGTGATTCTATCGCCGCCGAAGAACATATGCTCGGTCCGGCATAAACCGATACCTTCAGCACCGAATGCAATAGCATTTGCCGATTGATCCGGCTGATCTGCATTTGTTCTAACATTAAGCTTGCGAACATTATCCGCCCATTTCATCAGGCTTGCGTAAGTATCGTAAATAGCCGAGTCTTTTGGTTCCATTGTCTTGGAAATCAACACCTGGATTACTTCCGAAGGTTTGGTTTCAAGCTTACCTTCGATAACCTCGCCGGTAGTTCCATCAAGAGAAATGTAATCGCCTTCGTTCAGAACTTTATCGCTGTTCTCTACAGCAACCGTTCTGTTTTTGTAATCGATCTTCAAAGAACCGCAGCCTGCAACGCAAACTTTACCCATTTGTCTTGCAACCAAAGCTGCGTGGGAAGTCATTCCACCACGTGCGGTAAGGATACCTTCCGAAGCGTTCATTCCTTTAATATCCTCGGGAGATGTTTCAATTCTTACAAGAATTACTTTATCTCCTTTTGCTGCCATTTCTTCGGCATCGCTTGCATTCAATGCAATTTTACCAGAAGCGGCACCGGGACCTGCGTTCAATCCTTTTGCGAGAAGTTTTCCTTCGCCAACGGCTTTACGTTTTTCTTCAACATCAAAGATTGGTCTTAATAACTGGTTCAATTGATTTGGCTCGATACGTGAAATTGCTTCTTCCCTGGAAATAAGTTTTTGCTTAACCATATCGACAGCCATTTTAATTGCAGCAAAGCCTGTTCTTTTACCGACACGACATTGAAGCATCCAGAGTTTTCCCTGCTGAATCGTGAACTCGATATCCATCATTTCTTTATAATGTTTTTCAAGAATCGCCCTGATGTTCATCAATTCTTTGTAAATAGCAGCATCATCTTTTTGCAATTCCGAAATAGGATGTGGTGTTCGTGTTCCTGCGACAACATCTTCACCTTGCGCATTAAACAGGTATTCTCCATAAAATAGATTTTCACCGGTAGCGGGATCTCTCGTGAAAGCAACGCCAGTACCTGAATCTTCACCCATATTTCCAAAAACCATCGACTGGACGTTTACAGCGGTTCCCCAGTCAGCAGGAATGTTGTTCAGTTTACGATAGACAATTGCTCTATCATTCATCCAGGAACCGAACACTGCACCGATAGCTCCCCAAAGTTGATCCATCGGGTTTTCAGGAAATGTCTTGCCTGTCTTTTCTTTTATTTCAGCTTTGAATTCAGCTACCAATTCTTTCAGATGTTCGGCACTTAATTCCGTATCGAGCTTAAATCCGTGTTGATTCTTTTTGTGCTCAAGTATTACTTCGAACGGGTCCTCAGAATGCTTGTCTGCGGGTTTCAGATCCAGCACAACATCACCATACATCTGTACAAATCTTCTGTAAGAATCGTAAGCAAAACGTGGATTGTTTGTTTTTTCAATCAGTCCTTGCACTGTTTTGTCGTTCAAACCGAGATTAAGAATTGTATCCATCATCCCCGGCATTGATGCACGAGCACCGCTTCTTACTGAAACTAAAAGCGGATTTTTTGCATCTCCGAATTTTGCGCCCATTCTCTCTTCAACTTTTTTAAGTGCACTGAGAACATCGGCTTTCAGTTCTTTTGGATATTTTTTCTTGTTGTCATAATAATATGTACACACTTCTGTCGTGAGTGAAAAACCTGCTGGAACCGGCAAACCGATATTAACCATTTCAGCAAGGTTTGCACCTTTACCACCAAGTAGTTCTTTCATCTCCGCTTTACCTTCAGCTTTCTTCCCGCCGAAGAAATAAACATACTTTTTCTTTTTAGCCATTTAAGTTTCCTCCGTAAATAGATTATTAGGGTCTATGTTATTTAATTAAAATTTTTACCTATAATAAATTGTTTGAATGACTCGGGGTCATCCATGTTCAGTTTTATCTTTAAGTAAAAAATATCTATATCGTCCAGTTCCCTGGTAAATTTCTTGAGCTTTACCGCATCTTTTTCTGTTGTTACAACCGAATGTGAATTGGTCGCGTAAAATTGTTTTCTTATGTACTGCACTTCTTTAAGAGTATAAACTTTATGATCTCTGAAGACAATCCTGTTTGAGATATCTACATTGCTTTGAGAAAGTGCATTAAGAAAAGAAACCGGATTCGCAATTCCTGATACTACCAGGCTTTTCTGTCCTTCGAAATCTTTCAGACTGTACTCGTCTTTTTTTACAATATCAACAAAACGAAGTGCCTTATAGAATGCTGTGAAAACCTTTTTATTTTCAAAATATTTATTCCACTTACCGGAAATAATTTCTTTTTCAGAAAATTTCCTGTTAATCACAATTGCATCGGCTCTCTTTAATGATGACAGAGGTTCACGCATATTGCCTGTCGGTAACAAAGTATGAACAAAAAATTTATTCTGTACCAAAAACCTTTGTTCGATTATAAGAATGTTAACATCTCTTTCAATCCACCTATGCTGAAAACCGTCATCCAGCAAAATTGCATCGGCTTTAACGTCTCTTATCAGGTTCTTGGCACCAAGAACTCTGTCCTCACAAACGGCAGCAGGCACTTTGCATTCTAAAACAGTATGATAAATTTCATCACCGCTTTCACGAACAGATGTAAATACTTTATTACCGTCCGATACCAGCAAATAACCTTTTGTGTTCCTTGCATAACCGCGACTGAGTACTGCAACTTTTTTTCCACTGGTTTTCAGCAGTCCGGCAAGATAAATTACAAGCGGGGTTTTCCCCGAGCCACCAACCGTTAAATTGCCAATTGAATATACTTTTGCCTCAACTTTTTGAATTTTGAAAACATTTTTATCAAAGAACAAATTCCGTAACGTAACAACTGAATAATAAACCAGAACAAACGGATAAAGTAAAAGCTTTATTAATTTCATATCCGGTTAATCAAATTCCTGAGCCTGCTTTTGCAACTCATTCAATTTGTTTTCACACTCAATAATTTTCTCCGACGTTTCTTCGTAACTTAAATCTTCATTTATATAAACAGGTTCAGAATAAAAAATATATGCAGAACTGAAAAAATAAGGTATTTCAAATTTATCCCAGTTGCTCAAAACTTTTTTCTTCTTATAACCAACACCCACAAATACAATCGGAATTCCTGTTTTTTTTGCTGTTACAATAGCACCTGCCTTTAATTTATGTGCTGGTCCCCCGGGTCCATCAGGTGTAATTGCAAGCGAATAATCATTTTTTGCATAGTCTACCATAATTCCTAGAGCGATCTCACCGCCGGAACTGCTTGATCCGCGAATTACCTCATAGTTCCAGTGTCTCAGTAGTTTTGCAAGTAATTCTCCGTCTTTGCTTTTACTTGTAAGAGCGGCAAACGAAGGATTGCCATGTAAATACCACGGGTATAACATCGTCCCATGCCAGAACGCTACTATATAATTTTTGTTTTCTTGTTTCAATTTTTTGACTGAATCTTCATTAAATATTCTAACCTTAAGACTTTTGCAAAGCAAAGTCGCTGCATTCGCCAAAACTAGATGTCCAAGAATCCGTAACGAATTCTGCCACGTTTCTCTAAGATTCATTCATTAATGCTAAAATGATTTTTGCAGCCCGAACCGAAGCTCCTGCTTCACCTAATTTATTTTTTACGCTGCCTAATTTTTCTTTAATCGATGAATAATATTTTTCATCACTCAATATTTTTCTTCCTGCTTCAAATATCTTCCTTTCAGATGCATCTTGTTGAATAAGTTCAGGGACTACATTTTTATCCAGAAGAATATTTGCCATACCGATTTTATTTACTCTAATAAGATTTTTCATTATTCGGTAGGTAAGAAAGCTTGTTTTGTAGACAATTATCATCGGCAGCGCAAAGTAACCAGCTTCAAGTGTTGAAGTACCGGATTTGATAATTCCGAATTTTGCATACTTCATTAAATCGTATGTAAATCCCTTAACTATTTTAAAATCTCTTGAAGCAGATAATTCATAAAATATATTCTCATCAATGTTTGATGAACAAGCAGTTATGACTTGCAAATTAAATTCTTTCGCAAGATTTTTAGCAGCTTCAATCATCGATGGAAATATCTTAGCAACTTCATGTATTCTGCTTCCAGGCATCAAAAGTAAAATGTCCTTTGCTGCATCAAGTTCAAACTTATTGTCTAATTCTTCTCTCGATAAAAATTTATGATCATTTATTCTTTCTATTAAAGGATGACCGACAAATTCCACGTCGATTTGGTTTTTCTTATATAAATCTTCTTCAAACGGAAAAACAACGATCATTTTATCAATAAGCCTTTTGATCTTTTTCATCCTGCCTAAACCCCAGGCCCATAACTGGGGAGAAACATAATAGATCAGTTTCATCCCGATCTTCTTAAATCTTGTGGCTACATTTAAGTTGAAACCCGGGTAATCAATTAATACTGCTGTTTTAATTTCTTCTTCCATCGAAACCGATATCAACTTTTTCTGTACTTTCTTTATAAAAGGAATATGTTTCACAACTTCCGTAAATCCGAGGAAAGCCATCTGATTAATATTGTATATTAAATTCATACCTTCTGCTTTCATCCTGTCACCGCCAATACCGTATATTGTTATTCCTGGATTCATTTTTTTCATTTCTTTAATTAAAGCTGCTCCAACAAGATCACCCGATTCTTCACCGGCGATAATCATTAATTTATTTTTTGATTCCACTTTATCAATCAACATTACCTGTTCTGAACTATCCAGATGATGATTACAATTAAAAAAATACTTGTTAACGCCTGTAACGTTCGTCTCTCAGATCTAAATCCCTTTCTCGAATTAAATTCCGGCTGTTTAATGCCGGGATTTTTGTAAGGGATAATCCTAGGAAAAAACCCCGGGACATTTTCGCAATATTTTTTATAATCCTCACCAAATTCTGTTTTAAGAAAATTTTCCTCTTCGTTTACAATAAAATAATATTGAACAGCAAAGAAGATAAAAGCTGCTGCCTGCAGGTAAGGAAATAGTGCCCACGACATTATTCCAACACCTAAATACAAAAGCATATTTCCTATGTAGAGCGGATTCCTTACATAGGCAAACGGTCCGCTTAAAATTAAATTAGATCCGCCTACTCCACTGGTTGTTCTTGTCTCACTTCCTGCCCAGCTTACCCCCCAGAATCTTATCAATTCGCCGATAAGAGCAATGACAAAACCGCTAATCAATGATAGCGGAAACGGTTTAGCAAAAACTATCATCAAAATCAAAAAGGGCAACGGCGTATAGCTTCTGTACCTGAATAATTTTTTTGCTATTTCAGACATTAACTTTTACTACACTACTCATTAATATATGCCTGCTGACGTTTAAGCTGAGCCCTGTGCGTTTTTCTCAACCTTTTCTTTCTTTCAAGCTCACCTAGTTTTTTAATAACATCGTTAAAATCTTTGAATGGGAAAAACGTAATCCTTTCCATTTCACAATATCGAAGCAGATCATTTTTGGCGAAGATAAAATCACAGTATTCTACAGCTTCTTTATCTGAATTTCCATCGCCAATAAAAACCGTAAAATCATCATCAGAAGAATTATTTATTATATGATTTCTTTTACAATTAGATGAACTGAAACATGCTTCATCGTAATAAGGAAATTCAGGAATTAGTCTGTCTTCCACTTCCAGGTGATTGGAAAATGCTTTTACTCCTCTTACGTTATTCTTTTCTAATATTTTATCTACATAATAATCAAAACCATCACTTAAAATGTAAAGTTCTGTTTTTCTTTTGTCACAATACTCAATAAGATTATTAAATGTAGGATCCACACACATTTTGTCTATGAATTCATCGAGTTTATTTTTATCGATTTCCGGAATGGAATCACATAACTTTATCCAGCACTCTTTCGAGGAAATTCTATCGTTTAGCAGATCATCCACTATCTCATTTGATTTATCTTTATCTCCAAATTCTCTGAATATAGCTTCACCAACATCTGTTTCTGTAACTGTTCCGTCAAAATCCATAAATATTTTAAACTCTTTTTTCATCAGTTCTTTGTTATAACCATCTTTTTAACTTCTACAAAGCTGCCCGCTTTAATTCTATAAAAATAGATCCCGGGTTCCAGTTCGTATCGTCGGAAAAGAATATCATGTCTTCCCGCGGAATATCTCATTCTTTTAATTTGATCAATTTTCTGAATACTGCTGTTAAAGAATTCAACGCTAACATAGGTGCGTTTCGGTAGATAAAAACTAATCCTTGTCGAATCGGAAAACGGATTAGGATCGTTTTGCGCAACAATGATTTCTGTGCTCGTGCTTATATAATTTATTCTTGCAACTTCCGAATACTGTGAGTTACCTTTAGCATCATTATGCGAAAGACGATAATAGATTGTACCAACACTTCCCGGATCATCATAGTAGTTGTAAGAAGCAAGATGATCTTCACCGGCGGCGTAAATTGTATCGACCACCCACCACTTTACACTACCGGTGTCACTGGAATTCATCTTTTCCAAAATGTAATAACTTGAATCTGATTCATTAGCAGCATACCATGAAATATGAACTGAATCGCTTTGAAGAGTTGCATTGAATCCAACAATTTGTGAAACATAAGTTCCGTTGCTGAATATTCTTTGTGCATAAATTCCTGGTTTTCTGTTCCTGAAATCTTTAAAGACAACAAATGAACCACCGTTAAGATCGGGCACAATTGATAAATTACTTTTCACCGAATTATCAGATGAGCTGGCTGTAACTCCATCCTTTTCCCATAACATTTCTCCTGTGGCAGAAAATCTCTGTGTTAAAATCCTGGGTGAAGTTCCATCCGATCTGTTTGTAAACCAACTTAACAGAGCTCCATTATTTTCGTCCGAAATTATTCTGGATTTGAATGCAT
>Ga0307445_10000221_pt1 | contig 28636 bp, 28 predicted proteins | sample SalMarSW160330MG_FD_202147 | JGI IMG/M metagenome (GOLD analysis project Ga0307445, IMG submission 202147) | Salt marsh sediment microbial communities from the Plum Island Ecosystem LTER, Massachusetts, United States - SW1603-30 | ecosystem: Environmental > Aquatic > Marine > Intertidal zone >... | reverse complement strand
AGCCCAATACTGGTCCACGAACATGGTCTCGAAACCGGCCTTTTCGAACGCCTCCGCATACCAGACTTCAGGATTTTTATAGTTGTTCGCTATCTGTTCTGATAGGAATCGTATTCCTTCTTTAGTGAAAAAAAATTCATCATATCCGTAAAGGAGATTAAAACCTTTGAGAAAATGGCTGTAGTAACTGGTGTTGCGCGAAAAATCGAGATAGTAACCATACGCCTCCCATAGTGCATCCAGATCGCCTTCGTTAACATCCTCTAGATTAAAATCGAGGGCACCTGCAGATATCAGATCGGCCTGTAGATAGCTGTGGTTGAGAAGGGTGTAAAAGTTGATCTCTCGGCCATCATACTGTGGAAACCATCTCTGGTGTTCGTGGGTGTCGATGACTTTGATCGTGTTTATGTATTCTTTGAGCCTGTCATAGGCTGGGTTTGATGAATTTGTACAGTGGATGGAAATTCCCAAGATAAAGAAAATGACGAACATAGAAATGTAATAATGATATTTGATTTTTACTGACTCCATGATAATGCCTCCTCAAATCCCGGTCAATGCGAGAGAAAGGATAATGATTTGAAAAGAAAAAGGCAATGCAAAAAAGAGGAATTCGGGGATGGGATAAGCAGAAAAAATATGTTGTCGAAAAAGATTAAGTTTTAGAGGCCTGGTGCGAAAGACATTTTTTTTAGCGTTTCTTTCACAATCCTCATTTCACCCTCTAGCATGACAATCCGCTTTCTTAATTGATCGAGATCATCTTTTAGTTCAGCGACTTCTTGTTCTAAAGGTTTGGATTTCTCTTCTAAATCTATGACTTCCTGTTCCTGATTGTCGGGTTTAACATCTTCATCAAACATTTCTTTCTCCCTTACTTTTTTACTCTGTTTGTCTTTTTTCCACAAAATGCGTAGGCTTGTCAACTTTTCGGGGCATGTGGATTTCCCCTTTAAAAAAGCTCCCTTCAGCCATCGCTATTTTGTGGGTTTGGATATTGCCCGTGACTTTTGCTTCCGACCTGATTTCGACATGTTCGGCTTCCATTATATTCCCGATCAGTTTTCCCTCGATGATAATATATCGGCTTTCGATATTTCCCTTAATAAATCCCTCTCTCTCGATCCAGACCAGCCGGTCGCTTTTGACATCTCCTTCGATTTGACCTGCAACGCACACACTCTCGATCCCGGATAATTTCCCTTTAAATTGTGTGCTTGCGGCCACGACAGATTCGTCCCTTCCTTTTTTATCTTCGAGACGCCTTTTTTTTATCTGGTGCATTTTATCCTGATGGGGGTTCGTTTTATTTAGTCGTATGGCTCACCCCGATCTTCCTATTTTTGCCCGTTGTGCCCAGCCTTGTCAACTTTTGTTAACGGATAAACCCAGAATATTCCAATATATTATCCAAAAGTTGACACTGAGCCATAATTTCGATTTTTTCTCTGAGAGAATTCGATGATCCGAGATGGCACAACATATGCATCTGAAAGTGTTTCTGAGGTAATAATGAGAAAAAAAAGACAGCATGGATTCACGCTATTGGAGCTTCTGATTTCATTTTCGATTGTCGCGATTCTTCTTTTGGGTGCAGCGCAACTCACTCTATATTCCCTGCATGTCAAAAGGACAAGCGATTGTAGCCTCGAATCTGCTGAGATGGCCTCTGATAAACTGGAATATCTAAAATCCCTCCCTTTTGAAAGCGGAGAACTTGAAGAGAGTTCGTCCGAAGAAAGGATTCAAAGTCACAGAAGAAATGATATTTATGAGAGAAAATGGGTCATCTCCGATTTTTCTTTAAATCTTAAGAAAATCGAGGTGGAGTGTTTTTCGATCAGCTGTGTCCAGAAAAAAACTCGACTCGTTCTTTTCTTTTCTAAGGAGCTAGGATTTTAAGATGAAAAAAGCCCAAAGGGGATTTTCTTTGTTAGAAGGTTTGATCAGCCTGTTTTTATTCCTGTTGATTTTGCTTTTCAGCCTGGAATGTTTCCTTTCTGTTAGAGGGCATTTTGACGAGCTTAAAAAATCTGAATCAGCTAACACGGCTGTTTATGCGGCTTTGGATAGGATGCGAAGGGATTTGAAGGATGCGGGATTGGGCCTTACAGAAGCCATAGAGTTACAGGTTCTGGAGGGTTTATATGAAACCCAAGGGATGTTGGTTGTTTTGAGCAAGGATGAGGATATCGCCATTGCCGAAGCCTTATTAGCTGGACAACAGAGAATTGCGACGCCAAATGCCAAAAGCATAAAAAGGGGTCGACAAATAGGATTTTTCAATCGCTATGGAGGGGAGATTCACTCTGTTTCATCGGTGGATCAGAACAGCATCGTTATCGAGTCGCCACTCGTTTCCAACTATTTGAAAGAAAATTCAAATGTGATCCTGTTGAGAAAGATTTCCCTTTTTTTTGATGAGGCCGAAGGAATTATTCGGAGAAAGGTCAATGCGAGCCCGGCCCAGCCTTTACTCGAATCTGTGGCTTCGTTTGAATTTGATTATACGAGAGATACCAACTTGGTGAAGTTGGATCTTATCCTGGAGTTAGATGAGGAGAAGACATATGAAACCACTGTGTTTCCGAAAAACCCAGCCATGGCCGCGATTTTTGGGAAAAAATAAAAAAGAAGACAAAGGAGCTCTGACTCTTCTTGCTGTTTTTTTATTCGTAATTTTTTCAACGCTCGGACTTGGCATGATCTATCTTACTCAGGTCTACCTCAAAACTTCAGCATACAGAAAAAATACAATGCTGTTAGAATATGCTTCGGAAAATGGCATTAAACAAGGTTACGAACAGCTCCATGGTCTTTTATCTAATGCCACATCACCCGTTCCTCTAACAGAGTCAGAAGCCTCTCGAATATTGGATGATTCACGAGTTCAGGGGAATGCAGCCGTACAAAGATTGCTTGGATGTGGGCTTCCTTTTGTGTTGACCGATAGTTGGGAGAGACTCGAATGGGAAAGCCTTTCAGACTTCCAGTTTTCAGAGCTTCATGAGGAACGGGATTATTTTTTTGTCCAGTACAGAGGAGAGATCGCCTCGACAGGGAGATTGAAGGGTTTCAAATCGGATAAAACATCTTTTCTCGATTCTGAAATGAGCATACTGGCTGGGCATATTCCTTTGCCTGCCATCGCTTTTTTGTTGGACAAATCCATGACTTTGGAAGAAAAAAAGACTTTTATGATGACTAACAATATCCAGATGATTCCTACAGAGCTTGCCGATCTTCCCGCTCCTATATCTTTTTCTGAAGGCGGACTTTTGCCTCAACAAGCTGTGCAGCCCTTGGCCAAAGCGCTTAAAATCGAGATCTTTCATCCTCAGGATCTATCCGCATCTAAACTTCGCTTCGCACTAGGCCTTGACGTGAACAATGATCCGGTTCCAGATGGAGTTTACCTGATCCAAGATGATCTTGGATTGGGGGGGGTGTTCGTACAAGGTGATCTGGATGAAATGGTTCTGGCCATCCAAGGCAATTATCAGATCATTTTGTTTCGACAAGGGCAGGATGTTTGGATCTTAAAGTTCAGCCCCGCTGATGGAAATTCTTTTTTCATCGGTCCTGTCGGGGCCCAATCCTTTGATCAGGTTCCTATTGGGATAATCATCGTCAACGGGAAAATTATTTCTCTTGGAGGAGGCTATGAAGATGAATTTGGAGGGATCCTCATGGCTGACCAGGAAGAAGTTCCTTGTGTACTGCGCGGAGTGAACCTTACGATTATATCTTCCGATGAGATTACGCTCTCTTCCCACTTGATCTACGAGGGAGTGAGTTGGATAGAAGGAGTGCCCTATGTCAAAGATGCCGAATCTCAATTAATCATCCATGCTGCAGGGCAGGATTTTCTAAATGGAGAGGAAAAGGGGGGAGAGATTATCATCGATGAGAATTCGCCTGAACAACTAAAAGTCCATGCTTCAATGACGGCATCCGGTGGAGGTGTTACCGTCCTTGGCCAGGATAAACAGGTCCAAGTGCTCGGCAGTGTCCAGACTTCGGAATTGGCTTTGAATGAAAATGAGATCAGCATTAAATATGATGAGCGGCTTTTCCGTTCGAGCGTTGATCTCTCCGAAAATATGCCTCTGACAGAAATGCCGGTCTTGCACATTTCCTTTTTTAGAGTCACTAGTTGGAGGGAAAATTTATGAAAGGATTCACTCTTTTAGAGATTTTGGTTTTTCTTACCATCTTCGCAATTTTGATGGGATTGGCATCGAGTTCTTTTGTGAATTCATCCGATAAATACAGGCTTCAAAAAGCTGTCTGGGAAATTCATGCTAAATTGAATTATGCTCGTTTTAAAGCCATTTTTTCCGGAACGAAATCCAGGATTTTGTTCAGTCCATCGGGTTACACGATCGAGAGATTCGATCAAGATTCGGGAGATTGGAAATTTGATGCGGGAAATATCTTAGAAGGAGTTTTTATCCAAGCGAACAACAGTCCCCAGTTTCATCCACAAGGTACCGTGTCAAACCTTGTTTCCTTGACGCTTTCAAATTCTTGGGGAACCTACAAAATCACTCTCGCTATGTCAGGTAGAATCAAGATTTCAAAGATATAGTGTATAAAAAAATATTTTTTTATATATCCTATTGATTTTATAGAAACAATTGTGTATTATAAGGACGTGCCTGTTGCGCTGGCTGGACAGGAACCCTTCCAATAAATCCCTAACCCCCTTTTTGCTGATTCCCCCAAACAGCCAGCACCCTTTCTTTTCCTGCATCTTTTCTTTCAATTTTTTCAAAGCTCTGCGACTAATATATATGGCCCCGCTAGGCTGGCTGGGCAGGGCTCCTGTCTCCTTTACCTTTCAAACCCGGCAAAATCCCCCAACAGCCAGCACCCCCCCCTTCAATTCTTTTCGAAAATGATCTTTCCGTCGATAATTGTGTGCGTTACTTCAGCTTGGAGGATCTCATCTTGCGGTATCTTCAGCAGATTTCTGTCAAAGACTGTGATGTCCGCCAATTTTCCTTCCTCTAGAGATCCACGGATATCTTCTTCGAAGGTAGCATAGGCATTGTTGATTGTGTATGCCTTAAGTGCTTCTTCGATGGAAATGCGTTGTTCCGGGAACCACCCCTTGTCGGGCGTGCCTTTGAGAGTTTTTCTCGACACAGCCGCATAAATCAAATACTTGGGATGCATATGGTACAGTGCAGCGCTGGTTCCCGGCCAATCCGATCCGAAACTGAGGATGGCGCCGTTGTCCAACAAAGACTTAAAGGCATAAGCTCCCTTGCATCGTTCGTGTCCGATCCTTTCTTCCATCCAGCGCATGTCGTCGGAGATATGGTAGGGATTGACTTCAGCGATGACGTTTAGGGCTTTGAAACGAGGAAAATCCTGAGGCCTGATGACCTGAGCATGAATGATCCTGTATCCTGTCAGGTCTTTCCCCTCGTTTTTCAAACGCTCGTACAGATCGAGCATTTCTGCCACTCCCCTTGTCCCGATGGCATGGACATTGGGAACAAAACCTCCCTCGATGCCCACTTTTATGAGATTGTACATTTTCTCCATGTTTCCGACTTTTTGTTCTGGATCATCGGATGTATGGCGGCGCCAGTGACCGTAATTGTCGGGCTGGTCATTATAGGGCTCATAAAAAAGGGCTCCGTGTGTGCCCATGATACCATCGATATAGCCCTTCAATGCCCCATACCTCAGCCATCCATCTTTTTGTTTGGACTTGGGATGAAGTCCCATCGTGAGGCCCTGTTCTTTCAATTCCCCACCTCGCGAGAGGTCAGGTCTCAGCCAGACACGGCAGGTCAACTCACCGTTTTCTTGGAGTTCGATGAATCGTTTGGTTTGATCGGGCGTTGCGATGTCGTGAATCTCCACCACTCCCGCTTCTCTAAGGGCCTTTAAGGCTGCGCGATTTTCATCTAGCATCCTTTTGTGGGATTTCGGTTTGACCGCTTGCTGCAATTGCTTTAATGCGGGGGTAGTGCCGAATATCACTCCGGTGGGTTTCCCATCCTGTCCTATCTCCATTCCGTCCATTTTTTCATTTTCCATCCCGGCTGCTTTCAATGCTGCTGTGTTGGCCAACCACTCTTTGTAATCGAATCGGCAAAGCAAACAGGGATTATCAGGAGTCAAATCATCGATCATCGCCCTGTTGGGTCTCCAGGCTTTCCTGTCCTCTGACGTGTCTTTACCCGCATTTCCCAATGCCCATTGCTCGTATGCTCCCCACAGGCCTCCTGTTATCCATTCTTCCTTTTCCAACAAATTGGCCACCCGACCGATCTCATCCCTAAGCCCATTTTCATTCGAGACCATCATCAAATTAGCATCTATGATCAAAGATCCTGCTCGGTTAAAATGGACATGACCATCGATAATCCCGGGAGTGACGAATTTGCCCCCTAGGTCGATAATCTCTGTTTTATCTCCGATATGCTCTTTCACTCTAGCATTATCCAAGAGGACAGCTGTGATTTTGTTTCCAGTGATCGCTAGAGCTTTTGCAGAAGGATTGTCGACATCAGCTGTGAAGATCTCTCCGTTCATCAAGACTAGATCAGCTGGTGCGATTTGCTCTTTTGTACAACTCGCAGAATTTAACAGCAACAGAAATGCAAAGGATATAGCCAGAAAAGTCTGACATGTACCAATCGATTTGTTCATTCTCCCTCCTCCGTGTTTTTTCTTTTGTATCTGGTTTATTTGAAGCATCGCCGATTATATCCCTGAACAAAAATAAAAGTCAAAACCTGTTCTACAGGGCTGGGATGCACTTTCGCTCAGGTGTTGACAGCCATACAGGAAATGAATGTAATATAGAGGAAAAACCGAGGAGATATTCTAATTCCATGTTTTTGAGGGGAGGGCACAATGAAAGGTGTTCACGGATTTTGTTTATTATGTGTAGTGATTTCCTTACTCTTCAACTCGCTCCATTTGACAGGACAAGAAGCGGACACGATTAAAATAGATTGGACCCGTTACCACAACCATTCCGAAACCACCATCATCCTTAGGAATTTTGCGACAGAGTACAAAGATCTTTGCAAGCTTTATTCCATCGGAAAGAGTTTTCAAGGGAAGGAAATTTGGTGCATAGAAATCACCGATTATTCCTCCGGTTCTCCGGATAGCAAACCCGGTATGTACATAGATGGCAACACACATGCTGGTGAGGTGAGTGGGGCTGAAGTGTGTTTGTATGATATCCAATATTTGTTGCAAAATTTTGGGACTGATCCTTTGGTTTCCGATCTGTTGAAAAAACGGGTTTTTTATATTCTCCCCAAGATCAATCCCGACGGATCGGATTCTTATTTACGCAAACCTGACGATCCGATCGAGCCCGATCTTAAAAAGGTTGACGATGATGAGGACGGGTTCTTGGATGAAGATGGTCCTGATGACATGAACGGCGATGGAATCATTTCCTTCATGCGCATCCGCGATGATAATGGCCCCTTAAAAACCTCCCAGAAAGATTCTCGGCTTATGGTGGAAAGAGAAATCGATGGAAAAGGGGAGTGGCGGATAATCGGGCCGGAAGGCTTGGATAATGATGAGGATGGAAGAATCAATGAAGATCCACCTGGCAGAGTCCGGAGCGTTTCCAATCGGAATTATCCAGCCTTCTGGGCTCCAGAATGGATTCAATCCAGTGCCGGATCTTACCCTCTTTCGGAACAGGAGGCCAAAGCCCAAATCGATTTTATCCTAGCCCATCCCAATATCGCCGGAGTCCAAGCTCATCACACACACAGCGGGGTGATCTTGAGGCCTTATTGTAACTTGGGAGATGAGCACATCCCTGCCCAAGATATGCAGAATTTTATGGCCATCGGGGGCCTCGGCACAAAAATCACAGGCTATCCTGTTTTATCCGTTTACAATGATTTTACGACGAACAAGTCCAATCCTCGCCATGGCGTTTTTGTGGATTGGGCCTACGAGCATTTTGGCGCTCTGGCTTTTACAACAGAGATATGGAAAGCTCCTGGAGAAACCGGGAGGTCGGTATTTGAGGGAACGGATGAGAATATAGCGATGGCATGGAACGACAAAGAATTGGGCGGGAAGGGATTTATCGACTGGACAAGATATGATCATCCTCAATTCGGTGAAATCGAGATCGGAGGCTGGAATTCCAACTATTTCACTCAGAATCCTCCGGCGAAATTCATGGAGGAGGAGTGGAAGAAAAATTGTCTGTTCGAACTCAAACATGCAGAAATGCTCCCTTTTCTCAAAATCGAAGACATACGTGCAGAATCGCTGGGAGACAACCTGTTCCGGATAACTGTTGTGGTTGTGAATGAAGGATTTTTGCCGACATACGTCACCCAGAAGGCTATCCAGAATCGATTGGCAAAACCAGTGGCCGCCACTTTGAAGCTGGAAGGAGCCGAACTTCTCATCGGGAAATCGAAGGTTGAATTGGGACATATCGAGGGAAATACTCCGTTAGCTTCGGGATCGAGGTTTCGATGGAGCTCTGATACTCAAAATACCAAGACGACTAAATGGCTGGTTAGAGTCAAAGAGAAGGGTGCTTTGGGGTATGTGCTGGTCGAGTCTCAGAAAGCGGGCACAGCCAAAAAGAAGGTTTCTTTTAGATAGGAGGAATACTCTATGTTCGAACAAAAAAAATGGCAAAATTTCCAAATTTATTGTCTCGTTTTTATTTTGGTCATAGCTTTCCCAGCTTTTTCCAAAAATCAAGAAGTGGCGGCTGTCGATGATAGCAAGAATATCTTGCCTGAAATGGATAGGGCACAGATGATGAATGACTGGATGCAATGGCGTTTGGAAAATATCATTCCTGAGTTGATGCGGAGGGAAGGAATCGATATGTGGCTTGTGATCAACCGAGAATACAATGAGGATCCAGTCTACATGAGCCTTGTGCCCGAACCTGTTATGTACGCAAGGAGAACATCGATCCTTATTTTTCATGATCGGGGGGAGGAATTGGGAGTAGAACGATTGAGCGGAAGCTACTACGGAATGGGGGAGTGGTACAAAACAACTTGGGTAGACAAAAAAAAGCTCCAGTTTGAAAGTTTGGCAGACTTCATCAAAAAACGGGATCCAAAAAAAATAGGCATCAACGTCTCTTCAAGGTGGGCTTTTGGGGATGGTTTGAGTGTAGCTCTGAAGCAGAAGCTGGAAGAGGCCTTGGGCCCAGAATTGTCTGCCCGATTCGTATCGGCTGAGAACCTTTGTGTCGGATGGCTCGAAAAACGGAGCCCGATGGAGTTGAGTACTTACCGGCACATTTGTGGGATCGCCCACGATATCATAAGGGAATTTTTTTCAAACAGGGTAATCACTCCTGATATGACCACGACAGATGAGGTTGTCTGGTGGATCAGGGATAAATTCCGAGAATTGAAATTGGACACATGGTTCCAACCATCGATCTCTATCCAAAGACACAAGAGTGAGGCCGCAAAATACAAGGATGACAGAACCACTATTCGGAGAGGAGACCTTCTGCACTGCGATGTGGGAATCAGATATCTGGGGATGTGTACCGATATGCAGTGGCAGGCTTATGTGTGCAAAATAGGGGAAGAGGATGCTCCCGAAGGTCTGAAGGAAGCATTGCGACGGGCTAATCGGGTGAGTGAGATCTTCATGAATGAATTCCAATACGGGAGATCCGGACAGGAGATCACGGATTCAGCGATGAGAAAAGCCGAAGGAGAGGAATTAAGACCTCTCATCTACTCCCATCCTGTTGGATTTCATGGGCATGGAGCTGGCTGCCAGCTGGATGCTCGACCGTTGGGAAGGGCTCCTGAAGGGATCGATAAACAAATGGAGTATCCTCTGTATTATGACACAGTGTTTGCCATCGAATTCAGCAGCACTTCCAGCGTGCCGGAGTGGGAAGGCCAGGATGTGCGGATCGGTTTCGAAGAAAACGGCGTTTTTACATCAGGGGGCTGCAAATGGGTCGATGGACATCAGATCGAACTATTATTGATCAAATAACGAATTATTCATGGACTCTTGATCAATCCAGGATTAAGGAATTAAAAAGAAGGGATAAAAAAGAAAAAAAATGTGATTCAACAACAGGATTCCGAGGGCTAAATCATGAGATGAAACGGAGACTCTTAGGCTCCTTTTCCATATGATAGACAATAATACTCTGGAGGGTTTTGCGAATAGCCTTCAGCTTCTCCTCTTCTAAAGGGAGTTCCGTCCTTCCGGGAGGAGGGTTTTTCTTCACCCACGTGAGGAATTCATTCAACTCTGGGTGTATTTCCATTTTCTTATGAAACGCACAACTTGTGCAATACACACCTTCTTTTTTTGAGGAAAGCCATGCCGATTCCATTATTTCTTTCCGGCATTTCCGACATTTTTTGAAGCTGGGCAAAAAACCATTGATTTTGAGAATCCATGCCTCGAAATAGGCCCCCAATAAATCCAAATCACCGCCTTCTTTCATAGCTTTGAGGCTGGATTCCAATAGGCGAAAAAGAACGTCGTCCTTTTCCCTCGAGGGAAAAAATTCCTCGATGAGTTCGGAAAAATAGCTGAGAATGAAAGCTCGGTCCACATCTCTTTGAAGGTCGAAGTTGGACTCGATGAGGTCGCAGTTGTTCAGAATGACTAGGTCTTTGTGTTCCTTTTCGTAATAATGGAGTTTGACGTGGGAGAGGGGTTCGAGGCTGCTTCCAAAACGGTTCCCGAATTTTCGCGCTCCCTTGGCTATCCCTTTGACGATCCCTTTGTTTTTAGCGAAAAAGACCACGATCTTATCCTGTTCTCCCACATGGAAAGTCCTCAGGATAAAAGCTTCGGATTGTTCCAGTGGCATTGAAGGTTATGCGATGTGTGTCAGGAATAAGGTTCCAAGCCCGAGAAAAGTCAGGAATCCCATAGAATCTGTGCACATGGTGAGGAGGTTCACCGATCCAAGGGCAGGATCGAGACGAAGTAGTTTCAGAAGAAGAGGAATAAGAGTGCCGACCAGAGCAGCGATGAACAGATTGACGATGCAAGCCACCCCCAGCACCAGACCGAAATAGAGATTGCCGATAAGGGCATAGGAAAGTCCGCCTAGAATGGAACCTAGGATGATACCGTTTCCCATCCCCACCAAGATTTCTTTCAGCAACGCCTTTTTTGCAGAAAGCCAATCTATCTGTCCGATCGCGATCTCGCGTACCATTATAGCGATTGTTTGATTACCGGCAATTCCACCCAACGCTGCGACCAGAGGCATAAAAACAGCCAACTCGACCACCTTTTCGATCGTGCCCGTGAAGTTTTTTACGACCAAGGGAGCCAATGATGCGGTCATAAGGCTGAAGAGAAGAAAAGGGAGTCTTTTTTTGATAGAGGTAAGGGCGCTGTCCTGGACTCGGTCCGATGTATCCAATGATACCATTTTATACATGTCTTCGGTTGCTTCTTTATCGATAACATCGATAATGTCGTCGACCGTCACCACACCGACAAGCTTGTTTTCTGCATCCAGGACAGGGATGGCCACAAGATTATAAGAGGCAACATTTCGTGCCACGACTTCCTGGTCGGTTTCGGTGTGCACGCTGATGATTTCCTTTGTCATTATTTGTTTGAGCGGTGTGTTGGGGCGAGCGAAAAGAAGTTGCCTCAAAGAGACCACACCCACCAGCCGTGCTAGGTCATCTACGGCATAAAGATAAAACGCGGATTCTACATCTCCTTCCAATTGCATTGCTGTGATGGCATCCGAGACATTTGTGTTTTCGTTCAGAGCATAGAAGTTGGGAGACATGATTCGACCAGCGGTTTCTTCTTCGTATAACAGGAGTTCCTTGACATCTTCAGAGGGTTTATCCTCCATAGCCGCAAGAACCGAGTTTTGCATCTCCTCTGGCAAAGGCTGGAGAATTGGGGGGACATCGTCAGGAGGAATAATTTGGAGCATCTCGGATATTTGTTGAACGGGTAATTCCTTCAGCATTTCCGCGGCATCTTCGGGATCCAGTTCACTGAGGACTTCTCCTCCTTTTTCCCTGTCCTTTTCGTAGATGATGTTAAAAAGAGTGAGTTTTTCCCTTACGATTAGGTGGTTCATTAAAGAAGCGATGTCTGCAGCATGAAAGTTTTTTACCAAGTTCCACAAGCGGGAGAGAGCTCCCATGTTGATGAATTTCCGGACTGAACTGATGATCAATCTCAATGCATCGACTTTCATTTAAATTCCCTTGCGTTATCGGCAATCACGATAGCACAAAAGATTTCAGGTGTAAATTGAAAAGATGGCCTCCTTCTCAACTCACCTGACTTTTGTAACGTATAATTGGAGGAGATCAAGGTGATTTCCTGAGCATCTAGAGAAAAAAGAGAGGCAGGCTATTTCTTATCGTAAAAATATTTATTTGTCTCGTGAACGATCACACCGCTGAGTCCTATCAATCCGACAAGATTTGGGAAGGCCATCATCCCGTTCATGATGTCTGAAATTCTCCAGACGATCTCCAGCTTAAGCATGGCTCCGATCGCGACAAAAATGACAAAAACAATGCGGTAGCCTTTGACCGCTTTTTCCGAAAACAGATATTCGATGGATTTTTCTCCGTAATAACACCAACCCAATATGGTTGAGTAAGCGAAAAAGATCAGACTAACTGTCACCACAAACCCACCGAATCCTCCGGGAAGAAAACTGTCGAATACGATCGTTGTGAGTTCTGCACCCGTGTATCCCGCTGTCCATAGACCTGAGGTGAGAATAACGATACCGGTCATCGTGCACACCACGAGGGTGTCGATAAAAGTTTGAGTCATTGAAACCAAAGCCTGTTTGACCGGATTCGGAGTTTTTGCTGCAGCTGCGGCTATGGGCGCTGAGCCAAGTCCAGATTCATTGGAAAAAACACCTTTGGACACTCCCATGCGGATGGTGTGCATGACCGTTGCGCCCAAAAAGCCACCTGAGGCAGCCGTGGGAGTGAAAGCAGATTTAAAGATGAGGGCAAAGATTTGAGGAATATCTGTGATTTTCATGATCAGGATGATTGCCGCCCCCAAAAAATACACGATTATCATAACAGGAACGAGGACTTGAGTGACTTTGGCGATGCTTTTGATTCCTCCAAGAACGACCATAGCCGTGAAGGTAGCGAGAAGGAGTCCCGTGACCCAATGAGGAATCCCCAAAGATGATTTGACAGAGTCGGCGACTGAGTTCGATTGAACCATATTCCCGATTCCAAATGCAGCGAGGGATGCAAATACTGCGAAAAGGGTTCCGAGCCATTTTGCCTTGAGTCCTTTCGAAAGGTAATACATCGGCCCTCCGCTCATAGTGCCGAATTCATCTTTCTCTCTGTATTTGATGGCTAGAACCGCCTCAGAATATTTGGTAGCCATTCCGAACAGACCTGTGACCCACATCCAGAAAAGAGCGCCCGGTCCGCCCACCCCGATGGCAATGGCGACACCGACGATATTCCCTGTTCCCACTGTCGCTGCCAGGGCTGTCATCAGTGCTTGGAAATGGGAAATGTCCCCCTTTTCTTGGTCGTCTTCTTTTCTTTTGATAAAAGCGAGATAAAGGGAAGAATACAGACCTCTTATCTGAAGTCCTCTCAATCGGATGGTAAGAAAAATGCCTGTTCCTACCAAAAGGATGATGAGGGGCAGGCCCCATATGTAATCTCTGATTTGGGTCAAGATGATGAGTATTTGATTTTCCATGAGGTCATCCGAGGAAAGAGATTCCCAAATCCTTTATCTTCTCCTCTATGATTTTGATGTCCAATTTGAGTTCTGCTGCCGCTTTGGGAATATCCCATTGGTGTTTGAGCAAAGCCTTGTGGATGTACTCTTTCTCGAACTGATCTTTGGCTTGACCGAGCGATTGGCTTTGTTCCACTAAGGAAATGAACTGCGTTTCCATCGGTTCGACAAGAAGCGATAGATGGGTAGATTTTATTTCACTTTCTTGGACCATGATGACGAATCTTTCGATTACATTGATCAGCTCGCTTACATTCCCAGGCCAAGAATAGTTGATGAAGGCCTTCATCGCCTCCTTGTCCATGGTTTTTTGTTTTTTTCCATACTCTTTGACAAAATATTTCAGGAAGTGTTCGATCAGCAAGGGGATATCTTCCTTTCTTTCTCGCAAGGGCGGCATGGCCATGGGAATGATATTGAGCTTGAAAAACAGATCTTCTCTGAATTTTGAAGCGGCGATATTTTCTCTTAGGTTTTTATGTGTGGATGCGATCAACCGAACATCTGAAGCGATGGACTCGGCCGATCCCAAGGGTTCGAACCTTTGCTCTTCGATAAAGTGCACAAGTTTGGCCTGTGTTTTGAGGCTCATTTCTCCTATTTCATCGAGAAAGAGCGAACCTCCATCGGCAAGCAGGATTTTCCCCTTTTTTCCCGGTGAAGGGCTTTCCCTGTCTTTTCCAGCATAGCCGAACAATTCGCCTTCGATAAGATCGTCTGGAATAGCAGCAGAATTTATCTGAATAAATCTTTTGTGTTTCCTCGGACTTTGTTGATGGATCAAGCGCGCGACGAGCTCTTTTCCTACTCCAGTCTCTCCGTATATCAACACGCGTCCATTGGTTGGAGCCGCTAATTCAATTTCTTTCTTTATTTTTTGGATGGCAGGGCTTTCTCCGATCAAATGGTATTGGCCTTTTACCCTTTCCCGCAGCTGGATGTTTTCTTCTTCAAGCTTTTTCTGTCGGAGAGCATTTTTGATGGTTAAGACGACTTTTTCCAAAGATAATGGCTTTTCTAAAAAATCAAAGGCGCCCAGTTTTGTAGCCTGCACAGCTGTTGCAATGGAACCATGTCCAGAAATCATGACCACTTGAGAATTTTCTTCAGAGTTGTTTATTTTTGCAAGGACATCGAGACCGCTCATTTGTGGCAGCCAGATATCGAGAAGCACCAGGTCAAAATTTTCGTTTTTTAGAATCTCAAGACCTGCTTCTCCAGTATCTGTCGTTGTGACAGAAAACCCTTCATCCTCGAGGATACCCCTAAGGGAAGACCTTATCCCCGCTTCGTCATCGATCACAAGTATTTTGTCTTTTGTCATGTCGGGATCATAATAATAAATTTTGCGCCGTGAGGCGTGTTGGCATCTACCTCGATGGAACCTTTATGCTCACTAATGACTTGATCGACTATGGCCAACCCAAGACCAGTGCCTTTCTTTTTTGTTGAATAATGGGGATGGAATAAACGTTCTCTTTCTTTTTGCGGTATCCCGGGTCCGAAGTCAGCGATTTCGATATTTACCCGCTGCTGAATCTTATCGAATGACGTGCTAATTCGGATTTTCCCCTTTTTGTTCATTGCATCGATAGCATTGTCGATCAGGTTGATGAAAACTCGTCTAATTTGATCGGGATCTATCCTGAGCGGATTAGGAATATCAGGCGAAAATTTCTTCTCGAATTCGATTTCGGAGAAAATGCCTGTGAACAGAGAAATCGTTTGTTCGATAATCAAGTGCAGGTCAGCCGATTGAAGGCGAATGCTGGGCATACGAGCGAAATTCGAAAACTCATCAACGAGAGATTTAATCGTGCGTGCTTCTTGCACTATAGTGTTGGCGCCTTCTTCGATGATATCGTTCGATTGGCTCTTGTTCACTTTCAGATTTTTGATGATCCTTTCCGCTGATAGTTGGATCGGAGTGAGAGGATTTTTGATCTCATGGGCCACTCGTTGGGCGATCTCTTTCCAGGCCGAGATTTTTTGGGCTTTGATGAGTTGAGTCAGATTATCCAGCACGACAATCATCCCAGAAAACTCTGAGTCCGCTCTTCCCAACGGAGATAATGTCAAAGCCAGTGTGACATTCTGGGTGTCGAAATTTATGTTCATCTCCTTGTCAGAAACTTTGTGCTTTTTCTTAAGCCCCCGTTCGATATTTTCAGCGATTTCACAATACTTGTCGTCGATGAGCACTTCCTTGTAGCTCTTGCCGATCAAATTCCTCTGATCGAGACCGAGCATATCGCGAGCTGTAGGATTGATAGTTGTGAGGACACCTTGTGCATCCAATGTGATCACGCCGGTCGTGATGTTGTTCAGAACGGTTTCGATGTATTGTTTTCTTCCCTCAAGTTCCGCTGTTTTGTGTGCGATATTAAGCTGGCTCTCGTTCAAATCTGAAATCATCTGGTTGAAAGAATCGATCAGAATCCCGAGTTCGTCTGAAGCTGGATCTTCGACATGGACTTTCAGGTTTCCCCTGCTGACTTCTTTTGTGGCATGGGCAAGTTTTTCGATCGGCACAGTTATTCCTCGTGCGATATGGAATCCTATCCAGCTCGCTGCGAAGATGATGAGAAGAGTGATGAATATCAACGTGATGAAATAAAAAGCTTTTACCGGATTTTTCTGGATTTTCAATTGACTGTATCTCTGCACATAGGCAGAAATATTGTTGATCTTTTCTGCATAGTTTTGGGAGAGAAATTTTCCTGCAACGACCAGCACATTCTCTCCATTCGGGATATTGAACGATATTCCGCCACGGATCATTTCTCCATTACCCATTTGATCGATGCTGCTGAGCGGCTCTCCGAGAAGTGCTCTCCTGACCAGGTTTGTTTTGATATCTCTGTAGTATTGAAAAGGAAGATCGGGATTGAGATAGGTGAAAAGCTCTTCCTCGGCAACGAAAATACCGATTTCATCCAGTTTGTACTCGGTCAGTTTATTCCGGACAAACTCCATTAGCGGGAGCCTTCGGTCGAGGTCGATGAGATTTTGTGCTTGGATGGCTTCACTCAGTTGCCTGGCATAATGAAGAGTGGTCTCTTCTCCGTTGATATAAAATCCGTCGGTCAGGCCTTTGGTATCGTCTAAGATACGGTCGATCGGAGTTTTGAACCACGTCTCAATGTTCCGGCTTATGAGGTCGCTTGCAAAGAAGAAAAGGAGGAGAGTGGGAATAAGGGAGAGGGCGATAAAAAAGAGCAGAAGTTTTGTCTTGAAATGAGCTCCGAGGACTTTTCTTTTCCTCTCTAGATAAAGTTTAGCTAAATTTCTTCCCAGCACGAACAGCAAGATAAGGAACATCAAAAGGACGATTATCTGCAAAGAGTTGAGAAGAATTTTCGTGAACGAAGTAGGGGAGAACTCTTGGGCTTCCCGAATTATGAATTCGATAGTAAAAAATAAAACGATCAGAAATATGATGAACGCTGCAACGAAACGGGAGCCTTTATTCTTTGTGTCTGCCATACCTATAATTTCAGGATTCTTCTTCCTTGACTATAAAATCTTCGAAGTTTTCCAATGTAATCTGGATGTCTCTTTTAACAGCTCCTGCTTCTCCGAATTTTTTTCCGGGTTGGCCATTGATGGTATATTGGACACCTCCTGCGTTTCCGATATGGATAAGTAACTCTTGGAGTGCTTTGAACTGGAGGCGATCCCCTGGATACTTGATCCCACTGTCTACCATTTCCTGATCGGCAAAAATTTCCAGCCACGTTTCCTGTTGAACGAGGATTTCAATATTCAATTCTTGTGGTTTGGTTTCTGGTTCTTCCTGAGCGACAGGAGGCGGGGGCAATGGTTTTTCTTGTGTCTCTTGAATGGTCGGCTGGATTTTCATCGTGTTATTTGAGGGATCCTTTTCCTTCCGGAGTGCAAAGTACATGACGATGATAAGTACGATTACAGCCAATACCATCAATGCGAAAATCCAGGAGATTTTTTTCTCTTTTGGACCAGAATCAGGACTTTCTCTTGTTTCAATCCTTTTACCGCCATCTGGGATCTCTTTAATTTCCTGGTTTTGCAGACTTTCAATATAGGTGTTCAAGGCACTTTGTTCATCCAAGCCCAGATATTTTGCGTACGTGCGGATTATGCCTCTTGTAAAGAATTGCTCGGGCAGCAAGTCGAACCGGTCTTCCTCTAAAGCGCGCAAAAATCTCAGGTTGATTTTTGTCGATTCGGCGATTTCTTTCAGAGAAATCCCCCGAAGTTCTCGTTCTCTCTTAAGTTCCTGCCCGATGGAAGCCATTTTATCGAATTGTAGGATAAGAGGCCTCTAAAGTCAATCTTTACAGCCTTTTCTGACCCTGGAGAATCACCCAACAGGCTTTACGCGCTGTCTACTTCTGTATATATTTAACTTGAAATATCCACAAACATGAATTTTGATTTGAAGAAAGCGGCTAATGTCCAACGGAGATTGGCTTCTCATCTTGTCTTGAAACAAGATGTCCGAAATATCACGCACATCGCTGGCGCAGATTTTAGCTATCAAAATGAAAAAGGACTTATAGGGGCTATTATCGTCGTCCAAAAATATCCAGAGTTTGAGATTGTCGAGATCGCTGAAGAAGTTCGATAAGTCAGGATTCCTTATATTCCAGGATTCTTGAATTTCCGTGAGGGGGTTCCTTTTATTAGAGCCTTCCGAAAATTGAAAAGAAAGCCCGATGTCACGTTGATAGATGGAAATGGGATTGCCCATCCAAGGAAGATGGGATTGGCCTCTTATGTAGGCGTCGTTTTGGATATTCCGACCATCGGATGCGCTAAGTCTCCTTTTTTCTCGTTTGTTCCTCCGGCAGATAAAAGAGGTGCATTCAGCTCTTATAAGGACCGCAATAATGAGATGGTTGGATTTTGTTTGCGGACAAGAACGGCTGTAAAACCAGTTTTCGTTTCCCCAGGCCACAGGGTAAACTTTGCTTCTTCGTGCAACATTGTACTGGCGTGCTCCAGATTTAGAATACCTGAGCCGATAAGAATCGCTCATAACAAGTCTAAGGAGTTATTTTCTGGACCTAAGATCTAAGATTTTAGGAATTTAGCGATAGAGCTAAGGCTGCCGAACAATCCGATTATGGCTCCTGAGAGAATGAGTGCAAAGCTCTGGGAAAATGTGAGATAACGAAAATTTATCAACTCCTTCAGGATGCCTAATGAGGAACCGAGATAGACAGGAAATAATTTTATCACGATAAACAGAAGCAGGAGAGAGAGCAGTCCTCCAAGGGCACCGAGGATAATCCCTTCTGTTAGAAATGGGATTCTGATGAACACATTCGTTCCTCCCACGAAGCGGAGTATTTCTATCTCGTCTTTTCTAGCGATAACATTGAGCTTGATGACATTGGATACGATGAAGAATGAGGCCAGAATAAGAATACCACCCAGAAAAAAACCGATGGCTCTAGCCAACCGGCTGAGGGAGTTCATCTTTTCTACCCAGTCTCTGTTGAATTGGACATCCTCGATTCCTTTCATCTTCTTCATCTTATCGATAAAAGGTTGTGCATCTTCATATGTGAGATCTTTTTCACGGAGAGTGATTTCATACGAGGAAGGAAAAGGATTTATCTTGAGATTCTCAACGATCCCCTGGAGATCTGGAAATTTTACCAAAAATTTTTCCATCGCCTCTTCTGAATCAACGAATTGAATGTTCTGCACGAGAGATGAATTATCCAGTTCCTGGGTTATTGCTTCTCTATCAATCGGTGATATGTTATTTTTCAGGAAAAAAACGACTGCCATGTCTTGAGAAAGCTGTTGAGCTGTGTACCGGAGATTATTCGAGAGAGAGACAAAAATCCCGACGATAAGGAAGGACAAACATATGATCGTGACAGAGAAAACATTCCGGGCTCTATATTGCCAGAGATTGTTCAAGGTCTCTCTCTGGAAATGTTTGAACTTCTGTGTGATCAAATGTTTTCCTCTCTCAAGAGCTTTCCCTTGTACAAAAAAACGATTTTTTTGCCGAAATGCCTGATCAATTCTCTATCATGCGTGCAAATGATGACGGTAGCTCCTTTTCTATTTATCTCTGAAAATAGGCTCATGATTTCGAAGGCGAGCTCGGTGTCCAGATTTCCAGTGGGCTCGTCAGCAAGAATGATATTGGGATTGTTCACCACAGCTCTTGCGATCGCGACTCTTTGCTGTTCACCGTAAGAAAGATGGGAGGGGTATTCCCACATCTTGTGATTGAGATTGACCATCCGAAGCGCATTGAAAACCCTGCGCCTCAATTCCTTCCTCGGATAACCGAGAACTTGGAGAACGACGGCCACATTGTCGAATACCCTTTTATGAAAAAGGAGGCGAAAATCCTGAAACACAATTCCCATAGTGCGCCTCAGCCTGAAAATCTTGTGGTCGGAGATACGCAATATGTTTCTTCCATCCACGACGATCTGGCCGTGAGTAGGGAAGATTTCTCGGAATATGATCTTGAGAAGTGTGGATTTTCCAGAACCACTGGGTCCAGTAACGAAACAAAAATCTCCCTGGTTGACCTTTAATGTGACATCCTTCAAAGCCCAGTCCGGTTTCTGGTATTGTTTCCAAATATGATAAAGTTCGATCATCAGTTGAGGGAAGATTATAGCACAATAAATGATGGATTCGACATTTTAATGAATAGTCCAGATTAGGAGATGAAAAGATACATGAACCACCCGAACAACAGAGCTCCGACCACCATGATCAGAAACAGAGAAACAAAGTAGCGAATTTGCGCTTTTCTCTCGCGTCTGCGGATTATGGCTAGAACGATACAAACAAAAAATGCATAGATAATAAGCGAGAATAGGTGGCTTTTTAGAATCATGTCTTTTTTTCCAAAGCAATGTCGAATGCATCCAAAGCCACCAGGTAGTTCAAAAGGCCTGCTCCTGCTATGTAGGCTGTCCCAAATTCAAAGGTTGAACTTTTTAGATTGCCTATGCCAAGCGCAAGGGTTTTTGACAGAAAATAATAGAGTCCTATCCCTAAATCCGAAAAAAAACCGAGGATCGTCAGAGGATTTTCTGTCTGGAATGAGTATATTCTGCCTTCAAGAATTAGACCGAGAGCGAACATAGCGGTGATGCATAAAAAAAATATGAGTCCTCTCCAATATTTTTTTAAGACAATATGACCCAGTCCAGGAAGAATCCATCCTAGAATCATGCACGCGATTGATTTGACTTTCATTTTTGAATAGAAATGATAATAGAAATGACAAATCAAATCAAGAACTAAATAGGAAAGCATCTCTGCTCGACTCCCCGAGGCCTTCTTCTTCAGCTTGCCAGTCTGGTACCTTCTGTTGCAAGAATTGGGGAAGTTATGGGGATGTTTCTTACTATTATCAATGAATTTATTGCATGTCCAAAGGAGATTCATTATAATGATTAATCGTTTTTGGAGGGTGACTAAGCCCATTGCAGAAAAATTATTTACCGAAGGAGGAATCTTATGGCCGAAGAAGGAAAAACCTATGTCTGCCATCTGTGCGGTCAAGAGGTGATTGTTACAAAATCGGGTGTAGGAACACTGGTTTGTTGTGATCAGCCTATGGAAATAAAAGAAGAATAAATGGATAAAGCAAGGAGAACAATATGGATTTAAGAAATTATGAAGACATCATAAAGTTTGCGATAAGCAGAGAAGAAGCGGCCATCGATGCTTATGGCGACATGAGCGAAAAGACAAAAACTCCCGGATTGCGAGAACTTCTTCTCGAACTTCAAGGAGAAGAAGAAAATCATAAAAAACTCCTCGAGGATATTTCTGATGAGCAAATCGCTTCGTTCAAGTTAGAAGAAGTCATCGACTTGAAAATATCCGATTTTTTGACAGAAGAACCTCCAAGTGAGGATATGAGCTTCCAAGATCTTCTAATCTTAGCCGCGAAAAAAGAGCATGAAGCCGTGGAGCTTTACACAAAACTTAAGGAAAATTCCGATAACGAAGACTTGAAGAAATTGTTCGAATTCCTGATTACACAAGAGAAGTCTCATAAACTGAAACTGGAGACAGAATACGAAAAACATGTACTCGAGGACGATTGATTCATCCGAACTTTTTGACGAGATTTTAAGGAGAGAAAAATGGAAAAATGGGAATGCACAGCATGTGGTTACATCTATGACCCGGAAAAAGGCGACCCAGACAGCGGGATCGAACCCGGAACAGCTTTTGAAGATCTCCCCGACGATTGGGTTTGCCCTCAGTGTGGAGTCGCGAAAGAATATTTCCAGAAGATGAATTGACAGGACTTAGAGATCGAGGCATGCGAGTTAAAGTGGTGGGGAATGGCCTTGCTGGAACGATTGCATCTACGACTCTCCGTGAAATCGATCCAAAAGCCGATATCGATATCTTTGCGGACGAAAACTACCTTTACTATCCTCGCCCGAATCTGATCGAATACCTGGCTGGAAACACAGCTCGAGATAATCTTTTTGCGTTTTCAGAAGAGTGGTTTGCAGATAAGAACATTTTGATCCACCTTGGGCAAGCCGTAAAAAGGCTCCATCCGGATTCAAAGGAAATTGAATTGGACGGAGGAAGGAAAGAGCCCTATGATATTTTGCTCTTGGCTAACGGAGCTTCATCTTGGATCCCTCCGATAGTCGGTACAGAGAAAAAAGGAGTTTTTGCGCTCAGAACTCTGGATGATGCTTCCCTTATCCTCGATTGGATCGTTGAGCACCCCGAGGTCGTTATCATCGGGGGAGGACTTCTCGGATTGGAGATAGCGCGTGCAGTCAGATCGAAGGGAGCATCTGTTCAGGTCGTGGAGTTTTTTCCTCGATTATTGCCCCGACAGCTCGATACTGAAGGAGCCTCTGTGCTGCAATCCCAGATCGAAGGAATGGGGATCGAGGTCCGGCTGGGTATCGCCACAGAAGAAATTCTGGGAGAAGAAACAATCAAAGGCCTCAGGTTTAAAGGTGGAGAAAAACTGGAAGCACAGGCCGCTATCGTTGCGGCAGGGGTGAGACCCAACATCGGACTGGCAGCAGAGGCAGGCCTAGAGACTGACAAAGGCATCCTTGTCGATGATAGCCTGAGGACGAGCAACCCGGATATTTTTGCAGCTGGCGATTGTGTGCAGCACAGAGACAGGATCTATGGAATCATACCGGCCTCGTTCAACCAGGCTAGAACTGCGGCTTTCAATATAGTGGGACAAGAAAAAAAATATGAGGGGACCGTTCCCTCGAACACCTTGAAGGTCGTTGGTTTGGATTTGACCGCAATCGGGGACGTTAATCCGGAAGATGAGACTTGTGAAGAAATCAGAAGAATAAATAAAAAAGACGGGATTTACAAAAAGATCGTCGTACAAAATGGAAAACTCGTCGGGGCAATTTGGATGGGAACGAGAGAAAATGTAAACGAGATCAATAGATTGATCATCCAAAAGATCGATGTGGAAAAGTGGAAACAATTTTTACTGGATGAAGATTTTGATTTTTCAGGACTATGAAACGCAAAATTTTATTCGTTCTCCTTGCAGCATTTTTTTTTGCTGGGCCGGCTCTGAGCCAAATCACAGGATATGTTTCAGCCAATTATTTCAAAAGCGAAAAAGAGGGAAATTATTATAAGGGGACTTTTCAAAATCCTTTATTCGGATTGATTTTTTCTGGGGATATTTCCACTGGTTTTGCTTACGGAGCCGAGTTTCGTATCACCGATATCTCCCATGTCGAGGTCGATCAAGCGTGGGTGGGCATCACTCCCTCTGAAGCTTTCCGTCTGCAAGGGGGCCTTTACCTTGTCCCTTTCGGTATTTACAACCGTATCAACAGACCGTACCAAAAAGCTTTGATCAACCCTCCGTTGCACGTGGAGTATTGTTACCCCGGACATTGGAGAGATATAGGGGTGGTGGTCGATGGTATTATGGGAGGTTTTGTGTATCAAGGCTATTTGGGAAATGGTCTCAGGGAGGGTGTGAGTCTCCAGGATGGTCAGCAATTCGAGGATAATAACAAGGATAAGGGGAAAGGAGGGAGAGTCGGTTGGAGATTCAGCCAGGGGTTCGAGCTCGCTTACTCCATCAATACAGGAAAGTACGATAATGAAAACAGCCGCAAATTGACCCTTCATGGGGCAGATGTTAATTGGATGACTGAGGACTGGCAGATATTGGGCGAATACACAAAAGCGATCATAAAAAATCCGGATGATTACGAAAATGGAGAAGCCGAAGCTTATTTCGTACAGATTACGATATTCCTAGGCGAGCTTCAACCTTTTGGCAGCTACCAGAAAATAAAATATGCGGATCCCTTCCATGGACAGAATTTTTCTTCAGAACTCGGACCTGGAGAAGGGATATCCCTCGACAGGAGCCGTTGGGCACTGGGTGTGGTTTATGTTCCTATCCCGAATATCTATATTTCTTTCGAATATGACTTCAATCGAGAGAAAATAGTCGAAACAAAAAATGATTCATGGGTTCTCCAAATGGCTGTCAATTTTTAGCCTTGTTTCATGTTGCGCCATCTGATATTATTTTGTCTCCGTTTGATTCTGTCTGATTGTAAACTACAGTAAACAACAAGGAAGATTTATGGCAAATATCGTTGTGCTCGGCACCCAATGGGGTGATGAAGGAAAAGGCAAGATCATAGATCTCATCGCTCCGTCATTCGATGTTGTCGCCCGCTCTCAGGGAGGACATAACGCGGGCCACACTGTCTATATCGACGGCAAGAAAATCGTGCTCCATCTTATCCCGTCTGGGATTCTGCGGGCGGATAAACTCTGCATCATCGGGAATGGAGTCGTCATCAATCCTGCGGCTTTTCTTGACGAATTGGCAGCATTGGAATCTTATGGCATAAAAATCAGTGAAAACGTTGCGATCAGCAAAAAAGCCCACTTGATTTTACCCTACCATGTCCTTATCGAAAAGATCAGTGAAAAAAGGTTGGGAGCCAAAAAAATTGGAACGACTTCTCGAGGAATAGGTCCTGCATATCAAGATAAAGCGGCTCGTTTGGGTATTCGAGCTGGAGACTTGCTCAATCTTTCGGTTCTCAAGGAAAAAATCGAGCAGAATGTGGAGGAAAAAAACATCTATCTGGAGCACTTTGGTGAAAAAATACTGAATAAAAACCGGGTATTCGATGAATTCGCTGCCTACGCTCAACAGCTGAAAAAGTACATAAAAGATATCTCCCTCCTCCTCGACGATTGCATTAAAGAGGGAAAGCCAATCCTGTTCGAAGGAGCGCAAGGTACCCTTCTTGATATCGATCACGGCACTTATCCCTATGTCACCTCCTCCAATTCCACCGCCGGAGGAGTTTGCACGGGATTGGGCCTGGGGCCAGATAAAATAGACGCAGTAATCGGCATCACAAAAGCCTATACTACAAGGGTTGGAGCAGGACCGTTTCCGACTGAGATACATGGGGAAACCGGACGCCTTCTGATGGAAAAGGGGAATGAATACGGAGCCACGACTGGGAGACCCAGAAGATGCGGATGGTTCGATGCCATGGCTGTGGCATATTCCTGCCGGATCAGCGGAATAAATAAAATCATATTGACCAAATCCGATGTTCTCGATGTCTTGGAGGAAATACAGGTGTGTGTCGGATACGAGTACAAGGGAGAGAAATTGAGAAGTTTTCCTTCCGAAATCTGGGAACTTGCCGAAGTAAAACCCCTGTTCAAAAAAGTCAAGGGATGGACCCAGCCTGTCACCGGGATCAGAGAGTATTCTTCTCTTCCCCAAGCTTTCAAAGACTATGTCAAACTCATCGAAGATCTCATCCAAGCTGAAGTCTCGATAATTTCCACCGGAAAAGAAAGAAAAGATTCCATATTGCTGGAGAAAAACTTGGCCCCCTTGATGGATTTGGATAAAATAAAAGCCGAGATCTGATATATCCCTCGTTATGATAGCCAAACCGATGCAATGGATCGAGATCGACAGCTCTGCCCTCACTCACAACATCAGCCAATTTCGCTGGCTGATCGGAAAGAAAAGAAAATTATTGGCCACCGTCAAAGCCAATGCTTACGGCCATGGCATTCTAGAGGTGACAAAAGTAGCTTTGAAGGCTGGGGCGGATTGGCTTGGCGTCCATTCCATCGAAGAGGGTCTTTTCCTGAGAAAGAAAAAAGTGGATTGTCCCATCCTTGTTTTGGGGTATGTATCTCTCGATGAACTGGAACAGGCCGTCCGGTATGACCTCCGGCTCACCGTTTACAATCCAGAAACTATCGGACGATTAATCGAGCTCGCTTCTCGGCTCGATAGGAAAATCCGGCTGCATGTGAAGGTGGAAACCGGAACCCATCGCCAAGGTATTCGGGAGGAGGATTTTTTCTCTTTTGTCGGAAAAATCCTAAGGCCTCCTGATTTGATCTTAGAGGGGTTGTCCACCCATTTTGCCAATATCGAGGACACCACGGATCATTCCTATGCGCGTTATCAACTCGATAATTTTAAGAGGATTTGCCAGAAGCTCGATGAACGCGGGATCGAGATCCCCATCAAACACATCGCATCCACGGCTGCTATCATACTTTTTCCTGAAACCTATTTTGACATGGTCCGCATCGGGGTGGGCATGTATGGCCTCTGGCCTTCTAAGGAAACTTATCTGTCCTGCATTCTTCAGAATCGCAAACCCATTCAATTGAAACCTGTGCTATCTTGGAAGACCCGTATCGCCCAGATCAAGAAAATCCCGAAAGGATCTTATGTCGGATACGGTTGTACTTTTCGTGCGACCAGAGAGACAATATTGGCAGTACTGCCGTTGGGTTACTACGATGGCTACTCGCGAGCTTTTTCCAACGTGTCCCATGTGATAATCAAGGGACAAAGAGCCCCGGTGCGTGGGAGAGTGGCAATGGATTTTATCATGACGGATGTGACAGATATTCCAGATGTGCACTTGGAGGATGAGGCCGTGCTGCTGGGAAAGGATGGAGGTGAAATTATCAGTGCGGATGACTTGGCGGCATGGTCAGGAACCATCAATTATGAAATAGTCAGCCGTATCAATCCTCTTTTGCCGAGGATTATCGTGTAATTTGGTCCAACCTTGTTCATCTTCGCTTTTTGCTCCCATTGACTTGCTTTTTTTTTGGTGATAAATATTACAGGAGTCGAAAAACTGCCTGAAATGGGAGGTAATTCATACCATTGAATAATCTTGACTTTTTTGAATTGTATTCACTCATAGCAGAAAAGATCACGCAGCTTCCCGATCTAAAATCGAATTTCCATGAGGTCTTGCTCATTCTAAAGAAAGCCACGAACTGTCATCATTTGGCCATAAGAATTGTCGATAGGAAGGGTAATATCCCTTTTTATGCGCATTTAGGTTTGGATAAAAAGTTTATCGATTCAGAGCATTGGATCACTCTTAAAGATTGTCTGTGCGGGTATGTCGCCAGAGGAAAAGTGAATAAATCTTATCCATTCATCTCCAATCATGGCTCTTTTTTCACCTCTCATATGACAGATTTCATGAAGAGAACGAAAAAAGACTACCCAGAAATGGAAAAAAACTCTCTTCGGGGAATTTGTGTCCAAAGTGGCTATGAGTCAGTCGCGATTATTCCTATGCGAGTTGGCGGGGCTATTGTTGCTGAACTTTATGTCGCGGACGAAAATGAAGACATGTTCTCTGAAGAAGTGATGAATTTTCTAGAAAAGGTTAGTGTCCAAATAGGAGTGGCCGTCCAGAATGCGCAACTTTATTCCGATTTGAACGATTCAAAAAAGAGATTGATGGAGTTGTTCAATTCTGCGCCGATCGGTATCGTAGAACTCGATACCAAAGGTCAGTTCATTCAAATAAACAGCAATGGAGCCAAACTCATCGGATATTCCTCGCCCGAAATGTTGCTGGATCACCATATCAAGATGAGTGATCTCCACATCGAGAAGGAGGAGTGGGAAAAATATATTGAACGACTGGACAAACAGGATAGGGTGGTAGACCAAATCCTTGATTTTCGAACCGGCAAAGAAAAGCTTTTTTTTAAATTTTCCATGTCAGCGATCAAAGATTCGCGCGGGAACATTACAGGATATCGAGGCACGTTTCAGGATATCACAGATAGCATCAGGCTCGAGCAGGAACGACTGGAAAAGGCCCAAACAGAATCCTTGAAGAATCGCTATTATCAAGAAACCCAGGTGTTGAAAGAAGAATTGAAGTTGGAGCACCCTTTTGAAGAAATGATCGGGATCAGCAAAACCATCCAATCTCTGAAAAAAGCGATTCAGCAAGTAGCGCCTACAAATACTTCTGTTCTAATCAAAGGAGAAACGGGAACCGGAAAAGAGTTGGTCGCACGTTATATCCATGAACTCAGCCTTAGGAAAGAACGAATACTGGTGAAGGTCAATTGTGCAGCCTTATCCGAAGGTCTGATCACATCTGAACTTTTTGGCCATGAAAAGGGAGCCTTTACGGGTGCCATCATGAAGCGTCTTGGGCGTTTTGAATATGCCGATGGAGCAACCATTTTTCTGGATGAGATCGGAGATTTGCCGCTGGAGACGCAGGCCATGCTTTTGCGCGTTCTCCAAGATGGCGAGTTCGAGAGGGTCGGGAGTTCGAAGACCATAAAGGTTAACGTAAGACTTCTCGCCGCTACCAACAGAGATCTTGGCCTCCTTGTCGAGGAGAAGAAATTCAGACAGGATCTTTTTTTCCGCTTGAACGTATTCCCTATCGAGATCCCCCCTCTTCGTGAAAGAGCCGAGGATATTCCTCTGCTCACAGCCTATTTCTTAGAAGTATATGGGAGAAAGCTGGGAAAAAAAGTGGATAAAATAAAGGATCAGACCCTGCGGCATTTTCAAGAATATTCA
>Ga0307445_10000219_pt1 | contig 28691 bp, 19 predicted proteins | sample SalMarSW160330MG_FD_202147 | JGI IMG/M metagenome (GOLD analysis project Ga0307445, IMG submission 202147) | Salt marsh sediment microbial communities from the Plum Island Ecosystem LTER, Massachusetts, United States - SW1603-30 | ecosystem: Environmental > Aquatic > Marine > Intertidal zone >... | reverse complement strand
ATATTAGAGACGAAAATATGGGTGTTGTTCCTATCCCAACTTGAGGAATTACGCTATAGTATTCACCAATATCCGAGAGCCAATAATCACTTTCCATACCTTTGATTAAATTCTCGGTGTGACCGACACCAAAAGATAGACTAAAGTTTGAACTAAACTTGAAAATGAACTCAGCTAGGAATTCTATTCCTTTACCGGATTCCCTCATGTTGCCAACTGAAACATATGATGCATATTTTTCCTGCGTATGTACTGTTTCTTGAATACTATTGCCGCTATTCAGGCCAAAACTCATTTTGACATAATACTCTGTTGCGATGAGATCTAACGGCAATGAAATGAACAAAACGGCTAAAAATAAAATGAGATTTTTTTTATTTGTCAATTGATTTTGATCGCTATTTTCTCTTCAATTTTTTGAATTACTAACAAATATTTAGGCATGGATTCAATCTGCAAAATATCCAGCCCTGTGGGCAATTCTGTAATTGTGCCCTTTCACTTTGATATCGATATTTTTGAATTTCCCGTCAATCACGTAATTTTTCGGGGAATAATACAGGAGATAATAACTTTCGGCCGCATTGACCGCCTGCTGGAGCAGGTATTCCGGATTTGCCGAACTGTCCACAAACCCACCTGTTGCCTGTGCCATCTGTTTGAAGGCGCCGTAGATATCATCGGATTCTTCTTCCATACGTATCCCGTACGCAAGCTCTGCCTGTTTGGTTAAAAAAAGGAAATGAATGGACACAGAGGCGTCCGCATAGGCGTTTTTTATCAGGTCGACATCGAAAGTAATGTCTCTGGTGAAGAAATCTTGGAGATTTGCAAGCGTTTGTTGCATGGAAAAGTTATCCTGATACATAGACTGGGCCTTGCTTAATACATTGGGATCTAGCCGCGGAATAAATTCCCTTTGATAGAAAAGAAAAACATATTTCTGTCCTTCAATATCTTTAAGGAATTTTGCAAAGTCCAAGAGCTGCAATTGGTCGACATTCCTCAAGTTTTCTAACCGACTAATTCCCGTGGCATACGCCATACATAACTCTTCAATATGTGGATCTGATCCATCGGGATCGTAAAAAGCCTGATCATCGGACCTAAGGGCAGCTGAAGGATCAACAACAGCAGCTAAGGCACGCGCAACAGCCTCTATATCTCGAATAACACTGTTATATTCTGAACTGCCGGTAAGGGTCTCTTTTCTCAACAGGTTTTTGAATTCTTTTCTTAGATCTTCTTTTGTCCCATACATAAAGACTTTTTCATTCATCTTGTATGCTTTTAGCGGCGTTATAACCCAAAGCTTATCCTGGGGAAGAAGAACATTGTCGACAAAAAAATCGATCGCATCTCCCATTTTCGACGTGTACTCGCTAATCTCGAAAAAAAGGAAGAAATTTCTGGATATCTCCGGTTCATACTTCTTCTTTTCTTCTTTCCTCTCAACAGCTTTTTTTTTGATCTGATAAACCGCCTCGATTTTCTGGCGAACCCCATCCTCATAAACCTGAAAATCGTCGATTGTCAAGTTGTCAACGAATTTGCTCCCATCAAAAACTCTAACCGGTACCTCTATATTAATGACAAGAGATATTTCTTTAAAAGCTTTTTGAGAGAAACTTGCAAGGTTTATAATCAACAAAAAAATAACAATAATTACTTTTCTCATTTCCCACCTCACGAATTATGTAATTATAAAGAGGGATCTTTTAATCTGCATAATATCCTGCCCTATGACTTATTCTGTAGTTTTTTCCTTTTACGTTAACACTAATATTTCTGAATTTTCCGTCAACCTTTTTGTTTTTTGGAGAGTAATAAACGAGATAGTAAGTTTCAGCAGCCTCTGAGGCTTTTTGGAACAGATGTTCTGGATTAGATGAACTTTCGATAAAACCTCCTGTTGCGAGTGCCATTTCCCTGAAGGCGCTGAAAACATCTTCAGAATGCTCAACGAACCGGACTCCAGAAATATAGTCAGCAGGTTTGGTAAAAAATAAGAAATGGATGGAGATGGATGAGTCAGAATAGGCCTGCTTCACTCTTTTTACATCAATTGAGACATCTCTTGAAGATAGACCGTAAACAGTCTGAAGCTGAAACATAAAATTGGGCATGTCTTGATACATTTGCATAGCCTGATCCAGAACTCTCGGGTCTACGTATGGGATGAACTCTCTCTGATAGAACAGGATAACAAATTTCTGCCCCTCCATCTCTTGCAGATAGTTTGCAAAATCAAATAATTTTTGCTCATCGATTTTTCTAAGGAATTCCAATTTTTCCAAAAGTTGAATATATTCGCTAAATATTTCATCAACATCTTCTTTTTGACTTACGACACCTTCATCCTCATATAATATGCGTTCTTTTGGATTGCCCAATAACGCTGTCAATGTTCTTGCCTTTTTTGTAACGTCTTCAATGGCACTTCTGTATTCAGAACTCCCGATTTCAGCATCCTTCCTTAAGATGTTTCCTAGTTCATCGACAATTTCTTCCCTAGCCATTTTTTCAAGGGATTCACTCTCAAAACCGTATGTTTTTAAGGGAGATACAATAGTTAGGCTATCGCCAGGAATCAGAACATTTTCAAAAAAATAGTTCAATCCATCCTTCAATCGTTTTGTATAGTCCTCAATTTCGAAAAAAAGGAAAAAATGCCTTTGTGTTTTTGGTGTGAATATTTTCTTTTCCTCTTGTCTCGCGATGGTTGTCTTATTTATGAAATACAGTGCATCAATATCCTGAAGCACTCCGTCCTCATAGATTTCAAAATCTCCGATAGCGAGATCCTCGACAAATTTGTTCCCATCATATACTCTGACCGGCACTTCAATATTAATGGCAATGGCTTCTTCCTGAATTTCTTGCCCGGACAAAAATAAAATCAAAAACAAAGTACTTATTATAAAGATCCCCTTTTTCACTCATTCACCCCTTCATATCCTGTCTCTTTTATCGTAAAGCAAAGAACGTGCCAAATCAAGGGCTTGGGTATTAGCTGCACTGTTGGTTGATTTCTTGTCCTGAATTCTGTACAGGTGTCACTTCTAAGGACTCAGTGATCTTCATTATCCAACCGCCTGCAACAGATTTGACGTTTTGGGATGGAAACAAGACCTCTCCCCATGTCACCAATTTGTCACCAGAAATGCTTAAAATCGCCTAGTTTTGCGTATGGTTGCTAAAATGGAAAGAAAGAAAAAGACCGGAGATTTTTCAGGGAAAACTGGAAATATTTCCAAGACCTTGAGGTGTATGGCCTAACGAACGCTACTATCTATTATATGTTTGCTCGGAGTCCGTGAAAACTTGGTGTGGCGCCCGGCGACAGGGTGGATGTCCAGACCGAAGCGATCGGGACCCTGTCCAACAAAGTCATGAAAATCTGGGATTAGAATTGCCAAAGTAATGAAGAAAAAACGAGGAAAGATGCAAAAAAATGCATGGAATTGAACCCGAATTCAATTTATTGGATTTTGCTATCAAACCCCCATTCTGCGGATTTCCCTATCTTTTTTTTTAAAAACAACTTACGGATGTGCATAGTTCATCTCCATTTGGCATATAATATGCATATAAATCAAACGGGAATTCGCATAAACAAGGGAACCCATTATGCTAAAATTCATCGTGAAAAAAGCAGTAGTGCTTTTATTCTGTTTGAGTTTAGCGCATCTTCTGCTGTCAGCCCAAACAGGGGTGAAAGAAAATCTTGCCCTCAAGACGGACAAGCCCATTAATGTAGACGGAATCATGAGTGAGCCTGTCTGGGGAAAAGCACCGGATGCCGGTATATTTTTCCAACAAGGTCCAAGCGAAGAGGATTTCGATCGTTTTAAGACTGAGGTTAAAATCCTGTATGATGAGGGGCATGTATATTTTGGGTTTGTCTGCAATGATCCCGAACCGGATAAAATACTTGGCAACACCATAAGGATCGACGGCGATCTCAGGGATACCGATTCCATGTACATCTTGATCGATACCTTCGATGATCCGGCCAGTTTCTTTTTTTTCTCCATCAACTTCCTCGGTGCCAAATCGGACGGGAAGATCTCTAAAGACGGTCAAACGGCAGACTATGAGTGGGATGGAAACTGGGAAGCGGTGGGCCGAAAAACAGATTTCGGATGGAGCGCCGAGGTCGCTGTCGAACGGGGACGCTTGTTCGATGAGCCGGTAGAGAGCAAGACCCTGGGCTTATCCTTAGCCAGGGTCGTGCCCAGGGTGGGGAGCACCTTTTACAGCGGCCCGCTTGATCCTCCGTTTGATTTTGCACAGATTGCCCCCCTTCTGGAATTGAGCCTTGTGGGTCTTGAGCTGGGGGCGAGCATTAGTCCTCATGTGATTGCCCGCTTAGAATCGGGAGCTGAAACTGAACCAGGAGCAGGCATCGATGCCCGGTATGCCTTTTCCCCGCAGACAGGCGGACGGCTTGTCGTCTACCCGGACTTCGCCACGGTGGAACCGGATGAGGAGAGGATCAACCTGACGCCATATGAGCTTTACTTACCAGAAAAAAGGAATTTTTTCCTGGACGGCCCAGATTATTATGATCGACCAATCCAGCTTTTTTATACCAAGAGAATCGGGGACTTATATGGAGGGGCAAGATTTCAAGGAGCAGCCGGAGCCTTCGTTTTTTCCGGGATGAGCGCTCAGACCAAGAAACAGGAGGACCTCGGGGAGGCCTCGGCCAATTTTTCCGTTTTTTCTCTAGAAAAAAAGAGTAGGGCCGGCTCTGCCGTTTTTGGATTAACGGCAGCCAACAAATTGATCGACAGCCAGAACACCGGCGCTGGAGGAGTCTATTCCGATATCCAGATTATGAGAAATCTCAGATTCTCCGGGCAGTTTGCTTTTAGCTACGGTGATCACAACAAAGGAAATTTAGCCTTTTTCCTCGGGCCGAGTTATGATACAAAGAGCTTCCATATGCACCTCCATTACATTCACCTGGGTGAAAATTTCGGTGACAATGTGAATCAGGTGGGCTTCATTCCCGACGACAATCGCAGGGAGCTGGATTCGGCCATCCATAAGGATATTCCTCTTAAAGGAGGGCTTTTAAACAAGATAGGCTATCGATCCAATTACAACATTTTTTGGGGTATGGACAGCGTGCTAAGAGGCTGGCAGATCGATCAGGGACTTATATTCGGGCTGAAGAATAAGTTCACTATTTCCATCACACATACACAGGAGTACAGGTTAAACGACTTTTTTCCCGAACCACGGCTTATCTATATGAAAGGGGAAGGTTATACGGAATATGACCCTAGAGTATTTGGACATGGGAAGTGGATCGGCGAACCTGGGAGGTGGGAAGAAGTGTACATCAAGGATTTCCGGAATAACCGGACAACATTCACCAGCAGCTATCATGCTGGCAACTGGAAATCCTTCGGAGTTGACGCTTCCATAGGCCGCAACTTTGACTCGAACTTTCAAATGATCGCATTCCATAAAAAACTGAAATTTACGGAAAAGCTGTTCTCGGAATATGATATCTACTTCTTAAGATATGATGAGGAGATCTACTTTAAGAGCACAACAATCAACGTGCTGAGACTTACCTACTATACAAACAGAAATATGACATGGCAATTCTTTTTCCAGTCGAATTCGGCCATCAGCAAAAGCAATTTCCATATCGTTTGCACTTACAAACTCAAGCCTCCTTTTGGCTCCATTCAAGTGGTTTACCAAAAAGGAACAGCAGGTTTTGGCGTGAAGGGAACTCAAGATCACACGCTATTTTTTAAATACACCCATAGGTTTAAATGAAAATGAAAAACCGAATTTTGTGTTTATCTGTCCTCTTTATTTTTCTTTTAAGCTGTGCCACTTCCCCTGACCATCAACAGGCAAAAATTTATGTCAGTGGTTTAGACTCCTTGATGAACCGGAATTCCGGGGAGGTTTCCACCCAAATTACAGACGAGTGGGGATTTGTTTGTACCGGGATATGGAAAAAAGATAATCCTTCTGCCGGCGATGTCCTAGGGGAAAACAAGGGGCCCACAGCATTCACCGAAAAGGAAGCGGACGCCCTTTTTGCGGCCAAAGGCACCTATAAAGTGATGCACTTTATGAAGTTTCTGAGGACCGAAAAGGTCTCCATCAGGACCATCTCTTCCACGGGTGATACCAGGGTGATAAACGTCGGAAAAACCCGTGATGTGAATCACCATGCTTACATCAGGGTCGTGTTCAGGGACGATAAACTGGTCCATTTCAAGGTGTGGCCCCGTGTGGAATCCGAGTAAAACTAAGCAAAAAAGCCTCACAAATTTTTAGGGGCGCTCTTCTATAAGTTTAGACGTGACTTTCAAGTTTTCTCTGCCATCAGGTATGTCCTCTGCTCGATAAAGGCGATGCGTCATGGCTGGGTCAAAAGTCTTATTTGACGCGAAAAAAACGTGCACGAAGAAAAGGAAAGATTAGACTTTTTCGTTGATTTGTATTAAATAAAGGGGGCAGGCGAGATGCGAGATTTTTTTACTGATTTTTGGAGGTGCGCATGAAATTCTTTTTGGATACAGCCCATGTTAAACAGATAAAAGAAGCGGCCGGTTGGGGAATCCTCGATGGCGTTACGACGAATCCTTCACTTTGTGCCAAGGAGAATGCGAAGTTCGAGGATCTCATCAAAGAGATTTGCGATATCGTGCTCGGCCCGGTGAGTGTGGAGTGTGTTTCGACAAAAGCGGAAGATATGATCAAGGAATCGAGGAAGCTGGCCTCCATAGCGGATAATGTCGTCGTGAAAATTCCGATCTGTTTGGAAGGATTGAAGGCGACAAAAGTCCTGTCCCAGGAAGGGATCCACATCAACACGACCCTCATCTTTTCTTCATTGCAGGCGTTGTTGGCAGCCAAGGCAGGAACCCGGTATGTGAGCCCTTTTGTCGGCCGGCTGGATGATATCAGCCATGAGGGGATGAACCTCGTGGAAGAGATCGTGACCATATTCGACAATTACGGCATAGACACAGAGATTATCGTTGCAAGCATCCGGCATCCCCTGCATGTTGTGGAAGCAGCCCTGATCGGCGCTGACATCGCGACCATTCCCTTCGGTGTTATCGAAAAACTGGTCAAACACCCGTTGACAGACATCGGGATGGACAAATTCCTGAGCGACTGGAAAAAGGTCAAAAAAACCTGAGGTCTGAAGGGTAGCCATGTCGATAGACAAAAAATTGGAGGAATTGAGACGGCGGGAAAAGCTTGCCGAACTTGGCGGGGGAAAACAAAGAGCGGAACGCCAGCACGAGGCTGGAAAACTCACGGCCCGGGAAAGGATCCATCTTCTGTTGGATGATGGGACCTTTCAAGAGATGGACAAGCTGGTGGTTCACCACTGCCATGATTTTGGCATGGAAAAGAAACAGATATATGGGGATGGGGTTGTTGCGGGGTATGGAACTATCGAAGGCCGAACGGTTTATATATTCGCTCAGGACTTCACCGTGTTCGGCGGATCCTTGAGTGCCGCCAATGCCGCCAAAATCGTCAAGATCATGGATCTGGCCATGAAGGTCGGGGCACCGTTGATCGGTCTCAATGACTCGGGTGGAGCCCGGATTCAGGAAGGCGTGGAAAGCCTGGGAGGATACGCGGATATTTTCCTGAGGAACGTGCTGGCTTCCGGAGTCATCCCGCAGATCTCCGCCATCATCGGCCCATGTGCAGGCGGAGCGGTGTATTCGCCGGCCATGACGGATTTTATCATCATGACCAAAGGGATCAGCAACATGTTCATCACAGGGCCGGAAGTCATCAAGGCGGTAACACAAGAGGATGTCTCCATGGAAGAACTGGGAGGAGCCGAAACCCATAACGCCATAAGCGGTGTTGCCCATTTTGCATCGGAAAACGAGGAACAAACACTGGCTCTGATCCGAGAGCTTTTATCCTTTATCCCGAACAACAACATGGAAGATCCTCCGGAAAAAGAAACTTCCGATCCTCCCGATCGCACCAATGATGACCTGAATTTTGTCGTTCCCGATGACCCGAACCAACCCTATGACATTCGGAAGATCATAACGGAAGTCGCGGATGACAATTACTTTTTCGAGGTTCAGGAGCACTATGCCAAAAACATCGTGATCGGGTTCGGGCGTCTTGGGGGAAAGCCGGTCGGTGTGGTGGCTAATCAACCCGATCACCTGGCCGGAGTGCTGGATATCAACTCCTCGGATAAAGCTGCCCGGTTCGTCCGGTTCTGCGATGCCTTCAACATCCCGTTGATCACGCTGGAAGATGTCCCTGGTTTTCTTCCCGGTGTGGCTCAGGAACATGGCGGCATCATCCGCCATGGGGCCAAGCTTTTGTATGCCTTTTCCGAAGCCACCGTCCCGAAAATCACGCTTATCACGCGCAAAGCCTACGGCGGAGCCTATTGTGTCATGGCTTCCAAACACATCAGGGCCGATATCAATTATGCCTATCCCACAGCAGAGATCGCTGTGATGGGACCAGAGGGAGCGGTGCAGATCGTGTACAAGAGCGAGATAAACGGGGCAGAGGACAAGGAAATGCTGCGCGAAAAAAAGGTGGATGAATTCCGCAAAAAATTTGCCAATCCCTACATCGCTTCTGAAAAGGGGTTTGTCGATGAAGTCATCGAACCCAAAATGACCAGACCCAAGTTGATCGCAGCATTGAAGATGCTGGAGAACAAAAGAGATCAAAATCCCCCGAAAAAACACGGCAACATCCCGCTTTGAGAATGCTTCTCATGCCATCAGGCATTTCCTCCGCTCTAGTTCGGATCTTTAACGCCATTTCCTCATTGCCTTTCTCGGCTCCTGCGTAACTCCGCTCGTTAACCCTCAATCTCTACAGCGATAGCCATTGTTCCAATGATTGTCAGCATCTTCCCCCGTTAGTCCAGCCGTGCTCAATACATACTCGGAGTCCCTTCAGGATTCCCTCGAATGACAATTCGGAAAGGCTAGATCCTCAATGGCGCTACGGATATGCCTGATGGAAGAGATCCCTTCGGAAAAAAGAATCCGGTTGAGTCTAAAGAAGCAGTTGCATATAATACAGGTGAAATCTGGCAGTCTTGAATTGCTGGGTGGTTCTGGATAGGCGATGGCAAAAAAATTCAAAAAAATTCTTGTGGCGAACAGAGGGGAGATAGCTGTCCGCGTCATCCGGACGTGCAGAGAAATGGGAATCATTCCGGTCGCTATCTATTCCGATGTCGATAGGACAGCTCTTCACGTCAGGCTGGCCGATGAGGCTTACTCCATTGGTGAAGCGAAGCCTTCTGCCAGCTATTTGAACATCGATAAGATCATCGGCGTGGCCAAAGAATGCGAGGCCCAGGCCTTACACCCCGGGTACGGATTTCTTGCCGAAAATCCCAAGCTTGTCAAACGCTGCGAAGAAGAAGGGATCGTGTTCATCGGTCCCCCTTCCAAAGCCATGGGAATCATGGGAAACAAAACCGCTTCCCGCATACAGATGGCTGAAGCCGGTGTGCCGATCATACCCGGAACCCTTCAACCGATCGAAGATGAGGATAAACTGGAAGCCGAGGCCAAAAAGATCGGATTCCCGGTCATTCTCAAAGCCTCCGCAGGTGGGGGGGGCAAGGGATTGCGCTTGGTCAGGAGCAAGAAGGAGCTCCTTTCTTCTTTTCGTCTAGCCCAGTCCGAGGCGGAATCGAGTTTCGATGACCCATCCGTCTACATTGAAAAGTATATCGAGGAACCCCATCACATAGAAGTCCAGATCCTGGCGGATCATTCCGGGACCACTGTGTATTTGGGAGAAAGGGAATGCTCCATCCAGAGACGCTATCAGAAAGTCCTGGAGGAAACTCCCTCTCCTTTTCTGGATGAAAAGACCCGGCATGAAATGGGACGAGTTGCCGTAAAAGCGGCGGCTGCCGTCGATTACCGCAATGCAGGGACGGTAGAATTTGTCGTCGATAAATATAAGAAATTCTATTTTCTCGAAATGAACACCCGCCTTCAGGTCGAACACCCTGTGACGGAGATGGTTACCGGGATCGACCTTGTCAAATGCCAGATAGAAATTGCGGCGGGTAAGCCTCTGGCCTTCCGCCAGGAAGATATCAAGCCTAGCGGTCATTCTCTTCAGTGCCGGATCTATGCGGAGGACCCTGATAACGATTTTATGCCCTCACCTGGAAAAATCCTCCGTCTGCGTACTCCTTCTGGAGGATTGGGAGTTCGGGATGACAATGGTGTATATGAAGGGTACTTGGTCCCGATGGACTATGATCCTTTGCTGTCCAAGCTCGTCACTTGGGGACAATCACGCGCAGAAGCGATCCAGCGAATGCTCAGGGCGCTGTCGGAGTACCAAATTTACGGAATAAGAACCACCATCCCTCTTTTCAAACGTATCCTTCAACATCCTCAATTTTCTTCGGGAGACTACAATACCCATTTTATCCCCAACCTGAAAAAGGAAAAGGATGGGGACAGCTCCGAGGACAAGTTAGTTGCTCTCATAGCTGCAGGAGTAAAAAGTTACTGCGAAAGCAAAACAGGACTTGGATTTCGCCAAAAGCAAAAGACAAGCCTTTGGAAGGCACAGGGTAGATGGCAAAACCAGGATAAGAGGCGCAGATAAAAATGAATGTTTCCTTTTGGCTTGACGGCAGAGAATTCAGCTTGAACCTGACACAAACGAAAACGAATGACATCCGGGTTTCTTTGGGTAATAAAACATACGGGGTTTCAGTCGAATTCATCGGAAAGGAAGAGATTTTGCTCAATATCGATGGGAAGATTCACAATGTCATGGTCGAGGCCAACACAACATCCTACACCGTTTATGTGAATGGACAGTGTTTTCAGATCGAGAAAAAATCCGCGCTTCAAATCCTTGGCCCCAAAGCGGGGAAACAACGAATGGCCAATGTGCAAACATCCATGCCTGGAAGGATCGTGAAGGTTCTAATGAATGAGGGAGATGAGGTCGAGGAAGGTCAAGCGGTGATGATTCTAGAAGCCATGAAAATGCAAAACGAGATAAAATCTCCCCGGTCAGGACGCCTTGGCAAGATCGGGCCCCAGGCGGGGGATTCGGTCGAGACAGGGGCTCTCCTCTTCACCATCAACTAATCCTATTCATAAAAATGCCGATTCCACTTTTCATTTTCAATAAATTCAAATTTTCAAATTCATTAAAGAAGGGGCGGGTTGGGTCGGTCGATGAAATTTATATTTAGGGCGAAAAATGCTATATTTATAGACGAATGTATTTATCTGTAATTAAACTAAAAAAGAAGTTCAAAAGACTGGTATTCCTGTCTGTCCTGATTTTGGTTTTCTTCGGGGCCGGCGTCGTTCTTAAAAACGTTTTCCTGCACCAGATTCAAGGGATGATCCAGGAAAGTTTTGGATATTCTGAGCTTCGTCTTTCTTTTTTTCCACCTGCTCTCATCCTCAAAGATGCTCGGTCGAAATCTGTATCCCCCTTTTTTTCCGCAAGCAAGATCGCTGTGAGCATCTCCTCCCGATCGTTACTCTCCAAAGATAGGCCTCTCACGGTCCTCATCGAAGATCCCGTTGTAAGAGTATACAGCACACCGGATGACAAGCAAGAAAACGACAGAAAAAAGATCCAATTAGCTTTGCCTTTTGATATCGATCGAGGCGTGATCAGGAATGGGGCGTTGTATTATTGGGGAGCCGAGACCCATATCCAAGCCAGCGGTGTAAGCGCGATTTTTACCCAAAACGGCGATGAATTTACCGTCAAAGGAGAATCTAAAGAAAATTATATCTCCATTGCACCGGATAAAAATCCAATCGGGGGAAAGCTGAGCTTTTTACTGAGCGGAAGAGGGCAGGAAATTAACATACAGAGGTTGAAATTCTCGGGTCCAAGAGGAGTTATAAGCGCGGTGGGAAGTCTTGTGGATCCTTTTAATCCTGAACTGCAGCTGCAAGTCAATTTTAGCCTCCGTCTGGATGTGATCCCTGATTTTCTGGATATCCCTTTTGAATATAAGGGTTGGGCAGCTGGAAAAGGCCGATTTGAAATGAAAGATAGTCGTCTCACCGTGAATGCAGAATTCACGAGCGATGATTTTTTCCTGAACAGTGTCAGAATGGGAAGGGTCGATGGAATTGTGGATTATAATGGATCAATGGGGCGTATGGAATTCGATGTCCAAAAAAGAGGATTTCAACCGGAATTTGCCCGGGTGAATTTTAATGAAGAGAGGGTGTGGGGAACGGCAAGAGGATTTTATCTTGATCCGATCATCAGTTCTCTGGAATTACCTTGGCCGGTGTCTTCACCCTGTTGGGGAGATTTTTCCCTCGATCGAGAGAAACTCTTGGTCCGTGCCGAGTTCAGGGATGAAGAACCGGGGATGTTGGATTCAAAATTTTCATTCAACGGTGAAGTCAAACTTGAATGGGACCTACAGAAGACGGTTTCTTTCTCGACCGAACGTTTGGATTCGAGTTTTTCCAGTTTGAAAGGGGATGGAGGTTTGGTGATAGGCAAAACGATAGATATCACCTTAGATGGAGAAATCACGGATTTGGTACAAACCCGAGAATTCGTCTCTCTCTTGCTCCAGCAAAATTTCTCGTTCCCTGAGATACGGGGAAGAGGACAATCTACCGTTCACATTTCCGGTGATTTTAACCGGCCCGAGGTTCACATGACTTTTGCGATGACTCCTGGGGGGTTTGACAGATTCGATGTCCAATCTGTCGAGGGAGAAGCCAGCATCACTGAGAATGGTTTTTACGGACAATTTAATATCGTCGATCCCCAAGCTAGAGGCACGATCGATGTTAACACGCAGATGGACGAACTCACAGTGAATGCCGGCGTGGAAAGGGGAATTGTGGAAACCCTCCTTCCTGGATTCGATATATTCATTCCTCTGAAAGGCGAGGCATCGGGAGATTTTGTGTATCGACTTAAAGGAGAAGAAGTCAGTTTGAAAGGAGATTTTTTAAGTTCAGCCTTGAAATTTTCCGGCCAATCAATTTCCCAGGTCAAGGGAAAAATCGATTGGGACGGAACGGCTGTATCCTTTTCGGATGTGTCATTTGATCTTCATGAAGGAAAGATTATCGGATCTGCCATGATGCAACTGAAAAATGGTGAATTCGAGGTGGATGTTTCTGGCAAAGGGCTAAATCTTAATTCTATCTTCAAACCTGTGCAGGGGATTCTGTCTTTTACAGCAAAAGGAAAGGGAAATCTGGAGAGGGACTCGGCGTTGGGGAACTTCGCTATTCAAGATTTGTATTTCGATCCTTTCAAGGGAACCGAATCCCAAGGGGAATTGCAGGTCAGCTTTTCGGAAAACAAAATACAGCTTGAACTGGATGGAAATTTCGAACCCGGTCAGAATAAATTTTTCATTTCTCTCGGTATCCCTCTCCAGGACGAAACGATATCCGGGGATATTCGAGGTTCGTTCACCGACTTTAACCTGCTTCTGCCTTGGAGTGGAGCCGAAGGAACCATCAATTATATCGCCGAGATCCGGGGAACCAAAAATGCGCCTCAAATAAAAGGTGCTATCGATTTCCAAGGGGAGATATTTCCTTTCCCCGGATTTGCCCATGCGATCCGGAATTATTCTGGATATATCTTTTTCGAAAACGGAGAGTTCTCTATCCGTTCCATACAGGGGAAATTCGGCGGAGGAGATATCCAGGGCTCCGGGCGCGTAAACTTGGGTAAGGAAGGGATAGAGCTCATCGATATTAAGGCCGAAGGAAAAAATCTGCTGCTTTCTCCAATGGAAAGAACCAAAGCTTTGACAGATGGGAACATCACGCTCGTGAAGGATGCCGGACGATTTGTTTTAAGCGGGGAGTTTCTTGTGCGCCGGCTCACATGGCGAAGGGAGATCACGGAAAAATTCTCCTTTTACTCGACCCCCTATTATGAGCCCCAAGAACAGCCTGGGTTTTTTGATGATCTCACGCTGAACATCAGGCTGAAAGCCGACGATAATGCGTGGATGGAAAATTCGCTCGGGAGGGTGCGGGGACGATTTGACCTCAAAATCATGGGAAACATCAAATCTCCTATTCTTTTAGGAGATGTGGAAGCATTGGATGGCGATTTTATTTTTCAAGATCGAAAATTCAGGATTTTGAGCGGCAAAGTGAGTTTTATCAACCCCCAAACAATCGAACCCTACCTGAATTTTAAAGGCGAGACCTACGTCAAAGATTACAGACTCACTTTTTCATTGGATGGATTTCTGGATCGTCTCAATCCGGAATTCACGTCGTCGCCGCCTCTCCCGCCTGAAGATGTCTTCGCCCTTCTTGCGATGGGAGAGGCTTTTAAAAGAACCTATTCCTATGATATGAGTACTCAGCTCAGCACAGCATCTCTCCTCTCCTTTCAGCTTTCTGAAGGGGCGCAGAGGCAAGCCGAAGGGCTTTTCCTGATCGATCGTTTTAGGATCGACCCCTTTGTCATCGGATCCTCCGCTGAAGTCACGGCTCGGTTGACGGTAGGAAAAAACATATCGAGGAACTTTTTTATCCTGTACTCGACAAATTTAACGACGCAGCGCGAGGAGATCATCCGGATGGAGTGGCAGTTGACAAGGGATTTGTCCATCGTGGGGACCAGGGATGAAGAAGGACGGATAGGTTTTGATATCAAGATCCATAAGAGGTTCTGATTTGGGTAGAAAATGGGCGTTGACATTATTCTTCACGGGGATTTTTGTTTTTATTATCCCATCTTTCCGATTGTATGCCTATTTGCAGGAGCCCATCCAGCTTATAACGGAAATAAACCTTAGCATAGATGAAATGCCCGCCGGTCCGGAGATGAGGAATCTCATCCCGATGCAAATAGGGGAAGTGTATTCTTTAAAGAAAATCACAGAAAGCGTTAAACAGATCTACCGAACAGGATTGTTTTCTGATGTCAGAGTTCTGCGCGAGGGGATCCAAGATGCAAAACTCACGTATCTTTTGAAAAGAAAGCTTTTGATCCGGCGAATCGATATTGTCGGAGCAAGCGAGCTTCCCAGAAGGAGGCTTCTGGAAAATTTAGACTCTGTGAAGGAGGATGGATCATACTCGGAGGACAGTCTGAGCAAAGCGGTTGAGGAGATCAGGGATTTTCTGAGCAGAGAGGGTTTCTTTCAAGCGGAGATCGAGCCGAAAATCGAGAAAGATCCTGAAACCCCCCAAGTCAATGTTTCATTTATCATCGGATCCTCCCGGAGATACACTGTCGGAAAAATAGAGTTTACAGGAGATATGATCCTCTCGGATCGGGAGTTGCGAAAAAAAATGCGGACGAAAGAGGGGATGGAATTCGTGCCCTCTGTTTTAGAAGCGGACCTGGAACAGATCAGACAGAGTTACCGGGACCAAGACTACCAACGGGCAGAAGTCATGATTGCGGAACAAAGGTTTGACGATGAGAATGAACAAGTGTCTCTTGTCATTCAAGTGCTGCCGCAAGAAAAGATCGAGATTTCAGTGATTGGGGCAGATGTTCCTCTAGACCTCCTTAGACCTATATGGGAAGCACAGATATTCGAAGATTGGGGTTTGAGAGAAGGGGATGCTAAGATCATCAGGTATTTGCGAAAAAAGGGTTACATTTTTGCGACCGTTGATTCGTCCGTTCAAAACGAGGATAACCTGATGCGAGTGATCCACAGGATATCTCCTGGAGAAAAGTTCAATTTCCAGAATATAACCTTCACCGGCATGGAGTATTTCACTTCCGATGAGCTCAAAGGGGAGCTCATGTTGAAGCGAAGTTTCTCCCTTTTCAAGAAGGTCGACGGCGCGAGACTTTATGAATTGCCACAAGAGATCGAGCTTTTGTATGAGGTGCGCGGTTTTTCGCAAACTCATGTGGAGTTGGTCTTTGACAAGGAAGGCAACAAACTCAGACCTGTTTTGATTATTCAAGAAGGAGTGCAAAACAAGATCGACAGTATTTCTATCCAAGGAGAAAATATTTTTTCGGAGGATATCCTGTCCGAAAAGATCGGCGGAATGCAAGGAGGACCATTTTTTCAGCCTGATATACAGAAAGATATCGAAAGACTGAAAAGGTTTTATCTGAACCAAGGTATCAGAGGGACCGATATCGTTGCTGTCGTTGAGCAGGTTCAGGACAACCTGTATGCCGTGCGTTTCGAGATCGAGGAAGGCCGTAAGGTCCAGATTGAAAATATCGTCATTACCGGATACAGCACCACCAAAAAAAATACGATCTCGAGGGAACTTTTGTTGAAGGAAGGGGATGTTGCGCGCTACGATGCGATTCGAGAATCGAAAAGAAAACTGGAAAGATTGGGTATTTTCACAGAGGTCGTTATCGAGGAGATCCCGATTTCCTCTGACAGAATGAATTTATTGGTCAGTGTCAGGGAAGGAGCGAGGAATTATGCCAGTTTGGGGATCGGCATGGAGACAAAAAACCAGCCCCGGACCTATGCCTTTTGGGATTATGAATTCAGGCCGCGAGGGACCGCGGAGTTAATCCGGTACAACATCTTCGGCTCTGCGGCTCAAGCCAGCCTTGTCGGGCAGCTGAGTTTTAGGGAAACTCGCGGAGTTTTTTCTTGGAGGCAGCCCTACTTCTTCGGCCTCCCGATGGAAACCTATTTCAATGCATGGCTAGAAAGAGAAACACGCACAAGTTTCACCTATAAAGGAATTGGATTAAGTTTGACGACTGTAAAACCGCTCTCGAAAACAGAGAATATGGATTTGCTGGCCACTATGAGGTATGCGCGGAGAATCATAACCGACTTGGAAATTGAAGAGTCTGAAATAGACCGTCGATTCTACCCGTTTTCCACTGCAGCGGTCTCGGGTAGCTATATTTGGGAAAGAAGGGATGATCCATTCAATCCCAAGAAAGGATTCTTTTTCAGTTCTGTATTCGAATGGGCTTTTCCTTATTTCGGGACAGAATCTGATTTTTTAAAGACATTCAACAAATTTCAAATTTATGCGCCGGTTATAACGGATGTGACATTCGGAATGACTGTACGGCTCGGGTTAGCCAAAGGAAGAGTTCCGATCCATGAACGATTTTTTGCCGGAGGAAGCAACTCATTTCGTGGAGTGCCGTTCGATGCGTTGGGACCCAAAGATCCGGTATCCGGAAAACCTGTCGGGGGAAAAGCTTTGATCCTGTTCAATTTTGAGTTGACTTTTCCTCTTATCCCCGCATTTGAAAATTTGTACGGGACCCTTTTCTTCGATATGGGAAATGTTTTTGAAAGAAGAAAGCAGGCCAGCCTGACCGATTTGAGGAATGCCCTGGGCTTGGGTTTGAAATACAAGACCCCCTTAGGTCCGGTTCGTTTGGAGCTGGGTTGGAATCTGGACCCGTATCTTGGAGAAAAAAGTTTTATAGGCTTTATAACGATCGGCAATGTATTCTAAAAAAGCGAGTACCAGCAGAAATACGGTGAAAACCCTCTTCTTTTATTTTTTTTCACTTAGTCTTCTTTTCCAAGGACTTGGCTGGGGAGAGATTGTCGACCGGATTGTTGCCATTGTCAATGATGAAGTCATCACGCTGACGGATGTCAACATAATCTTGAAATTCGGCCTTTTCGAAGACTTGGATGGATCCCAGGAAGAGGGTGCAAGAGAAAAAATTCTCGAACGATTGATCAATCAAAAATTGGTTATTCAGTTGGCGAGTGAACGTGTGACAGTCGCCGAGGAAGAGCTTGAAGCTTTTTTGAGCGATATAGTCCAAAAGACAGATCCCGCTCTTGCAGAAGAAGCCCTTCTTCAATTTGGCTTGGATTGGGATGACCTGAAATCCTATGTTCGAGAAAAATTGCTTTTTCAAAAAATCGTGGCCCAAAGGTTCAGTCGGGGTGTCATCGTGAGTATCGAAGAGATCGAAAGCTATTACGAACAGGTTTATGTCCCTTCCCAAAGGGAAAAGAACATCGATCCTCAGCCCATGATCGAATTGCTTGACCAACTTGAAGGGGAACTGCAGCGAGAAAAGGTCGAAGCTCAGGTCCAGGAATGGATCGAGAATTTGAAACGTGAGGCCAATATACAGATAATCATTTCTTGATTTTTGAGGATGGAATATGGGAAAGATAGCTTTTTTATTTCCAGGACAGGGTTCCCAGGCTGTGGGAATGGGAAAGGTTTTTTATGACTCATTCTCTGAAGCGAGGGATATCTTTGAACGAGCAGACGAAAGTTTGGGATATTCCTTATCACGGCTATGTTTTGAAGGGCCGGAAGAAAAACTGCGTTTGACCCAAAATACCCAACCTGCCCTGCTCGTCGTCAGCCACATCGCCTATTCCCTACTCGGAGAGATCCCGGCCATTGCAGCGGGCCATAGCCTGGGAGAGTACTCTGCATTGGTCGCAGCAGGTTCTCTGTCATTCGAGGATGCCGTTCGTCTTGTGCACAAGAGAGGGCGCTACATGCAGGAAGCTGTCCCAGTGGGAGTGGGGGCCATGGCTGCTCTAATGGGAGCGAATTATAAAGAGATCGAGCAGGCCCTTTCTCAAGTCAGCTCAGGAGTTGTGGAAATAGCGAACTGGAATAGCCGAGAACAAATTGTCATTGCCGGTCATGCAGGGGCCGTGGAGGAAGCTCTGGCCCTGATAAATCCCCGCCGTTCTGTGATGCTCCCCGTGAGTGCTCCTTTTCACTGTCAACTTATGAAGAGTGCTGAGGACAGACTCGCTCATGACCTGGATGCTGTTCGATTTCAAGATTTAAAATTCCCGATCGTTACCAACGTGGATGCTAAGCCGATCCACGCGGGAGAAGACGCAAGGGAATCCTTGAAAAGACAGGTCACCCGAACCGTGCTCTGGTTCAAATCTATGGAAGTCATGGCAGAACAAGGGCTTCAGGCCTTTGTGGAATTGGGTCCTGGTAAAGTCTTGTCAGGGCTGATCAAGCGTATCGGGCGCGATTGGTCCTTTCCTCCAGAAATCTTTAATGTGGAAGATGCCGATACCCTCGAAACTGTCAAAAAATTCTTTATTTCTGCGGAATAAGGTCAGCGACGCTTTTGACGACTAGAGTGGGATGTTCTCCGATCGAGGCCAGGTCTGCTTCTTTTGTTTCGCCGCTGAGAACGAGGATAGAGTCACAAGGAATTCTTCGAGCCAATTCCATGTCTGTGTAGATGCGGTCCCCGATCATCACCACTTTGTCAGGGGAAACGTTGTGTTTTTTCAGAATGTGGGCGATCATTTCTGGGTTTGGTTTTCCGAAGATCTTGAAGGGTTTTTTGTCCGTCGCTTTTTCAAAAAGGGCGAGCATGGCTCCGGTATCGGGTATAAATCCCTCCGGTGTCGGACAGACCAGATCAGGATGTGTGGCGATGAGATCCACACCTTTTTGCATCCAGAGTGCCGCAGTTTTTAATTTTTCGTAGGTGAGCTCGGTATCGAATCCCAAGATAACAAAGCTTGGATTGGGGGATTCGGTTTGGAATCCGGCCTCGATGAACATCTCTTTCATCGATTTTGTTCCCACGACATAGATGTCACGGACCTCTCTTTCGAGCAAAAAAGCGATGACACCATCCGTGGACAGAATGATCCCTTCCTTGTCGGTATGGATACCCAGGGCAGATAGTTTTTGTACATAAGCCGATTTGGAGCGGGAAGAATTATTGGAGAGAAAGTAGAAAAAAATCCCCCTTTCCTTGAGATAACTCAGGAATTCTTTTGCCCCGGGAATAAGGGCATCGCCTATATAGATCGTACCGTCAAGATCGAGAAAAGCGATTTTTTTCGTTTGAAACAAGCTGTGACCATGCGGCATTCAACCGGTTCCTTTGGAGGAAGAAAGGGCATCATTGACATATTCGATGGCGGAGAGGAATGTCACGGTTATGATGATCCAGGAGAGAGCATAAAAACTCCAGCGCCCTATCTGAATCCAGTAGTGGGGACCGAGCAGAGCTAGAAAGGCACCAAAAGCTTGAACAGTGGCTTTGAGCTTTCCGCTTTTTTTTGCCGAGACCGTCCGGTTGTTTTGGGCTAAAACGATCCTGGAGTACGCCACAGTGATATCACGGAGCGCCATGATCAGCGGAACGAGGAAAAGGACAAGGCCTTGGGTCGCCAAAGCCCAGTAGATGATGAGGCGGGACACACTATCTGCAAATGGATCGAGGGTGGCTCCGGCTTCGGATACCAGACCGAACCGCCTGGCAATGATCCCATCGCACAGGTCGGTGAGTTCTATGACCGACAAAAGGCATAATCCGAGCAGGAGCGTGAAAGTCGTTTCTCGGCCATAGATCAGAACAACAAGGAAAAGAACTGAGATGGGAATCCGGCCCAGGGTCATGTATTGGAGGAGAAAATATCCAGGAGTCCGCTTTTTCTTCTCTTTAATTTCCTCTGGGGGTATTATGACATCGATCCGATCCGGCATCATCTCAAAGGAATTATACAGAATTGTACGCAAAATGAAAATGTGAAAATAATGGTCGCTCTTTTTGGTTTAGTCCCTTTTCAATCTTATCCGTTCAGTCTTTCCTCTCTATCCCTTACCGTGAGCGGGATCTCAAAATCGATTGATCTTACAAATGAAATCCGATTCCTATGGAAAAGCCCCAGCTGGTGCGCTGGTATGTTTCCTGGAAGGCAAGGGGATAATCATCTATCTGCCAGCTCCTGCTTGCATCTGTATATTTGGTATAGAGTCCGCCAAAATCCAGGGAGATCTTGGGTGTCATCATGATACGCCCGCCAAGACCGATGGTGTTGCTATCGAGTTCGTGGCTGAAATCGCCTTGGTAAGCATCCTTCACTCCAACGTTGGTGTAAAGATATCCCGCGCTGATCAAAAAGGTTTCGGTAATATCGTACTCGAATCCGACGCCCATGTCGTAGGAGTTGGAATCGACAAGTTTTTCTGCCCCATTCCAGTTGGCTTGCTTATCGAAGAACGTATTAAGGGAGATCATAAGACGAAGCTTGGGCATAACTGTGTATTCAAGCCCAAAAGACAGGATGGCCGGGATGTCGTTGCGGAATGTGTAACCATCGGGAAACATCCCGGTATCGTCAACGGCCGAGTCGTTGGTCAATTCCAGCTTTGTATTGAACTCATACCGGATACCGATATTCAGGGTATCGCTGGGTTTGAGGTTCAGGCTCAAAATTGGGGTGAAGCCCGAGCCGGTTTGTTTGACATCCACTTCGCGGTCAGCAGCATCGGCAGCGTATGCGGGCATTCCCGCATAGGTAAAAAACTGTTGGGCGGACATCATTCCACCGCTGGGGTTGATAAGCGGGTGCATGGGATTGATCTGGATGTTTTCGAGGCTGCCTTCGTAATTGTTTAAGGCATAAATGTACCTGACACCTGCCGCTACGGCAATTGCGTCGCTTATGGCATAGGATATATTTCCCTGGAAGCCAAGAAAAAACGATATCCCACTAAAGGTTATGTCCGCCGAATACTGGGAAGTGGGAATTCCCTTACTCGTCAACAAAGCAGGAATCAGGGAAATCGGGATCTCGAATGAGGGCAAGCCCGTCGCAAAATCTGCGCTCCCCCCTCCTGAGTTGATGCCGAATCCAAAGGATATGGCCAGCTTGTCTTTTTTGTATACGGCAAAAAGGGATGGGAAGATGGGGGCCCTCGCTTCTCCGATATATGTGTCATTGTTCAGGAGCGGAAAACCATTTATGACGGTTTTATCCTGCCAGAGAGACTGGTTTTGGATGGAAAGATGGAAGCCATTCTCAAGTTGCATGACACCCGCCGGATTGTAATAGACCGCATCCATCAATGTGGAAGCATTGCGAGCAGGGAGTCGAACGTACATGACACTCTGGTTGGTATTCGTGATAATCGTCCCGAATACGGCCGGTACTGCGAACATGAACAGAATAATGGCGATAAGACCTTTTTTCATTTATTTTCCTCCATTATTTTTTTGTACCCATATCCCTACATGGGTACTGACAGAAAATATACAAATTTTTCTCTTAAGATGCAAGCTAAATAATTCAAATATATCGAGTAAAAAAAAGAGTGCTGTTATCCCATAAACAAGGGGCAATATTCTCTGTCAAAGCCGGAGGCATCTCAATTTCCGTGATAAATTGGGCTTTTGGGAATGGTTGAAGCGACCTTGGGGATTTAGCCTTCGCGAGCCGTTCTTCGAGGGAAACAATATGGGGACATCCCCATATTGTCGGCGAGGATGTATTGAGCACGAGTTTACCAGAGGATAGAGATCCGGACTAACAGGGGAACAGAGGCTGGAGTGGTAGAGATTGGGAGTTAGCAGGCGCAGTTCCACAGCCGCCGAGAAGAGCGGTGAGAGAATGGCGTGAAAAATCTTCATGGGAGCAAAACTATTCCTAAAAGCCTAATGAAGCCTTCTGATATCATGGAAATTGAGAAACTCGCAACGGAGCCGGATGGCTTGAAAAAAACGGCATCAAAAAGTATAGTTAGAGGAGTTATGACCAAGAAGAATTCCACCACCCCGATGATGGAGCAATACCACCGGATCAAGAGGCAATACCGAGATGCGCTGTTGTTTTTTCGACTGGGCGATTTTTACGAGATGTTCTTCGAGGATGCCAAAACAGCAGCCCCGGTTCTAGAAATTGCTTTGACTTCCCGTCAGAAGGTTCCGATGTGCGGCATTCCCTATCATGCGGCCCGCTCCTATCTGGTGAAGCTCTTGCGCAAAGGATTCAAAGTGGCCATCTGCGAACAGGTGGAGGATGCGAAATTAGCTCGCGGTGTTGTCAAAAGAGATGTGGTGAAAGTCCTGACGCCTGGAACGGCGGTCGAGCTTGAACTGGAAGAAGAAAAGGAAAATACCTACATCGCCAGCCTTTTCATGGCAGAGGAAGACTGGGGATTGGCTCTCATCGACCTGGCTTCTGGCGAGATGAAAACCACCCAGGGAGAGATGGTCGGCATGCTTTCCGATGAGCTTTTTAAGATATATCCGAAGGAAATCATCTATCCTGAAAGCCAATCCGATGAAGTTGAAAAATATATTGTCCGCTCAGGAGTGAACAGTGTAGCCAAAAGCCCTCAAGAGGATTGGTTGTTCGACCTCACTCAGGCTAAAAATCTATTGCTCGATCATTTCCACATCAATTCGCTGGAAGGCTTCGGACTGGAGGGCAGGGCCCTGGCCATCTCGGCTTCCGGTGCGCTTTTGTCCTACTTGAAAAATCTGAGAAAGGATTCTCTCGCTCTGGTGCATGGTCTTTCCTACATCCAGTCTTCTCAATACATGGTGCTGGATGCGACCTCTATCAAAAATCTAGAGCTCACGAAAAATCTCAGGGATGGACGTGTCAAGGACTCCCTTCTGGACATCATCGATTTTACCGTCACTTCCATGGGGGGGAGGCTTCTCCGGTATTGGCTTCTTCATCCATTATTGGACGACATCGAGATCGAGCGCCGTCTCGAAACCGTCGAGGAATTCCTTTCAAAATCCATAGAACGTCGGGAACTGGAGACAGGACTGAAAGACATTTTTGATCTTGAAAGGCTTACGGGAAAAATATCGCTGGCTGTTGCCAATGCCAAAGACTTGGTTGCACTCAAAAGATCCCTGTTGCCCCTTCCTCAAATTCAATCCATCATCCAATCTTTTGCCTCTGAAAAAATGAAAAAAATACAGCTGGATTGGGACAATGCAGAGGACATCAGGACATTGATTGAGGAGGCGCTTTTGGAAGAGCCCTCTTTCCTCCTCACCGAGGGAGGCCTTATCAAAAAGGGATACAATGGGGAACTGGATGAATTGAGAGAAATCAGCCACTCAGGGAAATCCTTCATCACACAGATGGAAAGAAAGGAAAAGGAGCGAACAGGCATCCCTTCCCTGAAAATCCGGTACAATAAGGTCTTTGGGTATTACATAGATGTGACAAAGCCCAACCTGCATCTGGTCCCATCCGATTATATACGGAAGCAGACGCTGGTCAACTCGGAAAGGTTCATCACGCCTGAACTCAAAGAGTATGAAGAAAAAGTCCTGAATGCCGAACAAAAAATAGGGGAATTGGAATACGATCTGTTTCTTGAAATCAGGGGAAAAATATCCCAGGAAAAGGAACGTCTTCAAAAGATAGCCTCCTCCATTGCGCTCTTGGATGTGCTTTCTTCCCTGGCAGAATTGGCAGCCCAGCGCAGTTATAGCCGCCCGCGTGTCAATCGAGATGAAAGGATAAAAATCACGGAGGGAAGACATCCTGTTATCGAAGCGACAAATCAGGAACCCTTTATCCCCAACGACACATATCTGGACAGGGAAGGAGAACAGATTCTTATCGTGACAGGTCCGAACATGGGCGGGAAATCCACCTATCTTAGGCAAGTCGCCTTGATCTGTATCTTGGCTCAGATAGGGTCTTTTGTTCCCGCCTCCCAGGCTGAGATCGGGCTCGTGGATCGTGTTTTTACCCGCATCGGTGCCATGGATTTTTTGAGTGTGGGGCAATCCACATTTATGGTGGAAATGCTCGAGACCGCCAACATCCTTAACAATGCAACGAATAACAGCTTGATACTTCTCGACGAAATCGGAAGAGGAACGAGCACATTCGACGGTCTCAGTATCGCATGGGCTGTGGCCGAGTACCTCCACGACAAAGCAGATGTTCGGGCTAAAACCCTGTTTGCCACCCACTATCATGAGTTGACAGAACTTGAATTGACGATGGAGAGAATCAAAAATTACCACGTTTCTGTAAAGGAGCGGAAAGAAAATATTATTTTTTTGCGCAAGATCGTCCCTGGAGCTTCTGATCGAAGCTATGGCATTCACGTTGCGCGCCTGGCGGGTATACCCCATCCTGTGATAGAGAGAGCCAAAGAAATCCTCTTCAACCTGGAAAAGCAGGAGCTGGATGATGCAGGCCTGCCCAGGATTGCGTATGGCTCATCCCCAAAACGGGATAAAGCCCAATTCCTTTTGTTTCAGGAAGATCGGGACCGTGAGGTTTTGGAAGAAATGAAAAAGGAGATAGAATCGTGGGATCTGGATTCTCTTTCCCCCATCGAAGCCCTGAATTTACTCAGCGATTTGAAGGATAAAATAGACAAAAATAAGAAATGAATTTGTGCAATGGAAGTCAGAATTCTTCCGCTTCTTCATCGATACTTATGTCTTCCTCTACGTCTTCCTCAACGAAATCGCTGTCGAATCCTGCATCGTCATCGTAACGGGAATCGCCAACTTCTTCTTTGCGTTTTTCAATAGCCAATTGGAATTCATCTCTATCCTCATATCTTCTCACGAAGTTTGAAGCGGTATCGCTGTAACATAACTCTAAGAAGTCGTCTTCGATCCTGCAAAATACAGACTTGTTGTGTCCGGTCTGCAAATTACCGACGGTCTCCTCTGTTACTGATGCATTTTGTAAGGCATCCAGTGTCTGCCAACTCGTGACTTCGATTTCTTCCATTGGCTACTCCCATGAAAAAAATATCAGTTTTCGCCAAATTGTCAAGAGAAAAATAAAAAAAAGATGCCAATCCAAAAAAAGTAGAAGGAGGAGGAAAATTGAACTTTTTTTTTGTCTGGTATATCATCCTTATGAAAGAAGTTGAGAGAGGAAAAGAAATGGATTGGAATCGATTAACATTGAAATCTCAAGAGGCTATTCAGCAGGCTCAATCCAAAGCTCAGGAATTGGATCATCAGGAACTTAAGCCCGAGCATCTCCTATGGGCCTTCTTGAACCAGGAAGATAGTGTCGTGAATGCTGTTTTGTCCAAGATCGGATCGGATCCCGCAAAAATCCGGACTGAAGTGGAAAAAGCTTTGGAGGTTTTGCCAAGGGTGCAAGGTGGTGGGGATGTCTATATCTCTGCCCAACTTCGGCAAATCGTCAACAGAGCCGAGAAAGAAGCCAAAAAGCTCAAAGACGAATATATCTCGGCTGAACATCTTCTTTTGGCTTTTTTGAAGGAAGGATCGACAGAAGCCCAGCGCATCCTCAAAGACAATGGAGTGGACGAGGAAACTATCCTAAAAGCACTGATGGAGATAAGAGGATCGCAACGGGTAACGGATCAGGAGCCGGAAGGCAAATATCAGGTCCTGGAGAAATACGCACGGGATATCACTGCGATGGCGAAACAGGGGAAGATGGATCCGGTAATCGGGCGCGAAGATGAGATCAGGCGTGTTATCCAGGTCCTGTCGAGACGGACAAAAAATAATCCCGTCCTGATCGGTGAGGCTGGAGTGGGTAAAACGGCTATCGTGGAAGGATTGGCCCAGCGCATTGCGAATGGGGATGTTCCTCAGTCGCTGAAGAATAAAAAATTGATCGCCCTGGATATCGCTTCTCTGATCGCTGGGGCCAAGTTCCGTGGTGAATTCGAGGAAAGGCTGAAAGCCGTTCTGAAGGAAGTCAAAGAAGCTGAGGGAGAAATTATTTTGTTTATCGATGAGTTGCACACCATCATCGGTGCCGGAGCATCTGAGGGAGCTGTCGATGCTTCCAACATGCTCAAACCCCCTTTATCCCGGGGGGAGCTTCGCTGTGTCGGAGCCACGACCCTGAACGAGTACAAAAAATATATCGAACGTGATGCGGCACTGGAAAGACGATTTCAGCAGGTCTATGTTGGCGAACCTTCGGTGGAGGAGACGATCTCGATCTTGCGAGGCCTTAAGGAAAAGTATGAGGTTCACCATGGTGTCGAAATCAAAGACTCTGCTCTTGTCGCCGCGGCTACTCTTTCAAGCCGCTACATTGCGGACCGCTTTCTTCCGGACAAGGCCATCGACCTGATCGACGAAGCGGCATCCCGAATCCGGATCGAAATAGACAGCATGCCTGAAGAGATCGATGAGTTGGAGCGGCGCATCATCCAATTGGAAATTGAAAAGCAGGCCTTGAAAAAAGAAAAGGATAAGAGCGCCAAGGAAAAGCTGGAAAAGTTGAACCAAGAACTGGCGGAATGGAAGGAAAAAAGCCGGTTGCTCAAGGCCCATTGGCAGAAGGAAAAGGATTTGATCGACAGGATGAATGCGTTGAAAGAACAGATGGATAACCTGAAGATAGAAGAACAGAAGGCAGAAAGAAGAGGAGAATTGGAAAAGGTTGCAGAAATAAGATATGGAAAGCTGATCGCATTGCAAAAGGAGGTCGATAAATTCTCAAGCCAGTTGGCGGAGATTCAGGATAAGGATAAGATGCTGAAGGAAGAGGTGGATGAAGAGGATGTGGCCCTTGTGGTTTCCAAGTGGACCGGTATCCCTGTGTCGAAAATGCTCGAAGGCGAGGTGGAAAAACTTGTCCAAATGGAATCGAAGCTGGCGAAGAGGGTCATTGGCCAGGAGCATGCCTTACGAGCCGTATCGGACACGATAAGACGATCGAGGGCCGGTCTTCAGGACTCTTCCCGGCCGATCGGATCTTTTCTCTTTTTGGGCCCTACCGGTGTGGGGAAGACCGAATTGGCAAGGGCCTTAGCCGAGTTTTTGTTCGATGACGAGCGGGCAATGGTAAGGCTCGATATGTCGGAATACATGGAAAAGCACACGGTTTCCCGCCTGATCGGAGCCCCACCAGGTTATGTCGGTTATGAGGAAGGCGGGCAGCTCACCGAGGCCATCAAGCGGCGTCCGTATTCGATCATCTTGTTGGACGAGATAGAAAAAGCCCATCCCGATGTTTTTAACATCCTTCTCCAGATTTTGGATGATGGAAGACTGACCGATGGGAAAGGAAGGACGGTCGACTTTAAAAACACCATTATCATCATGACCTCGAATCTAGGAAGCCATATCATCAAAGAGTTGAGTCAAGATTTTGCAAAGATGGAGAAGGAAATACACGCCATCCTGGATAACCACTTCCGGCCCGAATTTCTCAACCGTTTGGATGAGATCCTGATTTTCAAAGTCCTTTCCGAGCAGACCATCCTCGAGATTGTCAAACTTCAGATAGCAGAGTTGCAGGCTAGGATTATGGAACGAAAGATAAAGATAGAGGTCAGTGAAGGAGCTCAAAAACTTCTAGCTGAAAAAGGATATGATCCTGCATATGGAGCTAGGCCTCTCAAGAGAACCGTGCAGAAATATATCCAGAATCCTCTTGCGTTGGAAATACTGGAAGGTCGATATCAAGAAGGAGATATCGTCTTAGTCGATGTGAACCAGAAGAAAGAATTTGTATTTCAAAAAAAATAGGGGTGACTTTTTTTAAAAATAAAGAACAGAAGAAGGAGAAAAATATGAAGGAACAAGTCCAAAAAGCAATCGAAGAATTGAGGCCACACCTCCAAGCAGATGGGGGTGATATAGAATTGGTGGATATCACGGAGGATGGCATTGTGAAAGTCCGTCTTATTGGGGCTTGTGTGGGCTGTCCGATGAGGCAGATGACCTTAACACATGGAGTCACCCGATTCATAAAAAAACAGGTTCCTGAAGTCAAAGAGATCCAAGCTGTTGAGGAGGAGTAGGGTTTGACGGGATAAATCATCCTTAGGACTAACGATGAAAAAAATAAGAAAAGCGGTCATTCCGGCGGCAGGTTTTGGGACGCGTTTCTTACCGCCACCAAAGCTCAACCCAAAGAAATGTTGAGTGTCGTGGATAAGCCTCTTATCCAGTATGCTGTAGAAGAAGCGGTCAGAGCTGGGCTAAAAAGCATTGGGATTATTATCGGGAGGGGGAAATCT
>Ga0307445_10000218_pt1 | contig 28795 bp, 28 predicted proteins | sample SalMarSW160330MG_FD_202147 | JGI IMG/M metagenome (GOLD analysis project Ga0307445, IMG submission 202147) | Salt marsh sediment microbial communities from the Plum Island Ecosystem LTER, Massachusetts, United States - SW1603-30 | ecosystem: Environmental > Aquatic > Marine > Intertidal zone >... | reverse complement strand
TATATTTCAAGAATCTCTTGTTCACGCTGGCGAAGGTAGACCAGGCCAATGAATATTTTTTGTTCAGTTCTTCGTTGAAGGACCGGTTTGATCCTAGAAAGATCCCTTTGTTTGAAAAAAAAGACTTTGTGGACTGGCGCTATCCTGTCAAGGTCATAAACTTTTTATGGTACAGACTGGGATGGCCATCCTTGGATGTCTTCTTTAATACCAAGCTGGATTTGACACACTCTCCTACGCCTCTTCCGTTGCCTACCAACGGGAAAAAGATTGTGACGGTCTATGATCTTTTTTTCTTGGATTTTCCTGATTTGACGGATAAGGAGAGCAGGAAGGTTTATTCCCGGAAGATCGAAAAGTCTCTCCAAAAAGCTGACGGCATCGTTACGATATCTCATTTCACGGAACAACAACTTGTGGAAAAGTTTGTCCTTGATAGGGATAAAATAAGAGTGATCCACCCTGGGATAAACCTGAAGGAATGGGGTGTGCGTGAACCCGAGAGCCTCGAGCGAATAAGGGATTCTTTTGCTCTCCCGTCTGATTTTTTGCTTTTTGTCGGAGCTCAGGAACCCAGGAAAAACCTTACCCGTTTGCTCATGGCATTGAGATTGGTCCATGACCGGTATCAGAAAATACCCCTTGTCCTCGTCGGGCGGAAGGGGCTGGATTCGGAAAATGTGCAGAAAAACATCCGGAAACTCGCATTGGGCTCATGGGTGAAGATGGTGGGATATGTGGATGAAATAGAGCTCAAACATATCTATCGGTTAGCCTCAGCGTTTGTGTTTCCTTCTCTCATGGAGGGATTCGGGATTCCTCTGTTGGAAGCTATGGCTTGCGGTTTGCCGATTGTGACGTCCCGGTCCTCTGCTCTGTCCGAGATTGCTCAGGATGCGGCGGTATACATCGATCCCGAAGATCCTGAAGATATTGCGACTAAAATCATCCAGTTGTTGGAGAACCCAGCCTTGAAGGAAAAACTCATATCAGCTGCGGAAAGGAGAGTTGCGTTCTTCACTTGGGAACAGGCTGCGACAGAGGCTATGCAATTTTATCAGTCTGTGATGCAAGGATGAGAATAAAAATCCTTTTTTTTTCCCACTCTTCGGAACTTTACGGGGCGGAAAAAGTACTGCTGCAGACGATCACAGGCCTAAACAAAAAGGAATATCAAGCTATCCTCGTTTTGCCACATCCCGGGCCTTTGCGTCAAAAGGCAGAGAAGCTCGGTGTGGAGACCGTTGTGGTCTCATCCAAGTGGTGGCTCACGGAGAAAAATAAGGTATGGAAACAACCCTTTTCCTGGTTGTGGAACCTGAAAAGCATCGTTCGGATCGCACGTCTGATTAAGCAGAAAAACATCGACCTTGTTTACTCCAACTCAGCGGTCAACTTCTGCGGAGCTTTGGCCGCTCGATGGAAGGGAGTTCCTCATATATGGAGCATTCATGAGATTCTCGGGACCAAGAATGCATCTGTGCGCTTCCTTTTTGGCGGGAGAGCTCTGGTTTCACTCATATCGGCCGTATCCACAAAGATCATCGTGAATTCCGACGCAACGGGCCAACCTTTTGGAGGAAACCACAAAGTCCGTACTGTCTTCATCGGTTTTAGATGGAGCCTTCAAGAACGAGGTTTGAGAGAAATTTATCGCCAGAAATTCGGGCTTACATCGACAGATTATGTCGTTGGAATAGTCGGAAAAATCTATCCTGAAAAGGGCCAAAAAAATGTCGTGGAGTCCATCGACTTGGTCAAAAAAAACCTTCCACAGGTGAAACTTTTGGTGGTGGGCGGTGTAGGTGATAACGGATATTTCAAGAAGATCCAGCGTTTCATCGGTGATCGAAAATTGACAGAGAGGGTGATTTTCGCAGATTATCAATCGGAAATCTTCGACGTTCTGGCTCTTTTGGATTTACTGGTCATTGCTTCCAGTGTGGAGTCTTTCGGTCGGGTAGCGGTGGAAGCCATGTCCGTTAAAACACCGGTTCTGGCTGTTCGAAATAGTGCAACAGCGGAGGTCATCACTGCCGGTGAAGATGGATTCTTAGTCGATTCTTCCGATCCAGAAGTGTTGGCAGAAGCCATCCTTTTTATCCAAGATAATCCCGAACTAAACCGAAAAGTGATCGAGAAGGGGTATCAACGAGTCCGGGAAAAGTACACTGTTGAAAATCAGAAAAACAAGACAGAAGTAATTATCCGGGAATGCCTTGGTTCGAAAGCTGAGAGTGGATGAGGAGAATTAGTGTTGGAACATGAACACCCTGATGTTTCGATCATCATCGTGAATTATAACAACCGGAATTACCTACTCAAAACCTTGAAGAGTCTTTTCCAGGATTCGAGTGTGTCGAAATATGAGATAATAGTCGTTGACAACGCCTCGGATGACGATTCTGCTGAGGCTGTGCGGCGCGATTTCCCTGCGGTAAAAGTGATAATCCTTCCGGAAAATGCAGGATATGCCAAGGCAAACAATCGAGGCGTGGATAGGGCATCCGGTCGCTTTTTTCTGTTTCTGAATAATGACACAGAGGTTCCTCCAGATACGATCGAGAAAATCCTGAACATAAAAGAAAATCATCCTCACTTCGGCGTTATTGCCCCCCTTATCTTTAACCCTGATGGGTCGCTCCAGCATTCTTGGGGATGGGATCTCCATCTCCACACCGAGGTTTTCCTCAAGTTTTTCGCCGAAAAATGGTCCCGTTGGCAATACCGACGAAAAAAAGGCCGGATTAAGCGAAACGTTAACTGGGTGAGCGGAGCTTGTTTTTTGATCGAACGCTCCCTGTACCTGCAGGTCGGAGGATTCGATGAAAGATTCTTCCTTTACAGCGAGGATGCCGATTTGGGAAAGCGAGTCCGCCAACTGGGCTATAAGATTCATCTGACTTCTGAAGCCCGGATCATCCATCACTTGGGACAATCCGTTGCCAGAATGCCAGGAAGGGCGCTTTTGGAGGCTAAAAGGAGCCAGCTTTATTATTATTGCAAACACAACAGCCGAGGAGCCTTGGCCGTTTTGAGGCTTTATCTCTGTCTCCGGTTCTGGTGGAAACGTGGCTTGAGTCGTCTGAAGGGAGATTGTCGAAGCCAAAAAATGTACGACCTGATCTTGACCGCGATCAAGGAGTTTCGTTGTGAAGATCCTGTTTGATACACGAAAGATTCAAGATTTTGGGATCGGCGTATATATCCGGAACCTCTTCCAAGGTATTGCACAACATCGAGATTGTGAGAGCCGAGCCATTCACCTGAAAGGCACGGATTATCTCGATATCCCGCGGTCTTCCATGATCGAAGTGGCGGCTAAAAACTATGATTTCCGGGAGCATGTGGAGATCCCATGGAAGACCAGGAGGTACAAGGATTATTGCTATTTTTCTCCTCACTATGTCTACCCTCTTTTTATTTCCCAGAGGCTTTATGTAACGGTCCATGACCTGATCCACTTCAAGTTTCCCCACCTTTTTAAGCCGGCCATACGAGTCGAGGTCGGAAAATATTTCATACGACAAGTCCGGAAAAAAGCAGACATCGTATTCACCGGTTCCCAATCCACAAAAAACGACTTGCGGGAATTATTCGGATTCGAAGAATCTCGAGTCAAGGTGATCTATTATGGGATTGCCAAAATATTTTATCAGCAAGAACCGCAATCTTCCTTATTTGATTTTCCCTATTTGTTGTACATGGGGAACTTGAAACCTCACAAGAATCTGCCTGTTCTCATCGAGGCTTTTTCTTTGATAAAAGACCGGTTCCCGGATTTTCGTCTGGTCCTTGCAGGAGTCCTGCCCGACCGTGCGTTCATGCGAGCGTTGCTCCGTATGGGAATCGAGGACAGAGTCGTGGCGAGGGGGTATCTGGCTCAGCAGGAATTGATCCGGTTCATTGATGGGGCAGAATTTTTCGTTTTTCCCTCCCTGTATGAGGGATTCGGGTTTCCTCCTCTGGAGGCAATGGCACGCAAAAAGGCCGTTATCAGCAGTCCGGGGGGGAGCCTGAAGGAAATTTTGGGTGACAATGCCCTGTATTTTTCCCCGGCCTCCGCTGAGGATTTGGCCGAGAAACTCACGCTGCTTATCGAAAACGATAGGATCAAAAAAGAATACGAAACAAAGGGTTTTGTGCACAGTTCGAAATTCAGTTGGGATAAAACACTCCAAGAGTATATATCGGTACTGATTGACAAATAAACATCAGCTTTTTTATAATCACCCCGATGGAGAATGCTAAGGTTGCCCTTGTGCACGATTGGCTTACGGGCCAGCGTGGTGGAGAAAAGGTGCTGGAGGTTTTTGCAGAGATCTTTCCCGATGCCCCGATTTATACTCTTTTTCATTTCCCTGGAAGTCAGGTTGAGGATATCGAACGAAGAACCATTCACACCAGTTTTCTTCAGAAGATGCCATTCGTGAGAAAACGTTACCGCTGGTATTTGCACTTTTACCCTTTGGCCGTGGAATTGTTCGATCTCCAGGAATTTGATTTTATCATATCCAGTTCTCACTGTGTGGCTAAGGGGGCTATTCCTCGGCCGGATGCCCTGCACATCAGCTACATCCATTCTCCCGTCAGGTATGCCTGGAATCAGTACTTCGCTTATTTTTCTCCTAGAAAATTGAGTTTTTTTTCTCGTCTGCTCATTCCGCCAGTGATCCACCGCCTGCGACAGTGGGATGTGACCAGCACAGCGAGGGTCGATCATTTCCTGGCGAATTCCAAGGCTGTGGCCCAGCGCATACATAGGTATTACCGGAGAAAGGCGGACGTCCTCCATCCTCCTGTTGATACGGAATTTTTCTGCCCGGGCGACCAGAAGGGCGATTATTTTTTGCTCGTTTCGGCATTGGTTCCGTACAAAAGAATAGACCTGGCGATCGAGGCTTTCAACCGCAATGGATTGAAGTTGAAGATCGCGGGCAATGGTCCGGAACGCAGGAAACTCAAAAAGACGGCGAATAAGAACATCGAATTCCTCGGTTTTTTGTCCTCCCCGGATCTTCTTCAGGCCTACCGAGGAGCAATTGCGCTTTTGATGCCCGGAGAAGAAGATTTCGGCATCAATTCTCTCGAGGCCCAGGCCTGTGGTATTCCCGTGATCGCCTACGGCAGAGGGGGTGCCACCGAGACTATAATCCCTCAGGAAACCGGTCTGTTTTTTCAGGATTTGGCTGCCCAAAGCCTGCAGGATGCTCTTGACAAATTTCAAGGTATCGATTTTAATAAATCGACCATTAGAGGGAATGCCCTGGCCTTCTCTCGGGAGAAATTCAAGAAGAAGACCTCAGACCTGTTTCGTGAAAAATGGAACGAATTTCAGAGAAAGACATGATAAGACGACAGCGTAGCGGTTTGATCGGCTGGTTCCTGTTGAGTGATTTTCTGGGGATTTTGGCGTCCTATTTTTACTCTTACGGATTCCGGTTTTATATGTATATCATTCCTGTCAATCCGGAAAAAGGGATCCCACCTCTCAAATCCTATGCCCTTGTTTTTCCGCTTTTTCTGGCTATTCATCTTGTCGTTTTTTTTCTACAGGGCTTTTACAGAACTAGGCTCAAACGGACCAAAATCGATGATTTTTTCCTTGTCACCCTGAACTCGGTTCTGACCATCCTGGTCATCCAGGCCATTTTGGCGTATTTGAACGCGTACAGCGGGGGCGCCGCTCCCCTATTTCGAGTGACGTTCAAGCTGTCTCATGGATTCCTTGCCGTTTATTTTGTCGTGGTTGTGTTGATGATCTCCTTCCTCCGAAATCAGATCTTCTATTTCATGAAAAAACGATACGCCAAAGGAATGAATTTGAAAAGCGTGTTGGTCGTCGGTGCTGGCGATATGGGCAAGTCGGTCGCGGAAAAGCTTTCCCAATACAAAGACCTCGGATTTGTCATGAAAGGGTTTTTGGACGATGACCGAAAGGAGGGCGATATTGTGGATGTCGATGGAGGGATCCCCATTCTTGGTCCTTTGAGCGAGCTGGAAACGATCCTGGAGAGAGGCGAGGTTTCGGATGTCTATGTGGCGCTGGATTTGAATAACTATGGCAAAATCCTGGAGACTCTCAAGGTGGTCAATAAATATGTCGTGAATGTGCGGCTGATCCCTGATCTCTTTCAGCTTCTTACGCTCAAAGCTCGGATAGAAGACCTCGATGGTTTTCCGGTCATCAGTGTCGATGAGCCTCCGCTCAGAGGCATGCTGCTGCTGGCGAAGAGATTGTTGGACATCGTGGTGTCAGCGTCATTTTTGCTGTTGTGCTCACCGTTTTTGCTTCTTATCGCCCTTTTGATCAAGCTCACAAACAAGGGGCCTGTGTTGTATCACCAGGAAAGGATGGGTCTCGACGGGAAAAAATTTATCATGCATAAATTCCGAACTATGGTCAGTAATGCTGAGTCAGCGACGGGCCCAGTGATGTGCACTCCTGATGATCCTCGTATGACTAGGATAGGAAAAATTTTACGCAAATTCAGTCTGGATGAAATCCCCCAGCTTGTCAATGTGCTCAAAGGAGAGATGAGCCTTGTGGGACCCCGCCCGGAACGGCCTGTTTTCGTGAAAGAATTTCGGGAAAAGATCCCCAAATATATGCTTCGGCATAAGGTGAAGTCTGGGGTGACAGGATGGGCCCAGGTGCATGGTCTCAGGCAGGATACGCCGATCGATAAAAGACTCGATTATGATTTTTATTATATCCAAAACTGGTCTTTGAGCCTCGATCTCAAGATACTCTGGAAAACTTTGCGTAAAGGATTCATCGATAAAAGTCTGTGAAGTCCGATCAGGACTTTGATCTTGAGAGCGACCGAAATCCCCTCAATCCATACGCCATACCAGAGAGGATGGTCAAAGCAAATGTGAGGATGTAAAGCCAGGAAAGAAATACATACACCGCACCCAAAACGTTCAACAGGAGCACACAAAAGATAACTCCCATCTGGCAGACGGTGCTGGCTTTTCCCAGTAAACTGGGCGGGAATTTTGTCTCCCCTCTAAGCTTGTATAACACGAATGCTGCAGACACGATGGCGATGTCACGTCCGATGATGGCTACTGTGAGCCAAAGGGGGATCGTGTTGGGGTGGCAAAAAGAGGGAAAACTCAGGATGATGATGGCCGCTGTCATCAGAAGCTTATCCGCGGCGGGATCGAGCAATCCTCCGATTTTGGTCTTTTGATTCCAGATCCGCGCCGTCATTCCATCCAGGATGTCTGTTGTGCTTGCAATCAGAAATACGATCATCGCTTCTAGGATGTGGTTTTTGACCATCAGATACAGAAATAAAGGAATCAAACATATCCGGATCGTACTGAAAATATTCGGGATGGTCCAAAAGCGTTCTTCTGTTTGTTCTTTCATCTGGTGGTCCAACCTTTCTTCATATGCGTCGCCATTTTTAGCGCCCAAAAAATGATCTATCTGATCTGCCCCAAGATAATATCGAGGAGTCTGATAGAATCCGAACCGGATACAGGAAGATCCGGTTCGAATGTCTTATCTACCGACAGGCTCATGATATCGTAGGAAAGGATCTGGATGATCGGTTGATAATAATAGTTGTCAACCGACACGTCGGAAATCTGTATGCTTTCTGGGGGGATCTGCTGCAAGAATCTAAAACCTCTCTCGCTGAGGTGGTTGACGAGTCGCAGAAGGATCTCGGCCATCTCTGCCCTGTTGATGATTTTTTTTGGGCGGAATGTATGATTGGGGTATATATCCAGCAAGCCGAGGGAGGTCATTTTCAGGATGTAATCGTCTGCCCAAGAAGTTGCGATGTCGATAATGATAGGCGGCTTTTTGATGGCTTCCTCAAAGACGTCCTTGAACTTGATCGCTAAAAGCGCGGCCACTTCCTCCTTCGAAATCGCTTCAGAGGATATTATGGCGTTATACTGGCTGGGTAGCTCAAAAATTCCAAGGCGATTTTTTAAAATTTCGATTCTCTGCTGGTACTCTGGATTTTCGGAATCCTTCTCTATCAATTTTTCGTAAATATCGAGACTCCGTTCGTTCTCGTTGGCTGAAAAAAGGACATCCCCAAATTTCTGAAGAATAGCGATATTCTCAGGATCGTTTTTGCTGGCTGACTCCAGATGGACGATGGCATTTTCCAGGTTATCTTCCCGCAGAAATATATCGGCCAATGCAAGGTGGGCCGGGAAGGATTCGGGAGAGTAATAAAGAGCTCGAAGGAATGCTTCTTTACCGCTCTCTGTGTTTCCTGCATCGAGAGCCGCATTTCCCGTATCTAAAGATTCCTGTGTTTTTTGATTTTTTATGTTTTGGTATTGTGCCCTGGCCCAAATGTGGTCAGGGTTTGTTTTGATTATTTCCCGGAATTCAGCGAACGCCAGGTCGTCGCGACCTGTTCTGTGATAAATTTGCCCCAATCCTAAATGAACGATAGCCATGTCCGGAGAATATCGCTGAGCGGCTTTAAAAAAATCTTCTGCCAGAGGAACATCATTCATCATGAAGTAGGCATATCCCATGCCGACATAATAAAAAGGACTTTGTTCATCGAGTCTCATCAGAGTTTTCCTTGCCTTGCTTCCTTTCCCTTGCCGGAGGTCCTTCCAGGCTTCTTCAATGACGATCCTTTCATCAAGAGATAGTTCGGTCACGATGGATTGGGGGAGGTTATCGATGAAAAGGTTGGGAGGTGGGACTTGGTATGTTACGCAAGCTCCCAGCAACATAACTATTATAAAACACAAGGTGTATGCTTTTCTCACCACTTCTCTCCTCCTCTCTCGATATAAGGTGTGAAATCAAGAACCAATTTTGGGTCTGCCATTATTTTTAATTCAATATTTTCGCGATTTTCTCTCTTTTTTAGCACAATCGACCATTTTGAAAAAGAGGAAATAACATTTTTTTTTGATTTTGGGATACGAAGGTAGTATAAATTCATGTTTTGAAAGAGAAATTTGCGGAGCATTTTACGAAGATCAGAGACCCCATCGCCTGTTTTTGCAGAGATATAGACGGATGGATAGGGCGATCCCCTATTTTTTTTCAAAAATTCCTCCTTGTTAGGAAAAAGATCGATTTTGTTAAAAACCTTTAAGATCGGGATGTCTATCACGCCAAGACCGGATAGGATGTTTTCTACCGCCTCGATTTGGACGTTGCTAAGGGAGGAATTTGTGTCGATGACATGAAGGATGCAATCGGACTCTATTATCTCCTCAAGGGTCGCTTTAAATGCTTCGATCAGTTCGACAGGAAGTTTTTTGATGAAACCCACAGTATCGGAAAGGTAAAAATAGAGCCCATCGGGAAGAGGGGCACGGCGAAGAACAGGATCGAGGGTGGCGAAGAGCTGGTATGATGTGAACATTTTCTCTCGAGAAAGCATGTTGAAAAGAGTGGACTTTCCGGCATTGGTGTAACCCACTAGAGATACAATTGGGATCGGGCCCTGTCGGCGGCGTTTTCTTTGGCGCTCGCGCCGTTCCTGGACATGGCGAATTTCTTTTTTTATCCGCGATATGCGTTGTTGAATGCGTCTTCTGTCCACTTCCAGTTTTTTTTCTCCTGGGCCGCGCGTACCTATTCCTCCTCCCAATCGCGACAGGGCCTTACCCCATCCCAAAAGGCGAGGGAGCAGATAATTCAGCTGAGCCAGCTCGACCTGAAGCTTGCCTTCCTTGCTGTGCGCGCGTTGGGCGAATATATCCAGGATGAGTTGTGTCCTATCGATAATTTTACCATGGATTATGTCTTCCAGGTTTTTGAGTTGAATCGGGGACAGGCGGTGGTCAAAAATGACGAGGTCTGCCTGGGTTTCCTCTTTCAAACGGATGATTTCTTCGACTTTGCCTTCACCAATGTAAAATTTGGGCGAAATGTCAGACCGAAATTGATATATCTCTTGGAGGACATATGCTCCAGCTGTCTGGGCCAATCCTCGAAGTTCTTTTATGGATTCTTCGGCTTCAGCTCGCTCCTTTTTATTCGTCGACATGTGCACAAGGATCGCTTTTTCTACTTTCATCATAAGTAGCTCTTTACATACGTTGCGATGGAGGGGAAATCATCCGGAGAAAACCACTGGATACCCGGCATCTTCCGAAACCAAGTCATCTGTCTTTTGGCGTAGTGCCGGGTTTCTTTTTTTGTCCCATCGATCGCCTCCTCATAGGAGATATCACCTCTTAAAATTTTCAAGACTTGCCTGTAACCCAGAGCACGAAATGGAGGAGAATCCGGATTCACGCCTTTTTCCAATAGACCTTTTACTTCTTCCACTATGCCCATAGCAAAAATCCGATCCACGCGATCTTCAATTTTTTTGTACAGTGCAGATCTTTCCAATGTTAATCCAATTTTGAGGATAAAATAATCAGCGACGAGAGAACGGGTATTGGCGAAATGCTCTGAAATAGGGATCTTCGTAGCGTGAAAGACCTCCAGTGCTCTTATGATCCGTATTTTATCCCTTTCTCCGATTTTTTTGGCATAGACCGGATCCACGCGTAAAAGAGATTTTCTCAAAAATTCCAATCCTTTTTCTCTTGCTTGCTGTTCAAGCCGCTCGCGGATGGCTGGATCTTTTTTCCCTTCCGGGAAAAGACCTTGGAGGAGAGCCTTCAGGTAAAGTCCAGTTCCTCCAGCGATTATTGGGAGTTTTTGTTTTTTCCTGATCGATTCGATAGCTTTCAAGGCATGCCTGACAAATTCGGCCGCAGTGAATTGGCTGGATGGATCGGCGATGTCGAGCAGGTGATGGGGTATATCTTTTTTTTGGTCTCGGTTGATTTTATCTGTTCCGATATCGAATCCTTTGTATACCTGCATGGAATCACAGTTGATTATTTCCCCTCTGAATTCTTGGGCGAGACGGATGGCCATGGCACTTTTTCCTGCTGCAGTGGGACCTAAGACGATGACGAGGATTTTGGTTTCAGGTTCCAATTTTGACCAAGAAAAAAAAGATTATCAGCGTCACAAAAATAAGAAGGGACAACACCTGTTTCCTCTTCAATTCAGCCACCGATGTTCTCCAAATTTTTTATCAGAAACGATTCGAAATCACTTCCCAACGTTTTTTTTGCTGCCAAAATTTCGGCAGCTAGAATCTCATTCAGGGATTTGATGATCAATTGTATGGTTCCTCTATCCGAAAGGATGATGTTGGGTTTAAGAACTGATTGCAGATCGATCTTCCCATCGATCCCCAGCCGGATTTTTTGGAAATGTTGGGAAAGGTCCGGTTTGATGTCGTCGATGGATTTTTCCATTAAATTCAGAGCGACAGGGCCCAGTTCTTTGGAAATGGATTTGTAGATGTAGGAACATTTGGCGTTGAAGGTATCCAGGATTTTTTGTAACTCTACTGCGGAAAAATCATGAAGAGGTTTGTTGGGGGTCGCCATAGGGGAGGGCCCCAGTATTCCCAAACAGAAAAGGGCGAAGAGAGCTTTTTTTGCGTATTTTTCTCCTAAAATACTCGTGCTCGAAATACTTTGAAGGTCCATTCCTTCACCGATAGCATGGATGAGATGTTCCTCATACGGCTGCAGCTCTATTTGATCTAAATGGTCGGGCATGAGTTTTTGAAAATTGTCGTTTTCTTTTGGAATAAGGGTGTCGATCAGTTCGAAGTTCTTCATGCGGTAGACACCTTCCCGGATAAAATCGAGGGTGGGAATCGTGAATAGAATGGTACTTTTGGGCGGAGCCTTTTCTGAAAGCAGGGAAGGAGCTAGCGAAATCAGGTCGAAGAGCGGATATAAATCTTTTTTTGCGAAGACTTCCATATTCTTCCACAGATGTTGTGGCGTTAAGACTCCGAGGTCGAGGAGAGCGGCCAGTAGAGATGTTTTCTTTTTTAACGACCGAGCCTCGCATTTTTTTACAGAAGGACTATCCAGGATTTTCTTTTTCACAAGGTGCTTGAGAAATGCCGTCTCATCGAAATTGTCCTTATCGACAGCCAGGTCACCCTGAAAAAAAGCCAGAGTCCTCTCAATTTTGTCATTTTTAATGCCCAGAATTCCGGTAGTTTTAGACTCCCAAAGGGAGAACAGAATTTGGGGGAAGGACTCCATATGCATACTTTATAAATCCCGGCGCTGGATGTCAATGGGGCAGTCAGGCAAACTGAAATGTCAGTCCGTTCGCATACGGATGGCTTTCTCTTCGGCTTGCCTCCCTATTTTGAAGCGTGTAGCAGAATGTGTGAGGATGTCGTCAGGAGGGGCTATCAACCGGCGAGTTTCATGCTCACCAATCCAGTGATGATGTAAAAGAGACTTCGGATAAACCAGAAACTGAAGGACAGGAGGAGCGCTTTTTTCACTTCGATCTTGAAGATCTCTGCAAGGGCGAAGCCGAGGATGCCGAATACCCAGAGCTGGAAAAAATCCACCTGTGTGAGCACAACATAGGCTGGAGACATGATCTCTAGCCTTGGAAAAAACAGGGCCAGGCTCGTCGTGGTTTGAAAAACGGATTCACGGCTGATTATGAGAAAGGCACGCAGGGCATTGCCCAAGACAAGATTGATAGCATTGGCATGAACGAAGGAGGAAAAGATTTGGATGAAGTTCCCCTCGGTGGAGGTCAAGCGTCCCATCCCTAAAATAATCAAGCTTTGGATCAGGAATCCGATGAGCAAAGTGACGGGTTGCATGACGATTCCCATGATAGCCACAAAGGGTGGGGGATCTTTCCAGAATTCTAACCGCTGATTATAGGCTTCTTCCCCCATCTCCGCTCTTCCCTTTGCGTCACTCTCCAAACGTTTGATCTGGTCTTGGGGTATATATGGAGCGATCAAAACTGCGTACACAGACGCCAAGATGAGGAGAACGATGAGCATATCCACCCAGATGGGCCGTTCGGATAAAGCCTTGAACGTTTCTTTAGGGTTGAAAAATACACCCAAAAATCGGCTAATTAACGCCATTTGGCTCTCCCCGTCTTTCATCTCTCTCGATTTTTCCATCCCGAATGTGGATGATTCTCTGTGCCTGTCGGGCGATGTCCAGATCATGGGTGACCATGATGATCGTGTTCCCTTGTGAATGAATCTTGTGAAAAAGATTCAGTATTTCGTTCCCGGTCTTGGAGTCCAAATTTCCTGTGGGCTCATCAGCCAGGAGAAGAGACGGTTCGTTCACGAGCGCGCGAGCGATGGCCACACGCTGTCTTTCCCCTCCTGAGAGTTCTGAAGGTCGGTGGTCTTTCCTGTGCTCCATTTCCACCATTTTCAGAGCCCTGAATGTTTTTTCGGTTCGTTCTTTTTTGTTGGCGCCTTTGTAGATAAGAGGAAGTTCCACATTGTGGAAGGTGGTGGCTCGGGGGAGGAGGTTAAACACTTGAAACACAAATCCGATTTCTTGGTTACGGATAAACGCCAATTCATTCTCACTCATCTCGCTGACCAATTTTCCGCTGAGATGGTATTTTCCTTTGGTCGGTGTGTCCAAGCATCCGATCAGATTCATCAATGTGGATTTCCCGGATCCGGATGGTCCCATGATGGCCATTAGATCGTTTCTCTTTACGAAAAAGGATACGCCACAAAGGGCCCTGACCTCTTGTTTTCCCATCTGATAGATTTTCCAGAGATCTTCAGCGGCGATGATTATATCGTCAGGGGAGATGGTCATTCGTCTTTTTTTTCTTCGGCCTTTATGAGAGAGTTATCTTTTAACAAGCGGAGAGCGCTGTATGGGCCCACAACTACCTCCTGCCCTTCCTCGAGACCGGACGTGACTTCGATCAACAATTCGCCCATGATCCCTTTTTGTGTCGGGACGAACTTTACACGGCTTTCTTCGACGATATACACGCCTTCTTCCTGTTCTGTTTCTGCATTTTCATTTTCCGTTTCTTTATCTTTCAGAACGAGCGCAGAGATCGGGACCGCGAGAACCCCCTCTCTTTTAGCGGTGATGATATCTGCCGAAGCGGATAAACCCGGCTTCAGATCCGCGGGAGGATCTTCCAGAGTGACCACCACTTTAAAATCTTTGGATTCATCCACAGGGGTTGTTGTTTGAAGCGCGGAACTTCCGATTTCAGTGACAGTACCCATTATGGTTTTATCCGGGTATGCGTCGATCTTAACCTCCGACGTTTGCCCGATACGAACACCAACCACGTCTGTCTCGTCCACTTCAACTTCGACTTCCATCACCGAAAGGTCTGCGATTGTCATCAGGATGGTTCCCGGGTTATTCATCGTACCCACAAGGGCGGTTTCTCCCTCTTCTACCCGAAGGCTGGTGATCATCCCGTCGATAGGGGCATAATATTCTGTCTTTTTTAGAACATCCAAGGTGCTCTCCAATGAAGCCTGGGCCTGTCTTATCTGGAAAATTATAGCGTCGTAGTACGCTTTGGAAATTTCGTAGTTCGCTTTGGCTGATTCCAAGGTTTCTGTCGATATCAGCTCTGCATCGAAGAGTTTGATCTGCCGCTTGTAAAAACCATCGTCTCTGTTTTTTGCGGCTTCTGCCCGGATCAAGTCCGCTCTCAAGGACTGGATCTGGGCTCTGTCCCTGTCGGCGTTGGCTTCATATTGAGTGGATTCCAGCTTGAGGAGAAAATCCCCGGATTTGACCTGTTGCCCCTCTTCCACGCCCAGTTTGATGACTCTTCCCGCGATTTGAGAGCTTATGTTGACATTTTTCTTGGGCCTGACTTCTCCAGAGGCCGAGATGACAGATGTCAGATCATGCCTTTTTACTTTTTCCACAGATACTTTTATGCCTTTTTCCCGTTGGGATTGAAGGTTGAAGCTAATGATCAGAGCGATAACTGCAATAACAAGAAAAAACAGGATGAGCTTTTTTCTTCTGCGGAAGAATCCTTTTTTTTCTGCCATAAAATGTTCCTTTAAGCTTTGAATATCATATTATAGTACGGGGGAAAAGGCAAAAGGTTTTGCCTTGCTCAAACACAGGAGAGTTGTTACTATGGAAGGGTCATGGAAACGGATGTTTATATCGAAATGGCTGTACAGGCGGCCCAAGAGGCTGGCCAGATGCTCAGAGAAAACCTTGGTGCTTCCCGAGAAATCGTGTACAAGGGGGAAGTCGATCTTGTCACCAATTTTGACGATCGCTCCCAGAAAATGATTTTCGAGCGCCTGGTTAAAAATTTCCCGGATCATGATTATGTCGCCGAAGAAGGCCTGGAACGAGAAAAGGGGAGCGCCTACCGTTGGATATTCGATCCGCTGGATGGAACGACCAATTATGCGCATAGATTTCCTTTTTTCAGTGTTTCCATAGCCTTAGAGTTCAACGGACAGATAATCTGCGGGGTGGTTTACGATCCGATGCGGGAAGAGACCTTTTCCGGGATAAAGAGTAAGGGAGCCTTTTTGAACGGAGAAAAGATCGTGGTCTCCACCATCGATGATTTGGATAAAAGCCTTCTTGCGACAGGATTCCCGTATGATGTGCGCGAGAGCGAAGAGAACAATATCGTCCACTTCAACCATTTTGTGACAAGAGCCCAGGCTATACGACGGTGCGGATCGGCTGCCTTGGACCTTTGTTATGTGGCTTGTGGAAGGTTTGATGGATTCTGGGAACTGAAACTGAAACCCTGGGATGTAGCGGCCGCCTCCCTTATTGTCCAAGAGGCCGGCGGTCATCTTTCGGACTTCAAAAACCGGACATTCAGCATATACAGCCAAGAAACCTTGGGATCCAACGGTCTGCTCCATCGACAGATGCTGGATATTCTGCACAAGGCCGAAGCGAGGGAGGAGCGAGAAAAAGGATGAATAGATTGTTTGTAAAATCCCTGCGTTTTGTTCTTCTCGGTGTTTTCCTTTGTTTTTTTATCGAAATGAACAGTTTTCCTGTTTTATCTCATGGGAAGCAAACCGGACTGGAAATATCTGTCATGAGCAACGTGGCTTGGACGGACACCGGCTTGGACGTTGTCGAAGGACAAGAAATTATTTTTCGTGCTGTGGGCCAGATCTCTCTCCAAAAGGGGAATCCGGTCACTTTCTGTGGCCCGGATGGGTATAACTACCAGTCCCTCCAACAGCCTCTTCAGGACCAAAATATCGGGGCATTGATCGGAAAGGTGTATTTTCTGATCTCCCTGGAGGTCGATGAGGAGACGGGGGAAGAAATCCGAAATGAGAAAGAAGAAATTTTCTACATCGGTTCCTCTAACAGGATCAACATGCCGATGGATGGACGTCTTTATCTGGGGATCAATGAGGATCTGGTTGCCGACAATGACGGGGTTTTTAATGTCCTCGTATACACCTATGTGCCCCAATAGCACTGGACGATTCTGACGTCCTAACCTTTGTCCTTTTTGAGGTATCTTTCCATAAACTGAATGTTATAATCCCCGTTGATAAATTCCGAGTTGGAAAGCAGTTCTAAGTGAAGAGGGATGTTTGTTTTGATACCCACGATCGTTGTCATCTCGAGGGCCGTTCTCATTTTGGCAAGGGCCTCCTTCCGGTTGGGAGCGGTGACCACGATTTTGGCGATAAGCGAGTCATAATCGGGAGGGATGTTCCAACCACAGTACGCGGCTGTGTCGACACGAACTCCAGTTCCGCCCGGGAGGACCAGGAAGTCGATTTTTCCCGGTGAGGGAAGGAAAGTCTTTGCGTCTTCTGCGTTTATGCGACATTCGAGACTGTGCCCGTTCATACCCAGGTCGTGGGAGAAGGAGAGGCTCTTTCCTGCCGCAATGTTGATCTGCTCACGGATAAGATCAATGCCGTACACCATCTCTGTGACAGGGTGTTCGACCTGGACGCGTGTGTTGGCTTCCATAAAGTAGAATCTTTTCTTCTCGTCTACCAAAAATTCGAACGTTCCCAAGCTTTGATATCCGATAAAGTGAGCGGCTTCTTCAACAGCCCGGATTATTTTTTTACGAAATCTTTCGTCCACAAATGGGGAGGGCGTTTCTTCCACCAGTTTTTGATGTTTGCGCTGGATGGAACATTCCCTTTCGGCAAAGGCCATCACTTTTCCCATCTTGTCGCCGATAACCTGGATTTCGATGTGATGCGCTGCTTCGAAGTATCTTTCGAGATAAAGGGAAGGATCTCCGAATGCAGCCCTGGCTTCACCTTGTGCGATCGCAAACTGCTCTTCCAGTTTTGCAGAAGAGCGCACGATCCGCATTCCTTTGCCTCCTCCTCCGGATGCTGCCTTGAGGATAACCGGGTATCCGATCTTTTCTGCTATCCTGTTGACTTCATTCAGATCATCCGTGATTTGATCGCTTCCAGGAATGACGGGAAGTTTGGCCCTTTTCATGGCTTGACGGGCTTTGTTTTTATCTCCCATCAATCGCATGATAAAGGCAGGGGGCCCGATGAAGGTGATTCCAGATGATTCGCAGATTTCGGGAAAACGAGGATTTTCCGCCAGGAATCCGTATCCTGGGTGGATGGCATCGGCCTTCGTTATCTCAGCCGCACTTATGATATTCGGGATGCTGAGATAACTTTCGGAAGCTTTTCCTGGCCCGATACAAATCTTTTCATCAGCGAGAATGGTGTGGAGAGAACTTTTATCCGGTTCAGAATAAACGGCGACTGTTTTTATGCCGAGCTCTTTAGCCGAACGAATGATCCGGAGCGCTATTTCTCCTCTGTTGGCGACGAGTATTTTCGAAAACATGGGAAGTTATTTTTCCGGCCTGATCGCAAACAGTTTTTTACCGTACTCCACAGGTTTTCCGCTCTGCACGAAGATCTCCTCCAAAATGCCGTCGACATCGGATTCGATCTCATTCATCAATTTCATGGCTTCGATGATACAGAGGGTTTGATTTTTTTGGACAGGCTCGCCGATTTTGATAAAGGGAGGGGAAGAGGGGTCTGGGGCTCTGTAGAAAGTCCCAACCATCGGAGAGGAGATGATGTGAAGATTGTTTTTGCCCTCATTCGATTTTGGCTCATCTTTGTCTGGATTGGGATCGAATTCTGTTGGATGCGCGGGACCGGCCGGAGATTCGGGGACGATGCTCGGCATTTGACCTCGGCTTATCTTTATTTTGAATCCTTCGATCTCAAGTTCGAACGCCGAAAGATTGCGTTCTTCCAATAAATCGATAAGCTTGAGTATTTCTTTATAATCGATCTTGGATTTCATCGTTTTCACCTCAAAAGGCTGTGGAAAAGTATGTATACCTTAATCACAAAGGGGATAAATGTCAAGAGGAGGGAAGCCTTTCTATTTCCTTGATACCAGGAAGATTTATGTCGGCTTCTAGGAATGGTTTTGTTCCCGTGAAGATTTTTTACGCCAACCCTCACCGCCCTTCTCGGCGGCACTGAACTGCGCACCTTTACTCCCAATCTCTAACACTCTATCCTCTGTTCCCACGCTTACCCCAAGTCTCTAACCTCTTAGCAAAGTCGTGCTCAATACAACATTGCCGACAATATGGGATGCCCATATTGTTACCCTCGAAGAACGGGTCGTGAAGGCTAATCTTCAATGGTCACTTCAACCATCCCTAAGAGCTCCATTTATCGAGGAAATAGAAAGGCTTCCCAAGAAGAGAGTAAGCGGGTTGGGCAAAACCTAAAGCTTTATCTGTTTGGAGAGGACATCCATCCTGTTGGTGATCCTGTCGACGACCTGGATGATGATGAAGTAGGATCCGGACTGGAGCTGGTTGAACGGGATGGAGATATGCGTTTGGTCTTTGATGAGCTGGAGGACCTTGGTATCCTCGAATACCTTGTTTGAATCCTTGTCGAAAATGGTGATTTTTACCTGAGCCAATCCGGACAGCTTATCTTCCATTTTGACCCTTTGGTAGTTGATGAGGGAGAATTTGATGGTTTTCCGGCCGGATTCGAATTGGGCGATGGAGATGGGGAGCGTCTTTTCCTGGGGAAACTCTTTGAGGTGGATGACGTCAACACCTTTTTGTTTCACCTTGACATCAATGGCCAATGGCTTTTCTTTGGGATCTTCTTTTGGAGAGTAAACCAAAAGGTAGTAATAGTCTTCGTTTTGAGAAGCTTCGATCATGGCCTCTGTGACATTGTTTGAAAATGTTGCGTGACCTCCGGTGGAAAAGCTGATCTGCCGGAAGCAATCCTCGTAATCCGCCCCAACCTCCCTGAATTCAAAATCCCTTTCCACCAAAGGCCTGTGAGATTTCAAGAGAAGCAAATGGAAGGTGATATTGGCTTCCATGAAGAGGTTTTTCAGCGCTTCGGTGGGCATGTCTCCTGAAACATCGAAGAGTCTTTGCAGTTGCATCTGCATGCTCCTGACATTGCGCTGTTGCGTCGTTATTATGGGGTCGTCGCTCGGTGTGTCCACCTTGTCTCTGATAAGTCTTTCAATGCGTCCCTCATTTTTGAGTTTCGGGAACATCTCCCGTTGCTGGAAACACAACGCCCATTTCTCCCCTTCCTCGGCTTTGATCCTTTTGATCATGCTCCGGTAAAGCTCGAGATCTGGCGTGATGAATTGCCTTTTGTATTCCAGCCAGATTCTCTCGTAGTTCCTGTAGAACCCTGTGACGGCTTGATCCCAAGGCATCGGGTTGGGTCCTTGTAAAGCAAGGATGAGCCGGTCGGCCTCACTTCTCAGGTTTTGGTAGGAGCTGTGAATCTGCATGGTCGAGATGACTTTGAATTTTTTGAGCGTGTCTTTGACATCCTGAGCGACTTTGGCTGGGCCTTTGCCTGTATCGATAGGGAAAAGATTCCCTTCAGTGACGATGATAATCCTGTCGCCTTTGCGGAAAATGTTGGTAAAAAAATAATCCACGGCATCTCCCACATAGTCTTGGTAGTCGAAAATGTTGAAGATGAGGAGAAAAAGCCGTTTTTCTGGTCGGATCGTCATTTCTTCTGCAGGTGTATCTACCGGAACGGTTATCCTTCGAGACCGGACTTCAAATCCCGTGATGGGTTGGAGGACTCCGTTCTCATACAGTTCAAAATCTTCTTTGGTCAAGTTCCTCACAAATTGTCCCTTCTGGAGAACACGGACAGGAACCTCGACGGCGACAACAGTGACCTCTTCCTGAGAAGTTTTTTGTTCTTGGTTGGGGAGGAGAAGAAAAGAATGTAGTGTTAGCAGGAAAAAAGCGCCGAGAACTACAGGCCAAATTTTTTTTGGAATAAGCGTTATCATTCTGATCTCCCCCAAATTTTCCTTCGCGTGCATCCTCCCAAATCATACCAGAATGAGGCTCGGATATGAAGCGCTTTTAATGGCTTATTCCGGGGACGAATGTCTCATTAAGCCCATTGGGGACGGTTCTATTTATTTTTAGATCCGTCCCCTTTTGTTGACTGTGAGGCGAGTTTCGCTTAGCATAAAGAAGCGTTTTCAAGAGAAATTATCATGCTTGATCAATTGTCCAGCCGTCTTCAGAGAGCCATGAAATTCCTGCGCGGTGAGGGAAAGATCACCGAGAGGAACATGTCTGAGGCTTTGAAGATGTTGCGGATGGCCCTGCTTGAAGCAGATGTAAATTACAGGGTCGTCAAAGATTTCGAGGCAAATATCAAGGCCAAATCTCTAGATCAGAAGGTGCTCGATAGCCTCACTCCTGCCCAGCATATCATAAAAATCGTGCGCGATGAACTCACTTCCATTCTGGGCCATGAGGCGAAAAAACTGGAATTTGCAAGCCCTCCTCCTTCTGTGTTCATGCTCGTGGGTCTTCAGGGTTCGGGGAAAACCACAACATGCGGAAAATTGGCGAACTGGGTGCGCAACCTCAAGAAAAATCCGCTGCTGTTCTCATTCGACCTCAAACGACCGGCTGCCCAGGAGCAGCTGAAGATGATAACCTCCCAGCTCGACCTTCCTTTTTTTGAGTTGTCCAAAGGCCAGATGGCTTCTCCGCAAAAATCCCTGAAGGATGTTCTCCTATATACCAAAGAGAGGAACCATGATCCTTTGATCGTGGATACGGCCGGCCGGCTTCACGTGGATGAGGAACTGATGAAAGAGCTGCGTATGGTCAAGGAAATCCTCGAACCTATCGAGGTCCTGTTTGTCGGGGATTCCATGACGGGTCAGGATGCCGTGAAGAGTGCCCAATTATTTGAGGGAAAAATAGGTTTAACCTCCATCATTTTGACAAAACTCGATGGGGATGCCCGCGGCGGGGCAGCCCTGTCGATGACTTCTGTTACAGGCAAACCCATAAAGTTCGTGGGTGTCGGGGAAAAATTGGATAAGCTCGATGTGTTCCATCCTGACCGGATGGCCTCTCGCATACTCGGCATGGGAGATATGCTCACACTGATCGAGAAAGCGGAGAAACAGGCGGACGTGAAAGAGGCCGAGGAGATGGCCAGAAAGCTCCGGAGACAAGAATTCTCCCTTGAAGATTTCAAAAAACAACTGGTCCAATTGAAAAAGATGGGATCCCTCTCCCAGTTTATGCATATGTTGCCTTCAGGCGGGATGTTCAAGAACGTGTCCAACTTGAGCATCGATGACAAGAAAATCGTGTACTTCGAGGCCATCATCAATTCCATGACAGGGGACGAGAGGGAAAATCCAAAAATCATTGGCGGCAGCCGCCGTGCGCGTGTCGCGAGGGGAAGCGGAAGGCCTGTTTCAGAGGTCAATCAACTGTTGAAGCAATTTTTCGAAATGAAAAAAATGATGAAAAAGTCCCAATTCCAAAAACTTCTTTCCAACCTTCCCCCATCCCGCTGAAAACCGCTCCTGTCAGAAGTAATAAAAGATGCCCGCTCCAATATAGTCTACGGTGACCGTAGATGTTGTGTTTTTTTGTTTATCTTTGTATTTGAAGTTTAATTTTCTGTATTCTGTAACGATCCCGACGTGTTTGCCCAGCAAAACTCTTATCCCTGCACCATAATTATTTACGAGGCTAAACCTTTCGATAACGATCCCATATCCCGCGGTTACGAAGGGTTCTACACGTTTGAGCGGAATGTTAAAGCTAATGTTTCCCATTGCCAGGATCTCATTCTTGATGATCCCGAAATTGATACCCCCGGACACCCAGCCAGAGAGAAGGTTCCAGCCAACGCTTTTTAATAGGCCAAAATTTCCTGTCTCTTTATCACTGCTTTTGGCCAAACCCAGGGTCATGTTGTCCGACCCTCTTCTTTTTTTCGTTTTTTGTTCAACATCCGATTGACCATTGGCAATTGACGTGAATAATAGGGTGATTATCAGCAGCATAATAGCTTGGAATGTCGCTTTCTTTTTCTTCAAATTTTATCTCCTTAGAATGCTTGTTTCGAAAAATAAAATGGAGCAAGACTGGCATCATAGTGACTTGAAATGCAACAGTCAAGCGATGAACCTGTTTTTTTGTTGAATAATGGGTCATTTCCCTGGCGATAACAGAAATATGCGGCATTTAGCTTCTTGAAAACAGTTGACTTGTGATTGAAATTTTTGGTAATATCTAGTTTTCTACTAAAATCGGGAAGTGTCAAAAAATGGTAGCAATACGACTCATGCGCTTGGGCGCGAAAAAGAAACCCTTCTACAGGATAATTGTGACAGATTCGAGAATGCCGCGCGAAAGCAAAGCGAAAGAAATTCTTGGATATTATGATCCCATGAAGGAACCTCCGGACATAAAAGTGGATTTAGAACGAGCCAAATACTGGTTGGAAAGAGGAGCACAAGCTTCAAACACAGTCCAATCTCTATTGAATAAAGTTTCCAAGTCAGCGAAACAACCCAATAACAAAACTTAAAGGAGGTTACAGTGCAAGAACTCGTAGAATTGATCGCAAAAGCCTTAGTTGACAATCCGGACAAAGTACATGTTTCCCAATTAGAAGGGGAACAGACAACGATTTTGGAACTCAAGGTTGCTCCGGAAGATTTGGGAAAGGTCATCGGAAAACAAGGCCGAACAGCCAGAGCCATCAGAATTATCCTCGGTGCAGCAGGGATGAAGTTGAAAAGAAGATTTAATCTCGAGATAATTGAAAAAGGATAAGTTGGTCAGCATAGGAAGGATTATCAGAACACAGGGGAGGAAAGGAGAGCTCAGAGCGAGACTTCATTCCGAACGTTTCCTCGAGCCTTTTTTTTTCACGGCTCTTTTTTAGGATCTCAGGGGATCTGCAAGAATTTGAGGTCGAATCTTTTAGGCCATTCCGGGAATTCTGTATCATCAAATTGAGGGGGATCGATACCCTTGACCTGGCAGAAACCCTCAAGGGGCAGGAGATTTGGCTCCCTGAGAAAGCTCTTCATCAACTGGGGAAAGGAAAGTATTACCTGTTCCAACTCAGCGGCTGTTCCGTGGTCACAAAAGAGGGTGATCCGGTCGGACTGGTTAAAGATATCCTGTTCATACATGAGAACGATCTGATTGTTGTCGATAAGGGGGGGAAGGAAATATTCGTCCCCTTCACAGAGTCCATCTGTATCGGAGTGGACCTTGAGAAAAAAGAGATCGTCATTGATCCTCCGGATGGGCTTTTGGACTTGAATGAGATTTGATATAATAACAATCTTTCCCGACATGTTCGGGAGTTTGTTCTCGGGAGGTGTGGTAAAAAAAGCCCTGGAGAAGGGTTTGATCGAAGTCGAAGTCCACGACCTGAGAGATTATTCGGAGTCAAAGCACAAACAGGTGGATGACCGTCCGTTTGGCGGAGGACAGGGAATGGTTCTCAAGCCAGAGCCCATCTTTTCTGCTGTTGAAAAAATTCGAGGCGGACAGGATATCCCGGTTTACTTGCTTTCTCCCCAGGGAAAGAAATTTGACCATCGCATGGCGGAAAACCTGGCGGAAATGGCGAGGTTGATCCTGATATGCGGTCGGTATGAAGGAGTGGATGAGAGAGTGATGAAATATCTGGCTACCGAGGAAATATCCATCGGTGATTTTGTGCTCACAGGTGGTGAGCCAGCAGCATGGGTTATCGTGGATGCTGTGTCTCGTTTCGTTCCTCGAGTCGTCGGAAAAATCGAGTCGGTCAGACAGGAGTCTTTTATCGAAGGACTTTATGATTTTCCACACTATACTCGCCCCCGGGATTTTGCCGGTATGACCGTTCCGGAAGTTTTGTTCTCTGGAGATCATAAAAAGATCCAGGATTGGCGAAGAAGAAAGGCCCTGGAAAAAACATGGCGTCTTAGACCCGACTTGATCGACCAAAAAAAAATGACGCCAGAAGATGAAAAAATATTGGAAGAAATACGCAAAGGAAGGAAAGAAAAATGAGTCTTATGAATATGGTTGAAAATGAGCAACTGAATAAAAACCTCGATCCGTTCAAAGTGGGAGATACCCTTAAGGTACATGTGATCATCCGAGAGGGGAATAAGGAGAGGATACAAATCTTTCGTGGGGATGTTATAGCCAAGAGAAGAACGGGTGTCGGGGCTACGTTTACCGTCCGGAAAATTTCTTTTGGAGTGGGAGTGGAGAGAGTTTTCCCGCTGCATTCCAAAATGATCAAAAAGATCGAGGTTGTAAGACGGGGAAATGTCCGGCGTGCCAAGCTGTATTATCTCCGGAGCTTGAAGGGCAAAGCCGCCAGACTTAAAGAAGCGAGATAAGCTCAAAAAAATCAGGGTCCCCATTTATCATACAGAAATTCGACTAAATAAATGGAGTGTGCTTTAATAGAAAGGGTAATCCGAAGGTGGCAGATTTTTATTTCGAGAAAAATTTACTGAAAAAAGGCTATGCAAACATCGCCGGTATCGATGAAGTTGGGAGGGGAGCACTTTTTGGCCCTGTTGTCGCTGCGGCGGTGATTTTCTCGAAAGATTTTATCCAGAACAATAAAGAAGCCTGGGTATTTGAAGTCGATGATTCCAAGCTTCTCACTCCCAGGAAAAGAGAAAGATTTACCAAAGCCATTTTAGCTTCAGCCAAAGCTGTGGGCATCGGCATGGCAACGAACAGAGAAATAGATGAAAAAAATATTCGCTGGGCTTCTTTCGAAGCCATGAGGAGAGCCATAAAAAAAATGTCCGTGTGTCCGGATTTTCTTCTAGTGGATGGTTTTCAGCTCCCCAGCGTTGAATGCCATCAATGGGGATTGCGGCAAGGAGATCGGAAGAGCATTTCCATCGCTGCTGCCTCCATCGTGGCGAAAGTTTTACGAGATCAAATGGTGAATACGCTGGACACGGTTTATGAGGGCTATGCTCTTGCAAGACACAAAGGATATGGGACGAGTGCTCATCTGCGGGCCCTTGAAGAAAAAGGCCCCACCATTTTCCACAGAGTTTCTTTCCGCCCTCTGAATCAGGAAAAAAGATGATTCAAAACAAAGACAGAGCCAAAATTGAAGCGCTCGCTGAAAAGTACATCAAAAAGGAAAAATACGAAGAAGCTATCACAGAATATCAAAAGCTACTATCTGGAGATGAGCAAGATGTTCAAGTCTGGAATATCATCGGGGATTTGTTTATCAAGGCGAATAAAAATGAGAAAGCGGTCGGAGAGTTTAAAAAGATCGCCGCTCACTTCGAAGAGAGAGGAATTTTCACTAAATCCATCGCGATATACAAGAGGATCTCTCGGCTAACTCCTGACGACATCCAAACGCTCAAAAAATTGGCAGATCTTTATTGCGATCGTGGATTCGTCTCCGAAGCAAAAGCGGAATATTCGAACCTTGCCAAAAAACTCACGAAAAAAAACGAAACGGAAGAGGCTATAGCCACTTACAAAAAATTGTTGAAATTGGACAGTGACGATGCAGAATCTCGGCTGAATCTGGCCGAGTTGTTAATACAGGAAAAACAAGTGGATAAAGCCGTGGAAGAGCTCAATGAAGCAGCCGAGCTCAAGATGCGGATGAATTCTTTTAAAGAAGCGGATGGGATTCTCAAAAAAGCGAGGTCTTTGGACAAAGATCATCCCAGGACCTTGGAAAACATGATCGATCTGTTCAAACTGGAGAAAAAAAGAAAGGAAGCCCTGAAACTTGTCCATGAAATCCTGAGAAAAGACAAGGAGAATTTAAAAGCCCTTTATTTATTGGGGGATTTGTGTTTTGAAGATGAAGAGCTGAATAAAGCAGAAGAGATCTTTGTAAAGATCCTTTCTATCCAGCCTAAAGAAATCGAGGCCAGGGTTCGGCTGGGCCGCATCCATATTCAGAAGAATGAATGCGATAAGGCTTTCGATCTTTACCAACCTCTTGTAGACACCCTGGCTAAAAAACACAGGGAGGACAAAGCTATCGGGCTCCTCGGCCTGATCCTGACAGCACAAAACGATCATCTCCAGTCCTTGGAAAAACTGGCCAGCATATACAAGGAAAAAAAGCAGAATAAAAGTTACGAGATCGTTATTCGAAGGCTTAAGAAGGAATATGAAAAGAAAAAGTTGACCGAGAAAATCGCCTCTCTCGAAGAGGAGATCGAGGAGATCGCGCCCGAAGAGAAAAAAGTCGAGCCAATTTCTTTGGGGGCATCAACTAAATCTCCTGAGCCAAATGTCCCTGAATCTGAAGTCCCCCAGTCTGAAACCCCTGAGCCTGTGACGGCTGAACATGAAGAGACCGAACTTGAAATAGTCGAGATCGAGCCCTCCCTTCCCGATGCAGAGGAAGAGACGGATGATGAGATGATTGCGATGAATTTGGAAAAAGCAGACCGTCTCATCCAACAAGGACTGATAAGAAATGCCAGAAGAATTCTGGAAGACCTCAAGGCGAGATTCCCGGGAGATGAAGGCATTGATGAAAAAATCAAAGAGCTGGGATCCCTCACATCCCAGGTCAAGGGAGATGGGATCGTCGAGCAAGTCGAGAAGTCTTCTTCCAAAGATACGGAGTTGTTCCAGGGAGGCGAGAAGCTCACATCCGCCGAGATCTTTGCCGATACAGATATCGTTCCTCTTGTTTCTCAGGAAACAGGCGAGAAGAGGTATTTCGATCTTTCCCGTCAGCTGGAAGAAGAACTGGAAGCGATCCGGCATATCTTCTACCAGCAAACGAGAGGAGATACCACCGTTGTCGAAAAGGAATTGTCGGCGATCGTATCGGATTTCAAAATCAAAGTGGATGAAAAAATCGGAACAGCTGATATGGAGGCGCGGTATAATCTGGGGATCGCCTATCTTGAACAAGATCTCATCGATGAAGCTATCATAGAGTTTATGCTGGCTTCCCAGGACGAAAAATGGGAGATGGACAGTTTTACTAACCTGGGAGAATGCTACAAACGGCAGAACGATTTTAACGAAGCCATAAAGTGGTATGAGAAAGCCATGGAACTCGTCGGGGGAGATTCCATCCAAGCCTATGCTCTGAAATATGAAATCGCTTCCCTCTATGAAGCGAAAAAAGAATCGGATAAAGCGTTGCGGTTGTTTGGAGAAGTTCTGGAATGGAATCCAGAATACGGAGATGTGACAACCAGGATAAAAAGCATAGAAGAACAAGCCTCGAAGTGATATTCTAATAATACCGATCCATCCCTTCCCTCAATTCCGGTCTGCAAAATTGGCGGACCTGGTCGTGCGAAGGATTATGTGAGAAAAGATAAATCCATTAATCGTTATCAGTATAGTTCGACCGATGGAAGAAAAGTGTTTATTGCCTTTAGAAAAAATGTTGGATGTGATCATCCAGGAGATCCCTTCCCAACTAGGTGCGATCCTCCTCATCGATATAAACGGCCAGATAATCGATCAGGTAATGCGGCAGGGGCCTGGGGATGAAGGAAAAAGAGTTCGTAAAGATATAGCCAGAGATGCCATCGAAAATGGGCATCCGATGATTTTGTCCGGCCCTCACATGGGAATTCCCGATCATGTCCTTTGCCTTCCTCTTGCCGATTGGGAGAAATCCTTCGGTTGTGTCTATTTGGCGAGGAGGGAAGAGGAACAAGTTTATTCCGACCGCGATATGGATGTTTTGGCGGCCTTTGCCAAACCTGTCAGCGTTATCTTGAAAAGAAGCGCAAAAATGGAAAACTCCTCTCGGGTCGTCGGGCTTTGCCCGTCCCGTTTGATCGGAAAGAGCAAAGACTTCTTTCGTGTTTTGCATTTCATCGACTGTGTGAAAAATAATGATATCCCTGTCTTTATTTCTGGTGAAAGCGGTACAGGGAAAGAGGTCGTCGCCAGGACAATCCATGAATCGGGGTCCAGAAGATCCCATGCGTTCGTAGCTATCAACTGCGGAGCTATTCCTGATCATCTCCTGGAGAGCGAGCTATTCGGTTACGCCAGAGGAGCCTTTACAGGTGCCGTGAAGGAGAAACCAGGTCTTATCGAAGAGGCGAACAAAGGCACTTTTTTTTTGGATGAAATCGGGGACCTCTCCCCTCCACTCCAGGCTAAGCTTTTACGAGTCATCCAAGAAAAAGAGATCCGCCGGATAGGCGAGAATCGAATGCGCCAGATCGATGTCCGTTTCATTTCTGCAACGAACAAAAACATCGAGGAAGAGGTCAGCGAAGGCCGTTTCCGGGAAGATTTGTATTATCGTCTCAATATTGTATCTGTCAATCTTTCCCCTTTGAGGAAAAGGAGAGAGGATATCTTGAGCCTAGTGAATCACCTTTCCGAAAAATATTGCCGAGAGCTAAAACGAAATAGAGTCTATTTTACTCCTGCAGCCATCCAGCTTTTGCTGGGATATTCTTGGCCCGGGAATGTGAGAGAACTTCAGAATGAGATCCAAAGGTGTTTGATTCTTTGTGATGGGAGTAGTTTGATCAAAGAGGAATACCTGTCCGATAAAATCCACCATAATAATCAGGATCCCGGAATACATTTGTCCGATTATTTCCATGCCAAAGCCGCATTCGAGAAGAAATTCCTGAACGAAGCCTTGGCAAGGAGCGACTATAATCG
>Ga0307445_10000212_pt1 | contig 29249 bp, 33 predicted proteins | sample SalMarSW160330MG_FD_202147 | JGI IMG/M metagenome (GOLD analysis project Ga0307445, IMG submission 202147) | Salt marsh sediment microbial communities from the Plum Island Ecosystem LTER, Massachusetts, United States - SW1603-30 | ecosystem: Environmental > Aquatic > Marine > Intertidal zone >... | reverse complement strand
TTCATGATCTCCTTTGTTCTTGTGTTCATCCTGTACATGACAGTCATCTTTTATGGGCAGATCATTCTGAGAGGGGTGATAGAGGAAAAAAGCTCACGTGTGGTGGAGATCGTGCTTTCCTCGCTCCGGCCCTTTCAGTTGATGGCTGGGAAGATCCTTGGGATAGCGGCTGTGGGATTTACGCAGTACGCGATCTGGGCCCTTTTTGGGATTGCGGCAACCAAATACAGCGGGAATATCGTGTCCAGGTTTTTTCCCGCGGCTGCGAATTTCCCAGTTCCAACCATTCCCGCCTACATTTTCGTTTATTTTATCCTTTTCTTTATCCTGGGTTATTTTCTTTATGGAACCATGTATGCCGGGATTGGCTCGATGGTCAACAACGAAAAAGAAGCGCAGCAACTGGTTATGCCGGTGACCATGTTTTTGATCGTTCCCATCATGCTCATGACATTCGTGATCCGGAGCCCGGATAGTTCTCTGTCTGTTATCCTATCCATCATCCCATTTTTCTCTCCAATCTTGATGCTTCTTCGAATATCTGTTCTGCTCCCTCCGTTTTCCCAGATCGCAACATCCATCGTGCTCCTCATCCTGACCACGATATTGATGATTTGGATATCGGCCAAGATTTACAGGGTGGGAATCCTGATGTACGGCAAACGCCCGGGCCTTGCCGAAATCATCAAATGGATGCGGTATAGATAGCCGTAAACCTTTCTCAAAATTCCTTCGTAATACACTTTGAGAATTCTGTGATGAGATATAGAATAAGCAGTAGCCGAAAAATCAGGTTTTGATTTGACTCATTCGACCGAGTCCAGTCCAATTGGATCCACATCAGAGATAACGAGAATGCAAATTCAGAATACACGCCAGCAAGATGAGATCAACAGCCTTGCCGAAAGGGTAAAAAGCGGGGATAGAGAGGCCTTCATGGTTTTGACCAGGCTTTACCAGAAAAAAGTTTTCCAGCTTGCCTACTCCTATTTTCGCAACAAGGAAGATGCGCTGGATATTGTGCAAGAAACCTTTTTGAGATTCCATCAAAAAGCCCACATGTTCGAGGGAGGAAAAAATTTCCAAAATTGGCTGCTCCAGATCGCAAAAAACGTCTGTATCGATTATTACCGGAAACATCACAAAAAAAACAAAGAATTGAGGCGGGTGGAAAATATAGAAGAGATGAATCATGTCTCCTATGATTCTTCGCACCACGATCCTTCCTCAGATCTTAAAGAGATATTTTCCCGCTGCATGGAAAAACTGAGTGATAAGCAGAGGATGATTTTTGTGATGAAACACTACAATCATCTTCAATACAAGGAAATCGCCGAAATTTTGAATATAGCATTGGGAACCGTAAAATCCCTTCATTTTAAGGCGGTTAGAAACCTTCGGACTCTGATGAGTCCCTATATGGGGAGAATGGGATGAAGGATTGCAAGAGAACAACCCGGAATTTGGTGGCCTTTTTGTATGGCGAATTGGATGAAAAAGAAAAAAGATATGTGGAGACCCACTTGAAAACCTGCCCGGAATGCAAAGATGAACTCCATCGATTGGAAGAGGTCTATGAAATCGCGGATTCGTTGAAGCCAGATATGAAGAAGGCTTTGGTGTCAGTGGATTGGGATAAACTTCCCGAACGAATCGTCGGTGAGGTTTTCGATGATAGATCAATCCAGGAGAGAAGGCCGGACCGGGCTGGTTTATGGCCGCTTTTGTTCCAGCCCCGGTTCCGTCTTGGTTATGCCGGGCTTCTGTTGGGCATCATTGTGGGGGCGGTCGTTACCTTCCTTATTTTCCGGTCTCCCCCGCTACAGGTTGCCGAAAGCGGGAAGATTATCGTTCCCTTGGGTTTTTATGACAAGATGGAGTTGGAGATGGCCCGTCGCGAAACGATCGACTATCTCGATCGAAGCGAGTACTTGCTGCTGGATTTTGTCCAATCAACGCCTGAAAAATCGGCCAGGTTCTGGCAAAGCGATTTTGTGTCCCAAAGAACGAAGGAATTGCTATCCAAGAAAAGATACATCGACCCGCAGTTGGAAAAGATCAAGTTGGCCAAAGCCAAGCTTATCTGTGACCAGATCGAACTCCTATTCTTCGAGTTGATACAGACAAGTGAAGATCTCTCCGCAGTGGAACTCAAAAAGATCCAGCGTCTTATACAGGAAAGACAGCTTTTGTTGAAGATAAAACTTGTCAGAAAAGAACTGCAAAAAAGCGAGGTTTAAAATGAATAGATGGAAAAAAATGATCCTATATTTGGGCATTTTCCTGATAGCATCCGCTTTCTTCCCGGCGTTTGCACACAGTCAATCCGATGAGGAGCTTTTCCAGAAAGCCAAGATCATGATTTTCGATAAGGAATGGGACAATGCCCGAGAACAGCTGGAAGAACTTTTGGAGGAGTATCCGGATAGTCCCCTGTATTCTCAAGCCCTTTTTTATCTAGGAAGGACTCTCGAGAACCAGAAAGGGAAGGAGAGGGAGTCTATCGATATTTTCAAAAGGTACATTTTGCACAGGGATAGCAGCGAAGTTTTGATCCAAGAGGCTGAAACCTCGATCATCAAACTTTCTTTCGATCTGTATGAAAAGGGAAGAAAATCCTATTTGAAGGAGATCAAAACCAGGCTGTATCGTCCCAACAGAATCGTCCGTTATTATGCGGCTATCCGTTTGAGCTACCTGAAAGACAAGAGGGAAGCCACAGAGGCCATTCCCGTGCTGAAGGAGATTTTGGAAAAGGAAGAAGACCAGGAGCTCAAGGATAAGGCCAAAATCGCTCTTCTTCGTATCGATCCAGAATATTTCCAGGAGTATGAAGGAAAAAGGGACGAAAGACGGTCGATGTTGATGAAATTCAAAGTCATCAGCAAAAAAACACGATCGGAAACCTTCAGCCTCAGTATTCCCTGGGCCCTGGCCGACCTGGCTCTTGCCAACATTCCCGAAGATGCGAAGACAGATCTGAGAAAAGAAGGATATGATCTGGATCGGATCATGAAGGAAATCATCGAAGGAGGAAGGATTATCGAAATTGAAACTAGGGAAAGCATTATCAAGATTTGGATCGAATGAAAACTGGGAGGATAAGATGAAAAAAACATCGCTTTTCATATTGGCTATTTTTGTCTCGATTATCATTATTTCCCCTTTTGTTCTGGCTAAGGAAGACTTCGACCTTACGGCCATAAAAAAGGCCGTCAAAAAGAACCCTCAGTACAAAAAAGGCAAAGAGGTTCAATGGTTTAAATTGTTGATCATGGATGATGACAATGATAAGGATAAACTGGAACTCACTCTTCCCCTTTCTCTGGTGGATCTATTATTCGAGTGCGTCAAAGACAAAAAAATGAATATCGATTGCGGAGACTATGATCTCGACCTCAGGAGACTCTACAAAGAGATAAAAAGAAGAGGCCCCAAGTCTCTCATCGAGATAAGAGGTCAAGATGGTGTTTTGAAGATCTGGTTGGAATAATCCAGCCTAAAAAATATCACCCCCCTTTTCATCGTTAAAGGCGATTGATGTTTTTTCTTTCGAGCTCTATATTGAGGATAAGAAAGTGCTGGCTATGGGCATTTCATAATCCCTCCTTTTGCTGATTCCCCCTTTGCGGCCAGCACTTCTCTTTTTTCCAAGTCAATCCACCCCACCCTACATTTAGGGGGGGGCGGTGAGAATAATGAATTATAGGCGAAAGAAAAAAGGAGGCGAATTTTTTTGGGAATAATTCAGGATGGTTTTTCTTGAGAGAGGAAAACATTCCGTTTCAATTCGTCAAAAGAATCATCCCTCTCCTTCAAACCTTTATTGTTTTCGAGATATCCCCAAAGTTTGGCGAAATATTCTTCTCCGTTCGTCCGGAAGGGCTCGTAGTATTCCACTCGCATTCCTCTGCTTTCGAACAGGCTGCGCCATTCTTCCAGTTTTTCTGGTGTCCGGACTGTAATTTCTGCGATGGGCCCGCCTTTTTGGATCGTTTCCGTGCTGTGTCTTTCGGGAACCATTCTCTTCATCAATTGCAGGAAAGATTGGTTCATCTCGTAAATCAGTCGATTGGTTTCTTTGATCTCCTGTAAAATTTCCTTCATGATTTTCGATTCGTTTCTCATTTTAGCTCTCTTTTTAAAGATCGGTCATCTCTCATTTTGTTTAGTCGTTTATCTTCGAATGATTTTGTCTATTTTGCATTTTGAAAAAAATGATATATAATAAAACAGCCTTGTTGTGCTGGCTGGGCAAGGAGGATGTCACCCACATCTGAAACTCTTTCACCTGTTCCCCGTACAGCCAGCCCCAGGAAGCCATCCAGCCCAATTCCTCACCCACAGAAGCCCGTCCCTCACATATTCATTGACAAAAAACATCGCTCTTTTGATAATATTAGCTTCGTAAGGATGTTCTCGTGGCAAGACTGTATGAATTTCAGAGCAAAAAACTCCTCAAGGAAGCCGGCATACGGATTCCGGAAGGGAGAGTTGCGAGCTCTCCCGATGATGCTTTCAAGATTGCTGAGGAAATCGGAAAACCGGTGGTTTTAAAGATTCAGGTATGGGTAACGGGAAGGGCCGGTATCGGGGGCATACAATTTGCCGATACTCCTGATGAAGCCAGAAAAAAAGCCCAGCAGATGATCGGGATGAAAGTGAAAAACTTCGTGGTAGACAAGGTTCTTGTCGAAGAAAAGTTGTCGATAAAGACCGAGTATTTTGTGGGATTGGTTATCGACGATGCCCGCAAAACTCCTGTGCTCATTTTTTCTTCTGTCGGAGGCACAGGAATAGAAGAAATCGCGCATGCCCACCCAAAAAGTGTTTCTCAATTTCCTATCGACGTTGTCAACGGATTGAGAGATTATCAGGCACGTAATCTGGTCCGGCATACGGGGATATCCGGCAAACTTTTGATCACTCTCCCTTCCGTTCTGGTCAAATTGTACGGTGTAGCTCGCGCATATGATGCTCGTTCTGTGGAGATAAATCCTCTGGTCCTGACAGAAGATAATCTTTTGTATGCGGCAGATTGCCATCTTGCCGTCGATGACTATGCCGTGTTTCGGCATCCTGAATTGGGAATAGATGTTGCCAGGGAGTTTGACCGACCGCCCACTCCTCTGGAGAAAATTGCCTACCGAGTGGAGGAAAAGGATTATCGTGGCACTTTTTATTTCTTGCAGATGGCGGAAGAAATCCCGAAAGAAGAAAAGTATATCGGATTCAACGGGGCCGGAGGAGGCGGTTCGATGATGTCGATGGATGCTGTCTTGAACAAGGGATTCAAACTGGCCAATTATTGCGACACGAGCGGGAATCCTTCTGCCAGCAAAGTCTATCGGGCAGCAAAGATCATTCTTTCGCAACCCAACATCAAGGGATATTTCGCCTCTGGGTCTGGCGTTGCCAGTCAGGAACAATATCACTCAGCAAGAGGCCTGGTCAAAGCCTTTTATGAAGAAAAACTGGACATTCCCGGTGTTATCCGCCTTGGGGGGAACTTCGAGGAGAAGGCCATCGAAATCCTGGCCGACTACTTGAAAAATATCCCAGCAAGGGTGGAGGGCTACGGGCGGGATGATCTTCCCGAGTTTTGCGCTGACCGCATGGAGGAGTTGATCAAAGAAAACCACAATGCCTCCCATGAAGTGAGGCCTGTCATTGATCCGGTCATCCCAGAGGATGCCTATACTTTTGAAACATTTACTGGCAAGATCTATTTCGATCATTCTCGCTGCAAAAGCTGCAAGAGTCTGGGGTGTGTTCCCTCGTGCAAACCCGATATTTTGAAACTGGAGGAAGGGAAACCGGTCCTGTCCATATCCGAAGAGGAGGCAAAAAAAGGGAAATGCACGGAGTGTCTGGCCTGTGAGATCTTCTGTCGATTCCATGAGCAAGAGGCTATCACCATACATCTTCCGATCCCCGGACTGAAGGAATATCGAGATAAAATCAAATAGGCCGCCTTTATCCGAGATGTTAAAATGTCGATTTTAGTCAACGAAAAATCAAGAGTTTGTGTGCAGGGAATCACAGGCCGGGAAGGCATGGTCCGAACCCAATTGATGAAGGATTATGGAACCCATGTCGTGGCGGGTGTTACTCCAGGAAAGGCGGGGACGGATGTTTATGGGGTTCCCGTGTATGATACGATGGAGGAAGCCTGGGAAAAGGCCGGGCCGTTGGACATCAGTGTTATCTTCGTTCCTGCCTCGCTTGTAAAAAATGCCGCACTGGAAGCCATCGATGCAGGCGTTAGATTGATGGTTATCGTCCCTGACCGTGTTCCCATATTCGATGTGCTCGAGATATCTCGTTTTGCCAAGGGAAAGGAAGCCGCTTTTGTCGGACCCAACACCCTCGGCTTGGTCAGTCCTGGGAAGGCCGTTTTGGGCATGATCGGAGGAAGGGCGGAAAGAGCCCGCGAATGGTTTCGACCTGGGAGCGTGGGTGTGAGCTCGCGAAGCGGAGGAATGACATCCGCGATTTCATATTTTCTGACCGAAGCCGGTTTGGGCCAGAGCACCATCGTTCATGTGGGAGGGGATGCGGTTGTGGGAATGTCCCATCCAGAGGTCGTGGAGCGGTTCGAAAAAGATGAGCAGACAGAGATGGTGGTCTTGTTCGGCGAGATCGGAACCACACAGGAAGAAAGAGTGGCCGACTTGATCGAAAACGGAAAATTCACCAAACCCCTGATCGCTTTTATCGGAGGAAAGGCCGCAAAATCCGGAACCCGTTTTTCACATGCCGGTGCTATCGTGGAGGGCACTCGTGGTTCCTACGACAGCAAGGTGAAAAGGCTGAAAGAAGTGGGAGTCCATGTTGTCGATTCTGTATCGGATATTCCACGTGTTGCTTTAAAACTCAAAAAAGGGGGAGCCCTATGAGCGATCTCCATTGGAAGACTTCCATCACCAAGGTCGAACCAAACAAAGTGTCCATAAGAGGATATCCGGTCGACCAACTCATGGGTAACATTTCCTTCGCGCAAGCGATATTTCTGGTATTGACTGGCGAAATGCCATCACCCGATGCGGGCAGATTGGTCGACGCCATTTTTGTCTCCTCTGTGGACCATGGAGCCAGTCCTCCATCGGTTTTAGCTGCACGTACAGTGGCCTCGACGGGTTCTGAATTGAATGCAGCGATTGCCTCGGGGGTACTGGCTATTTCCAGGTACCATGGTGGAGCCATCGAGGAAGGGATGAGGCTTTTTCTTGCCATTGCAGAGAGGATGGAAAAGGAAAAGAAATCGGAACAGGAAACAACCCGGATTGTTTTGAAAGAAATGCGGGAAAAAGGAAAACGAGCATCCGGTTTTGGCCACCGCATCCATACACAGGATCCCCGGACACAAAAGCTCTTCGCTCTGGCTGAAGAACTGAAAATTGCGGGGAAATACGTTCGGATCGCCCGGACCGTGGAGAAAGAATTGGAAAGTGCGCTGGGGAAATCTCTTCCGATCAATGTGGATGGAGCGATCGCGGCCGTGCTGTGTGAATTGGGTATTTCGCCTGAGATTGGAAATGCATTTTTTATCATCGCCCGTGTTCCCGGGCTTGTGGCTCACATCCATGAGGAATGGACGCGGATGAGGCCTATGAGAAAGATCCATCCACAAGATTTCGAGTATGATGGGCCGGAGGAAAGGGAGTTATAAATGAGGAAGAAACTTTTATCTTTGATGCCTGAATTCCAGCTCATCCAGGATGACAGCCTGCGAGAAAAAACGATAAACGTCTGGGAAGAAGCGATTGAATTGGGGGGCTGGGATGTTGCCGATCTTTTGGCCATGCCTTTCACGCTCCTGATCGAACAAACCCCAGTGAACATAATCACTCATACACGGGCGGTCACGCGCAGTTCTCTGCAGATTGCCGATGTGTTATTGGAGGAGTACAAGGAAAGGGTGAAGATCAGCCGGGATTTTCTTCTTTCTGGGGCCTTGCTTCATGATGTGGGGAAACTTTTTGAGTATGAAAAAGAAAATGGGATTTTTGTGAAAAGCGCAGCTGGTCAGCTTCTCCGGCATCCCATTTCTGGGGCAGCTTTTGCCTACAAGTTTGGGCTCCCCCAGGAAGTGCTTCATATCATCGCGTGCCACTCAAAAGAAGGGGATGGTGCGAGGAAAACGGTCGAGGCTGTGATCGTCAACCATGCTGATTTTGTCAATTTTGAAACGCTTAAAATCTGATCGAGGAACAAATTGGGGCAAACATTTTCTGAAAAAGTTTTGAGTGCCAAAGCCGGAAAATCGGTCGGGGCCGGAGAAATCGTCACGGTTAGCCCGGATTATATCCTCTCTCATGATAATTCCGCCGCCATCATCAAAGAGTTCCACAAACTGGATCTCCCAAGGGTCAAATGTGCCGAAAAGATCGTCATCGTCCTGGACCATGTGGTCCCGGCTTCCTCGGAAAGGTATGCGCAGAATCACAAGGAAATCAGGGAGTTTGTCCAGGAGCAGAACATCCCCCATTTTTTCGATGTGGAGCATGGGATCTGTCATCAGGTGTTTTCTGAAAATGGTTTTGCCCTGCCTGGAAAGTTGATTTTGGGAGCCGATTCCCACACACCCAGTTATGGAGCGTTTGGAGCTTTTTCTGCAGGGATCGGCCGTTCGGAGGCTGCATCGGTCTGGGCAACGGATGAGATTTGGTTAAAAGTGCCCGAAACCATCCGGATCGAAATGAGCGGGAAACTTCCGGCCATGGTTTTTGCAAAAGATGTCATCTTGAAGATCATCGGTGAGGAAGGGGCAGATCGGGCAAACTACAAGGCCGTAGAATTCGCTGGTCCGGCCGTGCGAGGCTTTTCTTTGGCCAGCCGTCTGGTTATGACCAATATGGCCGCAGAAATGGGGGCCAAAAATGGCTATTTTTTTCCCGATGAAATAACCTTGGCATGGCTCCAGGATAAAGCCCAGAGTGAATTCGACGTGGTGGTTTCAGACTCCGATGCCGCCTATGAGGCTGTCTTAACCTACGATATTTCTGCGATCGAGCCCCAGGTAGCCTGCCCTCATACCGTGGATAACGTCCGAGCCGTAACTGAGGTCGAGGGGACACCTTTCCACCAAGCGGTCATTGGCACCTGCACGAACGGCCGGGTCGAGGATTTGAAAGTGGCTGCCCGGATATTGAAAGGAAAAAAGATACACCCGGGGATCAGAGTTTTGGTCATTCCTGCCTCACGGAATGAATATTTGCAGGCTATACGGGATGGAGATCTGGAAATCCTGGTGAATGCCGGGTGCCTCATACTCAATCCAGGATGCGGTCCGTGCTTAGGAGCGCATCAAGGCATTCTCGCTCCAGGAGAGGTGGCGGTAAGCACGGCCAACAGGAATTTTCGAGGAAGAATGGGGAGCCGGGATTCGGCCATCTATCTTGCATCACCCGCTACTGTTGCCGCCTCTGCTCTGGAAGGGAGGATTGCCGATCCGAGGAAATACGCATGAGTAAAGGAAAGGTCTGGAAATACGGGAACGATGTCAACACGGATGTCATTTTTCCAGGAAAATACACCTATTCAGTGCTGGATCCAGAAGAGATGGCCAAGCATGCTCTCGAGGATTTGGATCCTGCATTTGCCCGTGAGGTTAAATCCGGGGACATTGTCATGGGCGGGAAAAATTTCGGATGCGGGAGCTCGCGTGAACAGGCTGCTACTTGTTTGAAGTATGCCGGTGTTCAAGCTGTCGTGGCCAAATCCTTTGCCCGGATATTTTTCCGCAATGCCATAAACCAAGGGCTTCCTGTCGTCCAGTGCGCCAAAGCGGTGGACAGTGTCGAGGGAGGGGAAGAGATCGACATCGACTTTTCAAAGGGTGTGGTCGAAACTCCAAAAGGTGTTTTTGATTTCATCCCGCTTCCCGAATCCATCCTTCGCATCCTGGATGCAGGGGGACTGATAGCTTATACAAAAATAAAAATGAGGAAGGAAAAAAACTAGGAAACGATCATGCCTAAATACAAAATATCGGTGCTGCCTGGCGATGGAGTGGGCAAAGAGGTGATCGAAGCAGCCATGATTGTGCTCGAAAAAATAAACCTCGATGCCGAATATATGGTAGGAGATATCGGGTGGGAATTCTGGTGTAATGAAGGGAATCCTCTCCCCGAGCGGACCATCGAACTACTCAAAGGAACAGATGCCTGTCTTTTTGGCGCTATCACTTCCAAACCGAAAGAAGATGCGCTCAAAGAACTCCATCCAGACTTATGCGACTCGGGTCTTTCCTATTTCAGCCCTATCGTGCGTTTGCGTCAGGAGTTCGATCTTTACACCAACCTCAGGCCTTGCAAAGCCTATCCCGGGAATCCTCTCAACTACCGGGATGATATCGACCTGGTCATTTTTCGAGAAAATACCGAAGGAATGTATGCCGGTGTGGAGTTTTATCCCCTCCCTGATGAAGTGCGCAATGCCTTGCTCCTCCATCCGAAGATGAAGAGGTTCCAAACTGTGCCAGCAGACGAGATTGCCCTCTCCACGCGGATCATGACCAAAAAAGCGTGCGAAAGAATTTGCCGCCGGGCATTCGAATATGCTCGCGAAAACAAACGAAAATCTGTCACGATCGTGGAAAAACCCAATGTTCTCCGGGAAACAGGTGGATTCATCCTGGATATTGCCAGGAAGATGTCCACAGAGTTTTCTGATATCCAGTTTTGGGAGGCCAATGTGGATGCCATGGCTATGTGGCTGGTGAAAAATCCCCAAGACTATGCTGTCCTGGTGGCCGAGAATTTGTTCGGGGATATCATTTCCGATCTCGCGGCCCAGCTGGTCGGAGGATTGGGTTTCGCCTGCAGCGGGAATATAGGGGACAGTTTTGCGGTGTTCGAACCCACGCATGGATCGGCACCGAAATACGCAGGGATGTACAAAGTGAATCCCATAGCCATGCTGTTGGCCACCAAGATGATGCTGGAATGGTTGGGAGAAAAAGAATTGGCAGCCCATTTGGAAAAGGGTATCGCCGCGGTCATCCTCGAAGGAAAAGTCAGAACCTATGACCTTGGAGGGAGCTCTACCGCTTTGGATGTGGCTCATGCTGTCACGCGATTCTTATGATCTTGACTGGAAAAATATATTAGACTGAGATAATGTAAAATGCCCAAAACGGTTATCGAACGGATCATTCAGTCACACACGCAGGATGAAGTTGCGGCTGGGAAGATCGTGTGGATGGACCTGGATATCCGCTCGGCTCGGGATTTTGGCGGGCCCAACGTGGTGAAAAGCTTCGAGAGAGAATACGGGGATGATGCTGTCCAGGACAAGGCCAAGACGTTTTTTACGTTCGACCTGTGTGTTCCTGCTTGTTCCCTCAAATATGCGGACAATCAACAGGTATGCCGAGAATTCGCCCGGAAACAGGGCATAAGGGTCTTTGATGTGGACCAAGGAATCGGTTCCCATGTGCTCATCGAGGAGGGATTGGCCTTGGCGGGAACGACGGTGGTGGGGACGGACAGCCATTTAAACATCCTTGGGGCGGTGGATTGTTTCGGACAAGGAATGGGAGATGTGGATATCACTTTTGCCTTCAAAACGGGCAAAACATGGTTTGAAGTTCCCGAGACCCTCCGGGTCGATATCCAAGGAAAGTTCTCCTCTGCTGCCACCGCCAAGGATTTGACGCTGTATATCTTGAAGCGATTGGGAACAGAGAGGGCCGCCCTGAAAGCGGTGGAATTTTATGGAAAAGCGGTGAAAGATCTTTCTTTGGCCGGGCGCATAACTCTTTGCAGTATGGTGACCGAGATGGCCGGTATCATAGGGTTTATTCCCGAAGCCCCCTCTCATGCCGAATACGCGGATTCGGTCTCTATAGATGTCACGGGATTGACGCCACAAATCGCTGCTCCTTCATCGCCAGAGAATGTATTCGAAGTCTCCGCACTCAAGGGCACGAAGATCGATTCTGGTTTTATCGGGTCATGCACCAACGGAAGAACAGAGGACCTGGCTGCTGCCGCCCGAATTTTGGAGGGGAAAAAAGTCAAAAAGGGGATAATGCTCAAGGTAGTCCCGGCAACGAGACGCGTGTACCAAGAGATTCTCGATCAGGGAATCATGGAGATCCTTTTTTCCAGCGGAGCCATCATCAGCAATCCTGGGTGCGGGGGATGTGCCGAGGGGCATATCGGGCTGACCGGAATAGGGGAGGTCCAGATCAGCACCGGGAACCGCAATTTTGCCGGAAAACAAGGCAAGGGCCAGACTTACTTGGCAGGCCCTGAGGTGGTTGCCGCCTCATGTGTGGCTGGCCAAATTCTCAGCCCGGAGGATTTGTGAGGTGACAGAATCTGCTGTTTCCGGAAAAATATGGATTGTTACTGACAAAAATGGCCATCTTATCGAAAACATCGACACGGATCAAATTTATCACAATGCCTATCTCCACATCACCGAAAAAGAAAAGATGGGAGAATATGCATTCGGCAACTTGGAAGGATGGAGAGATTTTCCCGAAAAATCCAGCCCTGGAGATATTCTTGTCGTTGGCCGAAATTTCGGGGCAGGCTCTTCCCGCCAGCAAGCCGTGGATTGTTTTTCATCCTTGAAGATCGGGGCCATTCTTTCTCCCTCCTTTGGAGCCATATACTTTCGCAATGCGGTCAATTCGGGTTTTCCGGTCTTAAGATGTTCGGCGATCCACCAACTTGTGGAGGAAGGAAAGCTGGAAACAGGAGATGAGATCCAGGTGTTTTTCGTTTCCGGTAAAGCGATGGTCATCAATAAAAACGGGTCCTTTCATGTCCTCCCGATGAGCGATGTGCAGCGTGAGATCTACGCGGCAGGAGGGCTTTATAATTATGGGAAAATCTGGAATCCAGTTTAAGGAAAATGCCCTCATTCTCAGTGTGGATACCACCTCTCCGTCGGGGAGTATCGCGCTTTTAAAAGGAGCGTCGCTTTTTGCCGAACTCGATCAGGATTCTCCCATCACTTTTTCCGAACGTCTTCTTCCGGCCATCCGGTTTCTCCTGGAATCCTGTGAGCTTAAAATTCAGGATATAGACGGATTTGCAGTGGCCGTTGGACCCGGATCATTTACAGGAATACGGATCGGGTTGAGCACGGTGAAATCCTTTGCGTATTCATCTGGAAGACCTGTCGCGCCTGTCTCTGCACTGATGGCCCTGGCGAAAAAAATCCAGAATCCGAAAAATCGGTTGATCTGTCCTCTCCTCGATGCCAAAAAAAACGAAGTCTATGCCGCTCTTTTCGAGTCAAAAGCAGGGGGATTGAAGGAACTTATCCCACAGGGGGCCTTCGCTCCTCACGTTCTTTTTTCTCGGCTACCGGCTCACCGGATCATTCACTTCATCGGAAGTGGCGTGGGTGTTTACCGCTCCCTTCTTTTTCAGTATTTCGAAGATAGAGCGAGATTTTCCGACAGGACTCCTTTTATCGCTTACGAGGTGGGGTTGATCGGTTATGAAATGCTGCGGAAAAACCAGGGAAAAACCATGCACGAAATAGAACCTCTTTATCTGCGCAAGTCTCAGGCGGAGGAAAAGCATTAGAAAATCCGATCTTCCTCAAGAATTCTATTTCCTCAGACGGATGAATGAAAAAGATCTGCCCATGGTCATGGAAATAGAAACCATGTCTTATCCCAATCCTTGGCACCTATCGTCCTTCAAAGGGGAGATAGACAACAGACCCATATCCAATCCATACGTCGTTATTTATCGACCCCTTGAAAAGATCATCGGTTACATTATCTACTGGCACTTGAGAAATGAAGTCCAGATCAGCAATATAGCCATTTCTCCCGAGTACAGGCAAATGGGAGTGGCGGAAGGAGTCCTCCGGAAAGTGTTGGTCGAGATGTGCCGCAAGAATGCCGAGTTCGTATTTTTGGAAGTCAGACCTTCCAATCTTATTGCCCGAAACTTGTATGAAAAGCTGGGATTTACCATATTAGGTTTGAGGAAGGGGTATTACCGCAATCCCTCTGAGGATGCCATCGTCATGGGGAAAAGTCTCTCTCAATAACAGACCTTGATCAGACAAAGGCCTTGCGGTTCTGCAGTAGGACTGTCGAGGGTACGCCGGCCTCCCTCGAACAGATCGTCGATAATATCTGGCTGCCTTTTTCCTCTTCCGATCTCTAGGAGGGTCCCCACCATGGTTCTCACCATGTAGCGCAAAAATCCGTTTGCCTGGACCGTGAAGATGATTTCCTCTCCCTTTTTTTGGATGGCGGAGCGGCTGACCTTTCTCACAGGGTTCAAAAATCGATTGGAAGAAAAAGCCATGAAATCGGCCTCTCTCACGAATTTTGCAGCGGCGATTTTCATCCCTTCCCAATCGAGATTATACGGCCAATAAAGAGCATACCGCAGGAGGAAAGGACTGATGTTTTTCCCGTTGTATATTCGGTATCTGTATATTTTGGATTTTGCCATTTTCCTGGCATGAAAATCTTTGTCGACTTTCTGTAAGGATACAATGCGGATATCTTTGGGAAGAAAAGAATTCATCGCCCGGTGAAGCTCTTCTTCATCTAGGGAGAGATCGGCCTTGAAGTTTGCAACCTGTGCGAGAGCGTGTACTCCCGCGTCTGTACGGCCAGCGCCCACAACAGGGATGTCTTGTTTTGCGATTTTGGATAGGGCTTGCTCCAGGTTCCCTTGAATGGTTTTTTTTCTCGGCTGTCTCTGCCAGCCGTGATAGTCGGTACCATCATAGCTGATTTTGATCTTGAAGTTTTCGTGCATTTTATCTTCTTCTAGTATTGCGGAACTCACAGCAGTTATCAAGGGTCGATTCAGGTTATGGGCCAGCAGGGGCCCTAGAGGTTGCCTTTAGCATGTGAGGGGGAAATAGTCTTTGAGCGCCAAATCGACAGCCTGTTCGGCCGTGTCGGCGCTTATCACTCCCTGGATGTCCCATGTTCCGATGCCGATGACCTTTTTACCATAAATATTCCCGTAAGCTATCTCGCTCAGGGTTCCGAACTGGCCGTCCACAGCGATCAGGACATCTGCGTTCATGGCGACCAAAGAGTTTCGGCTATATCCCAATCCTGTTGCGATCGGAACATCGATGTAGGCATTGGCTTCTTTATGGGAATTTCCAGGGAGAATCCCGATTGTAAGTCCTCCAGCCTTTTTGGCACCCCGGGCTGCGGCTTCCATGACGCCGCCCAATCCGCCGCAAACCAGGATGGTTCCCTTTTCGGCAATCTGCTTTCCCACTTCAAACGCGATCTGGCGGTACTCAGGATCTGGGGAAGCTCCGCCAATCACGCCGATCCTTATCTTGCTTCGTGTTTCCATGATTAATCTCCCTTCATTCTATTGATAAAACGGCAGGACTTCGGGAATATTCTCTCTTTTCCCTGGACAGAAGGACAGTATATCAGTTATTTCCCCAAAAGTTGAGTTGAACCAGTAGGCCAAATCCATTAAAATGCCAGCAGATAAAGCACAATGCATAAAAAAATTTGCAGTCTGTTTCCATTTTTGCTCCTTTTATTTCTGGCCGGCTGTTCTTCTCCCAAAGAGCCTGGTTTCCGGCTCTACCGTTTTATCGATCACTTGGACGGGCCCAATATCATCCTAAGCCCTTTGACTATGGTTCAACCAGATTCACCCCAGTTCGAGGAGCTTTTTCCTGCTGAGTCCTATCCGCTTCTAGATTGGGGGTCGGGGAACAATCCTTATGGGATCAAAAGGAAGTTGAAACTCAAAGGAAGAGAGGTCAGTGCGCTGTATTGTCCGCCGCAAACCACGCTAAGATTCGATATTTTGCCTCCTGAAAAGCTGAGTTTGGATTTTGGCATTGCGATCGTCGAAAACAACATCCCAGAGGAGCACAGGGAAAAAGAAACAGGGAAAAAGCGAGGAGTTACTTTTCAGGTCGATCTGGAGGGCAGAGGGAAAAAACAAAATATATTCCAGAAATATATCCCTCCTCTCCAAGATGAAGAAACCTTCGTGTTCCACTTGTTCACGATCGACCTTCCCGATACAAAGGAAGAATTGACAATCGTTTTCGAAACAAAAGGAGATGAATCCTATCATTCTTTTTGGGTGAATCCCCTGGTTTACAATAAACAGGATGAGGGCCCTAACGTCATTCTGATCTCGGTAGATACTCTCCGTGCCGACCATCTCGGTTGTTACGGATATCAAAGAGAGACCAGCCCTCATGTCGATGGGCTGGCTTCTGACGGGGTCACTTTCCTGAATACCTATGCCTCTTCCCCTTGGACTCTACCCTCCCACATAAGTCTGTTGACTTCCCTACACGGCGTGAACCACCAAGTCATGTATGAAAACGATTCCATGGATCCATCCATCATGACACTAGCCGATGTCCTAAGAGCCAATCAGTTCTACTGTGCTGCTCTCACAGGGGGAGGATTCGTCAGCGCAAAGTATGGTTTTTCCAAGGGCTTTAATTCCTACAGCGACGAGGGCGGAGTTTTGCGGCAAGATTCGGCCGAACACCTTTATCATGCTGCATTGCGCTGGTTGGAACGGGAGAAAGAGAAAGGCTTTTTTTTGTTTCTCCACACATTCCAGCCTCATAGCCCTTACGCTTGTCCATACCCTTACAAATCGATGTTTTTGGAAGATAACCCTCGGTGGCGCCACCTCGATCTCATGAGTTATTTAGGGGGAATGCCGGGTATTTTTAAAGAGTTACCCGAAGAAGAACGGCTCAATATCATCGGATTATACGATGGAGAGATCCGTTACACAGACGAGAAGCTCATCGGTCCTTTGATTGCAGCGCTCAAGGACCTCGGGCTCTATGACAGGACAATGATCATATTCGCCAGCGATCATGGGGAAGAATTTTTCGAGCATCATGGTTGGGGGCATGGGCACAGTTTGTATGATGAATCCCTCAAGGTTCCGCTCATCATCAAATTCCCTGAATCCCGGTTCAAGGGCAAGCGGATCCACGATATTATTTCTCTCGTGGATGTTTTTCCCACCGTGTTGGAAGCGATGGGAATCGAGCGCTCTGAATCCGACATAGATGGCCGGAGCTTGTTTCCTCTGATAAAGGGAAAAGAAGAAGGGGACAGGATGTTCATGGCCGATGTCGCCGCGCATGTCCTCGCTTCCCGTCTTCCTCAACGGGTAGCCATGAACCGAGGAAAAGAAAAGCTCATCCTCAACAAGAAATTCGGTCCGGATGACCTCCAATTCTTCGTTTATCCACCACCCGCTGTCGATGCGGTAGAACTGTATGATCTGGCTCAGGATCCAAGAGAACGGCTTAATGTTGCCGACAAGAGATCTCATCTCGCCAATCAGATCATCCAGATGATCGAGGAGATGACCCAGTCTGCTCACATGAAAAAGACGAAAAAACTCGAAATGGACCAGGAGTTGAAAAAACAGCTGAAAGCGCTGGGCTATATTCGATAGGCAACGCTACCCAAAAAATGGTAAAGAAACAGCCAGGCCTCCTCTTCAGCTTGCCTGGCTGCTCATGGCCCATCACATGGTTGGAATTACTTCTTATCCGAAAAGCGAGTTTGACCCTCATCTGTGTTTTTCATTAAAATGAGAGGAAAATATGACAAAGGATGGCAAAATGGCTGACTTTTTAAAAATCAAGTGTTTAACAAAAAAAGAACAGGATAAAATTTTAAAAGACATCGAAGATAAAATAAATAAAAAGATCAAAGAAGGGATTTTCACTGAACGGGAGGTTCGTGAAATCGAACACATGAAACTTCGCCCCCTTCCTGACATCCTGGATGTTCAAAGCGTTTATGAAAAGCTCAAATTTTAAGGAGGGTCCGATGGAAGATGGAAATAACGGCAAAAATGAGGAAATAAAGATCGACTATGAAAATATCGATGTCGAAGACATCATGAAACAGGTCAAGAAAAAAATAGCCAGCCAGCCTCAAGATCCTGAGCCCGAACTGCCTGTCCAACCGGTACATTCATCCCCTCAGCCCCCTTCCTCTCGCCCACAAGACGGTCCTCCTGGCAAGAAGAAAAAAATAAAGAAAGTTCTGTTGAAAATATTTAAACCGATATCTCCACTGATCAAGTTCTTGGTTTTTCCGGTGCATCAAGAATTGAAAGAAACCATCCAAAATGTGTACAAAACCAACCAGCGGATCGATTTTTTAGAGACGCGTATAGATAAAGATTTCAACACGATCCGGCAAAAACTGATTGAGGTCGACCAGGCAACGATCAGCAGATTGGAAGAACTCGATCGCATGCGCGAATACACCCAACTCCTCCATAATTTGTCCCATAACATGGTTGTGGAACTGACGAAATTGAAAATTGAACAGGACAACCTCAAACTCAAAACCCGCGTGATGGAAAAGGATTTTGAATTTTTGGGGAAAAGAGAAAAAACCCTGGAGAGCAAGGTATTCGGATGAAACTTGCTTTCGTCGTGCAAAGATATGGGATGGAAATCAATGGGGGAGCAGAATTGCACTGCCGGTGGATCGTAGAACACCTGGCAAAGTTCTGCGATGTGGAGGTGTTGACCACCCAAGCTTACGATTACATAACATGGAAGAACTATTATCCTGAAGGGGAAGAGAGGGTCAACGGCATCTCTGTCAAACGCTTTCCTATAATCCGATCCAGGGATCCGGAAAGGTTCGGCTGCATCCAGAATCACGTCTTGGATAATGAACACACTTTCGATGAAGAGCTGAAGTGGTTGGAAGAGGAAGGGCCATTTGCGCCTGCTCTGATCGACTATATCAAAGACCATGAAACCGGTTATGACTATTTCATTTTTTTCAGCTACCGGTATTATCATTCCTATTGGGGAATTAACGCCCTGCCCCATAAGAGCATTTTGGTGCCCACGGCTGAACACGATTCGATCATCCATCTCCGCCTTTTCAAAGACCTTTTCAGAAAACCGAGAGCCTTCATATATAATTCCATTGAAGAGAAGAGCATGATCAATTCTCTTTCTCAAAATCAGGATATTTTGGGAGATGTGGTGGGTGTAGGAACGGAAATTCCCGAGGGCTTTTCTCCGGATAGTTTTCGCCAAAATTATGGCATAAGAGGGAATTATGTCATCTACATCGGAAGGATCGATGAGAACAAGGGATGTGACCAACTGTTCCGATTTTTTCAGAGGTATAAACAGGAGGAAACCTCGGATGTGAAACTGGCCCTCATAGGAAGCAGCAAACTGAACATTCCTGCCCATCCTGACATCATTCATTTGGGATTTTTATCCGAAGAGGACAAGTTTTCTGGCCTTGAAGGGGCTCTGATGTTGATGATGCCTTCCTTTTATGAAAGTCTATCCATGGTGACTTTGGAAGCTTGGGCCTTGGGCAAACCTGTTTTGGCCAATGGCAGGTGCGAAGTCCTGAAAGGCCAGTGTATTCGGAGCAATGCAGGGCTCTATTACGAGGATTACGCTGAATTCCGTGAGGCCTTTCGCCTGCTCCTCCGGTCACCTCGGCTTCGTGAAACCATGGGCAAAAACGGGAAGTCATTTTTCAGTCAGCATTACACTTGGGACGTGATCGAGAACAAGTATCTATCCATCCTTGACCGCTTGGAGAAGGAACAATAGTGGAAATCCACCAATTCGCAACGTCCTTGACATACGGAGATGCCATCTCCGATGAAATGCTGGAGATACAAAAAGCGTTGAGAAAAAAAGGATACACTTCCGAGATTTTCACCCGTTTCTGCGAACCGCGGATGGCTAAATACGCGAAAAATTTTAAGGAGTACACACAGTTCAGCTCTTCTTCCAACGTTGTCATCTTCCACTTTTCGATCGGTTCCCCTGTATCCAAGATGTTTTTCCGTATCCCGGATAGACGGATAATGATCTACCACAACATCACTCCCTACGAGTTTTTTTTAGACTCCCACAGAATTCTGAGCCGGGAATGTTATAAAGGGCGGCTGGAGATCAAGCTTTTTGTGGAAAAAGTGGATCTGGCGCTCGGTGATTCAGAGTTCAACCGGAAAGAACTGGATTCGTTGGGATATGCCAACACAGGCGTGCTCCCTATTTTGATCGATTTTACTAAATTTGATGGGAACACGGATCCTGTGGTCCATCGTATATATGACAACGGAAAATTCACCGTCCTGTTTGTGGGCCGGGTCATCCCGAATAAGAAATTCGAAGATGTGATCAAAACCTTTTCTGTGTATAAAAAATATTTCAACCCCGATTCCCAGATGCTTCTTGCCGGCGATTTTAGAGGAATGGAACGTTATCTCGCGGCACTGGAAAAGCTCGTGGATGAATTGAATTTGTCCGATGTCCACTTCACCGGACGCGTGGAATTCGCTGAACTCCTTGCGTGTTTTAGGTTGGCCGATGTTTATCTCAGCATGAGCGAGCACGAAGGCTTTGGCGTGCCCCTTATCGAGTCATTTTATCTCGGACTTCCCGTTGTGGCTTATGCGGCAGGAGCTGTCGAAGAAACCATGAACGGAGGAGGGATTCTTATCCGTGATAAAGATTTTGCGAAAACGGCAGTCCTCCTGGACGAATTGCATAGGGATGAGTCCTTCAGAAAAAAGATCCTCCTCTCTCAAAAAAAGGCGCTGGAAAAATTCAGTCAGGAAAATGTGAGCCAAATACTCCTCTCCCACATCCAAAAGGTGACAAAAATATGAGGATCGATCAACTTGTACCGGCTTTTCATCGCGGGGATGCGATCGGAGATACGGCTTATCATATGAAGGAGTTTTTTCTCTCAGAAGGCTTCGATTCCGACATATATTGTTTGACCATGGATAAGGGACTCGAAGACCAATGCGCTTTTTTTTCCACCTTCGGTGAACCAGATACTTCCGATGTAACCATCCTGCATTATGCTTTGCCCTCCCCGTTGACATCAGCGTTTACGAAACTGCCATCCCGAAGAGTTATCCTGTACCACAACCTCACTCCCCATGAATTTTTCGAGGAATTCAGCCCAGAGATGACACGAATCTCCCGTTTGGGGCAGGAAGAACTGAAATCTTTGGCTCCCCATGTGAGAATGGCTCTTGCCGATTCGGAATTCAATCGGCAGGAGCTTGTTCAGATCGGCTACCCGCAAACAGAGGTCTTTCCTCTATTCGTGGATTTCGAAAAATACAACCGGCCGATGAACGATTTCATATTCGAGTTGTTCCGAGATGACCGGACCAATGTTTTGTTTGTGGGCCGGATAGTCCCCAATAAAAAGATCGAAGATCTCATCCGGGTTATTTTTTATTACAAAAAGTATATATCTCCCCTCGTCCGGCTGATCGTCGTGGGAAAGACATCCTCCCTTCCTCCGTATTATAAAAGCCTTATCCAGATGGCGGATGAGTTTTACCTAAAACCGGAGGAAATATGCTTCACCGGGCATATCCCGGATGATGAGATGTTTTCGCTGTACAGGGCTTCCGATGTTTTCCTTTCGCTCAGCGAACATGAAGGATTCGGCTTGCCCTTCATAGAAAGCATGGTTTTTGATCTTCCGATAATAGCCTATGATTGCACGGCAGTCCCGTTCACATTGGATGGAGCTGGCGTTTTGATCACGCACAAAAAGGTGGACTATGTGGCTGAATTGATCCATATCGTTGCCCATCAAAAAAGGTTTAGACAAGATATTATCCGGGGACAGCAGGAAAGGCTGGAGAGGTTTAAAAAGCTCGAAAAGGAAAAGATCTTGCTTCGAATGATCGATGAGCTGAAAAAATGAAGATAGCCTTTGTGGTCCAGCGGTATGGAAAAGAAGTCATGGGGGGGTCAGAACTTCATTGCCGGCAGATCGCAGAAAAAATGGTCGAAGCAGGATTCGACTGCACGGTCTACACCACGACAGCGAAAGATTATATTTCCTGGAAAAATGAATATTCTCCAGGGGAGTTTCTCCTGAATGGGGTTCTTATCAAGCGGTTTTCTGTGGACCGGGAGCGGGATATTAAAGCATTCAATGAATACTCCGATTGGATATTTTTCAATGAGCATACGAAGGAAGATGAATGGGATTGGATGGAAAAGCAAGGGCCATCCAGCGCTGCGCTCTTGGATGCTTTGGAAAAAGAGGAATCCGAACATGACCTCTTTATCTTTTTCACCTACCTGTATTACAACACCTATTGGGGATTGAAAAGAATTAAAGGGAAAAAAGTCCTGGTGCCCACCGCACACGATGAACCAGCGCTGCATCTGGATATCATGAAGGAGGTATTTTCAGCTCCTGACACTTTCATGTTCAACACCGAAGCAGAAAAAAATATGCTCAGCCGGTTGTTCTCCTTTGAGGGAAAATATCAAGAAACCGTCGGAGTCGGGGTGGAAATTCCGGAAAAACCAGATATGCGGGGATTTTTCCAGAGGTATAGGATAAGAGTTCCTTACATCCTGTATGCAGGTCGTATAGAGCCTGGAAAAGGCTGTGGTGAACTCATCGAATATTTTCTCAAGTTCAATCGCCAAAATCCTCACTTGACACTGGCGTTGATCGGAAAATTGCTTATGGAATTACCGGCCCATCCTGGTATCCGGTACCTGGGGTTCGTTTCGCCGGATGATAAGAATGCCGCCATGTTTGGCGCGCTGACATCGATCCATCCTTCTTATTTAGAAAGCCTGTGCATGGCAGCGCTGGAATCCATGGCCATCCAAACCCCGATACTCGTTCAGGAAAGAACCGATCCTCTAAAACAGCATTGCATCGATGGAAAAGGCGGCTTGTTTTATTCAAATTACCGAGAGTTTGCTGCGGCTTTGGAGTTATTTTTGAAGGATGAAAAGTTGAGAAAGATCATGGGAAAAAATGGGTTTGGATATGTGAAGGATAATTACTCCTGGCTTAAGGTTCTGGAGAAATACAAAAAAATGTTTTATTTTCTTTGATCAAACTCTGGTATAATATTCATCTAATTAGGGTTTCACTTGACTAAATAGATGAGCGGATCCTGGGTTCTCATGTCTATCAGTCTGGTAAGCCAGGAGATTTTTTTTGCAGAACATTATGCAAGTACTTAGAAATAATGGTGACAGACCGGGGAAAAATATCTGATGGCATTCGTGAACTATGCTACGGGAAATCTTGCCATAAAAATCGTTTATTATGGACCCGGATTGAGCGGTAAAACTACCAATCTTAGGTACATATACACAAACATGGATGCTGATTTCCGGGGAGAATTGATATGCCTGGAAACCGATACCGAAAGAACGTTGTTTTTCGATCTCCTCCCCATCAAAGCAGGGATCATCAACGATTTTAAAATCCATCTGCAACTCCTGACCGTTCCCGGGCAGGTTTTCTACGCGGCCTCCCGAAGAAGCGTTTTGAAGGGGGTCGATGGGATCGTTTTTGTGGCGGATTCCCAAATCCCTCTTCTCGACGCTAATCTTGAGAGTTTTGATGGCCTGCGAAGAAATCTTCTGGAGCACAGTGTGGATTTAAATATCATCCCTTTGGTGTTTCAATACAACAAACGTGATCTGGATAATTTGATCCCCGTGGAAACCTTCAACAATCTTCTTAATCCTGGCGGCCATCCTTATATCGAATCTTGTGCCATCAAAGGAATGGGCGTCTTCGAAACGCTCAAAGAAATTACCAAGTTGGCCATTCCCTTGGTGAAAGAGAAGATAAAGGGTGATGAAAGAAAAATCGTGGGAAGGGAACGATTGAAAAAGCGGATAGAAGTGAAAAAAGAAACGCCTGAAAAAAAAGATGAGATTAAATTTGTGGCCAAAAAAGAAGGAGCACCCCTCCGTGTCACGAAGGTTAAATTCAATAGCCAAAAGGATATCGAGAAGGAGTTGGAAAATCTAGCCAAAGATTTCACGGAAAGTAAAGACTAATCCTTCCTTTTTATTCCCATCCTTTGACATAAATCGATCCTTGTCTGCGTCCTTATATGTTGGGTCCTATGCTGTTCAAAATTTACAGTTCTTCGTTGCATGGAATTTGGGCCTATCTTGTCGATGTCGAAGTGGACGTTTCCCTGGGGCTTCCCCATTTCATTACGGTCGGCTTGCCAGACATGGCCATACGAGAAAGCAAGGAAAGGATCAGAGCCGCGCTGAAAAATTGCGGTTACGGCTTCCCTCCCCGAAAGATCGTTGTCAACCTCGCCCCTGCCGACAGGAAAAAGGAGGGGTCTGCCTATGACCTCCCGGTATCTTTGGGAATCCTCGCTTCCTACGATCTTTTTCCTTTGGATAGCCTCCGTGATTATCTATTTCTCGGTGAGTTGGCATTGGATGGGAGTCTGAAACCAGTCAAGGGTGTTCTTTCTTCCACAGTGCTCGCGAAAAAAATGGGATTCAAAGGCATCGTCATCCCAAAAGAGAACGGAATGGAAGCCGCTCTCGTTCCGGAGATAGCTGTTTTCAGCTTGGATAATTTGGTCCAAGTTGTGAAACTCTTGCGCCGCGAAGAACCTGCTATTGCACCGCAAAATTATTCCATGGCAGAACTTTTTCCCGTCGAATCGTATGAGGTGGATTTCCGAGAAATAAAGGGCCAGCAACATGTCAAAAGAGCTCTGGAAGTCGCTGCGGCCGGTTCCCATAATGTCCTTATGATCGGACCTCCGGGGGCTGGAAAAACCATGCTGGCAAAAAGACTTCCCTCCATTTTGCCTCCGATGACCTTCGAGGAAATCATAGAGGTCACACAGATCTATAGTGTGGCCGGATTGTTGAAAGACAGAGGGGCTGTGGGAGAAAGGCCTTTCCGTTCCCCTCATCATACGATCTCCGATGCGGGATTGATCGGAGGCGGCTCTATCCCGCGGCCAGGGGAAGTCAGCTTGGCCCACAACGGAGTATTGTTCCTGGACGAGTTACCCGAATTTCGAAAAGGAGTGCTCGATGACCTGCGACAACCCTTGGAAGATAGGAATGTCACGATTTCGCGAGCTTTGATGAGCGTTTCATTTCCTTCCTCATTTATGCTGGTTGCCGCGATGAATCCCAGGAACGAAGCCGAGTTTTCCGACGGTCTGCAGACGAAGTATTATTCCAAAATTTCCAAACCTCTTCTCGATAGGATCGATATCCAGATTGAAGTGCCCAAGGTCGAGTTCAAAGAGATCGTTTCAAAAACCGAAGGGGAAAGTTCCGATACGATACGAAAGAGGATCGCTAGAGCCCGAGCTGTTCAGCTCGAACGATTCGCAGAAAAAAGGATTTACAGCAATGCCGAGATGGAAACAAGAGATGTGAAAAAGTTTTGTCCGATCGGGGATAAAGGTCAAAAACTTTTGGAAATGGCCGTTAACCGTCTGGGATTCAGCGCCCGCGCCTATACTAGAGCCCTCAAGGTTGCACGCACGATCGCAGATCTGAGTGGGGAGGCGAGAATTTGTTCTCGGCATATTTCTGAGGCTATACAATACAGACAAATGGACAAATACATCTGATCTGGACTATTTATAAAAACTGTTGATGATATCATTCATACCAAAATTTTGAAATTCCATATTTAATCATTCTATTCATCAACCGTTTTTACCCTATCGGGCCATCCTATCTCGATGCATTAACTTCGTTGTGGCTCAATCGCAATAGTTCACTACAGCTCATAAGCCACTTCCTCGTTGCTACATCAATATCGGATGGTAAATAATCCAGCTCAGTATCATGGCATCGACTTCGTTGTGGCCCAATCGTCGTATACAAATACGACTCATGGACCACTTCCTCATCGCTGCAGCAATCTTGGCCCTTAAATAGCCCAGATCACCTCTCTGATACAAAAAAACTAAAATTTTCAGGCGAATTCCTTTCAGGCGGGCCGATCTCACCACATCGACTTCGTTGTGGCCCAATCGTCGTATACAAATACGACTCATGGACCACTGCCTCGTTTCCTTTATTACTAGGGAGGGCTGGAGGGTCTTAATCCGTAAATAGTCCCGCTCACATCTCTGTGCTAAAAAAAATCAGCATTTTTGCTTGACATATTTGAAAATCTTTATATAATAAAAACTGAATATTCTAATTTATTTATGAAGAAGGAAAAAGTGAAAGTCATCATCGGAGTCATCGCGGGTGGATTCTTGGGCTATTTATTGTACCGGTTCGTTGGCTGTAAAACCGGAACCTGTATTATCACGAGCAAACCCTGGTCGAGCATCCTGTATGGCATGTTGCTCGGATTGCTGATTGGTTTGAAATGGTGATTTCATTTTTGGGGGAAAGATGAAAGATCAGGTGCAACGTTACGGCGAGATTTCGCAAATATTCAAGGCATTGGCTCATCCGTCGCGATTGAAGCTGATGGAAAATTTGATGAAACGTGAGTGCTGTGTCGGTGAGATCCAGAAGTGTCTTGCCCTTTCGCAACCCAATGTCTCTCAACATTTGAGTGTTTTGAAAGAGGCTGGCTTGATTGTCGGGAGGAGAGAAAGAAATAAAATTTGTTATAGAATTTCTGATGACAGAATCATCAAGATCTTAAAAGCATTCGAAATAGGAGAAAAATAAAATGGCAAATATCAAAGAAGTTGACGAAAGTACATTCCAAGCGGAAGTGTTGGAATCCGATATCCCGGTATTGGTGGATTTTTGGGCTCCGTGGTGCGGCCCATGTCATATGGTCGGCCCTATGCTTGAGGCGGTGGCAGAAAAGATGGGGGATAAGTTGAAGGTTGTCAAACTGAACACAGATGAAAACATGAACACAGCTCAAAATTACGAGATCATGGCCATCCCTTCTCTTCTGATTTTTAAAAAGGGCAAACTCGTGGAGAGGATTGTGGGAGTTAAACCCCAGGCTCAGCTGGAAGCGCAATTGGAAGACATCATCTCTTCCTGAATGGCGGATCATGCCTATTGTCGTTCAACACAAGTGTCCCCAGGACCATCCTTGCCCTTGTGTGCGGATTTGTCCCGTAGATGCTGTGACTCAAGAAGGTTTTAACGCTCCCGTAATCGACGAATCGAAATGCATCGATTGTGGAGAGTGTGCGCGTTTTTGTCCTTATAAAGCCATAAAAGATCCTTCTGCCGTCTTTGCATCTCCTTGATTATTACGAGCCTGTTATTTCTGATATCGAATAATCGTTCATTGTGTCCTCCCTCTACTTCTGTTATTAAGTAAGTTTGAGAGATCGTTCAAGTTGGGCTGCTGCAGGATTCGGCGGAGGCATGCAAAACAGATAGCTATGTGGGTTTGTCACAGGTGAGATCATGGCCCTGGGTATAACTGCGGGGATGCTGAAGTAACCGAGAAGAGAGGCAAAAGAACTTTGCGGTGGTTTGGTGAAGAAATACTGGGATTGGTGGGGCTCGCAAGCCCCCTACCGTTGTGCCGAAATCAGGGCAGCCGAAACGACCTCTGCTGGTTGTATGAATCTTGGACAGCTATCGGCAGCAAAAATAGAAGAATTACTCCAGTCGATGAAAAATAAGGCTTAAACAGGTACAGCCGAACTTTTATTCATCCATCCGGCCTTTACGACGATCCTTCCGTTTTTGATCACGTGCTTTACCGGATTGACTCCCAAGTGATAGACAAGATAGGGATAAGTGGGCACATCCCACAGGACAAGGTCCATCTTTTTTCCGATTTCCAGACTTCCCACCTGTTCATGTTTTTCCAAGGCATAGGAGGCATTGGCGGTGGTGGCATTGATAGCCTCTTCGATCCCCATTTTCAGGGTGAAGACGGCAAGTTGCAGGATAAAAAGCATGGATTCGGTCATCGAACTTCCTGGGTTGAAGTCCGTGCCTAAGGCCACTATGACACCTTGATCGATCATCCTGCGGGCGGGTGCCGTTTTTTGTTGCATCAGGAAAAAGGAAACACCCGGCAGCAGGATAGCAGCAGTCGGGCTTTGAGCCATTTTTTCGATGTCCTCGTCGGTGATGGCGATCAGATGTTCTGCAGAGATGGCTCCTTCCTCTGCAGCCAACTGAGCCCCTCCGAGCGGAACAAATTCATCGGCATGAATTTTTATTTTGAAGCCCGCTTTTTTTGCTTCGCCTATCAAGGCTCTGGTATCTTCGACTGTGTAAACTCCCTCCTCGCAAAAAACATCGAAGAATTCCGCCAGCTTTTGTTTTTTTACTTCCGGCAAGATGTCCTGAGTTAGGAGTTCCATGTATTCGGCCTTTCGGCCCTTGTATTCTTTGGGGACCTCATGAGCGCCCATGAATGTGGAAACGATGTCCACAGGATGGGTTGCGTTGGCTTTTTTCAAAACGCGGAGCTGTTTGAGTTCATCCTTTTTATTCAGGCCGTATCCACTTTTTGCTTCGACTGTCGTTGTCCCATGGACAAGCATGCTGTCCAGCCTGGATAGGCAGAGGTCAAGCAGTTCCTCCTCCGTAGCCTTCCGCGTGGCATTGACGGTTGTCTGGATGCCCAAACCTTGTTGGGCCAGCTGAAGGTAGGTATATCCCTTCACACGAAGGTTGAACTCGTCCTCCCGACTTCCAGCAAATGGCAAATGGGTATGAGGGTCGACGAATCCAGGCAAGCCTGTCAGGCCTTTGCCATCGATGATGATCCCGTCATCGACCATCCGGATCTTTCGATCGAAGTCCTCTTCATCTCCAACGAAAACGATCTTTCCTTCGAAGGAGGCGATACAACCATTCTCTATGAGCCCGATATTCTGGAGATCTTCCTTTCTCTTTGGAATCGGACCTTGGCAGGTCAATAATTGGTTGCAGTTGAGGACCGCGAGATCGGCTTCATTCATGAGGGTGCTTTCTTAAGGATGCTTGTTTGTTACGCCTAATGAAAGAAGGTGTTTCAAAGGGTTCCCATTGTTTTTCCCATGTCGGCCTTTGCCAATGGGTTTCGCTTCCCCTGGGTTCGAAGATGTAAGGCGGGGTTTCTTGAGGAATTTCAAACGGTGGAGGTGTTTCAGGACGTGCAGCGGGGAAGTCTCCGGCTGTGGTGACCCGGTCTTCTGCCGTCCGATCGAACCCCGTGGCGATCACGGTTACCTTGACCATCTCTTTCATGCTCTCATCGATAACCGTGCCAAAAATGATGTTGGCATCGGGATGAGCCAGACTGTGGATGAGCTGGGAGGATTTTGAAACTTCGAGAAGGGTGATGTCTCTGCCGCCAGTGATGTTGATCAAAACACCATGGGCTCCTTCGATCGATGTGTCGATAAGGAGTGGACTGGATATGGCTTTTTGAGCGGCATCGACGGCTCTGTTTTCTCCAGAGGCGATACCGGTCCCCATGAAGGCCATGCCCATGCCTTTCATGATGGATTTCACATCGGCGAAATCCAGGTTGATCAAACCAG
>Ga0307445_10000211_pt1 | contig 29311 bp, 23 predicted proteins | sample SalMarSW160330MG_FD_202147 | JGI IMG/M metagenome (GOLD analysis project Ga0307445, IMG submission 202147) | Salt marsh sediment microbial communities from the Plum Island Ecosystem LTER, Massachusetts, United States - SW1603-30 | ecosystem: Environmental > Aquatic > Marine > Intertidal zone >... | reverse complement strand
TCGGTAGCTGAACCACAGAAACTTACGGGATTAATGCTTAGGAAATGTATGCCCAAAATATTACATAAGGATATCATTTTTGGTAATTCTTTTGCATTGATTTTCTGAAGCGTACAGCTTATTCCGATTTTTGTTGATATATTATTCTTTCTTATATAATTCATACACATTAGAATATTGCCTATAGTCTTATGAAAATTGCCTTTTCCTCTCACTTTATCGTGTGTCGAATCAGAAACCCCATCAAGGCTGAAAACAAGCATGTTCAAACCAGATTGAAGCAGGGAACTGAATCCTTTGCGGGCTAATACAGTGCCGTTTGTCGTAACATTCACTCTAATATCACCCGCACAACATTTTTTAATGATAGCAGGTAGATCTTCGCGCAGTGTCGGTTCACGTCCGGAAAAGTTGATCTCTTCTAAGCCTAATGGCCGCAACTTCTCGATAATATGTAATACCTGAGAATAACTAAGATCTGCCCCAGGATTATCAACTGTATAACAATGAAGACACTTAAGATTACATTTATTTGTGATATCCCACCTTACGCTTTTAACCTTATACTTCATCATCACTACTCCTGTACTTAAAAAACAATATATCTGACGATATATAACAAAGGCGCCTTTGTTAGTTTATTTTTCACACCATTATTACAGATTACCATTGCAGCAGATCACAAGACCTGCAACACCAAGATTCTTATGGACTGAACGTTCTGATATCTTCCTAATCATTATAAATCACCTCCTTTTATATATTCATAATTATCATTTAGCAATTTTTATGCCAGAATAATATCTTTAAATTTCATAAGAAAATTTGATATTTGTGACATTTATGTCACTTGAGTAGTGCATATGCAAACAAAGCTATTGTTTTATATGCATTTGTTGATATGACAGATTTGTCAGTCGTTTTGTCAAAAATGGCACAGAATTCTGTTGATTTTTAATATTTTCAGTCCTTTTTCTGTAACGTTTTTGTCACAGCTCAATATTGACTTCTTTGCTGTATGCGGTAAAATAGAGTAGTATATGGAGGAATCGAATATGAAAAAAGTGGTAATGTATTGTGTTCTGTTTTATGCGATTTTAATGACCGTTGTCTGCGGCAAAAAATATATCAAAGAAACACCTGATCGATTTATGGTATCCAAAAATGGCAAGTATGGTTATATTAATAATATGGGATTGCTCGTGATCCAACCACGTTTTGATGATGCCATGCCGTTCACTGAAGGATTAGCTTGTGTTAGAATAAGTACAAAGTGGGGATATATCGACGAGAGTGGCGAGTTTGTTCTTGACCCAGTCTATGAAGTTGCCGAGCCCTTTTCTGAAGGCCTTGCACAAGCGGAAATAGAAAATCGCCAGGTTTATATCGATAAAACAGGAAAGATAGTTTTTGATCATGAATTCGATTTTGCAGGATCTTTTAGCGAAGGTTTAGCACCTGTAGCAAAAAACGGCAAAGTTGGTTTTATAAATAAACAAGGACTAATCGCAATTGAATTACAATTTGATGATCTCGAAGATTTTTCCGAAGGAATGGCCTCAGTGAGTACTGGTGGTTCACTAATCTACGGGCGCACAACCGGCGGGAAATGGGGATATATTGATAAAGCGAGTAAATATCTAATTGAACCGCAGTTTGCCTTTGCCTGGAGTTTTTCTGAAGGATTAGCAGCCGTCAATACTGGTGGAAAGATCATTTTCGGTATCCCCCAGGGAGGTTCGTGGGGGTATATAAATAAGAAAGGCGACTATGATATAACACCTCAGTATGACGATGCTGGACCGTTTTCTGAGGGTTTGGCCAATGTGCAAAAAGATGAAAAATGGGGTTATATCGATAAAAAGGGTAATTTCGTGATCCGACCTCAATTCGACGCTGCCAATCCATTTTCTGAAGGGTTAGCATGCGTTGAAATCGAAGGCAAACAGGGATATATCGATAATACTGGTAAGTTCATCATTGAATTGCGTTTTGATATTGGCCATGATTTTGTTGATGGTTTAGCCCGGGTTATGACCGATGATGGTTGGGCATATATTGATAAAACGGGCAATTTTGTGTGGACACCATCGATTACAGAATAATATCTACTGCTTGCTGTTTTAACTAATGTTTAATAAAATATCCTCGATTATCTTATCGAATCTTCCAGTATCTACAGATTTCTTAACGGCATCAATTTGTGGTGGTGCTAATAGCTTTGTTAATCTAACCAGCATCTGTTCTGCTTCTTCTTTTGCTTCACGTGAACCAGCTGGATGATGCAGTATTGCTAATACGCATTTTAATGCGATTTCATTTTTTTCTTCCTTTAAAAGAAGTTCTGCAACACTAACAAGGACTGATAGCAGAGTGGGAATTGCTTTTATTTGTATCAATATTTTGAGCGCGTCGCGATATTGTTTCTTTGCATCGTCACTATTTCCTAAAATATATAAGACTCTCCCCAGATTATCTAGTGTATTTGCCAGGGCGCGCTGATCCCCGATATCCTTCTTCATCACGATACTTTCTTCATAAAGACGTTTTGCTCCAGTAAAATCACCCAATTTTTCTGCAGTAATCCCGAGATTATTCAGACATGAACCGATCCCGGGGCGGTCACCAATATCCCGGCGAATTTCAAGACTTCTTTCGTATAACCTCTTTGCTTCAACATGATCACCAAGGCTATGGACGACATTCCCGAGATTATTCATTGATGACGCCAGACCATATTGATCATCAATGTCCTCCCGTAATTTCAGGGCTTGTTCATGCAATCGGCGTGCTTCTTCATAATCACCAACTGAAAAGGCGACAACACCAAGATTATTAAGCGATACGGCTATTGCTTTTTTATTGGCAAGTTTTCTTCTGATTTCAAGGGCGCTTTGATGGATTTGTTTAGCGCGCGCGAATTTTCCAAATCTATACGCAATAACACCAAGTTCATTCAAGGTATAGGCAATATCTTTTTCCACACCAAGTTCTTTAAAAATATTATGACTTTCTTCAAGGAGTTCCCGCGCTTTTTCATATTGCGAAAGGCGGCGGCAGAAACCACCCCACCGGGAAATCACCTCACCATAGAATTTTTTTATTTGATTATCAGAAAGGTCTTGTTTGTATTTGATCCTGAGCATGTCTGCGGTCATTCTGCAAACTTGCTCACCCTCTAATAGCCAACCACGCATTTCATAGAAATAGTAAATACTCCTGAGCAATTTCTGTAATTCATCAAGTTTTGTATTCTCTAATGCCCATTGCCATGCACTTCTGAGGTTTTCGATTTCCCGGCCTATTTCATCCAGGAATTTTTGCACATGTTTTTCCCGCAATTCCTGTGAACGTCGCTCTATAAAATTCGCATAATAGCAACAGTGTATGTCGCTAACCTGTCTTTTAAGATCGGGCTTTTTTTCAAGTCTCTCAGCAGCATATTTACGAAGGATCTGTAGCATTTCGTATCTGCCTTGAGGCGTACGGCGCACAAGTGATTTATCGGTGAATAAAGATAGATCCGTAATTGAAGCATGAGCGATTTTTTCTGCAGCTTCTTTTTGAAAGCCATCGCAAAATACGGACAAGGTCCCATATATCTTCTGCTCTTTTATCGACAGAAGATTCCATGAATAATCAAACACGGCGCGTATACTCCGGTGCCTCGACGGAACATCCTGTAATGTTGAGGTTAGGAAATCTATACCTTTATCGATCTCCTGTACTATTTCACGGTTTGAGAGTGAGCGTACCCAAGACGCTGCTAATTCGATACCCAAAGGTATACCCTCTACTAAATTACATATCTCAATGACATACTGGTAATCTTCTTTTGTCAAAACAAAATCCGGCTTGATTCTCTTCGCACTTTCAACAAATAGTTGAATTGCACTATAGGTTTCTATTTCATCTGATCCTACCTCGGTCGGGATATCCAATCCCAATATTTCCATTAGCCATTCACCTTTTAGACGCAGCCGTTCCCGTGAAGTAACCAAAAATTTTATTTTCGGGGCATTCTCAAATATCTCAACGAGTAATTCTGCTTCATTTATAAGATGTTCAAAATTATCCATAATGATGAGCATTTCTTTTCTGCGCAAATAATTGAGAAGCTGAACCTTCGGGTCCTCCCGACTATAAAAAGAGAATTTAAGAGAATCTGCAATAGTAAATACCAAAAATTGTATAGAACCTATTGTCATCGCATCGAGAGGCACAAAATACACACCGTCCTTGAATTTTTCAATTTTTTCAGCTGCTACCTGAAGAGCTAATCTGGTTTTCCCAATACCTCCCGGTCCAACTAAATTGATCAATCGGCAACGGGGGTTATCGATCATTTTTTTTAGTTTATCTCTCTCCTTTTCTCGACCTACAAAGGCGGTTGCCTGAGATGGCAAACTGTGTGGATGTGCTGATAATGAATGTATCGGAGGGAATTCCTGCGGGATCATATCAGCATATCGTAAACCATATATTTGTTGCGGATCGCCCAGATCATGGAGTAAGTGAACTCCATGATCTTTAAGCACTGTACCTGAAGGCAGACTACATGAATCCTTAACTTCAGGAGAAAGTAATATTTGACCACCCCATGCCGCAGCCATGATCCGCGCCGTACGATTTACCGCTGATCCGAAATAATCATTACCTCTTCTTTCTGCTTCACCAGCGTGCAGTCCGATGCGTATGCGTAATTCATCGATATTCCCCCAGTCTTCACGGGCAAAACGTTTTTGGATCTCAACCGCGCAGTGAAGTGGTGCCCCTTCCTCAAAAACTGCAAAAATACCATCACCAGTGTGTTTTACGACTTTCCCGTCATGATCTTCAATGACTTCTTTAAGGATCGCGTCGTGTCGGGCAAGAACATCACCCATCTCAGTACGGTGTTTTTCCCATTTTTCCGTTGATTTCTCAATATCAGTAAGAAGAAATACGACCATAGTTTATTTTATATATTATTTAAAATTGTTCAATAGTGAAGAAGAACGAGTTATTTTTGGAGATACCGGTAGATCGTGCGTGGACTTATCCCCAGTTCTTGTGCAGTAATATTTACATTGTTATTGTTTATCTGAAGACGCTCCTTGATTACTGACAAGGCACAATCCGACAGTCGCTCTTTGAGTGTTACGGTTTCTGTATTTTCAGGCATTTCAAGGTCTTCTTTTCCTATAAAATCATGAGTGCATGTCAAAAAGGCATTCTTTAGAATACCCTGAAGTTCCCTTACATTCCCTGGATAGTTGTATTCAATGAGCTTTGATATTGTATCCTTATTCAAACCAGTAACGAAGCGTTTATATTCACTGCGGATCCGTTGCACAAAATAATCAACAAGATCTGGTATATCCTCTTTCCGCTCGCGTAAAGGTGGGATTTTGATAACAGGAGAGCTAATTCGGTAATAGAGATCCTCGCGGAATTTTCTCTGGAAAACCAATTTTTCAAGATTACGATTTGTCGCGAAAATGAATCGTACATCAATACTCTTTGCTTTATTAGCGCCAAGTGGTGTTACACACTTATCTTCAATCACGCGGAGAAGTTTAGATTGCATATTTGGTGGCAGCTCTCCGATTTCATCGAGAAACAATGTACCGCCAGAGGCATATTCAATCCTTCCTATTCGATCAGACCGGGCATCTGTGAAAGCTCCTCTTTTATAGCCGAATAATTCCGATTCAAAAAGGGTTTCCGGGATCGCTGCACAGTTAGCAACAGCAAAACGGGATCCCGCTCTTGAACTCGAATTATGGATAGCCGATGCGAAAAGTTCCTTTCCTGTACCGCTTTCACCAATAATAAGGATATTAACGTTTTGAACTGCCAGATCACGAGCTCTTCTTTTGATGGGATCCAGTCCGATGATGTCATTGAAATTATAAGGCGCTAATGTGGTCTTGATCTTTTCTTCCTTTCTCAATTCATCCTCGATCGGCTCGAATAAAAAAAGATATTTGTTGTTGTAAATCTTACGGGTTACTAAAAATGTATGACGCTTATGTTTTGAAAAAACTATCTCATTTGATACACGAATAGCAGAAAATATATTGGTACTAAAATGATCTACAATATTCGTCTTCCTCTTTATTCCAAGGATATGGCGTGCCCGGGTGTTTGCATACCACACTTCACCACTCTTTTCAGCAAGCACGATCCCCGTGTTCAGTAAATTGCATACAGAAACTACCAGATCGCCTTGTCGAGACCCCTGGTACTCCCGAGCGATAAGTTGCGCCAGTGTTTGAACGAGTGCAAAAGTGTGGGGATGGCCTACACGGCGTGGATGAATTATGATTATCGCGCCAAGAGCACATCCATTAACAATGATTGGCGCCGCAAAACAAGAGCCTTGCTGGAGTAGTTTAAAGTAGTATTCGCTGCCCGCAAGAAAAAACGGCTGCGCTGTTTTCATGCAGAGGGTTGCAGCATTGGTACCTGCATGTTCCTCGCGCAGTGAAGTTCCTTCGGTCAAGCCGCGTTTCTCTCGATCAAGAATAGTATCTTCTGGACCATTTAACTTAATAATACAGCAATCTTCATCAACGAGCGCCAGGATCGATCCACATTCCTGGAAGGTCTCAGTCATGAGTGCCATATAAGGAGAAGCTGCAGTAATAAGATGTTGATACTTATCTTGTTTTTTCGTCAATTCCTTTAAGGAAACGATTTTATGCAATTGAGTTTGATCTGGCTCTAAACCAAGAGCACGGCACTTCTGTTTTGAATTTCTGATCAACTCTTTTCTATCTACCATTTTCTCCTGATCCCTGTAAATACACAAAAGGTATAACCGCTACAATCATAAGCTCATAGCGCTCATACCTTCTCGCCATTATTATAACTATCATTGACTGATTGTCAATGGTTATTAATATGATATCCAGAGGTTTAAGTATGCTAATGGCCCAAAACATCATTTTATCATTTTGTCAATTAACAAAACGATAAAATGATAAGAATCTAATTTTTTAGCAGGTTATATAAATCCTCCAGACGGTTCACGGTCAATGTTGAGTCTAGTTTATAACCGATAAAGACACACCCAGCTGCAGCTCCAGCCTGTTTATCGCTTTCAGTATCACCTATGAACAACGCTTGTTCAGGTAAAACCTTCAATGATCTGCATGCATCCAATAACATATCAGGCGCCGGCTTGGGTCTTTTGACATCATCAGCCGTGATTACAGCCTTGAAGTATCTATCGAGACAATATACCGCGAGAATTTGCTGAGTAATATCCCGGTGCGAGTTAGTAACGCATGCTAGTTCGATATTTAATCGCAGCAAAGTCTTTAAAGTTTTTTGTGCAGATGGGTTTATTTCAAGATCCGACAGATAATTGGCGAAATTTGTTTGAAAGAATGAACGAACTTCTTCGACTGTTCTACCGGGCATGAAGATGCGGACATCATCTTTCGTGCTCTGACCCCAGTGTTCACGAAAAGTCACCTCGCTGATCTGCCTGAAGCCAAAATGCTTCAAGGTATCATTAAAAAGAAGAAACCATACATTGTAAGAATCGATCAAAACTCCATCAAGGTCAAAAAGTACTGCTTTAATTTGCGCTAAACTCGCGTTTTTCTGCATCTTAATTTTTATCCTTAGAGATTAATTCGTATGATCCATCGCCCATATTCTCGATGATCGTTTATTCCATTGTTTCAACGACTTTTACCAATCGCTCAAGATTTGCCAGTGCGGCGGGTACAGCATTGGTCTTTATCCAATAATCACGCGTGCGCCACTTTACCTCATAGCGAATTAGATCAAGATCTCTAAGTGTTTTTAGTACCTGAGAGATCGTTGGTAAACTTACGCCCAAAAGGACCGCGAGTTGCTCAGGAGTCTTTTTATCTTTTTTCAAGAGATGGAGTATTTCATAGGCTGTTGGATTTCCCAAAGCCCGACAGATTCTTGATGCACGATAGTGGATTTCTGGTATTTTTTTCTTAGCCATGTTTTATTATATCTCATTTTATCATTTTGTCAATTGCCAAAATGATAAAATGAGACAAAACCGGGCTCTACCTTGACAATACTTCAGCATACAGTATAATTTATTGGAGGTGATCTATGAAATTCAAACTAACGTCGTGGTTCTGTATATGCACTTTGCTTTCGCTTGGATTTAGCCAACTTAATTATAGTTATGTAAGTTCCTCAAGTTCTTTTGATGCCACTGCCTTTAATAACAGCCATAAGATCGCATCACCGGATTTTGCTTTACCCGGAGATTCGATACATGTTGTCTACCATTCACAAGACTGCATACTGTACACATACACATCTGATTTTGGTCAATCCTGGCAAACGCCTGTTTTGCTCGATATCGGCAATTACCCTGGCATTGACCTTGATCTCTATGGATTTCGACATGTTGTCTGGCAGTCCCTCGATACAGTCACCAGTACTTATGAGATATACTATGATTGTTTAGATGACTATTCACCACCCATCAATGTCAGTGAAACTCCGAGCAATTCAATATTACCGGATATTGTCGTCGATACTCTTTTAACCGCTCATATCGTATGGGTTGAAGATGTCGCTTCTTATAACCAGATTTATTATCGACCATGTCATGCCGGCATGCTCGGAGATACAGTCCGATTGAGTGATTTTGGTACAGCCCAGGCCACAAGTACATTACCATCGATAAGCATTTTCCGACCGAATCATCGCGTCTATGCACTCTGGGATTGTTTTGACCCACAATCCTATTCACCCTATCAAATTCATCAAAAATACTTAGAGAACAGTACATGGTCATCTACTCAAGCATGGGCGAGTTATCTTCCGTTACGCCATTCGTCCCTGGATTTTGACCATGGTATTGATTCTCTAACAGGTGCATGGGAAGACAGTACATCAGGTAATCTTGAAGTATTTTTCCTGGGCGGTAATCCGGGCGGAGGATATGCCACCTCCGGTCTCTCATATTATCCCGTTGTATCAACGGTTGGTTCAATTTGGAGTTATCTTTTTTGGCATGAAGATTCAAGTGGCTTTGAAGATATTTATTATCACCTGTATTATTTTATGACTGGCTGGTCAAATGGAACTGTTAGGTCAGTATTTAATATCGACGAACAAATAAGGTATCCGTCCTGCTGTGGTTCTTTTTTGATCTGGACCCAGGGCGAAAACCCGCCATATGACATATACTTTGCGGATTTTGGTTATCCTATTGGTATCGCTGAGACTGAAGACTCACAAACTCAAAACATCATACAAGTACGGCCAAATCCATTCAAAGACAAAACTACTATTATCTTTGATAAAACGCAATATGCACAGAGTATGGAAATAAACATTTACGATACCATGGGTCGCCTGGTAAGATCTTTATCGGTTCCTCGTTCTAACTGCCTAGTGTCTGGTGCTGTTTCCTGGGATGGTACTGATGATTCTGGCGAGGACTTGCCAGAAGGAGCTTATTTCTGTATGCTAAAAAGAAATAAGGAATGTATATTAACTAAGGTTATTAAATTAGAATAAAATGGTTAAATTATGAACTCGAATTCAGGATTGCCCTTTAATGTCGCAGATACTCCGCAATATTTGTCTCGGGATAGTTCAAACGAACGCAAGAGATCTTGACGTTTATAATCCCCTTCACATATAAATTTCACAATTATCTTCTCATATTTTTTCGGATGCTCTGAAGCTCTTTGTCCTTGTATAGATATCTCAAATTTATCTATTTTCCCGCCTTTTTTCTTGAGAATATAGACGATATCCATACCCATACATCCGGCTTGTGAAACAAGTAGCAAATCCATAGGTCGAAATCCCTGATCAAAACCTCCAAGATCTTGCTTGGTATCAACGATTATTTTATGGTTGTGTTCATCCTCGGCAATGAATTGTAATCCTTTGTTTAGAGTAAGTTTTATCATTAAACCTCCAAAGATTTATCTTGTGCTCTTTTACAATAAAGAATCCCCTATTCGTTTAGAAGCGAGTCAATAAACACATCGAATGCTGCTTCCAATTCAGGGGCGAATCCAACCTGAGTTTTGCGTGGTTTACCTTTTTTATCGAAAAACATAATTGTGGGGATCGCTTCGACACCATATTCTCTTGTAACATTTTTATTGTCAATTAAGATCGTATATGGAATGTTGTTTTCTTGACGGTAGCTTACTAACCTCGATTTATCTTCACGACTTATACCAAGGACTGTAAAGCCTCTTTCATGGTATTTATTATAAAGAGCACCAAATACCGGGATACTTCTTTCGCATGGAGGACACCAGGTTGCCCAAAAATCAACGAGTACGACCTGTCCTTTGAGTTCTGACAAAGTTACTTCTTCACCATCAAGAGAGGTAAGCGTGAAATCCTTAGTATCTGTCTGGGTTTGAGTTTGATCTTTTGGAGAACAAGCAGACAAAAGCAGTAAAACGACAAATAAACCAGCTAATATGTTCTTAGTCATTTGACCTCCTTACTATTGTTTATAGATGTTTTTCCAGTTTTTTAACAAGGTGTTCTTTTGGCAATGCACCAATAATACGCTCTGCTTCTTTACCTTGTTTAAATATGATCATTGTCGGGATATTCTGAATTCCAAACTCATTCGCGGTCTTTATTTCATTATCAACATTGACTTTGCCGACCTTGATCTTACCATCATAGTCTTTGGCAATCTCTTCCATAACCGGAGCGACCATTGAACAGGGCGCACACCATATCGCCCAGAAATCAACTAAATAAGGAATATCTGATTTATCAACCTCCTGATGGAAATCAGAATCTGTCAGTTCTTTTACCATAATAACCTCCTCAGAATCCCCGTGGGACCTTGATTACAACAATAACATAAAGATGACGGAGAGATCTCAATATCTGTAGATTGCCATATTGAGCATTCTTTCGCCTTTTCATACCATGTATCTTCATTGTTTCACGTGAAACATTATCAAAAAAACTGTTCAAAACCAATCCTTATCATCCGGTTGAATTGTTGATCCGCTGCAAAAGGACCATTATCGAGTAAATCACGCAAAGCAAATTCGAAGAATAGTTCATCATAGAATATGAACTTCAACCCGATATTCATATTACCCTTATTCTGATCAGTATCATCATTGAAATTCGGTGAATAGTCAAAGGTTAAACCTGAGCTTGACCCAAACTGCAGTATAAATCCAGTGAACAAATCAAAGCGATCATTACCTTCAAAGCAGTAATTACCGCCGAGGCTCGGAACAAATTCGATATTATTCAACGCTAGTGTTTTCCCTATTTGACAATATAACCCCTTTGACATCGTATAGTACCTCGTCCCATCATAAGCGCCATAGCCCTGATTATCAAACCCAAAGATCACCTCAGGTGCAGCAAATCCTTGTTCAATCACAACCGCCTTTATCTGAACACCGGGTATTTCATAAAATTCCGGATCACCTGCGCCAATAAGGTTTGATGCGCCATAACTGATGCCAAAGCTGAATCGATCAAAAACACCGACATCGAAAAACCCCAATATCTCACCGCCTGGGCCAAAGCGTAATTGGATGGTGAATTCGCCGTGCTCTGGAACATCAAGAAATGGCTGATCAATATAATACAATCCCAGCAAAGCAAGGATTATTGTCATTCTCCCCCCTCATACATCGAGTATTGATAAATAAACTCCTTTTTTCATACCTTACCGTAGATCCTTAACCCTGTATCGCCAACAATACCTTTGATTTTGTTAAGGACATCGGGATCTGGATTGATCTTCATGGTCCGAGACCTGAACTTTCGACACTCCTCAGTGCCGTTTAGTTTAAACCAGACTTCACATTCACCCTTATTATTATCGATTATGCTGCGTAATTGCTTTAAATCTTCGTTCGCCATCTCAGAAGTATCAAAATTAATGAATATTTTCTTATAGTAATCCCTGGCATTTTTCAATAACAAGATATCTCCAGCCCGGATCGACCGTCTGTCTTCCTCACCAGAGATCCTGCCCTTGATTATTAAGGGTGTATCCACTTTTAGAAACTGTGAATATCGATCAAAACTATCTGAAAAAACAAATACATCGATCGACCCATCAAAGTCTTCAAGATTTATTATTGCGTAATTTCGACCCTTTTTATCTTTTTTTATTTTCTTGGAATTGAGTAAACCGCCGATAGTAATATAGTCGCCATTTTTGACATTATTCAAATCGCTGATCGATGTTAACCCTAATGCGGTAAACTCCTCTTTGAAATTTTCCAGTGGATGCTTTGAAAAATAAAAACCAAATGCTTCTTTTTGATAAGAAATATTGTCGATCGATGTGTCTGCAGCATTATTTTCCTCAATTTCTATCTGCTCTTCATTAGAATCGTCAAAAAGACCCGCTTGAGTACTGGTGATGTCTTTACCTTGCTTTAGAAATTTCAATAATTTGTCGACATCTTGATCAAATGCCTGAAATGCGCCTGATTTTATCAAAGATTCCATTGACTTTCGGTTCAACCCCTTGGTCCGAGCCTGAAAATCAAAAAATGATTTGAATGGACCACGTTCTCTTTCCTTTACTATCGATTCAACTATAGGTTTACCGAGATTTTTTAGGGCACCAAGTCCATAACTAATATTATTACCCTGTTTTTGGAAACCATATTCACCTTTATTAATATCTGGACTGAGTATTTCAATACCTATTTTACGTGATTCCCTTATCAATACCCAGAGCCGCTTAGTATCACTGATCTCGCTGTTGAGTGATGAAATCATAAACTCCTGTTTGAAATGACATTTAAGATAAGCAGTCTGGTTTGCCAGTGCTGCATAAGCAGCAGCATGGGATTTGTTAAACCCATAGCCGGCAAAAGGCGCAACTTTGTTGAAAATATTCTCGGCAACATTGGGTGCAAGACCCTTAGCCTGAGCACCGGAGATAAATTTCTCCCTTGTTTCATCCATGAGTTCCGGGATTTTCTTTCCCATGGCCCGACGGAGCGTGTCAGCTTCTGCCATTGTAAAACCAGCAATAGTTGAAGCGATGCGCATCACTTGTTCCTGATATACGATCATACCATAGGTTTCCTTTAATATCGGCTCTAATAATGGATGCATATACTTGATCTTTTTGGGGTTATTCTTATTCTCGATCATCTTTTGAATATTGCCCATTGGTCCTGGCCTATAAAGAGCGATAACCGCTATTAAATCCTCAAAGTTCTCCGGCTTGAAGCTCTTTAGGATCTCCTGCATACCTTGACTCTCAAGCTGAAATACACCAACAGTCTCACCTTGTTTTAACATATCATATGTATCCTTGTCATAAATCGGGATATCACCGACTTGCCGATCGATCAATCTGAGTGTATCATCAATTACAGTAAGGGTACGAAGACCGAGGATATCCATTTTAAGGATACCGATATCTTCAAGTGAATTCTTTGCATATTGTGTAGAAACTTCCTTTTTTTCAGGACTTTTATACAAGGGGACGTACTCAACAAGCTCTTTTGGCGTAATTACGACCCCAGCTGCGTGCGTAGCTGGATGCCGGGCCAGTCCTTCAAGCTTTTTTGCGATATCTATGAGTTCATTGTATTCATCTTTTGACTGAATGAGCGTTTTCAGTTCTTTAACTTCGCTCATCGCTTCATCTATACTTTTATGAAAAGGTATGAGTTTTGCGATACGGTCGATCTCTCCATAAGGGATACCCATGACCCGAGCAACATCACGCAGCACGGCCCTCGCCTGCATGGTTCCAAATGTGATGACCTGCGTCACGTTCTTTTCACCATACCTCGAGCGTATGAAATTGATCACCTCATCCCGTCTTGTATCGCCAAAATCAGAATCCACGTCAGGTAAACTAAGCCGGTCAGGATTGAGAAATCTTTCAAAAATCAAATTATATTTTAATGGATCGACATCCGTAATGCCGAGTGAATACAATGCCAGACTGCCGACTGCAGAACCACGTCCTGGGCCCACAGGGATACCCTTTTCTCGTGCAAACTGAATTATTTCACGCACTATCAGGAAGTATCCGGACAAACCCATCTTTTTAATAATGTTCAATTCATAACTCAAACGTTCTTCAATCCCCGGGGTTATCCGGTCGAATCGATGTTTTACGCCTTCAAATGTTAGAAATTTTAAATAGTCAAAATCCGTTTCAAAATTCTGAGGTCTGGGAAAATTCGGTAATTTCACATCTTTACCTGAAGTATCGATCAACAGATTGCATCTTTCGCCGATGAGCTGGGTATTGGTAATCGCTTCGGGTAGATCATCGAAAAGCTTGGCCATTTCTTTTGGCGTACGAAAATATGCGTGATGTGTTTCAAAACGCAGTCTTTCACGGTCAGACAAGGTCTTTTTTGTCCCGATACATAAGAGTATATCATGCGCCTTATAGTCCTCTGGATAGAAATAGTGGCAGTCATTCGTTGCGACCAGAGGCGCGTCGAGTTCATTCGCGAGTTTTATCAATTCGGTGTGTACCCTTTCTTCTCTTTTCAAACCTAATCGCATTATCTCAATATAAAAATTATCTTTACCGAAAATGTCCTGGTATTGCTGGAGAGCTGCCCTTGCGCCTGGGATATCACCCATACCGATCTTATACGGCACTTCGCCTTTAAGGCACCCAGACATCCCGATCAGGCCCTTATGATGACTCGCTAGGATATCCTTGTCTATTCTGGGTTTATAGTAGAAGCCTTCAAGATATGCTGATGAGGATAACTTTATAAGATTTCTATAACCGGTCTCATCTTCACATAAAAGAGTTAGATGATAAGAAGATTCTGGTATCCGGATATTCTTGGAGTGATCAGTTCGCGACCTCGGTGCGATATAGGTTTCAATACCGATAATCGGTTTAACTCCCCTGCGGTGCGCACTCTTATAGAACTTGATAGCGCCAAACATATTGCCGTGATCCGTGATAGCCAGTGCCGGCATTTTGTATTTCGCGGCAAGCTCGGTCAGACGATCGATCCTCATCGCTCCATCGAGCAATGAATATTCAGTATGATTATGAAGATGAACAAATGACATATTTTCAGCAAACGCTTGTCAGACAACGCTTTGCGCGTATCGACAAATAATTTCGATTCATTTTAACAGACACCCGCTAACCTAAAGGCAGGTACAAAGGGTTAGCACAATATATCTCCTTGCATCGAGGGCACAGCACAAAGTCAAATTCCTTATACACCTCTTCCTCAATTAGAGCTTCAGGATATGATCTGATTTTTTCGAATTCTTCGTTAAGGTTCATTTTTGTCTTTTTGATATTTATGACTCCATCAAAATCAGCAAAGATCTTAATGGTCAGCCGATAGAATAAATCACCTGGTTCAATAATTTTTTCACACCGATTGCATCTTTGTGATGACATATGCCCGATCTTTGCTGATAGCTTTTATGACAGTGCCTTCAGCACGAACCTACATACTTCTTTTAGTGTTTCAAAAACGCCAATCCCTTGAGTTGCAACAGCTTCAAAATTGGGATACTTATTATCGGGGTTGAGTACCTTTTGCAACTCCTCAACTGATGTTATATTAGGTAAATCTCTCTTATTGTACTGGATAATCAAAGGGATCCTTTCTAAAGAGAGATTATAAGTTGTAAGGTTGTCCTGCATGTTATCAAAGGATTCAATATTCTCATCATAACGCTCGATCTGAGAATCTGCAACAAATATAATACCGTCAACGCCTTTAAGAATGAGCTTGCGCGATGCGTTGTAAAACACTTGACCCGGGACCGTATAAAGATGGAACCTTGTCTTAAAACCGCGAATCGTACCAAGATCAACCGGTAAAAAATCGAAAAACAGTGTCCGGTCAAGTTCGGTCGCCAGACTGATCAGTTTTCCCTTAACTGACGGATTTAGCTTTGTGTAGATATACTTGATATTCGTAGTCTTGCCGCCAAGTCCCGGACCATAATAGACTATCTTAGCATTTATTTCTCTTGACGCATAGTTAATGAGTGCCATAGCAAATCAGGGTTCAAGTCTCATGTTCTAAATCCCGAATGATCTCCTCTTCATTCAATACTATTTGATATTCGTGTTAATTAAAATCCGAAAAGCTTATCCAGTTCTTCTTCTGCGGCTTTGGTGAAGTCAGTATCGATACCTTCAGAAGGTCCACCTTCCCTCTCGAGTTTACTGAAGATTTCACTGAAGATTTTTTCAAGCTCGGCAGCAGTATTCTTCGTTTTCACTCTCACCAAACCAAGCGTCGTCCGTTGGTCAAAGATAACCGCAAGGATAACACGGTCCGCAATAAGGCATACATATAAATTCTCTTTTTCACCCTGGTGGAAAAGTGTTGAGAATTCCTTCTCGCCAATCAGTGAAGCCAATTGGCTGGTTGCAGCAAAGTCTGCTGCAGAAAGCGTTGCGAATGAGGAGGTATCAAGGCTTGTTGTGTCACCACAAGAAGTGATGAGCTGGCCAGCCTTGTCAATAAGAAGGATAGTACGGGCATTAGTACCCTGCAAGAGACGGTTCAGGGTATCATTAATCGCCCAAAAATCCTCCTCAAAAATATTAATCCCATCGCGCATTCTAACATTATAGATATTATTAAAAAAAAGTCAAGAGTGAGGCACTAATTCTTCAAAGCAAACTTGACTCCAAGTTTATTATAGGTATAATGTTATTATGATAAGATATAAAAAGATCGAACATAATATCTATCCATTACTTGAGCTGCTAAAGAAAAGTCTATCACTTGATAAGGAAGTTGTATTTGCATATGTTTTCGGCTCCTATGGTTTGGAAAAAACAGGCCCTCTAAGCGATGTTGATATTGCGTTGTATCTTGTAAGTGCAGAAAGAATTTGGAAGAAAAAGATGGAACTAATTGGAGATATTACATCTATCCTTAAAACTGATGAAGTAGATCTTATAATCCTTAATGAAGCTTCACTTTCTCTATGCTACCAGGTTCTAAAAACTGGTAAGTTACTATTCTCCAAGAATGAGTTATTACGCATTAGTTTCATCAGCAATGTACATGATATGTATTGTGACACCGAACCTTTAAGACAGTCTGCTCAAGAGAATTTACTTGCGAGAATTCGGGAGGAAAAAATTGGTCTTAGATAACGCAATATTGAAGAGAATCGAGCGAATTGATGAAACATTGAAACGCCTTATACAGATTAAAGAATTATCTCTGGATGATTTCTTGAACGACTGGAAATCACAGGATGCAGCACTTCATAATCTGCAAATTGCGATCGAGGGCTGCCTGGATATCGGGAATCATCTCTTGAGTTCAATTGGTAGCAAAGCACCTGAATCATATGTTCAAATAGTGGAAATTCTTGTCTCTGAGAAAATTCTGCCGTCTGATTTTGCAGAAACGGCAAAGAATATGGCTAAATTCAGGAATCTCATTGTACACGAGTATCTTCATATTGATATAGAAAAGGTATACTCATTTCTTTCAAATATAGAAGATATACGGAAATTTATCAAATATTTGGTTATCCCCATCGAGAAGAAATAGATTCTTTTTATATACAAAATACATTTATCTCATGCCTTAAGAAGTTGATTGCTCTGCAAATATCAAGCAAAAAGAACTGCGAATGAGGAAGTATCGAGGCTTGTCGTATCACCACAAGATGTGATGAGCTGGCCAGCCTTATCAATAAGAAGGATAGTACGGGCATTAGTACCCTGCAAAAGACGGTTCAGGGTATCATTAATTGCCCAAAAATCCTCTTCAAAAATATTAATCCCATTTCGGATTCTAACATTACAGATATTATTCTTTAGATGTCAATAGTTCTAAACTATTAATCTTGACATTTTCTTTGAACATGATTAGTATTTACATATGTGTAGAATAAAGGGGGTATTATGGGCAACGTAATAAAAGGCATTTTTATTCTCTCCACGATTTGTTATGCTGAAAATTATCAAATTCAATGGATAGAAACCATCCATAATGGTTGGGGTGATGTTGCTTATGATGTAGATGTTGATAATTCAAATAACATTATCGTAACAGGAGTTTCAGTAATAAACAGCACCCAGGATGTTTTCACTGTTAAGTATGATCCTACGGGCATGATTTTGTGGACAGATACATTTGATTATGATATTTCCTCTGAGGATGCTCGCAGTGTAGTAATCGATCGCAATGATTGTGTAATAATAACCGGTCACACATGGTTTAATGGCTGCAAGTATTTAACGATCAAACTAGATCCATCCGGTGCAATGTTATGGAATGATACACTCAATACAGGTAATTATGAATTAGCACAGGGTGTTGCTGTAGATAGTTCAAATAATATAATCATTACTGGTATCTCCTATATGTTTCCAGGAACACCGGCTTGTGTCACCGTAAAATACAACCCTAATGGAACCATGCTTTGGGCTGATACTGTAAATTATGGCGAGGTCCACAGTGGTAACAGTGTTGCAGTGGATAATCAAAATAATCTCATTGTTGCAAGTGATTGTAATTTTACTCCACAACAGTATTCTGATATTGTAATAGTAAAATATGATTCAATGGGGACACTGGTACGTGTTGATACGCTTGATCATAATGGCGAACGTGACTATGCTTATGATATTACTGTTGATAATAGTAACAATGTTATCGTGGCTGGAATTCTTGCACCAGAAAACGGATCCCCTAATAATTTTTATATTGTAAAATATAATTCAAATGGCGTAATTCTCTGGGAAGATACCCTTAATACGGGAGCAGCGGATGGCGCTTATAGTGTGGCGGTTGATTCAGTCAACAATATTGTCGTTGCTGGTTATGCCTATACAAATGGTAGTTATGGTGATTACTTGATAGTGAAATATGACTCTCTTGGGACAATACTCTGGCAAGATATTCTTGACATTGGAGGTAATTGGGACTATGCTTATGGTGTAGCTTTTGATAAAGCAGGCGATATTATTGTAACAGGAGAAACTACCATCAATTCCCAAACTGACTACTGTACTGTGAAATATGAATATGTCGGAGGAATAGCTGAAGAGACTAACATTATAACTACTGGCAGTATCAATCCTATTACCTGCATTATCGCTGGTCCCTTAATTCTGCCTAAGGACAATCACTGTAGGGTATTTGATATCTTGGGGAAAGAAGTAACGCCTTCTAAAATAGGTCCTGGTATTTATTTCATTAAGATTGGTAGCTACATTACCCACAAAGTGGTAAAATTAAAGTAATGTTTTAATTTAAAAAAAGAAAAATAACCTTATTCTACTCTTTTTATGGGTTGCCAGATCGGTTTACCTTTATTAAATACTGCATTATAGAGGCCAATTATTTGTGCGCACTGAGTAAGAATGAAGTAGCTTATGGGTGATATGATGGAGGGAGTTGTTTTACCAGACAGCAGTAGAAAAAGACCAGTCACTCCTGGAATATACACTATGAGCTGTACTATTAGTATTAGTAAATAAAAACCTGTGTGTAGGAAAATGTTACTTATAAGCAGTATCACCATTAATGGCAATGTCAGCCAACGCAAGACTTTGTGGAAAAGCATTTGAAATGCAATGGGACTTTTAAAAGGAATTAATAAATTCTTATGGTAAAATAGCGACTGCCAAGCCCTATTTGCAATGCGTTTCTTTCGGCGCCATTCTTCCTGGATCGTCAGGGAAACATCTTCAAGAGCCAATGCTCTTCGTTCAAGAACAATTCTTTTATTGTTCTGAACAGCATTTAATGATATAGTCATATCATCACATACATTAAGGTGTGAGGGAATTTCTGGATACAATTCACGTCTAATAGCATATAAAGGCCCACAAGCACCTACAGTGCTATATATTCTTCCTTCAGATTCTTTCATCAAGATTTCATAGCTCCAATATAAATGTTCATGTTTGCTGATATTATCTTTTTTTACGTTGATCTTCTCGATACCGCTAACAACACCTACAGATGCATCTGCAAAGTGCCTAATCAGGTTTCTTAGTGAATCCTGTGTTACCATTATGTTTGCGTCTGTAAAAATAACAATATCTCCTTTTGCATATTTAATAACACGATTAAGTGTTGCAAGTTTTCCGGCTCTTGTAAATTCATAGAATTTAATGCGCTCATCTAAATGTTTGCTGACCTCAGATTTCGTTTCATCCGTTGAACCATCAGAAGCTATAATGATTTCCATTTTCTCTCTCGGATAGTCCAACATCATACTGTTTCTGATCTTTGCCCCTATAACCTTATCTTCATTGTAAGCTGCAATAATAATCGATATTAATGGTAAGTATTCCTCGTTTGTTGTGTTTTTTTTAAAAAATATACTTAGTAAAAAAATAATAGTTGGGTAGCCGATATAGGTAAAAACCAACAACACCGCCGCTATCCAATATATAATTAGCATAAGATTGGTAATATTATATTGAGTAATAGAAAAATTTCAAGAGCAATACGTTATAGGCTACATTTAGATTGTGCTTGACCGTATTAGCAATATCATTATAATGGGGTTTACATCTATGAAAATATGTCTTCTGGCACCGGCAAATAATCCTCATACGCAAAAACTTGCTTATTCCTTAAAGCATCTTAGACACGAAGTATTTATCTATACATTCCATCCTGATCATCTCGAAGACATCAATGTCTACAAAGCTCATCCTCTATACAGGTTACCAGGAAAAGCAAACTACTTTTTAAGTGCAATACATCTCAGCAATTTCTTAAAAAGGCTTAAACCGGATATATTACATGCCCACTATGTATCTAGCTATGGTGTTATCGGCACTCTAACTGGTTTCCATCCATTCATTATTTCAGTATGGGGCATGGATATATATAACGCACCTAAGAATCTGTTACTTCGTCCGTTAATTCAATATGCCCTGTTCAAAGCTGATTATGTAATGTCTACAAGTAAAACGATGTATAAACAGACCAGAAAATATTTAAAGGATAAGCCGATCGCTGTTACTCCATTCGGTATAGATTTTAAGAAATTCTATCCAAGACCAAAAAAATCCAAAAAGTTTATAATCGGAACAGCACGTATACTTGCTCCTAAGTATGGAATCAAATACCTAATTGAAGCATTCACAGAGTTTGCAGGAAAAATATCTAATACCGAACTTCTTATTGCTGGTCAAGGACCTCAACAAAATGAACTGAAGCAGCTTTGTAAACGAAACAATATTACAGATAAGGTAAAATTTCTGGGTTTTGTGCCACCTGATCAAATGCCTAGATTTCTATGTCAGCTTGATGTTTTTTGCATGCCAAGTATTGAGGAAAGTGAAAGTTTTGGTGTTGCAGCACTTGAAGCTCAGGCTTGTGGTTTACCTGTAATTGCCTCTGATATCGGTGGATTGCCTGAAACTGTACAAGACAATCTCAGTGGCTTTCTGGTTCACCCAAAAAATGCACAAGAGATCAGTAAAAAGCTATATCTGCTTGTAAAAGATACTGCGCTATTAAAACGATTATCTCATGGAGCAATTCAATTTGTTAGAGAGAATTATGATTGGGAAAAGAATATAAAGAGAATTATCGACATATATAATAAATTTTAAAATTATCGTGGAACTTGGTTTAATTGAAGATAATTTTTCTAAATAGCGTTTGGTAATTATCGACCGCTCTATTTATATTGAAATTTTTTACAACAAAGTAGTGACTATTTTTTCCATACTGCTTTAGTTTTTGCCGGTTCGCCATTAATTCAACCAATTTATCAGCTACCTGCTCATGATCGTCTGGATCTACAATTTTTCCATTGTAATCATTTTTCACAACCTCACCAACTGCACCAACAGATGAAGCGAGTACTGGTGTTTCAGCATACATAGCTTCTAAAATTGCTATCGGCAAACCCTCACGTCTTGATGTTAGTGCGAATATATCGAAAAAACTAATCCATGTGAAGATATCTTTTTGAAAACCTGCAAATATAACATTTTCAGCAATTCTCAGTTGCTTTGCTAGATTTTCTAAATTCTGTTTTTCCGGACCCCCACCAATAATAAGAAATTTTACATTTCGATGATTTGCAAGTACACGAGGTGCGGCTCTTAATAATACATCGATTCCCTTATACTCTCTCAATTGAGCAACAGTTCCAATAATGAAATCCTTTGAATCAATTTTAAATCTTTTTTTAATTAATTTTTGTTTCTGCATATTTTTATGGTATTTTTTTAGATCTATCCCACAGTATATTTTTAATACCTTTTTAGGATTGATAAAGTGACTCCTTCTGATTTTGTTTCTTGCATCATCTGAAATACCAATGACGAATTTAGCAACAGTCATACTAAAAAAATCAAATATTAGAAATAACATTTTTTTCCAAAATGAAATAAGGTGATCACTTATTGCTACATGGCGAGTTATGACCAAAGGTATTTTGGTAATAAATGATATTACTGCACCTGCAAAATCATAACGTAATGCATGGCTGTGAATTATATCAATATTTCTTTGTTTTAATAATTGCCCTAGTTTTATAATTGATAATAAACTAAATTTATGTTTAATGGGGTAAAACATGACCTCAACGTTATTTTGTTTAAATTTATCAATCATGGGACTATCAGTTGCATACAATACTGCATGTTGAAACGCTGTTGTGTCCATATTCTTAATGAGGTCGTATAAAAAAACTTCTACTCCGCCAATACTTTTTTTATTATCAGAGCTAACAGGTGCTCCGTATCCTATTAATTGTACAATTTTAAGTTTTTTCATGATTTTTTTTAAAAAGACGATTGGTGAATTTTAACACTATTATAATTAAAAATAAAGGTCCCAAATATGTATATGTAGTATAATAGATAAGCTGGCGAAATTCAGCATGTACACCCTCAAATAATATCATACAAAAGCAAACTGAATATATTATTATAACAAGTATATTCGTACGATTCTGTTTGAAATACGAATATATTGTCTGTGCAACAAAACCCAAAAATGCCATATGTAGAAAAGCACCAATATAACCAAAATTGATATATCCTTCAGCCACCGTGAAAAAGTTATACCCAATACCCCTGTCATACAAACCAGGGTAATATGTCATCATTCGCCATTCAGTTAACGTTTGTAGAGCACCAGGCCATATTTTCGCAGTTCGCGGTATGAGTCGAATAACCGCAATAATATAACTTAAACCATATCTAAGTTGAACTGATTGGTCCGAAAGGATCTCAAGAAGAACTTTGGACGGGGGTAAAAACTCACCACCGACAAAAGGCATGAAATACAAAGGGTTTTGTACTGCGATTTCAAAGGTTTTTGCAATACCCTGGGTAATTCCAATCTGTGCCCATACGCCTCTAGTATGTGCGTAAATATTAAAGAAGCTGAATGCGACAATAGCTCCGATAATTGCCCATTTCAATTTTACTTTCGATATGCCGTAATGGTATATGATAAACCCTACGGTGAAAAGGTAAATAATGTAACGCCGCTGTCCGATCAGCAGTGAAAGAAGCACATATGCTACAAGCAAAGCAATCAATAAGATTATAATCTTATTTTTCCATACTTTTTCTTTAAGGTATGCAAATAATAATATTAGACAGGCAAAGCCGATAATCTCCTGACCACGACCAAAGGCCAACATCTCTCTTTGAATTACATAACGTTCCTCACTATAACCAACCTTAATAAAATTTTTAATTCCTCCGTATCCTGCTATATGAGTGGCAAAGGATAAAGTTCCAAATATCGCTAAAATAATCGCTGCTATTTTAAGATCTCTCTTACTAATATTAAAGACAGGAATTTTACCGGCAAATGCTTTACCAACTGGTAAAAAATACCCGATAATCAAACCTAATAATCCAATGGTACATACTATCATATATTGCATCATAGGAGGATCAGCAATACCTGGAATATCAATATAATGTGTTGAATACTTGGTTCGGATAAGGTAGTTTAATGGTAACATTAAAGAATATAATAAATAAAATACTAAAAGAGGATTGATTAGTTCATAAGGATCAGATTCTTTTTTTGACATATTGCGGATGATGCACCAGACTATCACGACGAAAAAAATTATCAAAAGTATGGATAGTTCGGTACGCGTCATGTTATAATTCAATTTATCGTAAATGAGCGCGAATACAATACTTATAAATGTAATCAGCACCAGTGCTATCGCTTCTAATCTATACTTTTTCATCAATTAATCTCATTACATACATTACCATTAATAATTCCCCAATCAATATAGGTAATGCATAACTCAGCGCTCCACCTATAGCTCCCAATGTGGGTGCTAAAAAATAAGCCAGAATACATGAAACTACAAGTCGACCGATATTTGTGTACGCATCGATCTCTGGCCGCATGAGTGTGTGAACAAGCATTGATATTAACCCTAAAAAAATCATCAATGTTAAAGAAAAGGATGTAATTAAGAATACTGGTAATGCGTTCGCATATTGCTCTCCTAAAAACAAAACTTGAATTGCAGCCAGAACAGTTATGCTTATTAATATTATAATTATATAGTAAGGGAAAACTTTTTTTATTCTTTTAAAGTACCGCTTCATTTCTTTTTCTTTAAAAGCTGTAACATGGGGGAAAAATACTGTTCTGACTGCCATATTAAAAGGGGAAAATGCAAGTGTGAAGACAAATCCAGCTGAGAAGATACCTAATTCAAATTTTGACGTGCGTGTAGAAAGGATAAATTGTATACCACGATAAATAAAACTGTGACAAAGACCGGATAATGCAACCCATTTGCCATATTTAAGAATTCTTAGAATTATATTTGTCATAACAGAAAGTCGTGGTATTCTCTCTTTGAACATACGGATCATTAGGGGTAAAAAACCAATACTAATAATTATTAAAAGAGGTATGGTATATAAGGAAATGAACACTAAGGGAAGATCCACCGACGAAGTAAATATCTTGTATATCGTAATAAAACATATTACACGAAAACCAGCGTATAATATGTTGTAAATTGCTAATTTTGAAAATTTTCTATGAGCTTGCAGGATATTTTTATAATAAGCCCAAAGTCCAAAAACTCCAACACTAGCGGCTGCTGCTACAAAAAGAATTTTATGTAATTCCTGCACTTTTAATATCTGAAGTGATATACTTCCCAATGGCCATGCGATTAGGATCATTAATAAGACAACTGCAAGTTTTAGAATCAATACAGATGCCAATAATTTTTTCTGTTGTTCTTCATCAGTGTCATACAGGTTAAAAAACCTGACGATTGTCAGACTTAGACCAATGTCAGCAACTAAATGAAAAGCTTCCATAAAAGACATAGCAAGTGCAAATATCCCGTAGTTATTCGGACCAAATTTTTTTGCAATAAAGAGGTTTATTAGAAAAGCAACTAGATTATTGGCTATATTTGCACCAATCAAGATAACGATAGCCTTGATTTTAGTATTATGCCACAGGATTTTTATACCTTTTTGTCTGATTTGGGTGAATAGTGAAATTTTCGGGTTGTTGTTGTTGATTTCCATATTCATGACATTGTATCAAAATCCACCAGAAAATCAAGAAGATTCTTTTTTTATGCTTTTATTAAAGATGTTATCGCATAAAAATTATCACGTTATATTATAGATATTAATGGCGTATCAGCGTAGATCCATAACCAATTCTCATCAAATGTCTATTGACAAAATATTGATATTAAATAGAATAGAACATATGAAAATAGATAAAAAAGCAAAATTTGTTGATTATTTGTCAATCATTGTAGAGAAACGTTATTTTATTATTAAAACAGTCGTTTCCGTAACAATTACGGCGATGATTATTAGTCTCTTGATACGCCCGAAATATACTGCTACTGCTAATGTTTTACCTCCAAATATCCAACAAGAGACAATGTTTAGTTTACTTCAAGGAGGGATTGGTAGTAATCTCGGTGGATTATCGTCCTTAGGGGGTATCCTACCTGGTGCATCAACACCATCGGATCTTTTTGCAGCAATTTTAAAAAGCGGTACTATTTCAAGTAAAATCATATATAAGTATGATTTAAAGAATATCTTTGAAGCACGGACCATGGATGATACACATAAGATGTTAAAAAGTATAACAAAAATTGGAGTGACTCCAGAAGGAATTATATCCATTTCTGTGACTTGGCATGACAAATATCTTGCTGCAGATATCGCAAACTCATTTGTTGAAGAATTAGATAAGTTCAATACTGAAACAGCAATGACTGCTGGCAAAAAATATCGAATATTCATTGAACAGAGATTAGCAGACAACGTAGATACTCTCCAACAAGCAGAGGAAAATTTAAGAAGTTTTCAAGAAAGTCATCGCACGATTGCTCTTGAAGAAGAAATAATCAGCGCGATTCAAACTATTGCTGAGTTAAAAAGTCAAATTATTCTACTCGAAGTTCAAAAAGGAAGCATGTCGTCCTCTTCCAACCTAAGCAATCCTTATTTATACAACATCAATAAGGAATTAAGAGAACTAAAAAAACAACTAAAAAAGATTGAATTTGGTGATAAAGATACAACTACAATGGAATTTGGTGCGGGGTTTTCTGTGTCTTTTTCAGAACTTCCAGAAGTAGCACTCGAATATGCTCGATTAGTACGCGATGTAGAGGTCCAATCGGCAATCTTCACACTCCTTACACAACAATATGAACAAGCAAAGATAATGGAGCTGAAGGATACTCCAACAGTGCAATACCTTGACCGCGCTTCACCACCAGAAAGAAAAAGTTCTCCAAAACGAGGCCGTATAGTGATATTTTCGGCTATTGCAGGTCTATTTCTTGCAATAGTTGCATCTTTTATGATGGAATCCTTCGAACAACTTAAAAATCAATCTGTTGAGTATAAAAATTGGATAGAAATATTTAATAAAATAGGAAAAGATCTGCAAAAAATAAAGATCAAAATATCTCTATTCTTTAGAGCTCGGTTTAAAAGCTAGTTTTTGTGTTGAAACACTTAAGGAAATTATCTTTCCTCATAGAATGATATATCTGTTATTCATCATCTGTTCTTTTAATGCAGATAATAATCACCATGGATATATCTACAAAGAAAATTCAGAATACATCTTAAAAAATAAGCATTTAGAAATCCATATTTCAGGAAACAACGAAATAACATTTTTGGCATATCATAATAAATCGTTGTTAACGAATCCCGCTACTATTAATATTAAATTTCAAAATGTCGTCGTCGGAGGTTTTTTTGACGATGTAAGTCAAGAAGATCATTATCCCCAATCTGCAGAACTTTTTTTGCAAAAGGAGTACCCTGATGTTATTATTAAACATCGATATATGATTGACAGCATATGTTTCTTGTGGAAGATAGAAATTTTGAGTAAGAAAAATATCACACAAGAAATAAATGTGGATTTTTCACTACCCATTATTAAATGCATGGATCACATCTTCTATCCTGCCGAAGATATGCCCCGCCAAACTAGAACCATCGACAACGTAGATATCCTGTATAGGCGTGACATATATTGCCCAATAATCACGGGTTATAATATTGTCGACGATTGTGGCATTAGTATCGTTGCTCCTTTTGAGATACACAAACCTGCATTACTGTTTTCCTTGAATAAATCTAATTTAAAAATTTCATATGAACATCTCAGAACATCAACCAATATAAAAACTGAAGCTGCGATATATATAATACCACATGGGGGCGATTGGAGACCAGGACTGAGTTTTCTATTAAGTAGGTATCCTGACTATTTCTATCCTAAGGAGAAAAATATCTTAACTGGTGAAGGTTGGTATGTAACGGGAATGCCGCACAATGACAAAACATTTATTGAAAGCGCTGTAAAACAAGAGGTAAAATGGTTAGAATTCCATAATTATTTTCCATTTTATGGTTTATATATGCCAGAAAGGAATAAATGGGATATAGTCATCAATAAAACTGATGCAGATTTAAATGTGTGGGAACAAAATAAAAATAGATCCACAAGTGGTTTTAACACAATAAGAAGTTTTATTGAGTTATCACATAGATATGGAATTCAGTTTTATCTGTATATGCAAAGTTTTGAGGCGTGGTACCAATATGCTGAGAGATACTTCGCCAATGATATCGCGCGGGATAAAAATGGTAATCCATTACCCGCATGGAAATCAAATAATCTTATGAACCCAGATCCAAGTGGCAATTGGGGTAAACATATAATAAATCAAACTAATAAATTACTCGACCGTTTCCCTGATATTAATGGTATATTTTATGACCGCATGGACTATCATGATTATGATTTTATCCATGATGATGGAATAACCACAATCGATGGTAGACCAGCATATATGCTCAGTTTTGCATTAGAAAAAATAAACTCACGTGTTTTCGACATCATGCATAAACATAAAAAGGCCGTATGGGGGAATATACCTACATCTATTGAAGTCTGCAAGAATCTGGATGGTGTTATGGCAGAGGTCTACCCAAGAGTATTGTTTAAGACACAGTATCTTGGATTAGCACGCCCAATTATCTTCTACCCATATGATCGTGAGCCGAAAAACACTGAGAAAAAATTAAAATTATCACTATTATGTGGTGCATTTCCATCAGTTACCTTAGGCGGAATCAAATGTCATGAACTTGAGGAAAAATATCACCCTCTATTTCATTGTCTTAAAAATCGAGAGTGGGTTTTAACAAATACTCCGATTAGAACTCCAGGGGAGATTGAAAACAACATATTCCGGACACCGCAAGGCGATTATGTCGCTGTGATTATTAGTAGCAGAAAATCTCAATTAGTGCCTGATCTTGTTGAATACAATGTCCCCGTTACTATTAATGTCGACGATGCGGATAAGATTAAATATGCATATTTATTATCAGGTGATTGGATGGGGATAAATGCCATTGATTTTAAAATGCAAAAAGGAACGATTGAGCTCAATGTGCCTTACCATTGTACATCATCATTAATATATCTTACCCGAGAGAAAAAATATGATGTAGTAAGACTTTCATCACCAATATTAATAAAGGGAGAAAGAGAGAATTTCGTATTTCGTTGTGACAATGCAAACAATTGGGGTCAGGATCTAATAAAGGTTGAAGCACCATGGTTCACAGCCTCAAAAAAAACAATTTCAAGTGTGGCTACATTCTCTACCATAATACCAGATAGCATCGAGGGTGAGGTTACTGTGAAAGTATTGTATAATGGTAAAGTATATAAAACAAGCTGCTGGGTTCTAGATCCTATTTCCATTCAACCAGAGGAAGAAATATTCATTACGTCTGATGAGGAAAACAATGTCCTATTTCACGTAGTGAATAATGTAAATAAAAAGATTTCAGCAA
>Ga0307445_10000206_pt1 | contig 29665 bp, 29 predicted proteins | sample SalMarSW160330MG_FD_202147 | JGI IMG/M metagenome (GOLD analysis project Ga0307445, IMG submission 202147) | Salt marsh sediment microbial communities from the Plum Island Ecosystem LTER, Massachusetts, United States - SW1603-30 | ecosystem: Environmental > Aquatic > Marine > Intertidal zone >... | reverse complement strand
ATCAAACACCTTTTGACCGACACCATGATCATGATCTGGAAGACCATCGGCGTCAATTACCGGGATCTGGGAGACAGGGCGAAGATGAACGTGCGGATCGCCTACAAAAATGTCGGATTCACAGGATTCTATGCAGGCCCAAGGATATATGTGCTTGATGAACTGGGGCTGAACGATCCGGTCGTATCCAAAACCTCGCTGACTCGCAGAAAGCGGCCCGGGCATGAAAAAAATGCATCCTTCGGATATCTCATCCTGCGAAAATTGACCTTCCACAAAACGCCTTTCCCGATCTGGAATCAAATCGCCGATACAAAATACGGGACCTTGTGGGATTTGTCCCCGATAACATTGAGAAAATTAGATTTCATGATAGGAGAAAATTTCAAACAAAAGCTGGACGGAAAGATCATCGATTATCTAAAGGGATTGGAAACAGCAGAAGTTCCAGACGAGGCCGAATTCCTTTATTTCTTGAAACAAATATGGTTCCCCTACGCCACAAAAGAACACCAAAAAAAGTTCCAACTCGTGTACGATCAGGATATCATCGACCGATTTTCCGCAAGCCAACGATGGATCCATGAAAATGGAGATAAGATCGATTCCTATCTAGCTCGCATTCAGGGATCGCTGGACACCCAAAAATTTTTCGGGAATATCGGATATGCGTTAAAAACCGGCTTCACCCTGAAATATTCCCCTACCGGACCGGCTGAAGAATGAGCAGGAATGGATTCTCCGCTGTGGATATATCCGACAGATTTTTTATTTCGATGCTCAAACTGTATAGGTTTGTGTTTTTATAGCGATAAAGAGGAGGTGAAGATTGCTCAAGAGATTTCATCTCATGGTCAACAATCCCTGAGAAAAGCTCCTGATCGAAAAACTTCAGGCTTACTTGATACTTTCCTTCTAAAGATCCAAATTCGATCTTCAAATTCTCTATTTTTCTCCATGATGTAAAGTGCAGGTCGAGCGCATGATTGTCTTTGGTGATGGTGAACCTTCCTGGCTCATCCTTCTTCATCTGAACATGCCTGCCTAGATCATAATAAGAGATCCTCTCTCCTGAAGAATAGGCCGCATTGGTCGGAAACAGAAGTGTTGTGCGGGGATAAAGAACGAACCACAGGAAAAAAATGCCCAGCCCGCAAATCGTGAGAAGAGAAGGCAAAAAGGGCCGTTGGGTGTGAATCGGTTTTTTCTGGGATCTATTTCTTTTCCAAACATATCCCATGACAAAAACGATAACGCACGCGAGCCAGATGTAGTTCGGTATGTATCCCAAATTGTCGACTTTGATGAAGGACGGCAAAAGGGCAGGAAGGTAAAAGTGAAGGTTGCTGAGATAAACGAAAAGCTCTCCCCCTCGAAACGTGAATTGATGGGTAGTGGGCTGATACAGAAACTGCGGATTTTGCAGCAGCAGCACAGCGAACACAAGACCAGTCAGGGATAACAGCCAAAAGAGATAGGAATAAAATTTCTTTCGGTTGTGAACGAGGAAATAGCCGATAAAGATCGCTCCGATCCAGGAAATATTGGCCAGCACTCGTCCCTGAGGAGAATGTCCCTGCCGGTGGGAAAAAAAGGCATAGTTGAAAAGATAAGGAAGGCTGATGAAAAGAAGGGCGACCAGTTCTTTTTTTGACCGTCTGAAAGCTTCGACTGCCCCGAGAAAAATGAAGAAGTACATCGGAGAATACAGGAGAAGACCATCTCGCTGGTCGAAAAAATAATCAAAAAACGAGTCGACCCGGAGCATGACTGGAATTTTCATCACCATTTCCCTGAAAGCCTGCATCCTTTCAGCTGTCAGAACCCCCTCGTAGATGGCCATCGGGTAAAACGTCCCGTAAAGTTCCTTGGTGTAAAAAGCAAAAAGCACGACAGATACGACCGGGAAAGCCATAAAAGCCAATATCTTCCACTTCGTTTTATGATTTTTCAACAGGAAATAGATCGAAACCAAAAGCAACGGCCACATAACCATGTTGTACTTCAGCCCGAACCATGGAAAAAGCCCGAGGAGAAATCCGAGGAAAAAAATCTCCGCTAAGGATATTTTTTTTGTCGAGAGGATTTTTCGAAAGACGTAAAGGGAGAAAAGAGCGATGGGCACTTCAGGGTAGAGATGGATGGCATAAAAAAGAATCGGAGCAGAAAAAGAATACAGAAACCACAACAGGAGAGCGATTCTTTCGTCTTTCCAGAATTCTCTCGCGAAAAGATAGATCTGCAGGCCCAGCAAAACAGCCCAGATCGACAGGCTTATCTTGATGATATAGATAAGCGTTCGACCCTGGAATTGTTGGCTCAACCAATAATAGGGAAGCATCAGGACAGAAACACCAGGCTGATTGATGGGCCACACATAATCCGTGCCTTTCTTGCCGAATCTAGCGTAAGCCCGCAACCGCAGATTGGGATAGAGTTCTTTGGGGTAAAAGTGGAAGTGATCGAAATCCGTGTAATTTTTGGCCAGGTTTATATCGCCATCCTGATACAGGCTGTGCGTTGTCATCAGGTAATAGGGTTCATCCCCTGAGTAGGCGAGCCCTTTGGAGACATAAACCAGCGCACAAAGATGATAGACGAGGAAAGAGATAAGAAAAAGGATCAGGAGTTTCTTTTTGAGAGAAAGCCCGGTAAAACGAGAGAGATTCTTCTCCACAAAATCCCTGAATCTGCCGCGCCGGTACCACTGGGAGATCTTGATCAAAACAAATCCCAACATCATGGAAACCAGCAGCAGGTTCAGGCGAAGATTCAGATCATCCGAAGTCAGATAGAAACGCAAGAGAAGAGGGGACAGAAGAGAAAATCCGAAGGGCAGATAGGCAAAGAAGTTTTCCCACAGAAGTGAGGGTGATTCTTCAGAAAAAAACTTGCGCTCGATCAAAGCGACGAATCGCCAGGAAAAAAAGAGAAGAGCAAGAAAACCCAGAAAAAACAGGGGGAACAGGGGAAAAGAAAGCTTGAGGGAATGCGCTGTAAAGGTATAAGAGGAGGCCTCTTCATGGATGACCATAAACAGAGCAAGGCCAAAAGCGATCGAGGGGAAGGCAACAAAAAGGATTACGACCTGAATCCGCTTCATCTCATCCCTTCTTGTATTTTAACCACAAATCCCCCCAGTCGGTTCTTTCAAACTTTTTGATCCTGTGGCGTCCCACCGTGGGGTACCAAAGCCAATCGTGGTAGACATTGCTGGCAAAGGGAGCCCAGACCACAAGGGGAGAACGGAGAAGGATCCTTTCGAGAAACCTCAAAAATCCCACCCTCAACATCTGATCTCCCCATATGACCAGACTTTTTCGTGTTTTAAAATGAAAATCGATCGCCGATATATCTTCCCCGATTATCTCGATTTCTTGAGGGTCCCCAGTACCCAATCCCCGTTCGTGGCACATCCGGATATACGGGATGGACATCGGATCGAATCCCATCATCTTGGCAGCCACTGAATCGATGGCCACTGAATCGCCACTGGCCAAAAGGACGTTTCCGATACGGGGTTTCATGGTCCGGGGGCCTGCACCATCCCCACAGACCGTTCCATCCATGACACAAAAAATCCCCGGATGCAGTTCTTTCTGCATGGTCATCAGGTCCACCAGGATCTCATGGATATACTTATGAGCGTAATGCCTGACCTCTTTCAAAAGCCCCCCGAAGGCATTCTTTATAGCCCCGGTCGTCACAGAATGGCCGTGGGTTTTCACCGTGGGAAGATGGATGACGCTTTTCCCGGCAAACATCTTGGGTATGACAAATCCCTCCGGGAACACCCTGTTCATCTTGAGCAGCTTCCCCTTGAAATCAAAGGGGGTCCACTCCACATCAGTTAAGGGAAAAAAAGACAATCCGTATTTATCGAGGACAGGAGTCCACAGGTTGTTTTTTGCCCCTTCGACAGGGTTTGTCACGACGGTTTTATTCTCGACAGGGTACAGGCGGTCCTTGTTGTAGCCCATCTGGAGGAGGGTCCGGACCACTCCTTCCAACTGCCATGGCTGGCTGGAACAAGAGGGGAAATACTTGGTCCAGGAAAGGTTCAGTTTGATCAGTGAATCCTTTTCAGTAGGGATGAATTTATCGATTTCAGCCAAATGCATCAGCCGTTCGTAATCATCCAGGACTGATTCGGGTGAGGTTTTTAAAACTACGACTTTTGACGACATGGTTGTGTCTTCCTTTTAAATATACAGGATTAGCATGGCTGTAAGGATCCAGAGAAAGAGATCGACAAGAAGAGGTTTATCCTTGATGATCAGAGCTTCAGGGCTTCCCCCTTCATCCTTCTGGTGGACAAGGTAAAGATATCGGAATATCCCATAAAGCACGAAGGGAACGGTGAGCAGCAGGTTTATCGTCCCGAATTTCGCCACTGTTTCGCTCGAAACGGTATAAAGGCAATAGGAGATCACTGTCGAGGCTGTAACCACAGCGATCATCTGATCGAGCAAAGGGAGTGTGTATTCTTTGAGGATTGGCCGGTGGATCTCTGCTTTTTTGTCCAACAAGACGAGCTCATGACGCCGTTTGCTCAAGGCTAAAAACAGGGCGATCAAAACGGTGCAGATAAAAAGCCAATGAGAAAGCTGGATCTCGATGGCCAGGCCTCCGGCGATGACCCTGATCAAATAGCCGGTGGCGATCAGGAAAACATCGATGATGACCACATGTTTCAGCCACCCGGAATAGGCGATCTGAAGAATAAGATATGCCAGCAAAGCGATAAAAAAATGCATATTAAGCAGGTACGCGCCGGCCAAGCCCAACAAGACGAGAAACACACAGGCGACAAGCGCATGATTTTTTTTCAATCTTCCCGAGGCCAAAGGCCTTTTGGATTTAACGGGGTGGAGTTTATCCTCTTCTAGATCTTGAATGTCATTCAAGATGTAAGCTGCACCCGAAAGTATGCAAAACAGAACAAAAGCCAGGATCGTTTTGACAAGCAACGGTATGTTGAACACATTCTGAGAAAATATCAGGGGAGCAAAAACGAATAAATTCTTGATCCACTGCTGAATCCGCAAGCTCTTGACGATTTCCAGAAATATCATTTCAATCCATTTTATTTGTTTTTTGTTCTTCTTTCAAATCTTCCAGCCTCCAGAAACGACGATATTAGCACCGGTGATATAATTGGCCCGGTCTGATACCAAAAACATAATAGCGCTGGATACATCATCGAATGTGCCCAATCGGCCGGCTGGAATATTTTGATTTTTGGGCAGCACCCCCCCCTCGATCAAACCTGGAGAAACCATGTTGACGGTAATCCCATCAGATGCCACAGAAACGGCCACGGACTTGGTCAAGATGAGCAAACCTGTTTTCGCTATGGCATAGGGAACGATGTCGCGATAGGCCGCCAATTGTTCCACTCGACTGAAGCCCATATTGATAATCCGGCCCCATTTTCTTCTGCGCATGCCGGGGAGAACCGCTCTTGAGCAATAATAAGCACTCCCCAGGTTACCACGCCACATGGCATCCCAGTCCTCTGAATCGAGCTTCTCCCATGGTTTTTCTAAAATCGGGCCAACATTGTTGACGAGTATGTCGATACGGCCGAACTGTTTTTCGACCTCTTGAATTAAGGTTTCTGCCTGATCCTCTCGGGTGAGATCGGCCTGGAAAGATCCAGAAAGCTTTCCTTTCGATTCAATTTCTCTGACAACTTCTGCGGCCGCTGTCCGATCGCTCTTGAAATGAACGACAACACCCGCTGCGTCATCGGCCAAGCGAAGCGCTATACTCCTCCCCATCCTTCGGCTGCTTCCTGTCACCAGAGCAATCTTCTCATTCATCATCTTTTCCTTAATTTTCCATAAAAAATGCCGATGCCAATCCACTTGTGTTTTTGTTGGCAACGATATCAGAATATTATCCTGATATTGTTGAAAAAGACAACGAAAACTTCATGCACTTCAATCATTTAAAGAAAGGGTGGGGTGGGTCAGCGCGGGGTGGGTCGGCTTGATTATCGATTCCTGTTGTATATAATCTAAGGCGAGGATCGAGATCAGGAGGATTACATGGTCCACTGTACGGAAATGAAAAAAGGTGAAATCTATTATTGTGATGAATGCGGTCTGGAGCTCCAGGTCATGAAGGAATGTGAAGGATGCGGAACTTCCGAGGATACATGCGAACATGTGGAATGTAGATTAGTCTGTTGTGACAAGTTTTTAAAACTCAAAGAATAGCCAAGCGAGCACACATGACGATAATGGAAAAAACCAACAGGGCCCTTGCCGCCCTATTTATCAGAGATTCTGAAGACATCTATAACATCCGAGTTCGGGCAAAACATGGAATATTGGCAGGATGGTTTTCTATCACGGCCTTGTTGGTGCTATTCGTCATCAAGATGAGCCTGGGCCTCCGGTCAGGATCTATCTCCCTTGTCGCAAACGCCTTTCATCTCTTCTCCCATCTAGCGAATTCCGTGATTTTAGTTGTGAGTTTCCGGATGGCTACACGGCCGGCAACGGCAGAGACTCCATACGGCCATGGACGGATGGAACACGTCGCACCTCTGATCATGTCCATTTTTCTTTTTGTCTCCGGCATCCAGATCGCCGAACAATCTGTACACCGAGTTCTCGATCCCCATGAGGTGCACTATTGGAATGCCCTGCCTTGGATCTTGTTGGCCACGATAGTCATCAAACAGTGGCTGGCGCAATTTATCAAATATTTGGGAAAAAGGGTGGAGTCTCACGCCATCCTGACCAATGCCTTCCATCAGAAGATCGAAGCTGTCATGTCCGTCACCGTTATTGCAGGCCTCGTGGCCGGGCACTATTTTCACAAGCCAGAGGTGGATGGCTATATCGGGATTTTTGTGTCCTTGTGGTTGCTATACATGGGCTTTACCCATGGAAGAGAGGCTATTGTACCTCTTCTGGGCAAGGCCCCGAGCCGGGAGCTCATACAAAAAATACGCGAGACGGCCAAATCCGTCGATGGGGTGGAAGACGTACACGAGATAATCGTACACGATTACGGAACCATGGTCACGATTTCTTTGCATCTCGAGATCTTTGAAAAATTCGGCCCTGTCGAGATCCATGATATAACGGAAAGATGCGAGGCGAAGCTTCGGATGACTTTTCGAGGAGAGACGATCGCCCACTCCGACCCTCTTCTGGAGCCCACACCCGAGATCCAGGCTATCCAAGATCGATTCAAAAAGGTACTGGAAGAATTTCCAGAAATTATCGACTATCACGATTTTCGTGTTGTCGCTGAATCGAAAAAATCGAAGATTATCATCGCCGACATCGACACGGCTGAAAAAGTTGCGGAATCCGAATTCGACGCCATCTCAAAAAAACTGAACATAACATGCGTGAAAAAAATCCCTGGCATCGCCTACTGCTCCTTTTACATCACCCCTAAATATGCCTATTAGGGGACGTCGTTAAAAAAAGGAGTTGCGAAATGGATATGAGAAAATTATAATCTTTTCACTTAATGTGGAAAAAGATCATCGAAGATCGGAAAGGAGGAAACATGGATAAAAAGCCTTCTGGCCATCATTTGGGCATTGTGGTTATGTTGGGTGCGGTTTGGGGACTCTCCGAAGCGGCTCTCGGCATGGGACTCAGGAGTTGTGCATCTGCAATGTCGGGATCGATCATGACCGGCGTGGCCTTGTTCTTCATCGCTGCATGCTGGATCATCTCCCAAAGTTGGAGAGGTGTTGCTCTTTTGGTCGTCATTGCCATACTGTTCAAGTTGTTCGATGCCCTGCTTCTTTCTCTGCCGATATTGCATGGGGCTGTGGCCAATCCCATCTTTGCCTTCATAATGGAAGGCGCGGCTTTTTTGATTATCGTATTCCTGGTCAAAGAACGGCTCTCTAAAAACATCTCATCTCAAGCTCTCACCGGAGGCCTGTCCGCTTTAGTCGCTGTCAATCTATTTCCTCTAGTGAAATTCGCAACAGGCATTCCCGCATGTGTGGTTGCCGGAACAGGATATCCGCTCTCCCTCTATTACGCTTACATTGCCGTCGCCCTCTCCTTCATCACCGTTCCCCTCGGAATACTGGTGGGTGAAAAAATGAGAGCTCTAGAAGGGGGATTAGTCAGCGCTTTGGGAACAAAGAAATTTCAGTTTATCGCATCCCCTGCTGCGGTAATCATTTGCCTCGCTATAGTACTCCTGATTCGGTCGATCTAGAGTCTCATCTTATAAGCAGGGAAAAAATGAAAGGGGGAAAAGTGAAAAAAAAGAATGCGTTTACAAGACGGGATTTCCTGAAAGGTTTTGGAAGCGGAACCCTGGGAGCAGCTTTAGCTCCCAAATTATTGGCTCAGAAATCCGAGTCCATCCAAACCCAGTCAGGAGAAGTCCCGGTTTTTGCTAAAAAACAGATACGATTCAATGTAAACGGAAAAGATTATGCTCTTGTCGTCGAACCACAGAAAACTCTCCTCGATGTCCTCCGGGATAAACTGAACCTAACCGGGGCTAAAAAAATATGTGATCGCGGTGAATGCGGCGGTTGCACAGTTCTGCTGGATGGGAATCCCATCTACTCCTGCATGTACCTCGCTTTCAGAGCAGACGGCGCCAAGATCACGACCATCGAAGGGATGGCCCAAGCGGACAAACTCCATCCTCTCCAACAGGCTTTTATCGACAATGACGCCTACCAGTGCGGTTTTTGTACACCTGGTTTTATCATGGCTTCCGCAGCATTGCTGGAAAAGAAGCCCAATCCCAACTTGGAAGAAATAAAAAAAGGCCTTTCTGGCAACCTGTGTCGCTGCGGAAATTTCACCAAGATCTATCAAGCTGTGGACGAAGCGGCAAAAAATAGGGGAGCTTAAAATGGCAAAAAAAGCTTATAAACGAGCCATGGAGGAAAGTAACCTCTGGTATGACACCTATGTAAGCGACCAGACAAAACATACGCCCGAGGGACCTTTTAATGAATCCGATAAGAAGTTCAAATTGATCGGCCAGTATACAAAAAGGATCGATGGAAATAGGATCGTCACTGGAAAGGCCCCGTATACACAGGACATCAAACTCAGGGGGATGTTGATAGGGAAAATCCTGAGGGCCCCCCATGCCAAAGCTGAAGTCCTTTCAATCGATCTGACTGCAGCCAAAAACTTGGACGGAGTCAAAGCCGCCATTCCGATGAACAGGGGAAACATCCAATATGCAGGTCAAATGGTGGCGGCAGTCGCTGCCATAAACGAAAAAACAGCGGACAAAGCACTGGCCCTCATCAAGGTCGAATACAAACCGATGCCCCATGTCGTCACAGAAGAAAAAGCAAAAGAACAGGAAGCACCTCAAGTCCATGACAACCGTCCGAATGTGGAACAACGCCGGGGCTACAGCCGGGGAGATGTAGAAGACGGATTTAAAAAGGCGGATGTTGTCATAGAGCGCACGTATAAAACTGCCATCGAAATCCATCAACCTGCAGAAACCCATTCCAGCATCGCATTATGGCAAGGAGAGAGACTGACGATCTGGGATTCCACACAGGCCATACACAGCGTGAGGGATCAGCTTGCTGAAGTTCTTCAAATCCCGGCAACCCGGATCAAAGTAATAAAACAATACATGGGAGGAGGATTCGGCAGTAAATTGGGTTTGAATGAACAGACAGTTGCAGCGGCCATGCTTGCCCAAGAAACCGAAAGGCCGGTTAAAATCATGCTGACCAGAAAATCCAACTCCCTCTGCGTGGGCAACCGTCCATCCACTTTTCAGACCTACAAAGGCGGCGTGAAAAAGGATGGAACGATCACAGCCCTCAGCCTTTTGAGTTACACATCCGGCGGAATCCAAGGAGGAGATCGGTCCTCAGAACCTATGATCGATGTGCACAAATGTGACAATGTCAAAGTGGAAGACCACAACATCTACATGAATACAGGACCTTCAAAACCCACAAGAGCCCCTGGTTTGGTTCAGGGAACCTTTGGATTCGAAGGATTTATGGATGAGCTGGCCAACGAGATCGGCTGGGATCCCCTGGCATTCCGGAAGGCAAACTACACGACCAAGAACAGAGGCGGGACAGGAATCCCTTATTCATCCAAGGGACTGGATAAAGCTTACGAAATCGGCGCAAAAGAAATAGGCTGGCACAAAAGGAACAGGGTTGCCGGAGAAGGTGAAGGCAGGATCAGACGGGGAATCGGGATGGCAGCCGGGATCTGGTGGGGGGCTGGATCTCCCGGGACCGTTGCCGATATAAAACTTCATCCCGACGGCAGTGTCGAAGCCATATGCGGAACCCAGGATATCGGCTGCGGGACGAGAACGCATATGGCTGTGGTCGCCGCAGAAACGCTGGGATTGTATCCTGTGGACATCACGGTCAAGCTGGGAAACTCGGATTATCCGTGGGCCCCCCTTTCAGGAGGAAGCCTGACGACACCGTCTGTCGCTCCGGCTGTCAGGGATGCGGCGCTTAAAGCGGTTGAATATCTCATGGATATAGCCGCTTCTAAACTCAAAATTCCTGTTTCGCAAATCGTTCTCGACGATAAAAAATTCATAGATAAAAGCGATCCGGAAAATTCGATTCCGTTCAAAGAAGCCCTTAGCGATCTGAGCCATGAAATGGTATTCCATGGCGAAAGAAAAGGACTTCCAGAAGGATATGCCTACAATACTTTCGGAGCGCATTTCGCCGAGGTCGAGGTCGACATGGCCACAGGAAAGATAACCGTTATCAAGGTCGTGGCCGCCCATGACAGCGGCCGGATCATAAACAAACAGACAGCGGAAAGCCAGGTTATAGGCGGCGTAACCCAGGGATTGAGCACAGCCCTTTTCGAACAGAGAATCATGGATAATACTACCGGTCGGATGGTCAATCCCAATCTAAGGGATTACAAGATCGCCACTTCTATGGACATTCCCGAGATCGTGCCCTTGTTTGTGGACATCGTCGATCCGAGGATCAACAATCTGGGGACAAAAGGACTGGGGGAACCCCCGAGAATACCGTCTTCTGCCGTCATCGCCAATGCCGTGTACAATGCAATCGGGGTTCACATCCGGGAAATCCCCATGACACCGGATAAAGTCCTTCATGCCCTAAAGGAAAAGGGGGTGGCCCGATGAAAGAATTCAAGATCGCACAGCCACAATCGCTGGATCAGGTATCTTCCCTGCTCTCAAAAGAAAAAACAAATTATGTCTTGATGGCCGGGGGCACAGACCTTCTGGACGAAATCAAAAACGAGATCATCGCACCCGAAGTCGTGATCGATCTCAAATCTGTCCCGAATCTTACGGCTATAAAAACAGACAAAACGCATGTCTCGATCGGCGCCATGACAAACATCGCAGATCTGGCCGAAAATCCGATCATCCAGGAACAATTTCCCGGCCTGGTGGAAGCCGCCCTTTCGTTGGCCTCTCCGCAACTGAGGAATGTGGGCACGGTCGGCGGTAACCTTTGCCAGAGGCCCAGGTGCTGGTATTACCGCGATCCAGATACGATCTGCCGAAAAAAGGGCGGAAGCCGTTGTTATGCCCAGCGAGGAAGAAACAGGTATCACGCCATTTTCGGGGGCGGTATATGCTACATCGTGTATCCCTCCGACCTGGCGCCAGCTCTTATCAGTTTGGATGCAGAAGTCATGCTAAACGGACCAGCAGGCAAAAAAAACACAGTGAAATTGGAGGATTTTTATACCCTCCCGCAGAACAATGTCCAGAAGGAGAATATTCTGGAGTCCAATCAGATCGTGAGCGAAATTAGAATCCCTCTTCCGAAAAAGAACGCAACGAGCTCCTATTCCAAGTTCAAGGAAAGGGGAACTTGGGATTTTGCTGTCGTGTCGGTGGCTCTATCCGGAATTGTTTCGAACGGTGTTTTTTCAGATCTCAAGATCGTTCTCGGAGGTGTGGCTCCCATTCCATGGCGATTAAAAAAGGTCGAAGATCTCCTAAGAGGAAAAAAACTAACGGAAGATATCATCAAACAAGGGACCAGGGAGGCCGTGTCAGACGCCAGGCCTCTGGAAGAGAACACTTATAAGCTGGATCTCCTCGAAGCTGTTCTATACACTGTCCTCGCTTCCAAAACATAGAATCTGACTCAATTGCGTTACACGTGATAAATATTTTAACAGGCCCCGTCCATTCGGGAAAAACGACCCTCCTCAAGAGCACCATCCCTGTGCTCAGAGAAAAAAAATTCCGTATTGCAGGCTATCTGAGCGAAGCCACCTGGAAAAACGATGAATTCCTCGGGTACGATTTGGTTGACTTAGAGGACCATCGAAATCATCCTTTTATCCGCAAACATGGCCAACAGGATTGGCAAAGAATCGGTTCTTTCTTTTTTCTGCCGGAAACACTCGACTTAGCAAAAAATATTATACATCGGAGTGAAAAAGCGGACCTATGCATCGTGGATGAGGTGGGTCCTCTCGAGCTCTCCGGTAAAGGTGTTTGGCCAGCCCTCGAGAACATCTTGAAGTTCCCGCATTCACACCTGCTTCTGGTCGTTAGGGATTCTATCCTTGATGACATGCTGGATAAAATCCAAAGGGAGGATTTTATCGTGTTCGACATCGAACAGAAAAAAAAACCGCTTCACCTGGCAAATTCCCTTTTGCAAGGTCTTGATAAAAGGAGAGAATCGAAAAAAAAATGAAGGTCATTTATGCACGGCTTCTCGATGAGCTCAAAGACAAAAATCTGGTTTTGGCTACAATCCTCTCCACCAAAGGATCCAGTCCTCAAGTACCCGGTGTCTCTGCGCTTTTTTCAGATAAAGGACTTCTCACAGGTACTCTGGGAGGAGGAATCTTGGAGGCCAGGGCCGAGAAAAAAGCGTTGGAATGCTTGCGAACCGGGGAGTCTTCTCTTGCCCGATTCGAATTGTATGGGGATATTTCTTCGGAAGAAGAGGCGATCTGTGGAGGAGAAGCGACCATTCTTTTTGATGCCCAATTAGGCATTCATGAGAGCACTTTTCAAAAAATGATCCGATCTCTCACAGGCCGGAAATCCGGGATTCTGTCTACGGATATCCACAGGATAAGCGAAAGGGTTCTAAAATTGTCCCGGTCGTGGCGAGAAAAGTCAGAGATATTCGGTGAAGAAGCGGAAAAAAAAGATTTTCCTTACCGAGAGGATATTAAAAATGCATTTTCGACGGGAAATCCAGTCTATCTGGCAGGGAGAGAAACGGTCGCGGGAGAAGTGACGGATATGTATCTGGAACCTAGATCTCCCCTCTCCCGTCTTGTGATCGCAGGAGCAGGGCATGTGGGTCAGGCGGTCGTCCACATCGGGCATCTTCTGGATTTCGAAGTCACGGTTATCGACGATAGGCCTGAATTCGCCAACAAAGACATTGTGCCGGAAGCGGATCACATTATCGTCAAGGATATCGGGAAAGCTATCGAAAAGATCTCAAAGTCGCCAGACACCTATTTTGTAATCGTCACCCGAGGTCATAGTCATGATGCAGAAGCATTGAAGGCTTGCATCGGTTCTGAAGTTGCCTACATCGGGATGATCGGGAGCGGACGGAAGATCGCTTTGATGCGCGAAAAATTCATCGCCTCGGGCTGGGCCACAGCCAGCCAGTTCGATCGTGTTTACGCTCCGATCGGTATCGACATCCAATCCAAAACGGTCCAGGAGATCGCTATCAGTATCGCAGCCGAGCTTGCGCAAGTCAGAGCACAAATCGAGAAACAAGCAACGGAGGCCTCATGATCTTTGCTTTGCTGCTGGCAGCCGGTGAATCCCGGAGAATGGGAAAACCTAAACTTCTCCTCCCCTTCGGCCAAAAAACGATCATCGAACACATCGTTGATGATATCCTCGATTCAAAGGTCGATAAAATTTTGGTTGTTTTGGGATCACACCGTGAGAAAATCCGCCTCAAACTCCTAGACCGTCCTGTTTTATCGGTCATAAACCACCGCTATAAGGAAGGGATGCTCTCCTCCATCCAAACAGGCTTCGAAGCCCTGCCGAAAGAATGCGTGGCTGCTCTTGTATGCCTTGGGGACCAGCCGTTTATTCCCCCTGCCGTCCACGACCGACTGATCGAAGCGTATGAACAAACTCAAAAAGGAATTATCCTACCCATTTACGATAAAAAGCGGGGCCACCCTATATTGATCGACATGAAATACAAACAAGAGGTTTTGAAACTGGGCCCGGACACAGGACTCAGAGCTTTGGTGCATAACCATCCTCAAGATGTCCTTGAAGTGAAAGTGGAAACACCGCGTATTCTTAAAGACATCGACAGACCGGAAGACTATGCACGAGAATTAGAGAGGAAGGAGGAAGAATGAAAAAGATCTTTATTTCCGCATTGATCCTTTCCCTGACATTATCTCTAACGGCCATGCAAAAATCCGCCATCGAAAAGGAACTCATACGAATCCATGACCTTCAGAGACAGGCTTGGAACGAGGGAAACATCGAAGGATTTATGGCCCACTACTGGAAATCAGAGAAGATGACATATCAGTCAGGAGACACAAGACTGAATGGATGGGATGCCCTGCTGGACAGGTATAAAAAAGTCTACCCTGAGGGAAACATGGGCACATTGGAATTCTCCGACCTCATCGTTCATGTTTTGAGTGAAGATTCAGCCTATGTGATAGGAAAGTGGAAGGTCCAAGCGGAAACATGGACACGAGTAGGTCTATTCACGACAATCTTAAAAAAAATGGAGGATGGCTGGAAAATCATCCATGACCACTCCAGTTGACCAATTTGGCCATGGAGAAACGGCTATGAAAAAATTCACCGCATTTGTTTCCCTCATCATTTTTACTCTTTGTTTTTCAGCCTATTCATTTCCTGTCGAGCCCAAAGGACATCTTTTTATCATCGGAGGAGGGGATTGTCCCGAAAGCATGATGAAAAAGTTTATCGATCTGGCTCACACGTTCCAAAGCGGAAAGATTATCGTTTTTCCTATGGCTAGTGGAGTGCCTGACAAGGTGGGCCCTGAGCAGGTGGCCGAACTCAGCAGCTATGGCGCCCGTTCTGTGGCATATCATATCCTCAGCCGTGAACAAGCTCTCGATCCCGAAAGTGTGAATCTTTTGGAAGGTGTCGGCGGCGTGTTTTTTTCCGGCGGTGTTCAATCCCGGCTGGCCGATGTTTTAAACGGCACCCCTATCCTCACAAAACTCCACGAATTATACGAAAAGGGAGGCATTATTGGCGGAACCAGCGCAGGAGCTGCCGTCATCGACCAGCATTTTGTCCGTCGCAAAAGACACAACCGGCTTATCAGCCTTGTCCTAGAAAATCCGAACACAACGGGTATAGGAATCGATGAGTCCACAGCTATTATCGTGTATCCCGGCCAGATCTTCGAAGTTATCGGTCAAAACAACGTCATCGTGTACGACGCTTCCCATGCCGATGTCGACATACAATCTTTCCAACCTGTGAGTGGGCATAACCTGAGCATGCACATCCTCAAACCAGGAGATCGCTTCGATATAAAAACAAAAACTGTGAATAGATGAAGAAACTGAAACTACCCCATACGCTCGTGTTGATCTACATCATGGTGGTTCTCACTGTGATCGCAACCTGGATTGTCCCCGGAGGGGAATACCAAAGGACCGAACAGGATGGGCGGACCATCCCCGTGGCCGACTCCTTTCAATTTGCAGAAGGGCAACCCCAAGGTCTGGGAGCCCTGTTTGTCTCCCCGATCAAAGGATTCATCGAGGCGGCCTACATCATCGTGTTCATCTTTGTGGTGGGTGGGGCATTTGCGATCATCCAGGAAACCGGTGCCATCATGGCTTTTATCCACAACTTGGCCCTAAAATTCGGCGAAAGCAAAGCGTTGCGGGCACTTCTTATCCCGGTCACCATGATCATATTTTCCCTGGCGGGAGCCGTATTCGGCATGTGCGAGGAGACCATGCCCTTTGTGTTGATTTTCGTTCCTTTGGCCCTCTCTCTGGGATATGACACCATCGTGGGAGTCAGCATCCCTTTTGTGGGAGCGGCCGCTGGTTTTGCCGGTGCCTTTTTCAATCCTTTCACTGTGGGAATTGCCCAGGGAATCGCCGATATCCCCCTATATTCAGGGCTGGGTTACCGGCTTATCATCTGGGCGATCGGTACCGCCATCGCTATCTTCATCGTTATGCGGTATGCCTGTCGGTTGCTGAAAAATCCTAAAATCAGCCCAACATTCGAGGAAGACCAGGAAAAAAGAAAAAATTTGGACCTGGATTCCTCTGCCAAAAAAAAGATCGATCTGCTCGGCCGGCACAAACTCGTTCTGTTGCTTTTTCTTGCAGGCATGATCCTGCTGGTCTTCGGGATCCTCAAATTCAAGTGGTACATCAATGAAATCGCAGGGCTCTTTCTGGCCTTGGGCATTTTCTCTGGTATTGTGGGAAGGCTAAGTTCTGAAAAGATCGCCAAAGCTTTTGTAGCCGGGGCCAAAGACATGATCAATGCCGCTTTGATCATCGGATGCGCTCGAGCTATTCTGGTCGTGGCCACAGAAGGAAAAATCCTGGACACGGCCCTTTTTTACATGGCCAAGTCCATTTCCCAATTTCATCCGATCATCTCATCCCAGATGATGTTTCTTTCCCAGTGTGTTATCAATTTTTTTGTCCATTCGGGAACCGCTCAGGCGGCTCTCACCATGCCCATCATGGCTCCCCTGGGAGACCTTGTCGGCATCACACGGCAGACAGCGGTTTTTGCTTTCCAACTGGCTGAATACATCAACCCCATCCTTCCGACATCCGGAGTGACCATGGGTGTGCTCGGATTGGCCAGATTGAGGTGGGAAAAATGGGCCAAGTGGTTCCTGCCGCTCCTGATCATATGGGTTCTGTTTGGATTGCTGACACTCATTCCTCCTGTTCTAGCGCACTGGGGCCCTGCATGATGGAAGTCTTGACAAAATATCCACTGTTCGAACAATATGAGAATGGATAAAACCTATGGCTCTGATCAAAAAAAAGAAGCTGGCAGAGGAGGTGATAGACGAGATTAAACGGATGATCCATTCCGGTGAACTCAAGCAAGGAGACAGGCTTCCGAATCAAAACGAATTTGCTGCCGAGCTCGGCGTCAGCCGGACATCGCTACGCGAGGCTTTCAACACACTTTGTGTTCTTGGGGTACTCGAGCAACACCAGGGTTATGGCACTATCGTGAAGTCGAGGTTTTCTGCCCTTTATGCTGACCATTTATCCGCCCCGTTTATAACCGATGAGAAGGCCACTCTAGAGCTCCTCGAAGCCAGGCAGTTCATCGAGATCGGGGCTGCCCGTTTGGCAGCCAAGAACGCCACCCCAAAACAGATCAAAGAGATGGGAGCCCTTATAGAGGATATGGCGAGGGCGAGCAAAAAAGGGGATATCCCGAAACTCTCCGAACAGGATATCGAATTCCATTTCCTGATCGCCCAGGCAACACAAAATCGTGTCATGATCCATCTCCTAGCCACTATTCGAGGTCTGATGGAAAAATTCATGCATGAAGCGTTTCTGGTTCTCCACGATCAGAAACGGTATTTAAAGGCCCATCGGGATATCTACCAAGCCGTCACACAACGGGATCCAGCCATGGCCTCCGGACTGATGAAAAAACACATAGCGGATGTCCAGAAGGATTTGCAGCAGTACTACAGAGTCATGAATAAATCATGAATACGATAGAGGAAATAGCGTGAAAATCGGTTATCTAGACGGGAACAGGCTTTATTATGCATTTCTTGTCGGGGGGGATGCGGTCATCAAAGATCAAAACTATTTGAACAAGATCAATGTCTTCCCTGTACCAGATTCGGACACAGGAACGAATTTGGCCTCCACCATGCGATCTATAGCAGAGGGAGCCAGGTTGGACCGTTCGGTCAGCTCGACTCTCAGCTCCATTGCAGATGCCGCCCTTTCAGGAGCAAGGGGAAATTCCGGGCTGATTTTCGCCCAATTTCTGTACGGGTTGAGCGAAGAAATCCAAAATTTTAAAAGACTTTCCCCAAAACATTTTGCCGAATCGGTAAAAAACGCGACACAAAAGACCTACAAGGCCATCGTATCTCCGGTCGAGGGAACAATGCTCACGGTCATGAACGACTGGGCGGATGCCATCTACAGCAAGAGAACCACTACAAAAGATTTTGTCGAGCTTCTCGTTTCATCGCTCCAGGCCGCACAAAAATCTCTGGCCGAAACCCCTCGAAAACTAGCGGTTTTGGCAAAAGCAGGCGTTGTAGACGCAGGAGCCAAGGGGTTTGTCGATTTTCTCGAAGGGATCACCCAATTCATCAAAATAGGAAAACTCAAGCACTTATCCAAACCTGAAAAAATTCCTGAAGAATCAGAGGTCCATGTTCATGCAGACAGAAATTCCATTTCTCACCGTTATTGCTCTGAAGCCCTATTGGTCGGTGAAAATATGAGTCTGAATAAAATCAAGGAAGACCTGCACTCTTTCGGAGATTCTGCCATCGTAGCTGGATTCGAAAAAAAAGCCCGACTCCACATCCACACAGACAATCCCGCAGATCTTTTTTTTAAGCTGAAGGATTACGGTTCTATTTTGCAGATCAAAGCCGATGACATGCTGAGACAGTATGAGGCAAGCCATGAGAGAAAGGCAAAAATAGCCCTGGTGACCGATTCCGCCTGTGACCTGCCTCAGGAAATCATCGACGAACATCAAATTCACGTCATTCCTTTTCATATCTCATTCGGCGAAAGCCTATTTCTAGACAGAGTAACGATCACGCCCCAGCAGTTTTACACTCTGCTCCAGACACGAAAGGAACACCCGAAAAGCTCCCAGCCTTCTCGAAAATTCGTCCAGGATCTTTTCTCCTTTTTGGCAAGTCATTATGAATCCATGATCGTGATCAACATTTCAGACAGGCTGAGCGGGGCGTACCGATTGAGCCGGGAAGCTTCCGATGCAACGGGAGATCATTCAATAAGCGTTATCAACTCCCGTCAGCTCAGCGTTTCACTGGGACTCATCGTATACCGGGCAGCCCTTGCCATCCAGGAAGGTAAATCATACACCGAGATCAGCAAGCTGACTAACGATTGGATCGCAAAAGCCAAGATTCTCGTGGATGTCCAGACTTTGGAATACATGGTACGCGGGGGAAGGGTGAGCCCTCTAAAAGGATTGTTGGCCAAAATATTGAATCTTAAGCCGATCATCTCTTTAGATTCGGAAGGGAAGGCTGTAGGCTACGGAAAATCATTCAGCCGCGGCCAGAACATGAAAAAGATCATAAGCGCGATTAAAAAAATACAAAAAGAGGGAGATATCTGGAACTATGCCATCGTTCATGCCCAGAATCGGGACAGAGCTGAAAAGTATGCCGAACTATTACAAAATGCGTTAGGCCGTCCTCCCCTTTATATTATGGATATTTCCCCCGTGGTTGGGGTTCACAATGGCATCGGAGCTGTTGGCATCGGTTTGATGTACGCGTAGATTGTCCTTTAATCCACGGTAAATCCGATCTTGAGGGTGACTTGCCAGTACGACACTGAGCTGTCCTGAATGTAGCCCCGTGAATCGGCAATCTGAAACCACCTCATGTTGTGCACAGATTCTGCTGCCTTGACGATGGCGTTTTTCACAGCGTCTTCGATGCTAACCTTGGATGAGCCTGTTAGCTCGATCGTTTTGTAGATATGTTCGTCCATGGATATCTCCAGCAAAAATATTTTTTTAGCCCCAGATTATACCACAAGCTATTCTAAGCTGCCGATTTCTTTTTCTACCGCTTCTAAAATCTCACAAGACTCGACCAGCTCTTTCATCCGGGTATGGTCATGGTATAAGGGCCGGTCTTCATCCAGATGTTCGACATATTTTCGGATAACCTTCCTGGCCATCGACACGCCCTTTCCTGGAGTGAATTCCCGAAAATCCAGGGCCTGGGCCGCCGCCATGAACTCGATGCCGAGCACACCATAAGCATTGTCGATTATCTGATCGTTCTTGATCGCTGTGTTCATGCCCATCGAAACAAAGTCCTCTTGATCCGCAGCAGCGGGAATGGACATGACCGAGGCGGGAGCGGACAAAATGCGCTGTTCGACGATCAATGTGTCTGCTGTGTACTGGCTGAGCATCATCCCTGACATCATGCCAGCGCCTTTTGTCAAGAAGGCGGGCAGTCCCACACTCAAGGCTGGATTGGTCATGCGGTTGAGACGTCTTTCCGAAAGCACACTCACCATGGTGACCGCCGCTCCGATCATGTCCATCGGGAGGCAGACAGGAGTCCCCTGGAAGTTGGCACCGGTCAGTGTCAATTCAAACTCGGTAAAAAAAATGGGGTTATCCCCCACACCATTGAGTTCGATCTCGACCTGTTTTTTGGCATGGGCCACGGCATCGTGGGCTGCCCCGATGACCTGGGGTGAAGACCGCATGGAATAGGCATCCTGAACCTTGATCTTGAACTTGTCCGACAGGAGATCGCTCCCCTCGACACACTTCATCAGGGAAGAGGCCGTTCTGACAGCCCCTGGAAAACCACGTGCCTGATGCAACCGAACATCATAGGGTTTCATGTTGGCATACAGGGCCTCGAGCGTCATGGCACAGGCGATCTCGGCCTGCTTCAGCCAACGGTTGATATCATACAATTGCATCGCACTCATAGAGGTGAGCAAGTTCGAACCATTAATGGTGGCAAGTCCGTCCCTGGCTTGCAAACCCGGGATAGGGATCCCAGCCCGTTTCAGGGCCTCCCTCCCAGGAAGCTTTTCACCCTGGAAATAGGCTTCCCCTTCTCCCATTAGAAGAAGGGCGATCTGGGACATAGGGGCCAAGTCTCCGCATGCTCCGACAGAACCTTTCTGGCAAACGACAGGTGTCATGCCTTTGTTCAACATGTCGATCAAAGTCAAGGTGATTTCCGGCCGGCAACCCGATCTTCCTTTGGCATGGACATTGATACGGCTGGCCATAGCGCCTCGTACGTACTCGATAGGCGCTGGATCTCCGATACCGGCCGCATGATTATAAATTAGGTATTTCTGGAATTGTTCGACCTGGTCATCACCCAGTATGACTTCTGAAAACTCTCCGATGCCTGTATTGATCCCATACATGATCTCTTTTGCCTTAATTTTTTTATCCAGCATGGCACGGCAGGCTTTGATCCGCTCCAAAGCCTCCGGATGAAGCTCCACTTTTTCATTGTGGCGAGAAATCTGGATCATCTTCTCGATCGTCAAGTTCGAGCCGTCAAGGACTATGGCCATTGTTCTTCTCCTCCCGTCTGTGTCTAATCAGGAAATCCTAAATTCGTATTATCATCATACCAATTTAATTGTCAATAAAAAGAAAAAAGGGGGCGGTTCTATCAATATTTATTGCATTAAGAGAGCCACATTCCTAATGCGACAAAAAACATGACCACGGCAATGAAAACCACACCGAGAGGAAATCTCTCGATTCTTTCCTCTTCTTTCATTCCCATCAGATCTTTAAAAGTCCTTCATAAAGGTCTCGATGTCGATCACCCGGGCATAATACCGGTTGAGAGAACTCAAAGTCGACAAATGCACATCGGCAGCACTCACTTCTCTATCGTTAAACGTCAGCGCTCGAGTAGCACAGGCATCGTGGATGAGGGTGGTTTCAAAGTCATAGTCAGAGGCTGCCCGAACGGCCGCCTCCACACACATGTGCGTCATCATCCCGCAAATCACCAATTTTTTCACCTTGTGCTCCCTCAAATATTCCAGCAAATCCGTCTCTTTGAAGCAGTTGACATGATTCTTGGAGACGACCTTCTCCCCTTTTAAAGGGTAAACATTCTTGTTGATCTCAGCTCCCTGTTGGGCGTTGTGCCGAACATGCACGACCAACATTTTTTTCTCGCGGAACTTCTGAAGAAGTTTTTGTGCATTCAAGCAAGCAGCTTCGGACTCGACCAGCTCCGACCTTCCCCCTGGAAAATAGAAATTTTGGATATCGACAAGCAAGAGGGCCCATTCTGCGGGCTCTTCCGCAGCTGATAGAGGATAAGAAAAAGCAACGAAGACCATTGCGATCCCCAGCGCTATTAATTTCAGTCTACATTTCATTACAAACTCCTTAAATTCATTAAAACACCATAGACATTCCCGGTCAACTTTGCTAAGGGAAACTCTATGAGCTCAATAGTTCCTTTTTAGCTGCAGACTTCAACCTTTTGTCAAAAGTAAGCAGTTCTAGTTCAGGGATCTGGGTTTGAAGAGTTTTCCCGACAGCCAAATGCCAGAGATCAGCCCCTCTCAAAGACCTTTTTTGCGATAGGGCCCTGATCTCTTCCCAATCGGGCAATACATTCAGATACCTCCACGGGCCTTGATCAAGGGCTTCATGCGCTGCACGGACAAGAACATCAGCCAGAATCCTTTCTCTTTTCAACCTTGTTATCACAGCACACACCTCTGCATATGCAAGGGTTGAAATCAGATGAAGTCCTTTTTTTCGAGACCATTCGATAGCCTCCTCAGTTCTGGAATCTTTAAAAAGAGCAGAGAGAATTACAGAGGCATCCCAGTAAACGATGGATTGGGGATCGTTTTTCATGAGTCTCTATCTTCTTGTAAATACCGCTGGGCTGTTTCATCCGGTAGGGGAAGAGGAGCCGGAAGGGAAGTTTCCTCCTTCGCCCTTCTCGGGCCGATCAAGCTCTGTCGTTCCATTCTCTCGATTCGCTCTTCAAGGGATAGGGATTCCTGGGGAACAGGAATAATTTTCCCAACAGGTTTGCCATGATTTGTGATGATGATTTCCTTACCATTCTGGACATCTTCCAGCAATCTGCTGAGATTGATTTTTGCTTCCCGAACGCCGATTCTTATCTGTTGCATTTTCACACCCTCAAAATGTAACTATTATAGTTCTATTTTATTGTAACTACAGTTGCTATTATTTGTCAAGCTATCTTACACTCTATCCAGTCATCCCCTCCCCCTTCAATCATGACGTTTCATTCATACTCCATTTCTCAAAATAAGTTTGTCCGGGGAGTAGTTTGAAGGAGACTATCCCAGGAAGGGTATCAGATTATCCGGACGATAACCAAGGCCAGCTCATGGAGGCTCAAAGCTTCACAAAACGTTTCTTCCAATTTTGGCTCGGTTTCGTCAAGCCCTGAAGTGAAAACATTTTTCACTCCACAGGCACGGGCAATCGTTTCGATGTGCAAGGCCGGTGCTTCCCTTCCCAGGGCATCTTTCCCGATTCCAGGATGCGGTTGAAATCCGGAGGTGGCCGTTGCTTTGTTATCCAGAACGACCATCAGGATATCGCTCCGGTTATGGGCCGCATTGCAAATGGCAGGGAGAGCAGAGTGAAAAAAGGCGGAATCGCCAAAAATGGCCACAGCCCGTTCATCGATCCCCGCCTTGCTCAAACCATCGGCCACCCCGACAGCCGACCCCAGGGCATACTTGGCATCGAGTCGGTCTGCCACCGTAACAAGGCATCCTGGATCTCCGATAAGAAAAGGTTTTTGCCCCAAACCTTGGGCAGCTTTCTCCAATCTGTTCAGGACTTCATTATACCGGCATGAAGAACAATGATTCTTCTTTTTTGGCATTTCGTAAGCCGCGTTTTCCTTCAAGTAATCTGCTGCAGGAGCGAACTCAGGAATAAACTCGGTTAGGGCCCGTTGGATCTGCCACCGGAACAATTCCCCCTCCCGGGTAAAATGGCGATTCTTTTTTCCTGTAATCTTTATCGAACGATTCATTTCTTGAGCTATGGCCCTGATATGGGTTTCCAGAAACGGCTCGGTCTCTTCGATCACCAGAACTTCTTGGCATTTATTCAGAAAATTCCTGATTAATTTTCTTGGCAAAGGATACAGCACGCTCAATTTGAGCAAACGAAAATCTTCTGGAGGGCCCTCCCCCAATACATCGCAAAGTTTTCTGTAGGCAAATCCGCAGCCAATAACTCCCTTTTCTCCCGTGCCGGATTCCCGATTGAAAACAGAGCTTTCTGCCCACTTCCTTACGTTTTCAAGCCTTTGGTGTAGAGCTCTGTGTTTTTCCACAGCATTGAGCGGGACCGGTACGAACCTGTAGGGTTCTCTGATAGGACCGATAACGGCCTCTGAATAAGGTTCAGCCGAAACAGCGACAACCTCCTCCTGCTGGGCAAAACTTCGAGTTTCGCGAACGATGACAACTGTATTGAATCGTTCGGAAATTCGATAGGCTTCCTGAATCATCCCGTAAGCTTCAGCAGGACCGGTCGGCTCCATCAACGGCATTTCCAAGGATGAAACCAGGATTCTGGAGTCTTGATCGTTTTGAGACCCGTATCCTCCGGGATCGTCCCCGAGAAGAATGACCAACCCCCCGTTTACCGGGGTCAGATTCAAAACCATCAGCGGATCGATCATCACATTCAGGCCAACGCTCTTTGTGCAAACCAGAGCCCTACGTCCCGCCATGGATGCACCGATTCCCATCTCCATGGCCACCTTTTCGTTGCTCGACCATTCCACATAAAGGTCGGTCTTTTTTGCCCATCCGATCAAGGCTTCGACTGTCCCCGAGCTCGGCGAACCAGGATAGCTTGTTACAAGGGAGACGCCGGCGGCTAATGCCCCGTAGGCGATAGCTTGATCTCCGTTAAAACGTTTTCGAATCATCTTCTGTTTTCCTTTTTTTTCGACACCAATAAAAAGCGAAAGGGATGCCCGTTACGATAAAGGCCAGATCCTCCAAAGATTTCTGCCATTCGAAATAAGCCCTGAGAAGAATCAACCCTATAATCAGCAGGAGAGAAATGAGGGGAAGGAATGGGTAAAAGGGGACACGGAATATATCGGAGCCCCCTATATTTTCTTTCCTCATCTTGAAAAGAGCCAAGGTGGAAAGCCCATAAAAAATCAGGATGGCAAACACGAGACCGGCTGCGATGGTTTCAAACGTACCCCGGATGAGGAGAATTGCCCCAGCCCAGACACAGTGAGCGACTATCGCCCGGGAAGGAGTCCGGAATCGTGGATGGATAAAATCCAGCCATTTGAAGAACAGGCCATCTCGAGACATCGCATAATACACCCGGGGTGCGGTCATCATGGTCCCGTTAATGCTCCCAGAGGCGGAAATGATCACAAGGATGGCGATTAGAGCCGCTCCTATAGGACCGATGAGCACGGTCAGGACATCGGAGGCGACAATCGTGCTCTCCCTCATGCCCGCCATACCTAGTATCCTATGGTAGGTTAAATTTGTCAGAGCATACAGCAGAACGACAAGGGTGATGCCGATCAACAGGCTCAGGGGGATCACTTGTTTGGGATTTTTCATTTCTCCGGCAGAATAGCCCACCCGTTCCCATCCCGTATGGGAGAAAATGATCAACATCAAGGCTGCGACAACACTCCCTAGAGGACCCAAACTGCCTTGGAGAGGGGCATGGGAAGAGAGCAAATTTTCATGCCCGCCGCTGAAAAGGAAACCGACCACGACAATGGACAACAGAGCGCCCACTTTCAAAATGGTGGAGAGTTTCTGGTAAATGCTGGCCCTTTGAATGCCGATATAGTTCAACACACCGAACAGAAAGATAACGGCAAGCGCGGCCAAAATTCGGGCCGTTTTATCCAGGGTCACAAAATAACCAAAATAATCCGCTACGATTAAAGCCAAGCCTGCGGCAGCGCTCGTCCGGACGATAAAAAGCTGGGCCCATCCAAAGACAAAGCCGGCAAAGGGCCCAAAACACCGGCTGATATAGAGGTATTCCCCGCCTGTGGAAGGCATCCTTGTTCCCAGTTCGGCATAGATCAACCCGCTTATAAACACGAAGAATCCGGCCATCAACCAGAGCAAGAGGATGGGACCGAAGGATCCGAGGTAGCCCGCTATGATCTGAGGCGTGGAATAGATCCCGGCCCCGATGCTGATACCGATCAAGATGGCGATTCCGTCAGAAACGCCCAGAACCTTCCGGAAAGACGATCCTGAGGATTTTTCTTCAGTCGGTATCTCTTGGTACATATATCTTATAAAGATAGCTCATCCAGAGCTTTATTCAAGTTCGCAAGACCTTTCTTGATTTCTTCCGGGTCAGCGCCAAATCCGATCCTGAAATGCCGCTCATCCATCTCGAAACAATGGCCAGGGACCACGAATGTCCTGTACTTTTCGGCCAAAAGTCGGTAGACCTCTTCTGGATGGATATTCACATGGTTTTTTATCCTTGGGAAACACACCACACCAACTTCAGGGTAGACCCATTCAAAATCTGATTGCCGGGACATCCAGTCGGCCACAAGTTGGCGGTTGGATTCGATGCGGTTTCTGGCCTCGGCCAAAAACTTATCCTTTCTCTTTAAAACGGAGAGGGCGATCTTCTCACTGAGGCTGTTGTTGGATATGCTCAACTGTTCTCGGATGGCCACAGCCGACTGGAGGATAAAAGGATTTTTGGTTGCAAGCCAACCTGTTCGGATTCCTGGCAAACCATAACATTTGGACATGCTGGTTATGCTGATGACATTCGGGCTGAGCGATGCAGCCGGGGGCAAAATATTTTCATCCGAAGCCATATGGCGATAGGTCTCATCGAATAATAAAAAAGTATCATAGGATTCAACCAGTTCGATGACTTTTCGAAGATCTTCCTCAGAGATCATCGAACCCGTTGGATTGTTCGGGTGGGTCAGGCTCACCAGTTTTGTCTGGGGCGTGATCATGCTTTCGAGCACATCTAAATCGGGCTTGAACCGGTTTTCAAATTTCAGCGTGCACAGGTTCACATCACAACCCAATGATCGAGGGACCTCATAAAGAGAAGGATAGTTGGGGTGTTCGACGACGACATGATCGCCCGGTTTGACAAGGGCCGATACGACCACAAAATTCGCTTCGCTGGCTCCAGTCGTCACGACAACATGATCGCTGGAGAGTCCGGGATACTGCTCGGAAATTGCCCTCCGGAGATCGGGATGCCCCGAATGATATCCATACCGAAGGAGGACCTTATCTAAATCGATATCGAGATCTTCGACAGAGAGAGTCTTCACAGCGCTTTCCCCTATGTCACAGTCGATGGCATACTGGTATTTATCGAACCAAATCTCGAGTTCCATTCGCCTGAACCACATTATAGCTCCCTCCTAAATTATGATCTTGCGTGACAGCCTCACCCAGGTTTTACAAAATTTTCAAGTCTCGAGTCAACTGCACTGGACTATGAACAAGTCGATATGTGAGGCTTCGGATGTGTTAAAATTTGGTCTCGTTATATATAGATAATGGCATCGGCATTTTTATGAATAATTCAGGTTAAGTTTTTGATTGACAAAGTGTCACTGAAAGATAAACTAATCATACGTTGGAAAAGAAAAACTTTTAAATATTTTGGAGGTACAATGGCAAAAGAAATGAAAAAAATCATGGTCACAGGATCGGTCGGACAGATCGGCTCCGAGCTCACCATGGCATTGAGAGAAAAGTACGGGAATGACAATGTTGTAGCCACCGGGCATAGGACCCAGCCTAAACCAGAGTTACGCGATTCCGGCCCTTTTGAATTCATCAATGTGACAAAAAGAGAAACGATAGACGAGGTCGTAAAAAAATACAATATCGATACTATCTACCATCTTTCGGCCATTCTTTCGGCTGTCGGAGAAAAAAATCCCTACTTGGCATGGGATGTCAACATGAACGGGACTTACAACATCTTAGAAGCTGCCCGTGAGTTCGACATGACCAGGATTTTTGTGCCCAGTTCGATAGCCGTATTTGGACCTGAGACACCCTTAGATAATACTCCCCAAGAAACCATCCTGAAACCCAAGACCATGTACGGCGTCACAAAGGTCGCTGGAGAACTCCTGTGCGACTATTATGTCAAGCGTTTCGATGTGGATGTGCGGGGCTGTCGTTATCCGGGTATCATTAGTTATGAAACCCTGCCGGGTGGAGGCACGACTGACTACGCGGTGGCCATTTATTTCGATGCGGTCAAGAATAAAAAATACACCTGTTTTGTCAAAGAGGAGACCATGCTCCCGATGATGTACATGCCAGATTGTATCAAAGCAGCGATAGACCTGATGGAAGCGGATTTTTCTCGCCTGAAACACTATTCGGACTTCAATGTGACGGGCATGAGCTTCACGGCCGGAGAGTTGGCTGCCGAGATCAAAAAACACATTCCTGAGTTCGTCTGTGAATACAAGCCCGATTTTCGTCAGAATATCGCTGATTCCTGGCCTAATTCTCTGGATGACTCAGCAGCGCGGGAGGAATGGGGTTGGAATCCCAGCTTCGATTTGACTGCGATGACAGAGGATATGCTCAAGGTGTTATCGGAACGGCACGCGAACGGCACCCTCGACTACTAGTCTGGCCAACCCACCCCACGCCGACCCACCCCACCCTACATTAAGGATGGGATCGTAAAATAGCATCAGAAAATAGATTTTGAATCCAGCAACATTTTCCCTTTAGGCCATCCTACTTTGTTGGGTGGGTGGATTGGCCAGTCAAACCTTTATGTTAGGGTGGGGCGGGTTGGCGAGGATTTTTTGGAGGTAGTTGGGGAGAGCGAAAGCGGCCTTGTGTATCTCCAAATTATAGTATTGGAGATCCGGAGGCGGTTCTCTTTTGATATCGAAGGGATCGACCTGATCGGAAAGATAAACATAACACCAATTGCCCCCGGGATAGGTAGGCACGGGCGAGAGGTAGAACCGGGCAATTCCGAAAACATCCTTCATATCGTTTTTCGCACGCTTCAGGGCTTCCCCTTGGTAAAAAGGGGCCCCCATCTGGGCACAGGCTATCCCTCCAGGAGCAAGCCTATCCTTGATGAGTTCATAAAAATTCCTTTTATGAAGGGACACCGAAGGGCCGACAGGTTCCGAAGAATCTACCAAAACGACATCATATTTATCCCGTGATTTCTCGAGAAATTCTTTTCCGTCAGCAATCAAGATATTGGCTCGATCATCCTCGAGGCTCGGAAGGAGCCACGGAAAATATTTTTTAGCGACCGCGATGACATCGGGATCGATTTCCACCATTCTCACTTCTTCGATCGGATGTCGTAGAACCTGTTTAAGCGCCCCCCCATCCCCGCCTCCGATGATCAAAATCTGCCGGGGTTCATGGTGGGTGACCATGGCAGGATGGATGAGCATCTCGTGATAAAAAAATTCATCTTTTTCTGTCGTTTGGACCAGTCCATCCAAAAGAAGCACACGGCCAAAATAGGGATTTTCGATGACCTCGATCTCTTGAAAAGGGGATTTTTTCTTGAATAGCGTTCGCTTTGTTTCAAAGAAAATCCCGCTGGAGCGGGAGTGATATTCTCGTTTTTCTTTTTCGCTCATAGTTCCCAGATTAAAGGATCTTTATCGATCAAAATATCCCCATTTTTCATGGCTCGCTCCAAATATAAAGACTCGGATTAAATCTTTTGTATATGTCTCGACGAAATTAAAGCCATGCTCGGTCATGCCCGAGATTATAACACAACGGGACTAGGATTAAAAAATGTGGACCTACCTTTTAATTTTTGATATAGTCATATGCCTTAAAGGAGGTAAATATGTATGGCAAGATCAAGGAAGATCTAACAACCGAAATTCAATCCATCCGCGACGCTGGCCTGTTCAAGG
>Ga0307445_10000205_pt1 | contig 29692 bp, 26 predicted proteins | sample SalMarSW160330MG_FD_202147 | JGI IMG/M metagenome (GOLD analysis project Ga0307445, IMG submission 202147) | Salt marsh sediment microbial communities from the Plum Island Ecosystem LTER, Massachusetts, United States - SW1603-30 | ecosystem: Environmental > Aquatic > Marine > Intertidal zone >... | reverse complement strand
AGATGTTGAGTCTGGGCGGGATCGTCATCTGGCCCATGATCGCCATCTTGACGGAAGCGCTGGTGGCGGAAATCGTCCTGTCTCTGTTCCGCAAACCCAGCCGTATGAGTTTTCTCGTAGCCGGATCGCTGGGCGTTATGTACACCATCATCCATCCCTTCTTCTCCCAGGGCCTGCTGGCCGGCCAGGGTGTGCTCTTCGTCTGGGAACTTTTAGTTGAGCGCGGCCTGCAGATATTCGGGCTGTCGATGGCTACGGCATGGGTCATTGTCGCCCTCTATGCCCTGCTGCACCTGGTGACCGGCCTGGTGGCAGGCTGGCTGGCCTGGGAGATCGCCGGCGTACTCAAAGGCCGCCTAAACCGCAGTCCGATGGAACACCCATCTGAACCCAATCCGAATCAGGAGGCGAAGTGAACATGTTGAAACGTACTCTCCTGCTGCTTGTCCTACTGCTGGCCGCCTGCACATCGAGCCCGGCGGCGGAGGTCACGAAGCTGGTCATCACTGGTGACCAGCCGGAAGAAACGTTCACGCTCGCGCAGCTGCAAGCGCTGCCCGCGACCACGGCCTCGTTCAACGGGGCGGACTATACCGGGGTCGTGCTGAAAATCCTGCTTGAGCAGGCCGGCTACGATTCGGCCGCGATCAGCGCGGTCGAGGCGGTAGCCACGGACGGCTACAGCGTGAAATACGACCGGGCGCTCGCCCTGCAGGACAACTCCCTGGTGGCGTATGCCCTGGCGGGAGGCGGCTCGCTCAGCACCGAAGACGGCACCTTCCGCATGGTGCTGCCTGACCAGGAAGGCAAGCTGAACGTGCGCATGCTGGCTGAGCTGCATGTCAACCCGTGAAGCCGGGTGAAACGCGAATGACCTTTGTGGACGAGCAGGCGCAGCCGCAGGTTGGCACGCTTGGCCGGCTGGCCATCTTCATTGGCCTGATCGGCTCATTGATCCAGATGGGCGTACTCGGACTGGCGGTCATGCTGGTCGTACTGCTGCTGGCCGGCATGGCCGCCTTCCGGCCCGCGCTGCGGCGCGTGCTGCGCTGGCGCTGGCTGTTGTTCTTCGCCGTGCTTGTGTTGCCGAGTGCCCTGTGGAATGGTGAAGTGGATTCGAATTTGGCAGGCGTGGCGTACTCCGGCGCCGGGCTGCAAACCGGGTTGGTGATGGCGCTGAGGGCGGGCATCATGCTCACAGCTGTCATGTGGTTCACGGCTTCGGTCGACATCACCGAGGTGGCCGGGTTGCTCGAGCGGGCCGGGTTGAGAGGTCTCGGCTTTTCGATGGGCGTTGCCGTTAACTTGCTCCCCTCGCTGCAGCAGTCCTTTCGCAACGCCTGGCACACGCTGCAGATGCGGGGCGGCATCGGCCGCCTCAGGCTGCGGGCGGTTCGCCTGCTGCTCATCACTGTCTTCGCCAATGCGTTGCGGCGAGCGGATGAAATCACGCTGGTGGCCGAGGCGCGCGCTTTCTCGCCGGAGTGCTCGCGCTGCATGCCGCTCAAGAAGGGCCGCTATGATTTACTGCTTGGCCTGGGTGCGGTCGCCTCGCTTGCCCTGTTAGCGATGAGGGGCTGAAAATAGGCTCATGCAGGCAAATACCGAGAGCCCGCTCAGCGGGCCGCCGCTGATCTGTGTCGTCGGCCGTTCGCGCTCAGGAAAGACGACGCTGATCGAGAATCTGATTCCGCTCCTGCGAGCGCGTGGCTACCGCATCGGCACGATTAAGCACCATGCGCACTCGGATTTTGATTTCGATGTGCCCGGCAAGGATTCATGGCGCCACGCCAATGCTGGCAGCGAGCACGTCATCATCGCTGCTCCGGGGAAGATCGGGTCGGTCGAACGCACCGACGGCGACCCGGCGCTGGATGAACTGGCAGGGCGCATGGACGATGTCGACTTGATTTTCGCTGAGGGCTACCACTGGGAGGCGAAGCCGAAAATCGAGGTGCTCCGGTCAGCCCGCAGCCGCGAGCTGCGCTGCAACCCCGGCCAGTTGTCGGCTGTCATCACCGACCTCCCACTGGATTTACCGGTACCGGTTTTCGGTCTGGGTGAGATTGAAGCGCTGGCCGATTGGCTTGAGAGCACCTTCCTGAAACCTGGCGGAAGGGCAGCAGAGGATGCGGAGTGATTTCCTACACTGAAGCTCTGACACGTACGCTGGCTGCCGTCAGCCCGCTCGGTCCATGTGAGGTCGCACTCCCCGAGTTGGTCGGTCGCGTGGCGGCGGAGGATATTCGCGCGGCGATTGATTCGCCCTCACTCGCTGTCTCGCTCAAAGACGGGTTTGCGCTGCGTTCCGGTGATGTGACCTCGGCCAGCGAAGAGCAACCCGTGCGCCTGCAGCTGCTAGGGCGCGCAGCAGCCGGCGGAGCGTGGTCGGGAGAAGTCGTCCCGGGGAGCGCGGTGCGCATTCTCACTGGAGCGCCAGTTCCATCGGGCGCGACGGCCGTGCTGGCCGAAGAGTTTGCAGCTGTTGAGGGAGACCATGTGCTGGCGCGGGCAGTTGCAGAGCCCGGCCGCAACATCATGCCGCGCGGTGCAGATATCTTCACCGGCCAGGTGCTGGCCAGCAGTGGACAGGTGCTGGAGCCGGAACGCATCGGGCTGCTGGCGGCGGCAGGTATTCAACGGGTCCCGGTCGTCGAACGCGTACGAGTTGGTATCCTGGCTACCGGTGACGAAGTGGTCATTCCAGGTAAATCGCTGCGTTCAGGCCAGCTCTATGCCAGCAATCTGGTAGCCCTATCCGCATGGTGCAGCCAGTACGGCATGCGGTTCTCAACGGCGGTATCACGGGATGATGTGGGCCAACTGCAATCTGCGCTGGAAGCGCTTTTTGCATCACATGACGCAGTCCTGACCAGCGGTGGTGCGTGGAAGGGCGATCGCGACCTGATCGTCAAAGTGCTTGAACGTATGGGCTGGAGAAAGGCTTACCACCGTGTGCGAATCGGTCCGGGAAAGGCCATTGGATTTGGAGTTCTGGATGAGAAGCCTGTTTTCTGCCTGCCCGGTGGCCCGCCTTCCAACCAGATGGCCTTCCTGCAGCTGGCACTTCCGGGCCTGCTCAAGATGAGCGGTTACAGCCATCCCTCGCTGCCGTTGATCCCGGTGCGTGTGATCCATGAACTGCGTGGGCAGATCGATTGGACGCAGTTCGTGTACGGGAAGTTGCGCCGGGACGACGGCCAGCTCGTTTTCGAGAAAGTCGATATGAAAAGCAGGCTGCAGATGATGGCCCGCGCCGAGGCCATCGTGTCGATTCCCGAGGGCTGCGACTGCCTCGCCGCTGGTTCGATCCACGCAGCGCAGCTGCTTACGCACTCGCCAGCCGGTTTTCTATTGCCCGGCGAGGAGAACTCCTCCCGGGACTGATGGAGTGATGATGAGACCGGTGGTGGTGTCGATCGTCGGGCGTTCGGGAAGTGGAAAGACGACCTTCCTGGTTGCGCTGCTCAGGGTGTTGAAGGCGCGCGGCTACCGGGTAGGTACGGTAAAACACCATGTTCATTCTGGTATCAGCCTCGATCGGGAGGGCAAGGACAGTTGGGAACATGCTCAGGCTGGAGCCGACGAGGTCATCGTTGCCGCACCGGATCAAATTGTCACCTTTAGGGCTCTATCCAACGAATTGCCTCTTGCCAAGGTCGTGGAACTGTTCAACCATATGGATATCGTATTGACAGACGGATACCGTATCGAAGGTGAGAACAGGATCGAAATTTTACGGGAAGCGGCCGGTTTTTCGCTGGTTTGCCGGGAGGATGAGCTGTTCGCCATCGCGACGGACAAACCGCTCGAGCTTGATTGGCCTGTCCCGATTCTCGATATTGATGACTTTGAAGGAGCTGCCGACTTGATCGAAAGCAAGCTTGTGGTGCGATCTAGCACAAATTCAAGAGCGGATCTGAATCAACCCGGCTCCCGCATGCCTGGATAGCAGATTTATGGAGTGAGGACGAACGCTCCATTAGAAAGTGATACGCAGGTAATGGATGAATCGGCTCCAGCAAAGGTTGAAGCAATTCTACGGAACCTCACCTCAAGCACTTTCGACGGGTCGATTCTGTATCTACTATCTGGCGAACGCGGTGATGGGAAGACTTCGTGGTGCAAGGAACTGGCGGCTGCGGCACGCGCGAGCGACCTCGTACTTGGTGGGGTGATTTCCCCCGGCGTGTATGCTGGCAGTCGACGGATTGCGATCGACCTTGAAGATCTGCATTCCCAGGAAACCCGACGCTTGGCAACCCGGCGCTCAGACTCTGAATATCCAGCGCCAGCCCGAAAGTGGGCGTTTGACCCGCAGGCCATTGACTGGGGGAACCATTTATTCGGTTCACTTGGCGAAGTTGACCTGCTCATCGTGGATGAGATCGGTCCACTTGAGTTGTTGGAGGGCAAAGGTTTGCAAGCCGCACTCCTTTCGATCGATCGAGCTGAATACAGGGCGGGGGTCATTGTCGTTCGTCCCTCGTTGCTCGAGATAGCGTTGCGGCGTTGGCCGGATGCCTATGTTTTAAAGCTGCCCAGGGGGGGAGCGAGCGAGTCGAGCGTTTGAAGCTCCGGGTTCAATTGTACTTGATTGGCTAGTTGAATCACCTTTGAGAATGTGGCTTGCTAGGTTTGTGACCGGTAAGTAGAGCAATCAGAGGCCATGTCACGAGATAATCGGTACCTATTATTTATCTATATCCTCGATAGAAATTTATTCCAGGATTCAACTACGAAGCGCAACACAAATGAATGAAAGTGAGGTTGGGGGTGATCCTATTCTGGACACCAACTGCACTTGCTAGGTTTACCCTCCGCGTGTAGGGTCATTGAAACTATTGGTCGCTGGGTTCCGAGTAGTCGCAAATCGCTAGGTCACCCTTGGAAGCCCAGCCTGACGGTCCAAGGCCCCTGTTTTCGGATTCGAACTTCTATGATGAGGGATTTGTCAAGTAGCCAACACCTGGCGTCCTGAATCCTCGGCTTCACTGAGCCGCCCACCACAACGCACCTTCTGCTCATCCCCTTTCTCAATCCTTTACTAATCAATTGCAGCAGAGATCGGATCCCGGGCTGCCTGTTTTTCAGAAGTTCTTTGCCTTGAACCAACTTCTATCCGTGCCGGTCGAAGTAGACCAGTCACCCTATGCTGCCTTCGCCGCAAGGCGATGGGGGAAGGGAGGTGTGAGCGGAGCCTTCTCATAATCGGTTTCCCGTTGGAAACCCGTTCGAACCACGCCCGCTGACACCATGCAGCTCCGTCCTCCGATCGTCTCTAACTCATACAGAAACCGCTTTTAGCACGGCTCCTTTCGGGATCTCACCGGTCTCAAGGTATCGCCAGAGGGCAATGAGCAGCTTGCGTGCAAGAGCCACGATGCCGATCTTCCGCACGCGGCTGCTTCCCTTTCCGAACCGCTCTTCGTACCAGAGGCTGAGCTCGCTGTCGGGTTGATGGATCAGCCACTGCCAGGCAAACTCTACTGCTAAAGAACGAAGACGCGCATTGCCGCACTTACTCAATCCCTTCTCCCGGGACATTTCACCGCTTTGATGGGTGACGGGCTCCAGACCGACCAGGGCACCGATCTCACGGCTGTTCTGGAACTGGCGCCAGGAGAAGAGCTCCATGGCGAGCGGCCAGGCGGTGTGGATGTGAATGCTTTTCAGACGCATCAGGTCACGGACCATGGTGATGCTGGGGTGATCGGGGTTCCTGATAGCCTGGCGCTGTTCCTGCTCGATGGCCTTCATCTGCTGCTCCACCATCTGAAAGCGTTCGTGTTCCCTCAGGAGCCGGTCCTTGAGCCCCGGAGGCAAGAGGGATCCATTCCACGTGCGGACCTGCCCCAATTTCTCCGGGAGGTCGCCGTTGACGGAGAGACTGATGCCTTGAGATGCCAGCAAACCCTTGATCCGGTTGGAATGCTTGTTGCGTTCGCTGCTGAGCGTCCATCGGTCCCGGTGCAGATGCCGCCGGTCTTCCGCGCCTGTACTGGGAATGCGGATGACGCTCCAGATGTCCTCGTCGCCAGCGTGGTAGCGGATGAGCATGCGTAAGAGCTTCTCCATGTCGATGCGATCTGTCTTGGCTCGGCGCCGCCTTTTTCTACTTTCCATGCTTCCGGCGTCGACAATGAGGCTGTTGATTCCATGGTGGATCAGGTAGCGGTGGAGCCAGAAGCCTTCTCTACCAGCTTCGTAGCAGCTGAGCACCGGGCAATCGTCCGGGAGGTGGAAGCGCCGTAGGGCGGCTCGGATCTCGCGTTGGAGCGCTGCGGTGTCACGGGCGGGAACATCGCGCTCGCGGGGCCGCTGGCCGAAACCCGTGGTGAAGCCCAATTTCCAGCGGTTGTTGTCGAGCTCGATGGCCATGTAGAGCACGCGTTCCAAGGTATACTCGAATGTGCAGGTCGCTGCGGTGTCCATGACTGCCTCCTCTTAGGGTAAAGGGTTTGGCAGAAGGATACAGTGCAGCGGCTTGCGCGTTCAAGACGAGGCTATCCATAGCATCTCATAACCTGAAGGTCCTGGGTTCGCCTGCCCTGGCGGGCTAGGCCAGGGAATCCCAGCCCCGCTACCTAGAAAGGCCTCCGATACGGAGGCTTTTTACTTCATAGATACCAGGGACCCTTCACCCTGGCGGGTTCAGGGCAGGTCCCAGCCCCGCTACCGAGAGGCGCCTGAGAAGAGGTTCTTCTTTTTTGATTGAAGAGTTCACCTGCTATACAAGCGAGTAGACCCCGGATCTGAACTCTCAGATCGAAGTTCACTCGCGCGTGAATTTCTCATTCAAAAGGATGGTGGTAGTTCAGATACTCACCGTTTGGCTACGTTGGAATCTCCCGGGACATGGTGCTCAACATCTTCTCGAAGGTGTCTTAGGGGATTCTTCAGCTGCACCTCTTCGATCCCGAAATTTCGTCTCCTGTTTCACTTCCCCTGGTCTAGAGTTGGATCAAGAGATGGAAATACTGACATATATGTATGGATTTCAATCTTTGATCTGGCGGTCAAGCACCCAATCCATCGGTGTATTCTTCCGCTTTCTCATGAGCTTTTCATCTTCTTCATCTGGATGAGAAATTCCAAAGCTGTGGTGAACCAGACGATGCCACTTACGATTGACATGAGAGAATCCGGATCCACTAAAAATGCAAATTATAAGACCACGCCAACTATCACAAAGATGAGGGCGCTTGAAATTTAGAAAATAATGTCTTTCGAATTCATCAAAGACCCCTTTGACTCATGCGATAAATACCGATCTGCTGACAATGGATCCTAATCGATCACTTACAGGAGACACGGTTCGTAGTAGATAGCTCCGATGTTCTGTAAGGTCTTAACGGCTCGGCCAATCAGCGTAGGCCCGCCGGTTCCCACCGCTCTTCCAACAACGGAAACGAAGTCCCCTTGTTCGATCCCCTTGCCGCATTAAAGCCTCGATGCTGGGGCGTAAAACTCACAGCAATAGCACCTCCCCATCTATTGACCACTTCGATTAATGAATATTCTTTGAGTATCTCGCATTGGTTTCAAAATCCACGAAGACCTTACGAATATCTCAGTTCAAGCTCGAACTTTTCAATTTGGCGTGAGGTATTCGTTATGCTTCCTAATTCGGACTACCTTTCAAGCGTCTGCAATGGCTTCTTTATGAATACAAGAGAAAAGGACATACCTGCCGAGCATGGGCATCGATTGGACTTGATCGTCCTATTGAGTTCGATCTTTATGTCCTATCGGCAAATATTGGTGGCAGGGAAGCGGCTGCATCGTCACCTGCACTTTTTTGCATAAAATCTGCGCAGGTTGGTCGAGGTCGGAGGAGACGGAACCTCCTGGTGTTTAACAGGTGAATTCTGATCGGAGAACTGAACTGGAGGGATGGTGCTCGAGTCACCTATGTTGCTGATACTGGCAATAATCAAAAAAAGTACTAGCCAGGAACGCATTCACGTGAGCGCCTTCTTCTTACATCAGCCTTTACACTGCGTAATTTGAAAGGAATGCCGTTTGGATTACTGACCGGAATTTACGACCGGCTGAAGCATTTGTTGATCAGGACAACCTGCCACAAACCCGAAGAGCTTCGGCTTGGACTTGCGCCTCAAGAGGTGCGAGAATAATGAGGTGCAAGTGGTTTGTTTGATTTCGAATATCAGATAATTGTGGGAACGAACCCGATCGAGGAACGAAGTCCATATGTAACTGGACCTTGATGGAAAGCAATTTCCGATGATTATCAACTTCGTTTATGGGCTATCCTTCGCGATTCTAGGCTTAGTGGCTTATTTCAGAATGCGCGAAGGAATCGACCTGCCGCTCAAGAAGCAGATGCCCTGGCTAGCAGCCTTCGGGATCGTGAATGCACTTGCTGCCTGGAGCGAAATGTTCCTGGCTGCCGGCGAACCCCAAGCGCTTACTGATGTGCTGCTATTCTGGGGAAGTATTGCCCGGCCGCTGACGGGGTTGCTGCTGTTGCGCTTTGGCTGGGGGGTCTTAAGCGAGCTTTCTCCGCTGCCGGCTTGGGCGACACTCATCCCCGGGGTGCTGATCGTCCCCTTCGCCTTCGTGATCGCCTATGCTTCCACAACCTTCATAACACCCTCACCTATCAACATCCCGATTGATATCTGGTCCCGGTACTTGCTTTATCTTCCGGGGGCGATCCTGGCCGGGGTGGGTTTCATCCGGCAATCCCGCGCGCAGCGGCGTGAAGGCGTACACGATGTTTCCCGGCTCATGCTGGGTGCTGGGCTGGCATTTCTTTTCGAAGCTGTCGTAGTAGGACTGGTTGTTCCGGCCGCTCCTTATGGACCAGCCTCCTACTATAACTACGACCGGGTGGTCTTCAACGCCTTCTCGGGGGAGCAGGCCAACCTCTACCGCCCGTACGGTCTTACTGCCTGGCTTGATTACGCTAAGGTCCTTAGCGTGACCGGTTTCCCGATCGAGTTCTGGCGCATGCTGTCCGCCATCGCCGTCACTTTCTTTGTCGTGCGCGGGCTGGATGTGTTCGAAACCTTCCGACGGCACCAGCTGCAATTGCTGCATGAGGACCGCGATCGCGCCCAACAGGCCGCGTTTGAAACTCAGCTTTTGGCTCGCCATACGGCAGAGGAATGGACGAACGCTCTGGTGAGCATAAATCGAAAGATTGCAGAGCTGAATAGCGTCGATAATATTTTGCTGGAGATCATCGAGAATGCCCGCCGCCTGCTGAACGCTGATTTCATCGGGATGGCCCTTTATGATGGCGAGCATGGCGGCCTAGAGTTGAAGTGCTATGCGACCGAGCTCGGCAGCCAGATAGCAACAGACCCTGTGCAAGTCTCGAATGCGCTATTTCTTGAGGCTATTCAAACCCGTGGCCCCGTCTCCATTCAGAGCGGAACGCCGGAAGAGTGGCTGGAAGGAGTATCGTTTTTCAGCGAGCGCAGGGCACGTTCGGCTGCCGTTGTCTCCTTATACCTGGACAACCAGCCCATCGGGGCTTTGTGGATTGCGATGTACGAACGCTTGCCCTATTCGGAGACAGACCTGATATATCTCGATTGCATGGCAGACCAAGCCGTAATCGCCATCCAGCACGGATTGATGACCTCCCAACTGCAGTCCTTATCGATTATCGAGGAGCGGACACGTATCGCGCGCGAAATGCACGACGGACTATCCCAGGTGTTAGGGTACTTGAATCTGCAGGTTCAGACCCTCGATTCGCTTTATAAGCAGAACGAACAGACGCGCTTCATGAATGAACTCGCCAATATGCGCGAAGCCATACGGGTGGCGCATGCTGACGTCCGAGAGAATATTCTCAGCCTGCGAACAACGCTGGCGAATGAAAAAGGGTTGTACTCAGCCATTCACGAGTATCTTAACGAATTCGGGATCCAGAACCGAATCGAAACCCGGTTAGTGAATAAAATCCAGGGTGATCCACGGCTCTCTTCAGTGGCCGAGGTTCAGCTTGTCTGCATCCTGCAGGAGGCGCTCACGAACGTACGCAAGCATTCAAATGCACGCAGCGTTGTGGTGACAATTCGGCGCCAGCTTCAGCCGGACGACTGCGTGCTGATGGAAGTTCGCGATGATGGCATCGGTTTCGAGGAAAAGGAATCCGAACGCACATTTGGCTTGCAAACCATGCGTGAGCGGGCTTGCAGCATCGGAGGTGAGCTGCGGATCTCCTCCACGCTGGGGAAGGGGACCCGGATTGCGGCCATCTTTCCATGCTTATCCCCTGAAGGTATCAGCACGAAAGGTCTGGCAATGTTAGACGGGGCTCCGTCCCCGGTGGATCGAGGGAGAACTTCAGCGTGAACGTACGCGAATGGGCTCTCCCGGTCTATACCATCCTGATGCAAACGGCGACCGGATCGTTGTTCTTCCTGTGGCTCATCCGACTCCGGCAGTCCCGTCGCCGGGATTCGGACGAGGCAAGCCGTCTGCTGGGCATCCCGCTGACGATCATTCTGATTACGATTTTCTTCGCGATGGCCGGTTCGCATTTCCATCTTGGACGGCCTTTCCTCTCGCTGCTCGCAATTACAAACGTCCGATCCTCGTGGCTGAGCCGTGAAATCCTCTTTACTATCCTTTTGTTCCTGCTCACGTTATCAATATGGGTGCTGCGCCGGGTACGCCTTGCATCCGATCGCCTGATCGACATTCTGGGCTGGCTGGGGATCCTCTCGGGTTGGACCATGATTTACTGCATGGCGCGCATCTATCTCCTGCCAACCCAGATAGCCTGGAACTCACCGGCCACGATCCTGTATTACATCGCGACGACCCTCTTGCTGGGTTCCTCGGCGCTGCTGGCAATGCTCTGGATGGATCAGCGCTTCGCTGAAGTGAGAGCCCCGGATAGTTCCGACATGGTGTTCACACGACACCCGCAAATACTGGCCGTGATGGGCGGGGTGGTGCTTTCTACGGCAGCCCTGGAAATAGCGCTCGAATGGATTCGGATTGCTTGGCTGCAATCGGGGAATGTTGTCGCCAGGACAAGCCTGGACCTGCTCTTCGAGTTATACCAACCGCTTCTTTATGTGCGTGTGGGATTGGTGCTGATCGGGTCGGCCTGGTTGGCATACAACACTTTCCGGGTTGTGCGCGACATAACCCGCTACCATGTCCTGCTTCTGCCGATCTATAGTTCATTTCTGCTGCTCATGATCGGTGAGATTCTGGGTCGTTTCTTGTTTTACGCAACCCATGTTCGTATTGGCCTCTAATGGCCTTGCTGTTTTGAGGCCCCCGATTCCCGTCTGGATGCTGATTACCGGTAATCGAACGTTCCTACGCTAGAGCTTTATTCAACGCCAATTAATTTCCACGGTTCGCAAGGGAATCGTTGCACATCCCGGAAGGGTCGGAATGCCCCTACAGCTGTAGACGGTCAGCCTCCCTATGTGGCGGAAAGAACCCGCGGCTCAGATCACGCGAAAAACCGGTCAGGCGCAGGCCAGCGGGCGCGTGCTCGTACTGGAAGGTTTACAGGTCGATGCCCGGATCGAATTCGGCGGGACGGATGAGATCGACACTGATCTCACGAACATACTGCCCATCTGCGCGCTGCTCGACGACGTTGCAGGAGAGCGCCAGATCGATGTCGAGCGAATGCAACGCCGTGACATGCTGAGGGTGAAACTCGATATACTCGCGCTCGGTATCCTGGAAGACGTTCGATGCGCCCTCCTGGTTAAGAATGGTGCGAACCGGGGCGACATCGCGGCCGAATGCCTTGGCCGTCTTCAGGAAGAAATCCCGTTCCGAAAAATGGTATCGCCCCGGCAGGCTTTTACCGTGGTTCTGCTGGTAGATCTGGCCCGTGTGTTTGTTCTCCAGCGAGCAGTAGTGGATTCCCAGCTTGAGCTCTCGATCGAGCGCAAACTCGAGCAATTTCAAGCACTCGATCTCGCTGTAGGCAATCGGCAGACCGCCGGCGTACCAATAATCGTACGGGATCTCGTAGGGGGGATTCTTGATTTTGAAACCCCGATCGCTAAAAGTCTGGGCGTTAAAGAAAGGAAAGCACAGCTCCAACAGGTTGATGCTGGATATACCGATGCGGTCCAATTCGAGGAGCAGGTCGGTCATCATCGCTAAGCTGCTCGGTGGAACCGGCATTTCGACCATCACCGATTCCAGGTACGATTTCGAGAGCGCGATTCGCTTGAGATTAGCTTGCAGATCTTGCTCGCTGTCCTCAGTGCGAATGCTGAAACGGATCTCGTCCAACCCGGAAGCGGCCAGCTGTTCCAGTGTCTCTTCATCGATGAAGTCGCCGGCTGTGTACAGGCGAGTGTGCACTTCAGGAAACAACCGCTTGGATTCCTGGAAGAATTCGTAGGCTTCCTGCTTGTGGAGCAGCGGCTCACCGCCGGTCAGCGCGATGTGATGAGCTTTCATCCCGCTTTGCTGGATCTGCTCAAGTTCCTTCACCAGATCGCGATTGCTTTTCCGGAAGTCCTCGTAGTGTTCCTGGTTTGGGTTGAAGCAGTAGTAACAGCGTCGGTTGCAGCGGAGCGAGATGAAGAAGGTCGCACTGCCGACGCCCTCCCGGCAGGCCCTGCAGGCTGGGGAAATCTGGTTGACATAGATAGAATGATCGTTGTTTCGGAAATTGGCGCCGGCCGCACGCAGGCTGTCACGCAGCGAGGCGATCTCGCCCGAAAGGTCGCTAGTCTCCAGGTCCAATCCGGTCTCCTGGATGCGGGTCAGAAAGTCGCGCTTGATGTCCTGGTAAATGGAAACGTAGTGGGCGAATTCGGGATTGCGTATGAGGTTGAGGTTTGCTTCCGTCAGTTGTGTGATCATATCCAATCCACCGCCAAATGCACCTCAGCAGGAAATTTTCGAGAACGAGTATCCGGGCGATTTCCGCCCTGATTAACTCAGGATTACACCTCTCCACCCGGTGGATTAAGGTTGAGCCCCGGAGGTAGCTTCGAACTGAAGGGGTTCTGACTGCGGAAGATGCATACCGGGCACAAATCGACGTTCCCACTGGCGAGGAACCACCCCCCGCAGCGGTAGCACTTTTTTCGTTGGCCCTCCAACAGCGTGACGACTGTGGGCGTGTGAGCGAGCTGCCCGGCGGTAAGGTTCGTCTCGAGCTCGATTGCGTTCTGGAAGCAGACCTTACTGCACAGCTCGCAGGCGATGCACAGCTCGGGCTTGAACGCAAGTGTGAAACGATCATCCGCTTCCTTGAAGGCCAGCGCGCCCGTGGGGCAGACCCGGGCGCAAGCGGCGCAAGCTGTGCAATCATCGCTTAAGGCTACCGTGGCGTAACCGAATAGTTCCAGAGCCGCGTCCATCCGGATGCGCTGCGTAGAGCCCAACCGCTGCAGACCGGCGTTGAGACGCAGCCGTTCTGCCCCAACCGTTTTCCCGCTGGCTTCGACCCGCTCGCCCAGGGCTTCGATGGCCAGCAAGGTTCCCTTGCGCGTGGTGAGCTGGAATAGCTCGCGCCGACTGATGGGCGGGTTATCGGCGTTCCAGAGCGGACCGGTTTCATCCGGGATGGTGTCCGCTGGCTGGTCCTGGATCACGATGGAGGCTTCGCTCTCCCCGTTCAGCAGTCCAAGTGTGTCGTTCACGGCTTTATCGATCGCTGCTCGCAGAGTACTCAGCGAGCAGGTGCTGCATTCCTCGCAGCGTAAAGTAATTGTGCTCACGCCGGCTTCGAGCAGGCAGAGATACGCCCCGGTGCCGAGCCCGGCGAGGCATCCTCGCACGCGCACGGCCGGGTTTCCACCCTGACCGCCGGAGCAAGACGGGTGGAACTCACAGAGCAGCTCGATCTCTGCGGTCGGTGAATGGGCGGCGCAGCGCAGCAGGCCGGCGAGCTGGCTTTTGGTCGTGAACACGCCGGTCGGGCAGGCAGGCACGCAGGCCAGGCAGCCAGCGCAGCTGGCTTTATCGAAGACGAGCGAGTCGCCCTTTGTGATGGCTTCGGTGGGGCAGACCTGCAAGCAGGCTTCGCAATTAGCCTCGACCGAGATTTGGTGCAGGCAGCGCTCGAAGTGGGTGACGAGCAGCTCGTCATCGGATGAAATCAACCGGGCGGCGACGTCCAGTGCGTTCACACGGCAACGTCCTGGTCGAGCTCGAGGCGGAATTCAGCAAACAAGCCCTGGATGAGTTTGAAGACTCCTTGGTAGAACTCGGAGCGGGCACCCTTGAGCGCCGTCTCAGCCCACTGAGGACCCCATTGCATGAGGTGTTCATGGATAAAGCTGTTTTTCGCTTCCACTAGCTCCTGGCACCGGGCGTCTTCGCCCGCGGCCAGCGCTTCTGCTGCACGGCTGGCCAGCGTGGCGATGAAGGCCAGTTCCAGCCCGATATGGTCGTCTGGTTCCTTGTGGAGTTTCTCGAACTGCAGGCCGTACAGTGCGTACCACTTGCGTACTTCCACGGTGTCCTTCTGGAAGGTGAGGTGGGTGACATCACGGTGAACGGACTCCCAGGGCGGGGCTAACAGTTTTCCCGGGCCGACGAAAAGGCGGCAGTAATCCACCTGCAAATCGTCGAAGGCATCTTTGGTCAGGTTCCCGCCGGTCTGCTCGCTCCAGCGGTTGAGCAACTCGAGCCCCTGGGTGGTTTCTGCTTGCCCAGCGGCGTAGGGGATCTCGTCAAAGACATTCCCCTCGGCCAGCGATTGCAGGAACTCATGTTCTGGATAGAGATAGAGGATCTTCCCGATCAAACCGCAGGCCAGCGATTGGCCGACCAGAATTTCGTACGACGGATCCGGCAACTGCTCGTTATCGTCACGGTTTTGCATGAACAACACCTCGTGATTCCTTGATCGTGAAACGGTTGATGAATCTACGCGCTCATAGCAAGCGGCATGAATTCTTCCAATTCCGATATTCAGTCAAGATCGCACTGGAAGGCAAGCCCGTCAGTCACTCTTGCGACCAATACGACGTCGTAACCATGAATATATAAGTACAAGCGGCAGGGCGCCGAGTACTAAAAAGATAAGATAGTAGGTGATTAAGGTAATGATTCCGGCGGCATTCTGCAGCAGCGTTCTCTGCTCCGTCAATTCGCCGGGAGCGTAAGTCTGGGGCATATCGATCCCATACTCAGCCTGAATAACCATATCGACTACAGGATTCTGCAGGACTGGGATCGAGCGATCCAGGTCAGTTAAATCGATCATTTTTCCCGCGGTAAGTTCTGACTTGAGTCTGGTTGCGCGTGATATCACCTGTGCGCTTCCTTCGTACATGAACAGACGGTTGATCTGCCCCGGCGCGATCTCGAGTGCGAAGCTGCCGCCGTTCACCGTCAGGTCGGCGTTCGGAAGCTGTATGTAGATCGGGGTTTCCCCGCCACCTGCTCCCCAGAGCCAGCCATAATCGAGCTGGATCGCGCCGTCCTTTACCGTAGCCCGGGTTTCGCTCGGGAGGACGATCCGTCCTTCGCCCCAATCAAGAACGCGCGTCTCGAGTGCCATTTCCAGTCTGAGCGCATTGGGGTCGCTGGAACCTGGGTCGATTTCGACCTCGGCGCGCAGGAAACCGGGGGCCGTGGCGGTGAGAGTGAATGGCGCCTCCGGGGCAGAATACAGGCTCCAGGCTGCGGTGCTGGGCAGTACATCGGCGCCGAGCGAGCTGTCCTCGATGGCTACCCGCCCGAAGGGGATGAAGCCCCCATTGCTGTCGAGCAGCCGTCCCACGACGTGGAGTCCTTCGAGTGCTGTCGCTTTGAGCTTGATGCCCGCCTCCGGGGCTGTCGTCAGCTCGACCATCTGGTGTTCAACACCCCATCCCAGCTCACCAAGTTGGTCGGGATCGGCTGTGATGATGTACCGGCCAAGCGGCAGGTCGGTGAAGGTGAAGCGGCCGAATTCATTGACGCTTGCCCGGTATCCGGCTTCATCTCGCACGCGTACAGCCCACAGCTCAAGCGGCAGGGGGACTTTGGAGCGGACGAAACGAATCTGGCCGCCGATGGTCCCCAGCGTCTGATGTATCTCGAGCATGATGGGATTGCTCATTCCACCGCTGGCTGGGATAGTGACCTGAAGCGGTTCCACGCCTTCGTAGAATACGCCGTCCTGCACACTGGATTCGGCCTGCACCAGGTAGTGGGTGGGTCCCTGCGACAACGCTTCCAGGGTGAGGTATGCGATCCCTGTTTCGTCAGTCTTGGCGTAGTCATGGCGTGCCCGCCACTCGTAGATCCAGGTGGAAGCCGTGACGGTGATCCCGGCCATGGCCTGGCCCGGATTTCCGGTGTACATAACCTGCACTGGGACGGTGGTATAGGCTGAGCGGTCAACCACGATATGGCGCTCGGAGGTTGTCTGGCGTCCATCGGAGTCGGTCGCTGTAACCCGTAGGAGCAGCGCTCCGTTCGGGAAGCTATTGGCCGCGGCGTAGTGGCAGTCCTCGCAGAAGGCTTCCACCTGGACCGGCGTGAAATCTCCAACTGAGCCTTCGGGGTTGACGGTCACAGGGAAAGCGTACGCCCCGTCTGGTCCAGGAGAGTCAAGCATGCTGAACTCGAGCATGTCGTCCTTGAAGACCTCGAGTTGGACGCTTACTTGCGCCGGATCGGTTGCGCCGATAACCCAGCCGCGCACGTCGATCGTGTAGAGCAGCGTGGTTGGACCGGCGTACAGTGTTTCTCCCTCTGCCGGCGAAACGATTGAAACCGCAAATGTGCTTTCCTGGGCCGAGACCCTTGCAGGCAGTGAAAAGCTGAGGCCAAGCAGGAGAAAACCCAGCAAAGGGGTTGTGAGCTGCCAGCTGGAAAATCGCCTGGCCGCGACCATCACTCACCTTGCTCGTAATTCGAGACGGTCGTCATCGGGTTGGGGTTGCGTGTGAAATTCGTGCACCAGTTCCACATCGCGCCATCCGGGTGGCAGGCAGAGCACCCGGTGGAGGTGTCGACCTGGCTGGCTCCTGTCAAGCCAGGGTGATGGCAGCGTACGCACACGATATCGGTCGTCAGGTCGTGCGACGGCCACGAGGTTAGGGAGTGAGCAAAGCGCACCGGGATGTAGGTGTCATAGTGCTTTGAATCAGGGTCGAGCTCGCGGTGTATGGTCAACCCGCCGGCGTCATGGCAGGCGGTGCAGTTGACATCAGGATGACGTGCATGCTCGGGAGCTCCCGGTCCTTCCTGCGGGTTGTGGCAGTCGGTGCAGGCGGAAGGGCTACCGTGCGGACCGTGGCACTTGGTGCAGTCCCATCCGGTGTGGATGGGGGAGGCGCGCTGCTCTTCGATTACTTCAAACCCGTGCTGCCCCTCGTGGCAGTGAGCGCATAATTCCATCACGCTGTTCACCTGCTGGTACATGCCGGTAAGCTGATCCCAATAGGCGATACCGGTGGAATAAGAACCCCCGATCGGTTCATGGCAGATTTCGCAGGAGATATTATTCCAGTCCTGCTCACTGACCGGATCGCCGCCAACGAGTTCGGGTCGTGGTTCGCCCGGTACGTGCTTGCACGAGTAGCAGTCAAGCGACAGGTCAGCGGTGTCGGCTTGGGGGTCCCAGTTGGTGGGTGACTTGCAGCGCGCGCAGGTTGTGTTGGCTCCAACGCCCCTGTCATAGGTGTCGCTATGGGACGATTCCAGCCATTCCGCCCTGGCCGCGGCAACCTGTTCCGAGCTGGCGACCGGGGGTGTGGGTGTGGCGTCGAGATCGGGGCTGGCGGCGGTGGTCGGCGCCGTGCTCAAAGCGAAGGTGAAGAGAATAAGTCCAAAGAAAAGGGGAAGAACCAGGGCAAGCCCGCGGCGTGTATCCATCAAATAACCTCCAAGCTGGAAGGAGGTGGCCATGCGACCACCTCCTTCAGATTACCTGGTGTTATCGCGCCATGGACCTATTATAGGCCGATGGACACCTGAGTGGCATAGAACAGGAAGCGACCCAGGATCTCGGCCACGAGCACGATGGCAAAAGCAGCGAATGCCATCACGCTCATAACATTCTCCTTGCCGGCGCTCATCGCGTTCGTGTAGACGAACACGCCGAAGACGCCCGCGCCGAGGAACACCAACGCCAGCTGCAGGCCGAGGATGGTGCCGTACTCGCCCAGGAGCATCTTGATGCTCGTCAGGCCGAACGCGGACCCGGTGGCGATGGTGCTGATTTGAAGCGGGATAACCACCAGTTCGATACCTAGCAGCACCACACCGGAGATGGCGAGCCAGCGTAGCGTGCTGCGCAGCAGGGTACACTGCGCTTCAGCGCAGCTGGGATCCTTGCGCTGCAGGATGGCATAGTTCGCGACGAAAGCCGCGCCCATGGCCAACACGCCCAGCAGCAGCGTGGTCACGCCGAAACGAACCGGCGTTGCCCACGTGTCCCAGGCGGGTTGGGTCGGGAGCAGGTAGACCGCCGCCATGCTTACGACCAGGGCGATGCCCAGCAGCCCGGCGATAACAGCGATCACGATGCGCAGGCTGAAGGGGCCGATCTTGCGCCACTGCATGAGCCCGAAGACGCCACCGACGACGGCGAACAGCACGCCGAAGAAGATTTCGCGGCTGAGCCAGGAGCTGCCGAGGTTGGCGACAGCCCGGTAGGCGTTCATCACGTTCCCGAGGTGCAGGACGGAGGCAACCATCCCGAGCAGGAGGACCGGGCCAATCGCGAGCAGCGAGAGATCGCTCAGGCGTTCGGCTTCTTCCCTCCCCACCTTCCGGGCGGCGAAGAAGTAGACCACGAGGAAGACGAGGAAGGCTCCAACCGACATTTGCCCGAGGATGGTGAAAATGACCAGGGACCATTGACGAACGTCCATGTCAGAGTGCCTCCTCGAGTATATCGATTTTGCCCGTGCCCGTGCCGCTCAACTGCGCATGTTTGTGCGGGGTTATGACGAGTGACGGTTGTGTAAGGCTGCTATCGGGCAGCGGTTCGATCGCATTAACGGTTCCGTATTTAGCCTGCAGTTCCTCCAGCGGGCCGAAGTCGATGGCGCGCATGACGCACGCGTCCACGCAGGCGGGGTTCTGGCCCTGGGCCAGCAGGTCCTCGCAGAACGTGCACTTCGTCATCACGCCGGCCTCTTCATCGATTCGCGGGGCACCGTACGGGCAAGCCCACTCGCAGTAGCGGCAGCCGATGCACTTGCTCTGGTCGATCAGGACCACGCCATCGTCGCGCTTGCTGATGGCTTTGGTCGGGCACACTTCAGCACAGATCGGCCGAGCACAGTGGTTGCAGGCGATGGAGACGGCATAGGTGAAGAAGTTATTCGGGACGTAGAATCCCTCCTGAATCGTCCACCCGCCGCCGGTGTAAGGTATCACTCGCCGCCAGAGCTGGTTTGGTGCAAGCTGGTTCTTGTCCTGGCAAGCGAGCTGGCACGCTTTGCAAGCCGTGCAAGCCGTTGCATCAAAGTAGAAGGCTAGTTGACTCATGTCTCATACCTCACGCGAGCGGGATTCGCTGCGGCCAGGTGTAGTCCGGCGCAAGCGGAGTCCCAGTCCATTTCTCGACCTGGACGTTGACACTGTTCCAGCCCATATGGCCTTCCATGTCCGGCAGGTCTCGAGTGATCCAGTTATCTGATCCTGCTTGGTCGATCATCGTGTTATCATCGAGCTCGAGCCAGGACCCATGGGGCAGGATGGTCACGCCCGGCATGATGCGGTTGGTCACGCTGACCGGGCGCAGGGATTGTGCACTCCGGCTCGTGATGAGGACCGTTTCGCCGTGCTTGATGCCGCGCGCTTCGGCGTCGATCGGGTTCATCATGAACTCCTGCGGGAATGCCTTGCGCAGCTGCTGCACGTTGTCGAAACAGGTGTGCGAGCGGCGGCCGTAGTGCAGCGTGAAGAGCTGCAGCGGGTAATCACCCTTGACCTGGTTCTCCCAGTCGGAGAACGTGTCCTCGTAGCCCTCGGTGGCCGGGATGTACGCCGGGATCGGGCGGATTTCCGACCAGCCGAAGTTGTGGATGACGTCCACCAGCGAGCGGCAGTGGATTTCGATCTTGCCGCTCTCGGTCCGCAGCGGGCTGCCTTCGGGGTCCTTGCGGAAATCTTCGAAGGCGATGTAGCCGTACGGATCGCCCTCGTAGCGTTCCACCTGGTAGATGCCGCGCTGCTTGAACTCGAGAATCGGGATGCGCCCGGTCTGCGGTTCGCCTTCGACGCCGAGTGTCTCCAGGTCATTGGCCGTGATCGAGACCAGCGGTTCGTAGCCCTTGCCGTCCTCCGTGATGACCTCGGAGGTGGCGATCATGTTGAAGATTTGCTGCTTCAGGCTGAGCGGGAACACCTCGGCCGGGTCGAATCCGAAGCGTATAGCCAGCTGCTCATCGATCCAGTCGTCGTCCTGGCACTCGTACATCGGTTCGAGCACCTGGCTGGTCCAGATCAGGATCTCGCGGTTGCCCGTCTGGATGTTGCCCCACCGCTCCCACTCGGTCGTGACTGGGAGTACCAGGTCGGAATACTTGGCGTTGGTGGTCAGGAACTGGCCGTGCGAGCATACGAACTCTACACTTCGGGTTGCATCGACCATCTTGCGCTGGCCGGTTCGAGTCTGTGAAACTGCCCCGCTGCCCCAGTAGACCATCTGGATGTCGATCGGGGTTTTGCCGCCGGGTCCGGCCGTGTATTCACCGGTCAGGATGGCGTCCCAGATCTCGTTGTTGTTGACCCGGACGCTGCTGATCGGGTTGTCCGCACCGCGCACGCCGCTGCTGCCGCGATTGACCAGGCTCGGACCGGCGTTGCCGGACGAGGAGTGAGCCGAGCAGCCAAAGCCAGCGCCCGAGTAGCCGATGCTGCCGGTCAGGCAGCCAAGCGCCGTAAGCGCGGTGGGCAAATGCTGCTGCATGTTGACCCGCGCCGGAGCCCAGGACATGAGGATGTTAGCCGGCTTGGTGGTCGCGACCTCGATCGTGAAGGAGTGAATCTTCTGCGGCGGAACGCCGCAGATCTCTGAGGCCCATTCCGGTGTCTTGGGCGGGTAGTTCTTGTGCCCTTCCGGCGCCAGACGGCCGTGTGAGTCGAGGCCGAGCACGTAGTCGTGGTAATTCTCTTCGGGATCGGCGCCTTCCGGCAGCATATCCTTGGTCATGCCGATCGTGCAGCGGTTGACGAAGTCCCAGTCGATGAGCGGGTTGTTAACCGGATCGTCCTCGGTGAAGAGGATGTAGGCCATCGCCAGCAGCATGGCATGGTCGGTCGCCGGGCGGATCGGGATCCACTCATCGGCCAGCGTCTGGGCGGATTCACCAAAGTACGGATCGACCCAGATGAATTTCGCCCCGGCTTTCTTAGCTTGCATGAAGTTATAGGTCGGGTTGCCGGCCGAGCTGTTGGTCGGGTTCTCGGCCCACATCACGATCAGATTGGAGTTGCGCAGATCCATGCGGTCGTTGTACGCACCGCTGGAGCTGACGCCGATTTTCGGGCCGGTGTTCGCCCAGGTTCCGGTCGAGGTAGAACCCCAAACGCCCACGATTCCACCTGTGAGGTTGACCGCATCTCCAGCACGACCGAGGATGGCGGTATCGCCGTACTTCTCGCGAATGCGGGTGAGCTCGCTGGCGAGGATATCAAGCGCCTCGTCCCAGGAGATGCGCACCCAATCATCCCGGCCGCGCAGTTCCTTCTTGCCGCCGCCGGGTTCCCAGTTCTTACGCTTCATCGGGTATTTGAGGCGGTCGGCTCCGAGCACCTGCCACTGCTGGGAATGCCCGCGCTGGCAGGCACGCTGCTGCGGGAAATTAGGGCTGTCGGGATGGGTGTCATCCGTCTTCTGCCGTAAAACGATGCCATCCTGCACCAGGGCATAGTTCGGGCAGCGCCCGCCGCAGTTATGCCAGCAGGCCGCGGGGATCCATTCCGCAGTCGATTGAACGGTCTCGGCAGTTGCTTCGACCGCTCTCAACCCGTAGTCCAGCCCTCCAGCCATCACTGCCGTACCACCAACTGCGGCGCTCCACTTCAAGAAGGAGCGACGGGTAAGCAAGGTCTGGTTGAGGGCTTTGCTGATCACGTTCTCTTCAGACATAGTTCCCTCGCTGTAAAGGGTTTTACGAGATGTTCTAGGGATGTGAATCAGTGTGGAACGGCTTTACACTCTCAATTGCAGGGGACACCTCCTTCTCCACTCATACTCCATCCTAGCAGTCTGGGGAGGAGAGTGCATCACCCTGTGGGGTAATTCACAAATAGCCCACCTGGGCTATATTGAACGAGGGGGATAAGGTGGGTGCTGCGGGCATCAGGGGCGTCCAAGGTGATCAGGCCAACGCTGGGTGAGATCGACCGGGTCCCGCATCTTTCTCCGAGGTGCGTTGGCGGTGCTGCGGTCTGTCGTACGCCGGACGGGAGGCACCGGCTGCTTTCTCAGCCGTGATCGGTGCGGTCGCGGTGAATCAGGCCGCGCTGGACGGCCTGCATCGCGGCCTGCGTGCGGTTCTCAACCTGCAGTTTCTGGAGCACATTACGCACGTGGATCTTGACGGTATTCCTGGAGATGCATAGTTCGGCGGCGATATCATTGTTGGAGGCGCCGCGGGCGATGAGCTCGAGCACCTCGCGCTCACGTTCGGTCAGAGCCATGTTGTACGCGGTCGGGGCCGCGACAAGCTGCCTGGAGCGTGCGAGCAGGCGATTAGCCATCGAGGCTGTGAGAGCGATCTCTCCCTCGGCAACCGCCTTTACAAGTTCGAACAGTTCCTCGGCCTCCAGTGATTTCGACAGGTAGCCTGAAGCTCCCAGCCGCATCGCCTCCGCCAGGTGTTCGTCATCCTCGGACGAGGTGAGCATCACGACCGCGGTTTCGGGATGCGCCGCGTGGATTTTCTGCATCGCCTGCAGCCCATCCATCTCCGGCATGTAGAGATCCATCATGATCAGATCCGGATGCAGCTCTGCCGTCATCTCGATCGCCTCTAGGCCGGAGGCTGCCTCGCCAACGACGCTCATCAAATCCGAGCGCGTGCGTATCAGGCCGACCAGGCCCTGACGGAAAAGATTGTGGTCGTCCACGACCAATACACGCATTGGTTTCATATCCAACCTCAAGTAGGTATCGGTCGGCCGGGAGATGTTCCTGGAGGAGTTTTGGCGAGGAGATTACGCGTGCCCTCGTCCGGAACCGATTCGATCGACATGGAGCTGCCAACTGCTATAGCCCATTTCTCCATTGTCGGCGGATCGAAGTGATCACGCGTGCTGCTGGCGACGAACCCGACTCTGAGGCGCAGGAGCGACAAAGCGGAGACGATAAGCAGCGGCAGGTGAAATTGGCCCGGTCGATCAAGAAACCTGCGATATCCATCAGTTAGGCCGCACACCCCGGGTAGAGTCACTCTACTCCCGGCCTGATCTCCTGTACAATCTCGCGCAGCACGGGTATTCATCAGGGCATGCCAGATGCCGCGCTGAAGAAAGGGGAAAAAGATCACTGGATTCTTTGATCGATCAAAAGTAAGAATCTCCATGACGATTCTACGATACGACAGGTTGATAATCGTGTGGTAGTGAAATACTGATAATCTGGAGCGATGAAAGTAACAAAACGCCACCAACCCCTAGTAACTCCTAAGGAGGTCTGCAATGCGAGAGGTACAAGCCGTGCTGGTCACGGCCGAAGTTGAGCAAGCGAAAGCGTGGATGCTCGGATTTAAACCCGATTATTTCTCCAAGCTGGCCGGGATGCACCCGGAGCGCCGGTTCACGCTCGCCAGGACCTTCCATCTGCTGGAACAGAAGGACGCCGGCTTACGGTTCGCGATCGACGCTGAAAGGGTTACATTCGAAGAGCAGGACGGCCAGATGGTCCAGTCATTTACGGACATTCCTGAGGTCGTCATCGTCCAGTTCGAACCGGTAGAGGATGGTGTACTCGCGGCCCGGGCTTCGGTCGTCCCAGGAACGCCGGTTGAGGAGAATTTGATCGAATGGGTCGAGCGGCTGCTGGAGACGTGCCGCCAGGCCTTCGAAGGGAAACCGGAAGAAGAGCAGGAATGAATCGGTGCAGGGGGCATGCCCTCCTGCGTTTGTTGTGCCTTGCAACGATCCTCACCGGTGACCCGAAGAGTGAAGGAAATGAATGAGTTGCTTACCAGTCCGAGATCCCTGAATCGGACCAGCATGCCTGCCCGGAAGCTGGAGTATGCCTGTTACATTTATCACAATACGGTTGTTGCCTCTATCACTTGAGATGTGGTTCCTCTGCGCATACACTGTGCTCGATAAAGTCATGGTTTGATCCTTCATTCGCGTTTGGCTGAATCCCCCACTCACTGAGCCAGGCGCACCAAACCCGCCCGACAGCTGGCAGTGACAACCGGGTCGGGGGTTTGTTTAATCTCAGGACATTCGATGTGCGAAAGGGGCTCGATCATCATGCAGAAATGGATTACTGCCTGTGGAACATTGATTATTTTAGCTTCGCTCGTAGCGGCATGCGGAACCCCCACGCCCGAACCGACGGCCGTACCCACGCCTGTCCCTACCGAACCCATGCTGACCGGTGAGGGATTCGTCGTCTGCGAAATCACAAATGCCCAGGGAGTCGACGATAACTCCATCAACAGTGTTGCGTGGAGCGGGATCGAGCGCGCTGAGAAGAATATAGGAATCGAAGCACGTTCACAGGAAGTCACAAGCCCATCCGGGTACGAAAGCAGCCTGACCGGGCTCATTTCGGACGGCTGCGACCTGATCGTGGCCGTTGGCTCCGGCTATGACGCGGCGGTCGAAGCCGTGGCCACATCGCATCCGGATCAGAAGTTCATGCTTATCAGCCAGACCGCCCAGCTTCACCTGGGTAACGTGCTCGTGCAGCAGTTCCAGGCCGAGGATGGCGCATTCATCGCCGGCTACGCCGCTGCCGGCGTCACCTCGACCGGCAAGATGGGCGTATTCGGCGTGAACCAGGATGCGCAGACGGTCGCCATCATGAACGCGTACTACCGTGGCATCCAGCACTACAACGAAGTCCATAGCGCGACGACGACGCTGCTGGGCTGGGACCCGGCCACGGAAGAGGGCTACTTCACTGGCAGCGGAAGCGATAGCGATGTCATGGCGATGGTGTCGCAATTGCTCGCCGAAAGCGCCAACGTCATTCTCCCAATTTCCGGTCCCGCGGCGATGGAACCCATCCGTGAGAACGGCCAGTCTTACGGAATCGGCATGGTGACGGATTGGTCGCGGCTTGATCCCGCCTATGGCAATGTTGTCTTGACCTCGATCCTGTTCCGGGCCGACGACTTTGTCTATGATGTAATCAACGCCCTGGTTGAAGGAAATTTCCAGGGCGGGACGCAGGTCGGCGATCTTGCCAACGAGGGTCTCGACCTGGCACCGATCACCGTTCGTGCGCCTTTGAGCTCGGCCGATGTCGCCTCCTGGGTGGATGAGCTGAAGCAGGAGGTAAAGACGCTCGAGGACGCCATTCGTACTGGAGCGATCGACACGATGCACTAGCGGCGCCTGACACGTTTGAAGATGTGCTTCCCGAGAGGCGAATGCGGCGAAAAGCCCACTATCTCCCGGAATATGGAATGATCAGCGGGTTCTGCGATCTGTTCGTTCACGGGCGCGCAGCGCAGGAGGCCATCAATGACCTCGACCGATGTCGCGGGTTCAATCAGGATATCCATCTCAAGAGGCGTCCGAGCCGTAATCTTGGCCGCCGGGTTTCTGCTCCTGACCGGATGCACCGGGCAAGCCCCCCAGCCTTCGACCAACCCAAGTCCGAACATCCTGCCCACGCGTGTGCCCTCGCCCACGCCGCTCCCGGATCAAACGGCCTTTCTTACCTCCTGGGAATCCGGGCCGCACGCGCAAACTTATGATCTTGGAAAGGGGCCGAACACCTACTGCTCGCGCTGCCATTCGCCCCAGAACTGGGACCCCGCCTCGACGGTCGACCTGCCGCCAAACTGCGTCACCTGTAAATTCGCCACCGATCCCGAGCTCCGGATTGCCACGACGATGGATTTCGTATCGGAGGAGGATTGGATCGGGATTGACTGTACCACCTGCCACCAGATGGAGAGAGGCGTTTCACTCCCGGGAATCGCCTGGTTGAACACAGTCACCGGCCAATATGAAGCTGTGAACACATCGGACGAGCTGTGCACGAAATGCCACCTGACCACAGCCGGCGTTTCAGCGTCAGGCGGACGGGGTGTCACGCATGCTGTCGATACACGCGGCAGCGCACACGCCAACTGGGCCGGTGAATGGCCGCAGGCCGATCGCCCGCAGTACTGCACGGACTGCCATGATCCGCACTCGACCGAACCACTGGAGTGCCTGGATTGCCACCAGGACATCCCCGCTTCCACAACGCACGTGATGGGACTCAACGCAGTGATGCTGGACAAGGTCTCGTGCACGGCCTGCCATGACGCCTCCGGGATGGAGGTCGGGCCGAGCCCCGACGCGGATCAGAACGGGGTCTTCGTGACCGTGGTCAGCGCGGTGGGGCGGGATGGACAGCAGACGACAATCTACAGTTATTCGCACAGCATCCAGTGGCAGGTCTTGTGCGACCGCTGCCACTTTGCCGGAAACGAGTGGGGGCTGCCGGTTCTTTCGGCTACGGGGCAGGTAGTGACCGAGGAGTAATCCGGCGTACAGGATGGGCAGGGTAGCCGGGTGTCTGCAAGTATGATCCACAGCGATCGCCGGTCAGGACTCCCTTCGAACCCATCCTGCACCAGGAGATGATGGTATGCCGATCCGATTGTCCGGGCTGGAGTTCCTGGCTCTGCTGGTGATAATCCTGGTCCTGTTTGGGCCGGGAAGGTTGAGCAAGATCGCCGGTGAACTGGGAAGGGGAATTCAGGAATGGGATGAAGGGCCAGAAGGCTGTCCTAAGCGGAGACCAGGAGGAAGCCCCCGAACCGCCCGCAAGGTGGGCACGATGATTAAAGAAATAAAAGCCTATGTTTCCGAGTTGTCGAGCGGATTGAAGGAGGAACTCGATCTGCTGGATGAGCTCGAGGAGATAAAGAAAGACCTGGAAATCTGAACTGCAAACAATCTAATCTCCGAGTTACGGATCCTAAAACCCCCGGGTGATGGTTCCTGTAACCGTGCCTCCCTTGGAGGAGGATTTCCGGCCGGCGCCGTTTGCCGGACTGGAAAAGGGTCTGCCCTGGAAACAGGCAGGCCTCCCGAAACCCTGCCGGGCAGGGTGGACTTGGAAAGGAGAGACTGGACGCATCAAGCGGCTCGCCAGGCTCTCTGCTGGCGAGCTTGTATTTCTGAAAGGTCAAAGCCGCCGGGATGATGAACAACGATGATCCTAATTGAAAACCTGAGTGTGCGCTTCGACAGCGGCGAAGCGCTGCGGGACCTTAATCTTGAAATCCCTTCCGGGCAGTGCGTACTGGTCACCGGGCCGACGGGCTGCGGGAAGAGCACGCTTGCCCATGTCCTCACCGGGCTCATACCGCATGCCATCCCGGCCCGGGTCAGCGGGAAGGTGCAGGTCGAAGGTTTGGATGCCATCACCAGCACGGTCGCCCAACTGGCGTGCAGGATCGGCATCGTCTTTCAGAACCCGAGCAGCCAACTCTTCCATCTGCGGGTTGATGACGAGGTAGCCTTCGGTCCGCGCAACCTGGGCTTGCCTGAGCCGGAAGTGCGCCGCCGGGTGGCATGGGCGCTGGAGACCGTAGGGTTGGCAGGCATGCCCGCCCACAGACCCAGCACGCTCTCCGGCGGGCAGAAACAGCGGCTGGCGATTGCCTGCGCGCTGGCGATGCAGCCTTCGGTGCTCATTCTCGATGAGCCAACCGCCTCGCTCGATGTACCCGGCACCCGCCTGCTCATTTCTACGCTGGAGCGGATTCGCAAGGAGTGGGGCCTGACGATCGTGCTCATCGAACACCGGCTGGCGGAAGCGCAGCGACTCGTCGACCGGGTCATCATTCTGGATCGCGGCCAAATTGCCGCCGATGGCTTACCCACCGACGTGCTTACCAACCGCAGCATCCTGCGCCTGCTGGGTCTGCGCCGGCCGACCGAGGAGCTCCCGGTTGGATGGGGAAACCTGGTTGAGCCGAACGGGCCGGCACCGGACGGCGAAACGCCGCTACTCGCGCTCCAGAACGTTCATGCCGGCTATGAAGGCAGCGAAATTTTGCGGGATATCTCGCTAAAGCTGTACCGGGGCGAGTTCGTCGCCCTGGTCGGCGAGAACGGCGCCGGCAAGTCCACGCTAGCGCTCGTGGCGGCCGGACTGTTGAAACCCGGCGGAGGAAGCGTGATCTTTAACGGCGGCCGAAATCCGCGCGGTGGGCTGGACGTGGCGCTGCTCTTCCAGAACCCTGCGGACCAGCTGCTGACAGACCGCGTCGATGACGAGGTTGCGCTAGGCCCCCTAAACTACGGCCTTTTCCAGGAGCAGCTCCACCACCAGACGCTGATCGAAACGGACCTGCTGGAGCTACGCCAGCGCCAGCCTTGCACACTGTCGGCCGGACAACAGCAGCGCACAGCGCTCGCCGCATGTCTCGCTCTGCGGCCGAAACTGGTCATCCTCGACGAGCCGACGCTTGGGCAGGATTGGGCTCACATGGAGCAGTTGATGGAATTCATGCAGCAGCTCAATTCGCAGGGTACAGCCGTATTGCTCATCACGCATGACTTTAAAGTCGTTCACCGCTACGCCAAGCGGGTCATCCTGCTGGAACACGGCGCTATACAAATCGATGGCCGCCTGCGGAGGCGAGAGCATGACGGGAACGCATACCATGCGTGATCGGGAGTATTGGAATCGGCGGCATGCGCGCCGTGCTGCTGAAGGACCGCCGCTCCGCCCGCGGTCGCTGGTGACCGACCACAGCTCGTTGCTGCCAGACCTGGGCAGGGCGCTCGACGCCGCCGCGGGCTTGGCACTGAACGGTCTCTACCTCGCCCGGCACGGCCTCTCGGTCACGGCGGTAGACCTGGCGGAAAGCGGCTTGCAGCTGGCGATGAAGACCGCCCGGCAGGAGGGCCTCGACTTCCACGCCGTCGTCGCGGATTTGAGCCGGTTTTATCTCCCACCGGAGACCTTCGTCGTGATCGTCAACACCATGTATCTTGATCGCAGCCTGCTGCCAGGCTACCGTTCAGCACTAAAGCCCGGAGGGCTGCTTTTCTTCGAGAGCTTGTTGGCGGATAGCGCCGGGGAGGACAGCCATTACGTCCAGGCGGGTGAGATGCGGGCGACGTTTCCGGATTATTCGACTGAATACGAGGGCAGCTGGTTTTTCACGTCCGGCGAAAGGAGTGAGATGCGGCAGACCTATCAAATCATCCTGCGAAAACCGACCAAGCAAGGCGTACAGGCATAGGCAAAGAGGTGCGTCGATGCGATTGAAAACACGTGATCTGGTGCTGCTCGGAATCTTCGGAGCGCTCTGGGGCGGGGTCGAAATCAGCCTGGGCTCTCTCTTTCACACGCTCAATATTCCGATGACCGGTATGCTGTTGAGTGCGATCGGGCTGATGGTTGTACTCGTCGGTCGTTACTACGTGCCCCGGATGGGCTCAACTTTCTTCCTGGGGGTGGTGGCCGCGCTGCTGAAGATGCTGAGTCTGGGCGGGATCGTCATCTGGCCCATGATCGCCATCTTGACGGAAGCGCTGGTGGCGGAAATCGTCCTGTCTCTGTTCCGCAAACCCAGCCGTATGAGTTTTCTCGTAGCCGGATCGCTGG
>Ga0307445_10000203_pt1 | contig 29829 bp, 26 predicted proteins | sample SalMarSW160330MG_FD_202147 | JGI IMG/M metagenome (GOLD analysis project Ga0307445, IMG submission 202147) | Salt marsh sediment microbial communities from the Plum Island Ecosystem LTER, Massachusetts, United States - SW1603-30 | ecosystem: Environmental > Aquatic > Marine > Intertidal zone >... | reverse complement strand
AGACCGACTCGCAAGAGCGGCTCGAAAAAAGGTGGACCCATCGATACAATCGACAAACGCGCTGCCGATTGATCCTTCAATTGCAGAGCAAGCTCGATGGCATTCAAATCTGGAGGGTTGATTTCAGAACGGGCTTGCTCCCGCCGGATGAGCATCGTCTTCGGATCAACCTGAATTTCCTCTGGCTTTGGAGTCACCTTCATGCAGACGACAATATGGAGTTCAGGCATGAGCTCGCTCCCGATGCGCTTCTAGTTCTCTTCTTAAAGCTGGGATGAACTCCCGGACATCGGCGATGATGCAGTAATCGGCGTACTCAAAGATTGGAGCATCGGGATCGCTGTTTACAGCGATGACGAGATCGGCTTTCTCAATGCCAACAATGAAATGAAACGCGCCGCTGATGCCAAAACAGAATGCTACCTTCGGCCGGCAGACAACCCCAGTTTGCCCAATCTGGCGTTCGCGCTCGATATAGCCATCGTCGACCGGTGGCCGCGTACCTCCGACCTCTCCGTCCAACAGTTCCGCAAGCTGGTGTAGCGATTCGAAATCGCCTTCCATGCCCCGGCCACCACAAATCAGGATGTCGGCCTGGGTTAGATCTACGCCGGCCTGTTCATCATGCTCCAAGACGGTCGTTTTGCGGGTATTCTCTCTCAAATTAGTGGCTATGCGCAATACTTCGCCTGAACGCGAAGGATCTGCACCCAGGAGTGGAAAAACGCCCGGCCGTACCGTTGACATCTGCGGACGGCGCTGCGGGCATTCGAGCAGCGCGACGATACCGCCACCAAAACCAGTCACCTCGCTGATGAGCACCCCACGATCGGAATCGAGCAGTAAATCTGTGCAATCCGCATTCAAACCAGTCTGCAGTCGCACGGCCAGCCTTCCAGCCAGATCACGTCCATCATGTGTAGCCCCGAGAAGAAGGATGGCAGGTTTGCCTTCGAAAATAGCTCCGTAAGCGGCATCCGTAAAGGTTTCGAGGTTGAACTCCGCAAGTTGCGAGTCTTCGATCAGACGAACCTCGTCCGCACCGTGTCTGATCGCTTCCCGCGCCAGATGCTCCAACGCCTCACCCAGCAACAGTCCGACAACATCCATGCCTGCTTCGACTGCCAGGCTGCGTGCCTTTCCAAGCAGCTCGAGCGAAACGCTGGCCAGTTTACCCTGGCGATGCTCAAGGTAAATCCAAATGCTCGCGGCGGCCTCCCCAACCTCATACCCTTTATCGGGCAGTACGAGCCCTTTTCTGCGAGTCATGCTTTCTCCAGATAACGGGCTGCGATTTCAACCACATCCAGCACGGGCATCTGGGCGCCTGCCAGAACCTTCATGCTATCCTCAAGACAGGAGATGCACAGCGGGCAGGCCGTTACAAGCATCTCCGCACCACTCGCCTGCGCCTGCTGAACTCGAAGATCACCAAACCGCTCACCGGGTGGTGTCTCGAGATACATTCGGCCACCCCCGCCCCCACAGCAAAGGGCATCTTCACCCTCCGGCATCAGCGCGAGCAATTCCAGGTTCGGGACGGAATTTAAAATATCCCGTGGGGCCTGATACTCTCCACTCCCCCTGCCCAGCAGGCAGGGATCGTGGTAAGTGACCCGGATCGGATCTCCAGTCTTAAAACTTAGCTGGCCTTTATCAATCAGATCTGCGACGAACGTTGTTATGTGCTGAACCTGAAGGTTGCCACCTAATGCTGGATATTCGTGGGCGAACATATCATAGCAGTGAGGTGAAAGAGCGACGATGCGCTGCACGCCATGTACATCAAACGTCGAAAGCGCCTGTCGAGCCATATCTTCGAAAAATGGGCGGTGGCCCAGCCGCAGGACCGATTCACCACAGCATGGTTCGTTCAAGCCGAGCACACCGAAGGAGACCTGCCCTGCCCGAAGCACGCGCACAGCTGCGCGAGCGACCTCCTGTGCCCGGCGATCATACGACGAGGTACAACCAACATAAAGCAGCCATTCGTGCTGTGCTGGATCGAAATCAGGAAGATCGAGGCCGGCAGCCCAGTCCATGCGGGCGGAAGGCGGCTGCCCGAGCGGGTTGTTGTTCCAGTAGCAGGACCACAACACGGAGGGAAGTGAATGCAGGTGAACCCGCCTGCGCCAGAGCAGGTAGCGCAGTCCCCGGATCACCTCGCTGATTTCAACGCCGCGTGGACATGACGCTTCGCACTGCAGGCAGGCGCTGCAAAGCCAGAGTGACTCGAGCTCATGCAGCTGCCCCAGCTGGGCTGCCCGCAGAACTCCACGAACACTGAAGCCCTGCTCCCGTGCAACACCCCAGGGGCAGATTGCTGTACATACCCCGCACTGAAAGCAAGGTGCTGCCGCTCCATTTGTGAGCTCGAGCAGCTCCTGACACATACTGTCGTCAAGTGTAAAGGCTGTTGGACCTTCGGTCATTCCACGATTCCCGGTCGCTCAAATACGCCGCGCGAAAACGTGCTCGATCATTCTTCGACCTTCTGAACCTCATCTTCCATTCGCGTATGAATCACCCCATCCATCTCGGCGATCTTCTCTGCGAACTCTTTGCCTTCCGCAGCTGAGATCCAGCGCAGCTGGAGCCGCTCCGGTTTTATGCCCTTGCGTTCAAATTTCCGCTGCCAGTGATTGAAGCGCTTCTCAGTGAGCCGGTTGGCATAGTTGTAATGGCAATCAGAGCCGGTTTCTGTCAGGCGGCAGCCCGTTACCAGAACAGCGCCCGCACCGCGCTCGAAAGCGCGCTCGATAAACGCCTCCTCAAAACGGGCAGAACACATTGTCCGGACGATGCGTGCTGAAGTTGGATACTGCCGTTTTTCAATCCCGGCAAGGTCGGCTCCTGCATAGGAGCACCAGTTGCAGGTAAATACGATGCATTTCTCCTCAGGGCTGTTCTCGAGCGCCGCATCGACCTGGGAAAGGATCTGCTGCTTGGTGAAATACGGCATGTCGATCGCCGCGAAATTGCACTCGGCTGCGCAGGTGCCGCAGCCCATGCAAGCTGCCTCAAGGATTCGAACCTTGCCCTCTTTAACCGGACCGGTTGCTTCGATCGCACCGAACGGACACACTTTCACACAGCGCATGCAGCCGATGCACAGCTCAGGATCGACAACTGCGGTCAGCGGCTCTTTGGAAATTACCCCATGGGCCAGGAGCGCACCCGCCTTGCCGGCCGATGCCAGGGCCTGAGCAATCGATTCTCGTACATCTTTTGCACCCTGTGCCGCCCCGGCAAGGTAGATGCCCTGGCTGGCAGTTTCGGCCGGACCGAGCTTCGGGTGCAGCTCCATGTAGAAGCCATCTTCGCTGCGCGAAAGCTTGAGCTGCTCTGCAAGATTGTCCTGCGTCGGCTGCAGTCCCACGACGAGCACGAGCAAGTCCGTCGGAATGCGGATTCGGGCTTTGGAAATCTCGTCCGGAACTTCCAGATGACCGTCAGCGTAATCCAATACATCCTGCGGAGCCTGTTCACTGTCGTAGCGGAAGAACTGCACCCCGGCCCGCATTGCGGCTTCGTACAACTCCTCGGCCTGGCGGCTGTAGGTGCGGATATCCTTCGTAACGACACGCACCGTCTTCCCAGCCTGTCGCAGGTGCAAAGCCTGTTGAATCATCGAGGTACAGCAGTAGCGCGAGCAGCCTATCGATTCCTGGCGGGAACCGACGCACGAAATAAAAGTAATTCGTTCCGCATTAACTCCGCTCAAAAGCATCGCTTCCAGCTCGAGATTGGTAATGACTGTTGAATCCGTGCCATGTCCGAACTCAGCGGGCTCATATGGCCTGGCTCCGGTCGCCATGACCACGGCTCCCACCTCGAGATCCTTGCCATCGCTCAGGTGCGTCTGGAAACTGCCCACCACCCCGCCGATTGTTTCGACCTGTGTGCCGAGATGGACTTTAACACTGCTCCGCTTCAGCTCACGCTTCTTCGCCTTGAGCAGATCCGCAGCACGGATTCCGGAAGGTGCGAGGATATCCAGCTGCCGGAGCAAGCCGCCCAGCTCAGATTCACGCTCGACTAGATCTGTGGAAAAACCCTGCCGCGCGAGGGCCACGGCTGCGTTCATCCCGGCCACGCCGCCGCCGATGACCAGCGCCCGCTGAGTAAGCGGCAGCTCGCGGACATCGAGCGGGACAAGCAACCGTGCCTTCTCGACCGCCATAGACACCATGTCCTTGGCTTTTTCCGTCGCAGCTGCCTTCTCGTGCTTGTGCACCCATGAATCCATATTGCGAATATTCGACATCTCAAGCAGGAAAGGATTCAGACCAGCCCGGACCATAACCCCGCGGAAGATCGACTCATGGGTTTTCGGGGAGCATGCTGCGATGACTACCCGGTTGACGTTGTGTTCGCGGATCGCGTCTTCGATTTCTTTCTGCGTGTTGCCAGCGCAAGAGAACATCTGATTCGAGGCAAAGACCACGTCTGGAAGTCCTTGCGAATACGTAACCACTTGTTCGACATCGATCACGCCGGCAATGTTCGAACCGCAGTGGCAGACAAAAACCCCCACACGCGGTGTCTCGATATCCTCCATCGGCTCGATTTCGGGTGTGGCGTGCCAGCGGCGCTCATCGATATACGAGAGCGCGAGCGCCGCTGCTCCACTTCCTTCGGCGACGCTGTCGGGTATATCCTTTGGGCCACCCACACACCCGGCGGCGAAAATGCCCGGCCGAGTGGTTGCGATTAACCCTGCCAATTCCTCAACGGCGAGGAGGAATCCATCCTCATCCACCTCAATTCCCAGACGGCCGGCGAGATCTGCCAGGCCTTCCTGAGGCAGCACGGCGTTTGCTAGCACGACCATGTCAAATATATCGGTCCTGCGGACACCGGCCTGGGTGTCTTCGTAAAGTACGGAAATTGAGCCCTTCCCATTCGGCTGAATACGCGCTGGCCGGCCGCGGATGTACTTCGCACCCTCGTCCTGCGTGCGCTGTCGGAAACCATCGAAGCCTTTTCCATACGCCCGTAGGTCCATATACATAACGCTGACGTCTTCCACACCATGATCGAGAGCCTGGTAGGCGTGCTTGAGCGAATACATGCAGCAGAAGCGCGAGCAGTACCTAGCGTGTCGCTGATCACGTGAACCTACGCAGAGCACGAAGAGCAGTTTGTGCGGGTGATGTCCATCCGAAGGACGAAGGATCTCGCCTCCGGTCGGACCGGCCGAATTGACCAATCGTTCGAACTCGAGTGCGGTGAGTATGTCGGGATGCTCGCCATAGCCCCATGTTCGCAGTTTTCTTGGGTCAAAGCTGTCGTAGCCGACGGCTACGATCACCGCGCCGACCTTGCGCTCCACGACCTCCTCGTGCGGCATCATGAAGTCGATTGCGCCCGGCGGGCAGACGTCGCTGCAGCGGCTGCACGGGTTGTAATTCGGGGGTTGGTTCAGGCAGTGTTCCAGGTCAATCAAGTAAGCGCCGGGGACGCTCTGCGGAATGGGCGTGTAGATCGCCTTGCGTGCCGCCATGCCCGAATCGTATTCATTCGGCAGGACGACCGGACAGGCCAGGGCGCACTCCCCACAGCGGGTGCATGCGTCGGTGACAAATCGTCCTCGCTGGCGGATGAAGGCCGTGAAATTTCCTGCTTCGCCTTCCAGTCTCTCCAGTTCAGCGAGCGATAGGATCTCGATATTCGGGTGAAGATCGACCTCCGACATCTTCGGCGCTTCGATGCAGATCGAACAGTCGAGCGTTGGGAAGTTTTTATCGAGCACAGCCATAATGCCACCAATGGTCGGCTGCTTCTCGACAAGCACCACCTGCGCGCCGGCATGCGCCAGGTCGAGTGAGGCTTGAATCCCGGCGATCCCTCCGCCCAGCACGAGCACTGTATCACTCATGCAACCCCCTCCAGCTGACCCTGACTGATCCCGAGTCTCAAGGCTTCCAGATTGAGGGGGAGCACGGACTGTTTCACGGTCGTTTGGATGGCCTTCTCGAGCGCTTCGAAGGTAACGATACCTGTGGTTTCGCACAAGAAGCCCAGCATGACAACGTTCGCCACGATTCGACGGCCCAGTCCTTCAGCCAATTCAGAAGCGTTGACCGCAAGGACCGAATCACCTGCCCGCGGTGTCACCAGGCCACTGTCAATCAAAACGCGCGCATCAGGAATCGTCTCATCGCGATAACGCGTATAGCCCTCCTGAGAGAGCGCCACAAAGATATCGGCCCGTTGAACGAAGGGATAAGCAATGCTGTGATCTGCGACGACGATGTTCGACGAAGAGGCGCCCCCACGGGCTTCCGGCCCGTAGGATTGAGTCATGACCGCCTCAAGATCAAGGTAAAGCGATAGCGCCTTGCCCAACAAGTAACCGGCCAGCACAACGCCCTGACCACCGAAACCCGAAATCCGGATCTCGTGTCTCATGCCGACCCCTCCAGCTTGATGGGCTGATATTGAGGGGCATCGCGGTCCACGAACCGGCCGACATAAATTGGCCGGTCGCCGTGCAGATCGATTCCGAGCTGATCCAGTTCGACCCCGCTGGCAATCTCGCATCTTTCCCGGTACAGCTCCAGCTCGTCGATTGCATCAGCCAGCTTGTTCGAACGCCCAAACCCGATCGGGCAAGGAACCAGGACCTCGATGAACGAGAACCCGGGTTTTCGAAACGCGTAAAGGATGTCTTTGCGTACCTGGCGGACATGCAGCGATGTCCAACGGGAGACGAAGTTTGCTCCTGCAGCCGAAAGCAAATTTGCCAGGTTGAATGGAAGTTCAGGGCAACCGTACGGTGTCGTAGAAGTGCGTGCGCCTAGGGGTGTCGTCGGACCTGCTTGCCCACCGGTCATGCCGTAGTTGAAGTTGTTGGTGCAGATGACGGTCAGATCGATGTTACGCCTGGCAGCATGAATCAGATGGTTGCCGCCGATAGCCGCCAGATCGCCATCTCCGCTGAAGACGGTAACGTGCAGGTCTGGATTGGCGAGCTTGAGACCGATCGCGAAGGGGATCGCCCGGCCGTGGGTTGTGTGGTAGGAGTCCAGATTCATGTAGCCGGCGACGCGCCCTGAACATCCAATGCCGGAAACAACGACATGCCGGTCGACATCATCGCCCAGGAGTTGAATCGCATGGGCATAACAGCGCATGACCACCCCGATCCCGCAGCCCGGGCACCAAATATGCGGCATCCGGTCAGCACGGATCAAAGTATCGAGCGGGTGCTCATCGACCAGGATCGGAGCAACCAACTTAGCTTACCTCCCGTATCGCAGCCAGGATCGGATCCGGCGGCATCATCACACCCCCGGCATGATTTACACCGAGCACCGGTTTGTGCACATAGCGTTCAACTTCCGTAATCAATTGGCCCAGATTCATCTCTGGAATGACGTAAGCCTGTGCTTTCTCATCGATCTTCCGCAGCATGTCCACCGGGAAAGGCCAGATCGAGATCAGCCGCAGGAAACCCGCCTTGATACCGCCCTCGCGGGCATCCTTCACCGCACGCAGCGCTGAACGAGCCGTGCTTCCGAAAGAGATCACGACAATCGAGGCATCATCCATGAAGTACGATTCGGTGCGGATGAGCTGATCGGCGTTGCAGCGCACTTTCTCAACCAATCGAGTGACGAGTGCATGATGCACTTCGGGGGACATATCCGGATAGCCCTTCTCATCATGGGTCAGGCCGGTGAAGTGCAATTTGTACCCCTCGCCTGCATAAGCCATCGGCGGGACCAGATCTGCACCTTCAGCCAGGTATGGAAGGAAGTCTCCCTTAGGCTTTCCGTTCGGCCGTTTGCGTTCCCAATGAACGATTTCGGCAGCATCGGGAATGATTACGCGCTCGACCATGTGACCCACGACCTCATCCGCCATCAGCAGGACGGGGATTCGGAATCGATCCGCGACATTGAACGCGTGGATCGTCAGGTCAAATAGTTCCTGTGGGGACCATGGGCTGTAGGCTGCAATGCCATAATCGCCGTGCGAACCCCAGCGTGCCTGCATAATGTCTGATTGGCCCGGCAGCGTCGGTAGGCCAGTTGAAGGAGAGCCGCGCTGGACATTAACCACCACACATGGCAGCTCCATCATCACGCCCAGCCCGAGATTTTCCATCATCAGACTGAACCCAGGGCCAGAAGTCGCGGTCATCGCCCTAGCCCCAGCTGCAGAAGCGCCGAGAATGGAGGCCATGCTCGCCATCTCATCTTCCATTTGCATGAAGACGCCGCCAACCTCAGGCAGACGTGCTGCCAGCCGTTCAGCTATCTCCGTTGAGGGAGTAATCGGGTATCCACCGAAGAAAGTGCAGCCCGCAGCCAGTGCACCTTCCGCGCAGGCATGATCGCCATGCATGAAGTGGCTTCCGGTCAGGACCGCCGGACGGGTCACGCCGCCTTCTCCAGTGTGTAGATTGCAAACTCCGGGCATACCATCGTGCAGAATTCGCAGTGCACGCACTTATTTTCCTTGCCTGGCGCGATTTCAGGCAGATGGTAGCCCTTTTCATTCGTTTTGGAGGAAGATCTCAGGATATCCCGCGGACATAACTCGATGCAGAGGTTGCAGCCCTTGCAGCGAGCGGGGATCAGGTATACCTGGCCGTGTGGCACAGGCATCTCCCCGAGGTCAAGTGGCGTTCGGGCGAAGACCTTCATGGGCCTCTTTCAAATGATTACCTGAACGGTCCGCCAAACTACCTATTCGTTTGACCAGCACATTGCACATCCCGCTGTTGCTTACCTTCGGTTGTGCAGCGATTTGCTTACCTGACAGTTATTTATAGCAGGTTAGGCAGTAAGCCAGCTGTACGCAAGTATCATGTGTCCGTGAAAAAACTGCCTAACGTCAATCTACAGCAGTCCTCTGGCGACCTAGAATGAACCTGAAAGGTCCGATTTTGCGCCGTAAGCCGGGCTCGCTATAATCAACCTCCAGTGGATCGACTGTAGCAGTTTTTTTACATTGCGCAAACTGGACGAACTCTGCCCCGGAGACGTCTTCCGGGAGTGCATATCTCGGATGGTCTAATCGATGGCCAGGCTCCACGAATTCCAGGCAAAAGCGCTTCTCAAACAGGCCGGGATCAAGATTCCGCGCGGCATCGTTGCCAGGACACCGGAAGAGGCTCTCCTGGCTGCCGAGCAGCTCGGCGATTCGGTCGTTGTAAAGGGGCAGGCCTGGGTTACAGGCAGAGCCAGCCGCGGATTAATCCGCTTTGCAGACGACCCAGGGCAGGCTGAGCGCATGGCAGCAGAAATCCTCGGGCAGCAAGTCGAGGGTTTCCAGGTTGAAACCTTGCTGGTAGAGGAGAAATTGGCTATCGTGCGTGAATTTTACGCTGGCGTCATCGTCGATGATCAGGCTCAAGCTCCATTGCTCATCTTCAGCGCGGTTGGCGGCACCGGTATCGAAGAAATCGCATCCAAAGATCCAACTTCCATTGGGAAACGAGTGATCGATGTCCGCAGGGGATTTTATGACTACCAGGGCCGCGAGCTGGCACGGTCCACTGGCCTGAGCGGGAAAGAACTGTTGTTGATGGGCGACCTGCTCTCGAAGCTCGCTCTCGTCGCCCAGTCCGCGGACGCACGCAGCGCAGAAATCAACCCGGTTGTTATGACCGCAGGGGGAGAAATCATCGCTGCCGATTGCCGGATGACGATCGATGACTATGCGGTGTTCAGGCATCCAGAATTAGGGATCGAGGTCGCACGCGAATTCGACCGGCCGGCGACCAGACTGGAAACGGTTGCCTGGGAAGTTGAACGCGACGACTACCGTGGCACCTTCTACTTCATACAAATGGCACAGGATTTCAAATCCGGTGAGGGTGTGATCGGGTTCCATGGTGCCGGTGGCGGTGGGTCGATGATGAGCATGGACGCTGTGCTCAGGAAAAACTACCGCCTGGCGGATTTTGTCGATACAAGTGGAAACCCCCCAGCTTCGAAAGTGTACCGGGCAGCACGTATCATCTTCGCCCAGGGTCCAATCGACGGGTACTTCGCCTCCGGCTCCGGAGTTGCTTCGCAGGAACAGTACCACAGCGCCCGTGGCCTCGTGAAGGCGTTCCTCGAACAGCCGCTGAACGTGCCGGCGGTGATCCGGCTGGGAGGGAACGCAGAAGAACGGGCTATCGCCATCCTTGAACGAGCAGCTCCGCTCCTGCCGGCTCCATTGGAAGCATACGGGAAGGACGACTCCCCTGATTTCTGCGCCAGCCGCTTGGATGAGTTGATCCGCTTAACTCCACGCCCGACGGCCACGCCCCAACCCATCCTTCCACCTGCAGCCACGGAACCTTACCAGTTTGATACCGTTACAGGCCAAGTCACACTTGATCATGCAGCTTGTCGCTCATGCGAGACGAAAATCTGTATCGAGACTTGCGTGCCTCAAATTCTAAAGTTGGATGACGGCCTGCCAGTTCTCAGCATCACCCGGGAGCAAGCCCGTCACGGGGGCTGCACAGAGTGCCTCGCATGCCAGGTCGAATGTTACTTTGAGGGAGCCCAGGGCGGCTACATCGATCTGCCGATACCCGGTCTTGCGCGGGAAGAAACGGGTGCGTGATGGCGATTCTCGTTGATGAAGGAAAGCGTGTGCTGGTCCAGGGCATTACCGGTCGCGAGGGGCGCACCCGGACCAATTTAATGGTGGAATTCGGCACACAGGTCGTGGCAGGCGTCACGCCAGGCAAAGGCAGGCAGGAAGTTGACGGCGTGCCAGTCTACGATACAGTCTTCGAGGCGGTTGAAGTCTGTGGATCGATCGACATAAGCGTGCTCTTCATCCCGGCACCGCTCGTCAAGAGCGCTGCGCTAGAGGCAATTGAGGCCGGAATCAAGCTGCTGTTGATCGTCCCCGATCGGGTTCCGATTTATGATGTGCTCGAGATCGCCGCTTCCGCTAAAGACGCCGATGCGCGATTTATCGGACCCAATACACTTGGCGTGCTTTCCCCTGCCAGAGCGACGATCGGGATGATCGGCGGCAGTGCCACAACGGCACGCGAGTGGTTTATACCTGGACCGCTGGGAATTAGTTCACGCTCGGGCGGCATCACCTCTTCCATGGCATATTACCTGGCTCGGGCTGGCCTGGGTGCTAGCACGCTGGTACACGTTGGAGGGGATGCCGTGATTGGAACCCCGCATCCGGACGTGATGCGTATGTTCGAGGCCGATCCTGACACCAAAGCAATGGTTATGTTCGGGGAGATAGGCGGTTCGCAAGAAGAGCGGGTAGCAGAGTTGGTCGCGAAGGGGGAAATCACCAAGCCGATCATCGCTTTTATTGGCGGCAAGGCCGCGAAGCGTGGCACGCGCTTCAGCCACGCAGGTGCGATCGTCGAGGGCACCCGCGGCACCTATGAGGGCAAGGTAGAAAGCCTGCGCACTGCCGGAGTAACCGTCGTTGAGGCTTTCGGGGATCTTCCTGAAGTTACCAGGCGAGTCCTGCAAGAGCGGGAGGTGCTGTGATGAGTGAGATGAAATGGAAGACCGGCATCACGAAGGTTCAACCGAATGAGATCCGACTGCGTGGTTACCGGGTTGATGAATTAATGGGCAAAATCAGCTTTTCGCAGGCAATTTTCCTCGCCCTAACCGGTGAGCTGCCGGACGCGAAAGTCGGCCGTTTATTGGACGCGATCCTGGTCGCATCGGTTGATCATGGGCCTGGTTCCCCCTCCGCCCTGACTGCCCGCACGTCGGCATCGACCGGTGCACCGGCCAACGCCGCGGTTGCGGCTGGCATCCTCTCGATCAACCGGTTCCATGGAGCGGCGATCAGCAGCTGTATGCAAGTTGTAGCGGAGGTCGTGGAGCAGACAAGCGATGAACATCCGGTCTCAGATGCTGCGGCAGAGGTGGTCACCGAATACCTGGAAAGTGGCCGCCGGCTCCCCGGACTTGGACACCGCATTCATACAGAGGACCCGCGCACGAGAAGGCTTTTCATGCTTGCTGAAGAGCTCGGTCTGGCTGATGCTGGCGTTGAAGCGCTGCTCGCGCTCCAGATCGCCATGGCAGCCGAAGGGAAAGAGCTCCCGATCAATGTAGATGGTGCCGTTGGGGCCGTGCTCTTCGATCTCGGATTACCAATCGAGCTCGGGAATGACTTCTTCATAATGGCCCGCGTGCCAGGCTTATTTGCCCAGGTTCATGAGGAGTTTGATCGCGAACGTCCGATGCGGCGAATACATCCGACCGACTTCACATATGACGGACCGGAGAATCGAAGCTTAGCCGATTGATCCTCCAGGAGCCCACCGATGACAGATGACTTGTTGGATCTGATCCCTGAATTTCGTGCGATCGAAGATGATGATCTGCGCAAGCGGACGCTCGCGGTCTGGGAAGAGGCGCTTGAGCTTGGTGGCTGGTCTTTAGAACAACTGCAGACGATGCCTTACTCCCTTCTTGTTGAGAACGTTGAGATTACATTTCCTGAGCATGTCAGCGTGGTCTGCCGGATGTGCCTGGCGATGGAAGGAGTCCTGCGGGAGGCATATGGAAATCGCTACCGGATTGATAGAGATACATTAATCGCCGGAGCGCTGCTTGCTGATGTTGGAAAGCTGATTGAATTCAAGCAGGAGGGCGATCGATTTACCTGGTCGCCAACTTACCGCTACCTGCGGCATCCCTTCACCGGGGTCGCTTTATGCTACAAGCACGCAATTCCGGAAGCTGTAATGCACGTCGTGGCAACCCATTCCTGGGAAGGGGATCGCTTTCAACGCCAGGCCGAGGCTATCATCTTCCACCATGCGGATTTTACCGATTTCGACCTGACCCGATTAAAGTCCCTGGATTGAATCCAGCTTGGCCAAAATAAGGTTCGTCCGGATAGAAAAAAGCGTGAGTAATCTAAGTAGTCCATCACGATCCGGAAGAGGCAGACCATGGGGATGACCTTCGCCGAAAAAGCCCTCGCCCGGGCTGCCGGTCACAAGAGTTCACGCGCCGGGGAGATCGTCATCGCCCAGCCGGATGTCGCCCTTTCACACGACAACAGCGCCGCCATCATCGGCTTGTTCCGGGAAATGGGAGGCACCAGGTTATTCGATCCAGAACGTAACGTGATTGTGCTCGACCATGCTACGCCAGCCCCGACCACGCTCCACGCTGAGAATCACCGTCAAATTCGAGAGTTTGTTGCGGAGCAGGATATTGATCATTTCTACGACGTCGGGCGTGGCATCTGCCACCAAGTCCTGGTCGAGGAAGGCCTTGCCCTACCGGGAGAATTGGTGCTGGGTGCGGACTCGCACACACCGCACGCAGGGACGATGGGAGCGTTCGGCGCTGGGATCGGCCGCAGCGAGATGGCTTCCGTCTGGGCCCTGGGTGAACTCTGGCTGCGTGTGCCAGAAAGCATCAAGATTGAACTGCACGGCGAGCTGAAACCGGGCGTGACATCCAAGGATATCGCCCTGTACGTTGTCGGAAAGCTCGGCGCCGATGGCGCTTTATATCAATCCGTTGAATGGCATGGTGAGGCGCTCGCAGCTCTCAGCGTAGGCCAACGGTCTACCCTGCCGAATATGATGGCCGAGGCTGGTGCGAAAAATAGTTACGTCGTCCCGGATGAAATGACTCTCGGTTACCTGAGCGGGCGTGCCCGTCGACCGTTCGAACCTCTCCTGCCCGACACGGATTGTGGCTATGCGCAAATTTTGAGCATCGAAGCAGGTTCCATCGAGCCGATGATCGCCTGCCCACACACAGTCGACAACGTCAAGCCACTCAGCGAACTGGTTGGGACCCGCATCCAGCAGGCCTTTCTCGGTACCTGCACCAACGGCCGGCTAGAAGATCTGGCCGCAGCCGCAGAAGTTCTACAAGGTCACAAGCTGCCTGCCGGTGTACGCATGATCGTCATCCCGGCCTCGTCCGAGGTCTATCTTCAGGCGCTGCAGACCGGCCTGCTTGAGGTTTTTGTCCAGGCCGGAGCGATGGTTGAAAGCCCTGGATGCGGACCTTGCATGGGCAACCATATGGGCGTCCCGGGGGTTGGCGAGGTCACCATTAGCAGCGCCAACCGCAATTTCCGCGGCAGAATGGGGACCAAGGAGAGCGAAATCTATCTCGCCAGTCCACAGGTAGTCGCTGCTTCTGCGCTGGCGGGGGAGATCAGCGATCCTGGAGAGTTCCTGCGATGAGCTTAAAACTAATCACGGGAAACGTCTGGAAGTATGGAGATAACATCAACACCGACGTCATCTTCCCTGGCAAATACACGTACACCGTCAGCGATCCGCTGCAGATGCCCCAGCATGCCCTCGAGGACCTCGATCCGGACTTTGCACGCCAGGTTAAGCCTGGTGACATCATCGTGGCCGGCAGGAATTGGGGCTGTGGATCGTCCCGCGAACAGGCGGTTACCTGTCTCAAGCAAAGCGGCGTTGCGGCGATTCTGGCCGTCTCATTCGCTCGGATTTATTATCGAAATTGTCTCAACGCGGCTCTGCCAGCTCTTGTCTCGGTTGATGCAGTACGGCGCCTTAATCAGGGAGATGCCGTTGAGATCGATCTCGAGGCGGGATCTCTCAAATATCCGGGGGGCGAGCTTGCCTTCAGCCCCATTCCTGACAGCGTTCGCATGATCTTTGACGCTGGCGGATTGATCGAGTATACGCGCCGGAGGCTTTCATCAACGGCTGAATGAGAACCCGCAGCCATTCTTCATCCCAACAGCCTTAAGGAGCCAACAATTTATGTCTGAATACAGAATCGCCTGGATGCCAGGTGACGGAATCGGCGTTGACGTGATGGAAGCAGCACGCATGGTGCTGGACCGGTTAGGGCTGGATGCCGAATACGTACCGGCAGATATCGGCTGGGAATTCTGGTGCCAGGAGGGCAACCCCCTCCCCGAACGCACGCTGCGAGTCCTGGAAGAGTCGACCTGCGGCCTTTTTGGAGCGATAACATCCAAACCGAAGGATGAAGCAGCCCTGGAGCTGAACCCCGAGCTTCGTGAACGCGGATTGATTTACAAGAGCCCGATCGTAAGCCTCCGACAGCGGTTCGATCTTTACTGCAATCTGCGGCCTTGCAAGGCTTACCCTGGAAACCCGCTTAACTACCGCAGCGGCATCGACCTGGTCGTTTTTCGGGAAAATACGGAAGGTCTGTACAGTGGAGTCGAATTCTTCCCATTTCCTGACGAATTACGGCAGGCTGTCCAAGCTCACAACCCTGCAATCGAACGTTTTGCTGGTGTCCCGGCCGAGGAGATGGCCGTCAGTCTGCGTGTCATAACGCTGGGGAGCGCTACCCGGATCATACGCAGAGCGTTTGAATATGCTCGCGACCACAGCTACCCCAGCGTAACGTTAGTAGAAAAACCGAACGTCCTGCGTGAAACCAGCGGGCTGATGACACGTGCCGCCCGGGCGGTTGCCAGCGAATTCCCCGGCATAGAACTCTGGGAGACCAATATCGACGCGCAGATGATGTGGCTGCTCAAGGATCCCGAGGATTACGGCGTGCTTGTAACCAGCAATATGTTCGGCGATATCGTCTCCGATCTCGCTGCCCAACTCGTCGGAGGGCTTGGCTTTGCTTCGAGCGGCAACATCGGCGATCACTATGCGGTCTTTGAACCAACCCACGGATCGGCGCCAAAATATGCCGGGCAGTACAAGGTCAATCCGATTGCCATGCTGCTCGCCACGCGCCTGATGCTGGATTGGCTTGGTGAAAGTGATAAGGCAAATGCACTTGAGAGCGCTCTGGCCCAGACGATCGCAGCTGGGAAAGTCCGCACCTACGATATGGGCGGATCGAACACAACCCTTGAAATGGCTGCGGAGGTGATTGCAAACCTGCCCTAGTCCGCCTTAAAACGATATTGCGATTTGGGAGTAACCCATGGGTTCGATCACCCGACAGATGGCCAGGTTCGTTCATCAACTGCAATTCGATGATATTCCACCAGAAGCGCTGAATGAGGCGAAACGATTCATTCTGGACAGCATCGGCTGTGCCCTCGCATCTGCCGAGGGCGACGACATGCAAGCCATGCAGCGCTTCGTGGAGAAACTGGGCGGACCGCCGGAGGCGACCGTCATCGCGACTGGTCTGCGAACAAGTGCCGCTAATGCAGCGTTCATGAATAGTCTCATGATTCGCGCCCTCGATTACAACGATATTTACTGGGTTCAGGATCCAAGCCACCCCTCCGACTTGTTGGGGGTCGTCCTCTCGGCTGCTGAAGCGAACGAGCGGGATGGCCGTGAGCTGCTTGTAGCAGCAGTGATTGCCTACGAGTTAGAAATGCGCTGGTGTCATGCCGCCCGTCCCGGTATTCGCGAGATTGGCTGGCACCATGCGTCGCTCACTCAATTCGTCAGCCCATTTGTCGCCGGGCGGCTCTATGCCCTGGACGAGGATCAACTGGTCGCGGCTGCCGGAATCTGCGGCTCGAGCCACTTCACCCTGGGCGGAGTTGTGGCCGGACATCTGACCAATATGAAGAACACTGCCGATCCGTTAGCAGTGCAGGCGGGAATTTACGCCGCCATGATGGCACGTGAGGGATATTCCGGACCGGAGATGGTTATCGAAGGCAAAGAAGGCTTATTCGAAGTTTTGCAGGATGTTGAATGGGATGCGCGAGCCTTACTCGAAAGACTTGGCCAGGAATTCCTCATCACGCAGTGCAGCTACAAAGCATTTCCGACGGAAGCCCTCACCCATCAGCCGATCTCGGCCGCACTTTCACTGCGAGATCAGCATGACATCCTGCCAGAGGAGATCGAGGCAGTCACCGTCGAGACGACCACCCGTGGTGCGGACATCCTCTCCGACCCGAGCAAATACAAGCCTGATACGCGCGAAACGGCCGATCACAGCCTGCCCTACGTTATCGCGGTGGCACTGGTCCACGGCAATGTGCTCCCGTACGCATTCGAGGCAGAAGCCCTGCAGGATCCAGCTGTATTGGGATTGCTGCCGAAGATCGAGGTCATTGCGAGTCCGGACATCGATGCCCTGTTCCCGAAAATCAAATTTGCCCGCGTGACAGTTCATACCACGGCGGGCGAGGCATATACGGCCGAGACAGATGTCGCGAAAGGTGCTCCACAAGATCCGTTATCAGACCTGGAGCTTTACGAAAAATTTCGCGCCAACGCCGAGCGCTGGGTCACCCGAGCTCAGGCGGATCGGATTATCGAGGCTACCATGCGGCTCGAGGCTATCGAGGACTTGAACGGCTATCTGCAGTTACTGATACGAATGTGACCGGGCGCCTTGGGCTATTCAGGTTCCCTCGCCCGGTAATCTCGAATTGGTCAAGCTATCCGAAGATGCCCGAAGGGGGATCGCCTTCCCCACCCCCATCGCCCCGGTCTAGAGGTGGCACTGGCGGAGGGCCGGCTGGATGATTCACCTTCGAAGAAGCAGCTAGAGCGGGTGGCAGCTCTTCTTGAGCTTCCGCACCACGCCTTCTGATAATCCACCTCAGCCCGAACCAGAAAGCCAGTCCCCCGATCGCCAGCAATAACGATTGAAGAAGTAGCCTTTGCAGTGCCAGTGAGAGTAAACCTTGCAGCCCAACGACAAGAACCGACTGAACTAGCGATCCACTGCCAGCAAACCCGCGAGTAAGATTGGCGGCCAGATCAGGTCGGGCAGAATTTAAGATCAACACAAATAGAAAGGTTGAAAGCCCGCTAAGCATCAGCGATAAACCCCACCAACGGCGCAGGTCATCGAGCCCGCGGACCACCAGCGCCATGACCACGCCGAGCATGGATAGCGGTAGGAACCAACCCCAGAACGAAATAGCCCGCAGGGAACGCAGTTGATCTTTGAAGACGAGCAACTCGGCCGGATCCGCTCCCTTAAATAACTGCAGCCGCTCAGGCAGCTGGTTGACCTGCTCAATCAATGAATTCGAAGCCAGCCGTACCAGGTCTGACCGCATGGGTTCAGGAGGTTCGCAGTATTCTGTTGGCGCTGCCTCGCCCCCGAGTAGTTCTCTCTCCAAACGTAGGGCTCCTTCTGCAGTACAGCTGGGCCATGAATCAACCAGGATCTCAACGATCGAATCAATTCCACCCGTTCGTAAGTGCGCTTTCAAGGGCTGAAAATCGATGGCAACCTGGGCAACAGCCTCCGGCGAATCGACCCAGGCGAAGAAGTCTTGAAGCAAGAGGTTGAACTGCTCCTGCATCCAACCATCAGGCAGAAGCAGCGTCAGGATTTCCGCCTTTTCTGCGTTTGAGAGATATTCAAATGCCGGACGCAGAGGCTCGGCATCATCCCCCAAGGCTTCCAACCAGCGGCCGGAGTCAAAAACTTCCTGCATTCGGCTGGTGACCAGTCCGGACTCAAGCAGCTGCGTCCGCAGAACATCGCTGAAAGTTCGGGGGTCGAAGACCACCCGGGCCAGGCCGCGCCCGAAAAGCGCTGGCGGGAGCGTGAGAACGAAAATAGCCACGGCTCCCAGGGCTAACAGCTGCAGGAACCTCGCCGAACAGCCTTTCGTTTTCGTCATGACTCGCCTCCGGACGCGTACTAGGATACACCTTCCATCCCTGCTGAAAAGCCAAACGCGAGTACTACTGGAACACAAGAAACAGCACAGAGTGCGACTCGAGTCGCACCCTGTGCTGTCCGACAGATGTGCTGTCCGTCTAGTGAAATCGCTGCATCAATTCCTGCAGGCTCTGGGCGGACGGGCGAAGTTCTTTTTCCGTTAGCCGGCTGAGCGGTGTTTCAACCAGGTTTTCAATCGCATCGAGCGGTGGTTGCTCCTTGTTGAAGTAAATCAAACCCGTCACCAGCACACCACCGCAGCATGTCTCCTCCAGCATCTTAAGGGCAGCGATGCGATCAGTGGGATTGTAGTCCTTCTCAAGTTTCTTCAAGACTATCTGTGATCCATCATGCATTTCGACATCAATCACATTCCCCGGTTCGTAATCCACTTTGATCTCTTCTCGCTCCGGAACCCAGGTTACATCGTGGAGCGGTTCCTCGTACTTTCGACCCCAGGCGTAGCTCTTGGTTGATTCATCGCGATTGTTGAAGGTGACACACGGACTGATGATGTCCAGCACGGCTGTGCCATCGAAACTCAACGCGGCTTTCAAAAGCTCCTTGACCTGCTTGGGATCGCCGGCGAAGGAGCGGGCGACAAAGCCGGCGTTGGCGATCAGAGCCTCCATGCAGATATCGACCGGCATGAAGGGGTTAACACCGACCTTTTTCAGCTCCTGGCCTTTATCGGCCGTGGCCGAAAATTGGCCTTTCGTCAGGCCATATACACCGTTGTTCTCGATGATGTATGTCATCGGTACATTGCGCCGGACCAGGTGTTTGAAATGACCCAACCCGATGCTGGCCGTATCGCCATCACCGGAAACGCCGATCGCCTTCAGCGTGTTGTTGACCATGATCGCACCGGTAGCGGTGGCCGGCATCCGACCGTGAAGCGCATTGAAACCGAAGGAGCGGCTGAGAAAGTATGCCGGGCTCTTGCTGGAGCAGCCAATGCCCGACATCTTGATCACCTTCTCCGGTTGAATGGACATCTCGTAGCACGCGGCGATGATCTGGCTCGAAATGGAGTTATGCCCGCAGCCCTGGCAAAGCGAAGTCTCCCGGCCGCGATAATCGTTTTTCTCCAACCCGATCAAGTTTTCGTTCTTGGGGATTTCGGTTTGAGTTTCGATCTTACCCGCCATCACGAGTCCATCTCCTTCGCTTCAATCTGCGCTGTAATCCAACGGGCAGACATTGGCAAACCGTTATTGTGTGTCATCGAAACCAGCTTTGAGGCATGATCAGGGCTGTTCAGCTGCAGCAATTTATGCATTTGCCCCTGATGATTCATCTCGATCACATAGAGCCGTTCGTGGTTTTTTACGAAACCATCCACCTCATCTGAAAACGGGATCGCCCGGATGCGCATGTAATCGGTCTCGATTCCGGTCTCGGCCAGCCGGTCGCGCGCTTCCTGGATTGCCGGGTCCGTCGAACCGAAGCTGATCAAGCCGATTTCGTGACTGCTGCCTTGTTCGATGACCGGTTCGGGAAGCAGGCCGCGCGCAGTCTCAAGCTTTCTGAAGATGCGCTCCATGTTGGCCTCGTAATCCTCGGGACGTTCGCTGTAAATCGCGCGATCATCGTGCCCGGTGCCGCGCGTAAAGTAGGCTGCCTTAGGATGATTGGTGCCCGGCAGGGTTCGATAGGGAATGCCATCGCCATCGACATCTCGATAGCGGGCGAACTCGTCAACCTTTTCAAGATCTTCAGCGGTCAGAACCTTGCCTCTATCCATTGGGTGATCCGGATATTTAAATGGCTCAGACATCCACAAGTTCATACCCAGGTCAAGATCACTGAGGATGAAAATTGGAGCCTGCAGGCGCTCGGCATAATCAAATGCGCGCCAGCCGAATTCGAAACACTCGGCGATGCTTCCCGGCAGGAGTACGATCTGTTCTGTATCTCCGTGGCCGAGGTAACGTACGAAAAGTAAATCGCCCTGCGAGGTGCGCGTGGGCATGCCTGTACTCGGCCCCATACGCTGCACATCCCAGATCACGACCGGAATCTCGGCAAAGTAGGCTAATCCGCTGAACTCGGCCATGAGAGAGATGCCAGGGCCGGAGGTTGAAGTCATCGACCGAGCTCCGGCCCAGCCGGCACCTACGGCCATGCCGATCGCCGCGAGTTCGTCTTCAGCTTGGATCACGGCATACGTTTGCTTTCCAGTCTCGGGGTCTTTCCGCAGTTGCGGCAGGTAGCTGATCAAGGCGTCTGCCAGACTCGAGGCGGGCGTGATCGGGTACCAAGCGGAGAAGCTGACACCGCCATATACCGCCCCCAACGCACCGGCCGTGTTGCCGTCGAGAATAATCATGCCTTCTGTCTGATCATCGCGCTCCACCCGGTAGGGATCTCGCTTGGTCAGGTTTTCGTGAGCCCATTTTGCAGCCGCCTCAACAACACTCATATTCAGCTCAATCGGTTTCGTCTTGCCACGAAAATGGGTGTCGAGGGCATCGCGAACTGCCTCGATCTCGATGCCAATCATCTCAGCCACCACGCCCACATACACCATGTTGCTCATGTAATCACGCAAATCGCGTGGTGGATCGACATCTTTGATGATTTGATTGACCGGCATCGGGTAGTAGACGACGTCCGGACGGACTTCAGGCTTACTGAAGTGATCTGGATAGAAGCATACGCCGCCTTCGACCAGCCCCTCCAAGTCTTCCAGGAACGTCGCGTGATTCATCCCAACCAGCAGCTCAACCGCCTCACGCCTTGCGGTGTAGCCTTTGCTGCTGGCGCGAATCGTAAACCAGGTCGGCAGCCCTTGAATATTGGAAGGAAACAGGTTCTTCCCATTTACGGGAATTCCCATTCGAAACAAAGCCCGAATAAGGGCCATATTCGATGTCTGGCTACCCGAACCATTTACCGATGCAACGATCATCGAGAAATCGTTGATGATCGATCTGGCGTCTCGTGATCTTTCGTGCTTTTCTACCGCTTCTGTCATGCTCCACTGCTCCCTGTAATGTTATGCTGTTCCAGCCCTGCATGCTGCAGCCCTGGATCTTCAATAATGGGGGCTGCCGAAGGACGAGTCTGCAGGATGCTGAAGTGATCAACCAGTGCCTTATAACCGTTGCTTTCTTCCTTGGAAGCGATCGCTTCAACCATTGCTTCATGCGCCATCCAGACCTGCTCCAGATACCGATAATCGGTGTAAAGCGCCAGCCCAACACTCTCGTAAGCCTCCCAATAGGCCTCCAGAAAGCCCAGGACGAATGGATTTTGAATTCGTGAGAAGATGGTCAGGTGGAGCTCGCGGTGTTCGCTGTGGGGAATCTGGATCGGGTTGCCTCGCAGCTTGCGCCAGGCCCTTGAAACCAGCTCACGCAAGTATTGAATATCAGACGGCTGCAGTTGCTGAACGGCATCGCTCCAATAACAGGCTTCGAGATGCTCACGCATATCCTCGATCTGCTCAAAATATTCGGGATCGACAGCAAGTGCATACTGCATGCTTGCAATCAAGCCGGGTGCAATCGAAAAATCGCGGGTCTGAATTCCATGCCGGGGACGGACCTCAACAAAACCCAGCGCGCGAGCGACTTCCAGCTGCTCACGCAGTTTACTGATGCTGATCCCCAGCTCATGGGCGAGATCCTGAATCGTCGGCAGTTGAGTACCCGGCACGTGGGCTTGCCCCATCAGGTACGTCATAAATTCGGATTCTATCTCTGCACCCATCGCCGCCGCTCCTCGCCCGATTCCAATTCATCCTATTCATCTGATAAATAAGATGAATTAGAGTTTATCACCCGGTCATCTCCGCGTCAACCCATGCAGGGGCTCCGAGGAAAAAACACTGCCCGGCTTCTGGTAGAATCTGCGGATGTTACCTAAAATGCTGAAATTCTCCCGCCGGGGTCTTCTCATTGGAACCGCCGCAACTCTCCTGTTCATCGTCCCCGGCTGGCTGCTCGATCGAAGAAATGACAGCCGGATATTTCTTCCCGGAGAAGCGCCCACTCATCCTATCGCCATCGTTTTCGGTGCCGGCCTGCGGCGCGATGGCCGGCCTACTACGGTGCTCGCTGATCGCATTGCGGTTGCAGTGGAGCTCTATCAGACCGGGCGAGTAAGCCGGATACTGCTCAGCGGATCCGCCCGTCCGGACGGTTACAATGAGGCACAGTCGATGCGATCCTATGCGATCCAGCTTGGCGTACCGGACGAGGACCTGCTGGTCGACTCGGGAGGGGACCGGACCTTTACGACATGCACCAGAGCGCGCGAGATTTTTGGAATCGATTCCGCAACACTGGTCACACAACGCTATCATCTTCCACGAGCCCTGATCCTGTGCGATGCAATCGGAATTGACGCTCACGGTGTAGCATCAGATTTGCACAGTTATCGTGCCGAGCGTTTCTGGGCAGTGCGCGAATCCTTTGCTACATTGCGGGCTTTCGTGGACGCTGGCCTGGCCCGACTTTCGAACCTGAAACGGAGCTGATCTGATGGAACGCAGTGAAGCGATGTCGATCGTTGATGAATACATACAGAATATCAACCTCAAACGGCATATGCTCGCAGTCGAAGCGGCGATGCGTGATTACGCCGTTCGACTGGACGGGGATATGGAATTATGGGGCCTGACCGGGCTGCTGCATGATTTCGATTGGGAAATCCATCCCACACTTGAACTGCATCCTCAGGCGGGTGCGCCAATTCTGCGTGAGCGCGGAGTACCCGAAGAGGTCATCCGTTCCATTCTCAGTCACGCTGACCATACCGGGATCGCTCGTGAAACCCCAATGGATAAGGCACTTTATGCCTGTGATGAACTAACAGGGTTGATCACTGCTGTGACACTCGTGCGGCCATCGAAATCGCTTTCCGATCTGAAGGTTAAATCCGTGCGCAAGAAATGGAACGACCATCGCTTCGCCGCTGCGGTCGATCGCGCCGAAATTGAGCGCGGAGCACAGGAGTTGGGGGTTGAACTCTGGACTCATGTCGGAAACGTCATTCAGTCCATGCAGCGGATTTCGGAGACCCTGGGACTCGCCTGAATGCGTCGGTTTAGCGCCGGCAAACCGCAGGTAGGCCGAAAAAACGTTCCTTTTGGTTCTCGCGGGCATGCTGGTATAATGCGTCGTCCTCGGTGCCCGGGGATTCGAACAATTGCCTATGACTGAGAAACCGGAAGCGAAACGAACCACACCATCCATTTGCGCGACCTGCGGATCAAAGCTCAAGCCGGGCGATACCCGCTGCTCGGTTTGCGGTGCAACGGTCCGTGATCGTCCGCCGGCAGCACATGGCAGCGGGAGCTCTCAGGTATCTCTTTCCCTGCCGGTGGCACTGGCGATTCTGGCTGTTTTCACGGTCCTGGCGGTAGGTCTAACATACCTTGCTACACGTGGCCTCGGGGGTAAAACTGCGGAAGAGCCAAATGCTACCGTTACTCTCACACCGACAGACACAGCCACGCCACAGCCGACACTCACCGAAACACCTGTTTATACTCCTACTCCACTGCCGACCCTGGAGTACATCGTCGACTCCGGCGATACCCTGTTGGCGATTGCAGTACGCCATGATGTGTCTATCCAATCCATTCTGCAGATGAACTCCGGCTTGAACAGCCAGAGCATCCTCTCGGTCGGTCAACGTCTCTACCTGCCGCAGCCCACACCGACACCCTCGCCTGAACCCTCCGTCACGCTCCCACCAGAAGAGGCAACCCGGGCTGCGTGCGACACGGTGGTTTACACCGTTGAAGCAGACGACACCCTGGGTGCAATTGCCGATAATTACAACGTCAACCCGCTGGCGATTTTGGACTTCAACGGGAAATCCACCGATACCGTCTTCCTGGGCGAGATTCTCAAGATCCCGCTCTGCGAGCGAAATCCTACCCCTGGCCCCTCACCAACCCCAACACCACCGCCACCGTATCCTGCTCCCAACCTGCTTTTACCGCAGGATGGTGCTCCCTTCTCACTGGCAGACGACACGATAACGCTGCAGTGGGCGGCGGTTGGACAGCTGCGTGACAATGAGTACTACCAGGTAACAATCGAAGATGTCACAGAAGGCAGCGGTTCGCGCCGAATCGTCGATACCGTCAAGGATACAAAGTACATCATTCCGCTCACTTTCCGTCCCAACACCTCAACCCCGCACATCATGCGTTGGTGGGTGCAGCCTGTCCGCCAGGTTGGTATCACGCCGGATGGCGACCCGCGCTATGACACGGGTGGTGCGGTAAGTGTGAAACGGACGTTTACCTGGTCCGGGGCTGTTCCCGGCGCCACATCGACGCCGTAGGTTCCCTCATCTTTCCTACCAGTCGAAGTTAACGCCATAGGGGCGGAGTATCCCCGCCCCTATTAAGAATCCGTATCCGAATGATCCTGGGAATGTTGTTAAATCTTCAGCGCAGCGATCGTCTCGCGGACGTGCTCAGCGGAAGTCTCAAGCGCCTTCTGCTCCTCGTCCGAAAGCGAATACTCGATCACCTTCTCTAACCCACCCCTGCCCAGTTGGGCTGGGACCCCGAAGAAAATACCATCCTGACCATATTCACCCTCCAGATAAACAGAGGCGGGGACGATCAGGTGGCGATCCTTTAGAACCGCCTCAACCATCTGCGCCAGAGCCGCAGCCGGCGCATAGTAAGCACTGCCGGTTTTAAGCAGGCTGACGATCTCGCCGCCCCCCTTACGGGTCCGGTTTACAATCGCCGCCAGACGTTCCGGGTCCAGCATTTCGTCCAGGGGCACCCCGGCAACGTTCGAATGATGAGTCAGTGGGACCATGTCATCGCCGTGCCCACCCAAGACATAGCAGTGTACATTCTGAACGCTTACACCGAGCTCCATCGATACAAAAGCACGCATCCGGGCCGAATCGAGGATCCCGGCCTGTCCGATAACCCGTTCACGCGGCAGTCCCCCGACTTTCATAGCCAGGTATGCCATCGCATCCAGCGGGTTGGTTAAAATGATAAACACCGCGTCCGGAGAGCCCTTTAATGACTCTTCGATCGCCGATCTCATGATCTTCGTATTGGCTTCGAGCAAATCATCCCGGCTCATGCCAGGTTTGCGCGGCAGGCCGGCCGTGATCACGATGACATCCGAATCCCGGGTTGGCCCGTATTCATTTGCACCGTAGATCTTCGCGTCGGAGCCGATGACGGGCATGGCCTCGGTCAGGTCGAGGCTCTTCCCCTGCGGCATCCCTTCCAGAATGTCAACCAGCACGATCTCACCCACCTCCCGCTCAGCGAGGAAATGGGCGGTTGTTGCCCCGGTCTGGCCAGCTCCTACTATCGTAATTTTTGACATAGACGTCCCTCCAGATTCTGCTTTCTACTTTTTAGATGCTGAATACCGTGATCGGTAACATTCAAGGGCACGTTCAAGGTGTGATGAAATTGACTTCGGACAGTTCCATCGAAGCTTTAGATTCGAACCCTGGGAGCCCAACGTGAATGGTAACCCCCTCCCCCGGTGTGACACGTCCGACAGGCCAGAGAGGGATATCACGCTCCCCGGCGCTTTTGATCATTTGATGCACTTTCGATTCTGGTACGGATAGCAACAGACCACCCGAGGTTTGCGCATCGAAAAGCAGCATTTGGAACAACTCTTCAATTCCCTCGCTGAAAAGAACACGATCCGAGAAGTAAAGCTTGTTATCTGCGCTCCCACCTGGGAAATTGCCCGCCTCGGCATAGTTGAATGTGCCGGACAGAAAGGGGATTTTGCTGAGTGAGAACTGCAGCTGAACGCTGGAAGCTTCTGCCATTTCGACCGCATGCCCCAGGAGGCTGAAGCCGGTGACATCCGTTGCGGCGCGGACACCCGCTTCTAGTGCCAGGTTCGCTGCGTCTGCGTTCAAACGACTCATCCAGCTCGTCACTCTTTGCACATCTTCTGCAAGGGCAGACCCACGCTTCAACGCCGTTGTCGTAACGCCCGTCCCCAGCGGCTTGCTCAGGAGGAGAACCTCCCCTGCCTGCGCAGCCCCTTTTATCATCAATTGGTCATGCTCGACCATGCCGATGGCTACCAGCCCATATTTAGGCTCATTGTCTTGAACCGAGTGTCCACCGGCGATAACTGCACCGGCCTCCCGCACTTTCTCCGCTCCGCCACGCATAATCGTGGAAATTACCGCCGCGGGCAGCTGGGGTGGCATTGCCGCCACGTTAAGCGCAAACAGCGGGCGTGAACCCATCGCGTAGAGATCAGAAAGTGCATTTGCTGCCGCGATTGCACCGTAATCGTAGGGATCGTCGACGACCGGAGTGAAGAAATCCAGGGTCACGACAAGATCGCGCGAATCATCGAGCCGCCAGACCGCTGCATCATCTGGCGTTCCCAATCCGACCAGCAAATCCGGGTAGGAGTGGCCGGAAAAAATATCATCCAGTGGCCGCAGAACCTGCGCCAGCGTCTCCGCGCTAAGTTTTGACGCTCAACCTGCGCAAGAAGACATGCTGGTCAGCTTTATCTGCTTCCCAGACGTAGCGTGCACGTCTCCGTGCACGCCATCCGCTTCTTTCGTCATTGAACTCCTTCAGCACACTCGCACCGCGGTAGAGATTCTAGGTGGTCGATTCATGCCTGTCAACCCGGCCGGCTTACAGGCTACCTGAAACCACTGTTCATTGATGGACGAATATGGATGTGTTAGATTCATTCCACATGAAATTGTCACTCAGAAATTCAAGAATCTTGATCGAGCTGGCCTTACTTGGCCTTTGCGGGAATCTGCTTGGAGCTTGTCAGGCCCCGGACGAAACCAGGCTAACAGTTGCTGCCGCAGCAAGCTTAAACCCTGCGTTTGATGAAATTGCGGCCGGCTATAAGGCAGCGAGTGGCGAAACCCTGGTGCTTTCTTTTGCCTCGACCGGCGCTTTAGCCGAGCAGCTTCGCAATGGAGGGCCTTTTGATGTATTTGCGGCTGCAGACGCTCAACACGTGGACGAATTAATCGATGACGGTGTGCTACGAGGAGCAACACGGACCGTCTTTGCATACGGCCAGCTGGTTCTGCTGATTAGCCCGGACTTCCAGGGTGAGTTGGCCGACACTTCAGTGCTGCTTGATCCCGGCGTGAAGCGCATCGCCATCGCCAACCCGGAACATGCGCCTTATGGCCTGGCGGCCGAACAAGCCCTTAAGGCACTGGGAGTGTGGGATCGTGTCAGGAACAAGATCATCATGGGTGAAACAGTCAGGCAAGCGGCAACGTTCGTTCAGACGGGCAACGCCGACGTAGGACTCGTCGCCCGCTCGGTCGTCACTCCTGGCAAGGATATGTATATCCTGATACCCGAGGATCTATTTGATCCAATTGAACATGTCGCCGCAGCCCGTTCAGATTCAAACCACCTATCCGAGGCCCTTCAGTTTCTCGAATTCCTCTCCTCCCCAGAAGCAAGGTCAACGCTGGAATACTTCGGCTTTCGACCCCCTGAAGAGAATCAGCCGTGAACCTGGTCCCGCTGCTGATCTCGCTGCGCGTGGCCAGCCTGGCCGCGCTGCTCTCGCTTATCATCGGCGTCCCCCTGGCGACGCTGCTCGCCCGGCGGACGTCTTTTTGGTCTCGCCTGCTCGACGCCTTCGCCACGCTTCCACTTGTTCTTCCACCGACCGTCCTGGGCTATTACCTGCTGGTGGCATTGGGTGCACGATCACCACTCGGCGCTGCGCTTGAAAACCTGGGCTTGCCGCTGGTGTTTACCTGGCGAGGTGCAGTTCTTGCCGCCTCCTTTGTGGCGCTGCCCCTGATCACCCAGTCAGCTCGAGCAGCACTTGAATCGGTCGATCCCGACCTGGAGGACGTCGCTCGCACGCTGGGACACTCTGAACTGAGCGTCTTCTTCACCATTCGGCTGCCTCTCGCCTGGCGTGGGATCCTGGCCGGCATCGTCCTGGCCTTTGCCCGGGCATTGGGCGAATTTGGTGCCACATTACTGGTGGCCGGCAACATCCCCGGCAGCACGCAGACGATGCCGATCGCGATTTATGATGCCGTTCAGCGCGGCGACCAGGCAATGGCCAACATGCTGGCGCTAATTCTCGCCAGCGTGGCATTCATCCTTTTGGTCTCGATCCGGCGTTTCGGCCAGGGTTTGGGAAATGAATAGCGGGCATCCCCGAGCCTGCCTTGAGGTCGACCTGCATGTCGTGCTGGATGACTTCACCCTGGAAGCGAGTTTCTCGGCTTCTCAGGAATTGCTGGTGCTTTTTGGTCCATCAGGCGCCGGCAAAAGTACGATCTTGAAAGCTCTAGCCGGCTTGCTGACGCCCGACCGCGGCACGATACGTTTAAATGATCGTGTTCTCTACGACTCCCGGAGCAAGGTCAACCTCCCGCCTCAAAAACGCAGGATCGGCTATATGCCCCAGCAATATGGCCTCTTCCCGCACCTTACGATTGCCGAGAATATTGCTTATGGCCTACCACCGGCGCCGAAAAGCAAGCGGAACGCACAAGTCGAGAAATGGATCGAAGTCATGCGGTTGACGGATCAAGCGGATCGAAAACCAAGCGAAGCCTCGGGCGGTCAGCAGCAGCGAGCCGCCCTTGCCCGAGCGATGGCGTCAGGGCCGGAACTACTGCTCATGGACGAACCATTTGCCGCTCTTGATGAGGAACTACGAGCCCACCTGAGGGGTGAGATTCGAGATCTATCCAACACATTTGACCTGCCCATCCTGATTGTGACGCACGATACATCAGAAGCCTACAGCCTGGCGGATCATATGGTGGTCTTTGAGCGGGGGGTGATGATCCAGGATGGACCTCGGGAGGATGTATTTCGCAAGCCGGTCAGTGAGTCACTTGCCAGGTTACTGGGCATGAGCAACGTTTACGACGCCGACGTGCTGACTTCGGAGATTGGGAAAACGACGATCTCCTGGCTGGGCAACATCATCGAACTCCCTATGAACCGGTTGGTGGAGGGCACATCCGTCCGAATCGGAATTCGTCCCGGGGAAATTGAGATTCCGCAGCAGATAAGTACCGAGCCCGACGCAGTGATTTTGCCAGGACGTTTGGTCGAGATGATCCCAACCGGATTCGATCTACTCCTGCGTTTTGAAGTGCAGGATTCGGCGGGCAGCACCTTTATGGAAGTGCGCGTCTCCCAGGCCGGCATGATGAATGCCAGACTGCAGATCGGCGGGATCTACCAGCTTCAGCTTAACAACACTTCGATCCATGTGTTCTCCGATCCCAGAGAACTGGATTGAAGAGGATCAAACCAAAAAGG
>Ga0307445_10000201_pt1 | contig 29860 bp, 30 predicted proteins | sample SalMarSW160330MG_FD_202147 | JGI IMG/M metagenome (GOLD analysis project Ga0307445, IMG submission 202147) | Salt marsh sediment microbial communities from the Plum Island Ecosystem LTER, Massachusetts, United States - SW1603-30 | ecosystem: Environmental > Aquatic > Marine > Intertidal zone >... | reverse complement strand
AAACCGCCCTCGGTAAATCCACGGCTTAGCCCGCAGTTTCTTATGAGGGGCTATGCCCCTCAAGCTCCCCCAGGGGGATTAAAGAGCAAGCTAGAGGGCGGCGTCCAGGCTCTTCTTGAGCTCGGCTTTGGGGCGAAAGCCGACGACGTTGACCACCGGCTGGCCGGCCTTGAAGAGAATCAGGGTGGGGATGCTCATCACGCCGTACTGCCCGGCAATTCTGGGGTTATTGTCAACGTTGACCTTGACGAAGCTGACCTTGCCGTCGTACTCCTCGGCCAGCTCCTCGACAACGGGGGCCACCATGCGGCACGGGCCGCACCAGGGCGCCCAGAAGTCCACCAGCACCGGCGTCTTTTCGTCCAGCACCTTTTCCTTGAATTTGGCTTCTTCAATCTCCACCGGTTTGCTCATATTTTTCCTCCTTTATTCTTTCAATAATGCAGCGCTCCACCGTCTCCCTGGCCAGACCGATGGCGTTGCGGATGGCCCGGGCCTGGCTCCGCCCGTGGGCGATGATGACGTTGCCGCTGACGCCCAGCAGGCAGGCCCCGCCGTACTCGGTGTAGTCCAGCTTCTGGGCCCAGGAGTCCAGCCCGATTTCGCGGAGCAGGTTGTGCCCGCGCAGGCGCGAAGCGCTGGAAAATACGTGTCCTATCTGCTTGACCGAGGCCAGGAAGTTATCGTTGCAGCCTTCGATGGTCTTGAGGACGATATTACCGGTAAAGCCGTCGGTAACGACGACGTCGGTCTTCTTTCTGGTGATGTCCTGCCCCTCGATATAGCCGGTAAAGTGCAGGTCTTTAGCCTGCTTGAGGAGCGGGTAGGTCTCCACGGCCAGGCGGTTGCCCTTGCCTTCCTCAAGACCGTTACAGAGCAGGCTGACGCGCGGTTTGTTAATTTTCAAGAGGTGGCGGCTGTAGAGCGCGCCCAGCCGGGCGAACTCCAGCAGGTGCTCGGGGCGGCAGTCGGCGTTGGCGCCGGCGTCCACCAGCAGCACCGGGAAGTTGGTGATGACGTCCAGCAGGCAGCCGATGGCCGGGCGGCTGACCCCGTTGGTCTTGCCCAGGGTCAGCAGCGCCGCCACCACCACCGCGCCGGTATTCCCCGCCGAGACGAAGGCGTCGCCGGCGCCCTCCTTGAGGAGGTTCATGCCGACGACGATGGAGGAGTGCGGCTTGCGCTGCACCGCCTTCAGGGGGTGCTCGTCAAAATCAATCACCTGCTTGGCCTCGACGATGGTGATGCCCGCTCCGGTCTCGGCCTTGGCGGCCAGCTTGCGCAGGACGCTCTGGCGCCCCACCAGGATAATCTCCACGCCATAGTCCCGGACGGCCTGGAGCGCCCCTTTGACCGTTTCGTGGGGGGCGTAGTCGCCCCCGGCGGCGTCAACGATGATTTTCATGCTATCTCACGACTCTCCCGGCTCGCCGGGCTTGCCTGCCGCCCGATTTCAAAGCCCTTGAAGCGGCTGCCCGCGCCGGTCTCGGCGTGCTCGCGGGCCAGCATGGCCGCGCCGATGGCCCCCATCACCTCGTGGTGGGGCGGCACGATTATCTCCGTGCCCAGCTCATCAGTAAAGGCGCGCACCATGCCCCGGTTGAAGGCCACCCCGCCCTGGAAGACCACCGGCGGGGTAATCTCCTTGCCGGAAGCAACATCGCTTAGAAAATTGCGCACCAAAGCGCGGCAAAGCCCGTAGATAATCCCGTCAACGTCGCGGCCGGTCTGCTGCTTGTGTATCATCTCCGACTCGGCGAAGACGGTGCAGCGCCCGGCGATGTTGACCGGCGCCCCGGCCTCAAACGCCCGGCGGGAAAACTCGCCGATATCCATCCCCAGGCGCGCCGCCTGGTGGTCGAGGAAAGACCCCGTACCGGCGGCGCAGACGGTGTTCATGCCGAAATCGGCCACCATGCCGTCGCGGATGATGATAATCTTGCTGTCCTGCCCGCCGATTTCGATGACCGTCCGCACATCGGGGACGGCCCGTACCGCCGCCACGGCCTGGCAGGTAATCTCGTTCTTGATTAAGTCCGCCCCGACGACGGTCCCGGCCAGGTCGCGGGCGCTGCCGGTGGTGGCTACCCCGTCCACATCGGCCTCCGGCGGCAGGTCGGCCTCCATCTGCCGCAGCCCCGCCAGCACCGCGTCCACCGGGCGTCCCGCCGTGGGCAGGTAGAGACTGGCCAGCAAGTCCTCCCCTGCGTCGAGGGCGGCCAGTTTGGTGGTCACCGAGCCGACGTCGATACCCAGGTAGAGCTTCATTTAGCCGCCCTGTCCCACTCGTCCCGCGCCGCGGCTAATACCTCCGGCCCGGCGAGGATATCCACGGCCGTCATCGCCATGGCCCGGGCGGCGTCGAGCATGGCATCCAGGGCCTCCCCGGTGTTGGCGGCGGCGGCGAAGTCCGGGGAGTGCAGCAACACGCTTTCCGGGGCGATGCCCACCAGCGGCTGGACGGTGGGCACCAGGCGCGAGACGTTGCCGACGTCGGTGCTACCCGCCCAGAGGCTGGCGTCGCCCAGGGGAATGCGCCGCCCCAGCGCCTCCAGGTTCTTCTTGAAGAGCCGCGCCAGGGTCATATTGCTTATCATGGCGGCGTAATAGGCGCTCCATTTGTAATTAAGCTCGGCGCCGGTGGCGATGGCCGCTCCCCGGAAGCAGTCCAGCACCCGCTCCTTGAGCGCCTCCAGGCGGTCGTCCGTCTCGGCGCGGACGATGAAATTGGCGGCGGTATGGGCCGGGACGATATTGGCCGCCTCGCCGCCGTCGGTAATGACGCCGTGGACGCGCTCCTTCTCCCGGATGTGCTGCCGGAGCGAGTTGATGGCGTTATAAGATTGTATCATCGCCTCCAGGGCGTTGACGCCCGCCTCCGGCTCGGCGGCGGCGTGGGCCGCCCGCCCGGCAAACTCTATGTCTAGCGTCTGGCAGGCCAGCGTATTGGCCACCACGCGGTGGCCCCCGCCGGGATGGGTTATCATCGCCAGGTCAATATCTTCAAAGGCGCCCCGCTCGGCCATGACGCCCTTGCCGCCCAGCAGCTCCTCGCCGGGCGTGCCGAAGACGCGGACGGCGCCGCCCAGCTCGTCCACCGCCCTTTTAGCGGCCACTCCGGCGGCGACCGAGGCCGTGGCGATGAGGTTATGGCCGCAGGCGTGCCCCAGCTTGGGCAGGGCGTCGTACTCGGCCAGGTAGGCGATGACCGGCCTCCCCTCGCCGTAGTCCGCCCGGAAGGCCGTGGGCAGCTTGGCGATGCCCCGCGTCACCTGGAACCCCTCCCCTTCCAGGAAGGCCGTCAAGTGCGCGGCCGCTTTTTTCTCCTTAAAGGCCGTTTCGGGGTTGTCGTGAATTTTCCGGCTCAGGTCGGCCAGCGCCTCGTAGCGGGCGCCGACTTCACCGGCCACGGCGGCCTTGAGCTTATCAATATCGCGCATGCTAACCTGCCTCGGCGACGGTTTTAAGGGCACATCATTCATTATACAGGCCGGGGCAAGGAAAGACAAAGACAATAGTCCCATCGGATTGAGTAACCTCACCCCCTGTGCCCCCCTTTTTTCGTATGTCATTGCGAGCCAAGCGAAGCAAGCTCTTCCCCACCGATACTGGAGAATGCCGCATCGCTGGCGCTCTTTGCAATGACACTAGTTAGAGGGTCAGCAAGTGAAATACATATTTAATTGCCGACCCTAGTAAATTAAAGTATTTTTGTTGCATCGGCGGGGGTAAAGTGCTATAATAAACTCGCCAAGATAAGAATAGCAGTGTAGTGAAGTGGGTTTGATTCCCACTTTTTTGTTGTAACGACCCGAGTATATGCGGAGGTTATGCGTCGGAAATGAAGAGCGATTTTCTGCTCGCCATAACGCAGCTTTCGGCGGAGAAAAACCTGCCGAAAGACGTCGTCCTCACCGCCGTCGAGGCGGCGCTGGCCTCGGCCTACAAAAAAGACCATTTCGGCCCCAACCAGAACGTCGCCGTCAAGATTAACCCGGCCAGCGGCAAGGTGGAGGTCTGGGCGGAAAAGACCGTGGTCGAAAAGCCCGCCGACCCCCTCACCGAGATTTCGCTCGAAGAGGCTAAAGCTATCAAGGCGGACGTCGTCCTCGACGAAACGGTCATGGTGGAGTCCACTCCGGCCAACGCCGGGCGCATCGCCGCCCAGACGGCCAAGCAGGTGATTCTGCAGCGCCTCCACGAGGCCGAGCACAGCGCCATCTTCGAGGAGTTCGCCGATAAGGAAGGCGAGGTGGTCAGCGGGGTCGTGCAGCGCTTCGAGGCCGGCCAGGCATTTATCGACCTGGGGCGCACCGAGGCCATCCTGCCGCCCTCGGAACAGGTGCGCACCGAGCGCTACCGCATCGGCCAGCGGCTCAAGGTGGTGCTGCTTCAAGTTGCCACCACCCCCAAAGGACCCAAGGTCATCGTCTCGCGTTCCCACCCGGAGCTGCTGCGCCGCCTCTTTGAGCTGGAAGTGCCCGAGGTCTATAACGGCACCGTGGAAATCAAGTCCATCGCCCGCGAGGCCGGCTTCCGCTCCAAGATTGCCGTGTCCGCCAAGCAGGACGGCATCGACCCGGTGGGCTGCTGCGTAGGCCTGCGCGGCATCAGGATACAGAACATCGTCAGCGAGCTTAGCGGCGAGAAGATAGACGTGGTGATGTGGAACGCGGACACGGCCGCCTTCGTCGCCAACGCCCTCAGCCCGGCGCACATCGTCAGCGTGGGGCTCAACCATGAGGAGCAGGCCGCCACCGTCATCGTGCCCGACCGCCAGCTCTCCCTGGCCATCGGCAAGGAGGGACAGAACGCCCGCCTGGCCGCCAAGCTCACCGGCTGGCGCATCGACATCAAGAGCGCCTCGCTGGCCGAGGCGGAAAAGGCCGAGGCCAAACCGGCCGCCAAGGCCGTGGCCGAAGCCGAAGCCGTCATCGAGGAGGCCGCCGAAGCCGCCGCCGAGGCCCCCGCCGAGGAGATACCGCCCGACCTGGTCCTGCCCGGCGAGCTGCCGGAGCCGGTGGCTGAGGAAGCCGAGGCCGAAGCGGCCGGGGAGCCGGCCACCGAGGAAGCCATCGACGAGAGCGAAATCTTCGTGCCGCCCGTCGTCCTGGAAGGCGCCGACGAGGGCAAAGCGCAGATACGCTTCGCCGAGGACATCATGCCCGGCCGCCGCGGCCGCTCATCTACTAAGGCCGGCAAGACGAAGACGAAGAAGAAAAAGAAGGGCAGCTACACCAAGGAAACCAGCGAAGACGCCGTGAAAGCCCGCAAGAGAACCAGCGATTTCACCGTCGAGGAGGAAGAAGAATATTAACCGCCGCCACGCCGCAAGCTCGGCGCCACAGCGCACCTGCGTGGCCTGCCGGCGGGCAAGGCCCCAGCGGGAGTTGGTGCGCCTGGTGCGCACCCCCGGCGGCGAGGTTGAAATAGACACCGCCGGGAAGAAAGAGGGGCGGGGGGCTTACCTCTGCCCGGAGCGGGCCTGCTGGGAAAAGGCCCTTAAGGGCACCCAGTTGGAGCACACCCTGCGCGGCGGCCTGAGCCGGGAGAGCCTCCAGAGGCTCGCCGCCGCCGGAGAAGAAATTACTAAAGGAGCCGATTAGTGGCCAAGGCCAGCCAACCGGATAAGACCGCCAAGCCAGCCGCGGAGAAGCAGGCCAAACCCGCCGCGGCCAAGGCCGCCGCGCCAGCTGCGGCTAAGGCTGCCGCGCCCGCCGCCAAGACCGCCAAACCGGCCGCAGTCAAACCGGCTGCAGCCAAGGGGGCTAAACCGGCGGAGACCAAAACTACTCCGGCGGCGGCCAAAACGACCAAGCCCGCCGCGGCCAAACCTGCTGCGGCCAAGACGGCGGCAGCCAAGACAGCGGCAGCGACGGAAGCCAAAGCCCCCCCGCCAGCGGCGGAAAAACCGGCCACTCCCCCGGAGGCTAAAGCCGCCGAGCCAGCCGCCAAACCCGCCCCCGCCAAGGGGCCGATAATCGATATCCCGCGCTCCATCAGCGTGCGCGACCTGGCCGACCTTATCAACGAAGACGCCATCAGCATCATCAAACAGCTGATGCGCAGCGGCATCATGGCCAATATCAACCAGGTCATCGACTTCGAGACCGCCGCCACCATCGCCGCCGGCTTCGGCCACCGGGCGCGCCTCAAGTCGCTGCGGGCCCAGCAAATGGCCTCGGCCGCCGAGGAGAGCAAAAAGCTCAAGCGCCGCTACGGCAAGGACGCCGAGAACCTCCTGCCGCGCCCGCCGGTGGTGACGGTGATGGGCCACGTCGACCACGGCAAGACCAAGCTCCTCGACGCCATCCGCCAGACCAACGTCGTCGACCAGGAGGCCGGCAACATCACCCAGCACATCGGCGCTTACCAGGCCACCATAGACGGCCAGAAGATTACCTTTCTGGATACCCCCGGCCACGAGGCCTTTACCGCCATGCGCGCCCACGGCGCCAATATCACCGACATCACCATTTTAGTAGTGGCCGCCGACGACGGCGTCATGCCCCAGACACTGGAGGCCATCAACCACGCCCGCGCCGCCGAGGTGCCCATCGTGGTGGCCATCAACAAGATTGATAAAGACAACGCCAACGTCGACCGCGTCAAGCAGCAACTGGCCGAGGCCGACCTGGTCATCGAGGACTGGGGCGGCAGCGTCGTCAGCCAGGAGATTTCCGCCAAGAACAAGACCGGCATCAAGGAGCTTTTAGAAAGCGTCCTGCTGGTGGCCGAGATGGAAGAGTTCAAGGCCAACCCCAACCAGCCCGCCGCCGGCGTCGTCATCGAGGCCGAGAAAGACAAGACGATGGGCCCCCTGGCCACAGTGCTCATCCAGACGGGCACCCTCAAGGAGGGCGATACCGTCGTCGTCGGCACCACCTGGGGCCGCGTCCGCGCCATGTTCAACGACGCCGGCAAGCGCGTCAAGAAGGCCGAGCCGTCCGCGCCGGTCTCCGTCCTCGGTCTGGACGAAGTCCCCCTGGTGGGAGATACCCTGACCGCCGTCGCCGACGAGCGCCACGCCCAGGCCCTGATGGCCCGGCGTAAGGCCGCTCTGGAAAAGGCCGCCGAGACGGTCAACCTCAATAACCTCTACGACCAGATAAGCTCCGGCAAGGTCAAAGAGCTTAACGTCATCCTCAAGACCGACGTCCAGGGCAGCCTGGAGCCGATACGCCACCAGCTGGAGCAACTGGGCACCGACGAGGTCAAGGTAAGGGTCATCCACAGCGGCACCGGCAATATCTCCGAGAGCGACGTCATGCTGGCCGCCGCCTCGCAGGGGCTCATCATCGGCTTCAACGTCACCGCCACCGAAGGCGCCCGCAAGCTGGCGTCTACCAGCCGGGTGGATATCCGCCATTATAACGTCATCTACGCCCTGGCCGACGACGTCGCCAAGGCCCTCAAGGGCATGCTGGAGCCCACCTTCACCGAGGTCACCGAAGGCCGGGCCGAGGTGCGGGCGGTCTTCTCCGCCGGCAAAGGCAACAAGGCCGCCGGCTGCTACGTCACCGAGGGCAAGATAACCCGCAACGTCCCGGTGCGGGTGCACCGCGGCAAGGAGGTGCTGGTCGACAGCACCGTGACCAGCCTCAAGCGCTTCAAGGACGATGTCCGCGAGGTGGCCGCCGGCTACGAGTGCGGTGTGGGCGTTAAGGACTTCAACGATTTCCAGGTCGGCGACACGCTGGAATTCTACAGAATGGAGCAATCCGGGTAGGGACTTACCCGGGCCTCCGGCCATGTCACATCGCATCGAACGGGTGAATACCCTCATTCGCAAGAAAATCAGCGAGCTGATTCAGCACGCCCTGCGCGACCCGCGCCTCGACGAGTTCGTCGCCGTGACGGCGGTGGAGACCTCCGCCGACCTGCATTACGCCAAGATTTTCGTCAGCTCCATGAGCGGCCAGCAGGAGGAGGCCAAGGTGCTTAACGTGCTGAATTCCGCCGCCGGCTTCCTGCGCTCGGAGCTAGCCAAAAACGTGCAGCTGCGCCACACCCCCGAACTGAGCTTCCACTGGGACAACTCCATCGAGCACGGCGACCACATCCTGCGCCTCATCGACCGCCTCAGCTCGGAACGCGGGGACTGACCTTGGACGGCATCTTCAACGTCGCCAAGCCCGCCGGCATCACCTCCTTCGGCGTGGTAGCCCGCCTGCGGCGACTGAGCGGGGAGCGCCATGTCGGCCACGCCGGCACCCTGGACCCGGACGCCACCGGCGTCCTGCCCGTCTGCCTGGGGCGGGCGACGCGGCTGGTCGAGTTCCTGGTCAACACCACCAAGACCTACCGCGCCGTCATCGCGCTGGGCGCCGCCACCGATACCTACGACGCCAGCGGCCGGGTCACGCAGCGCGGCGACCCCTCCGCCGTCACCCGAAAGCAGGTCGAGGCCGCCCTGGGCGCCTTCCGGGGCGCCATCCACCAGACCCCGCCAATGTACAGCGCCCTGAAACACCAGGGCCGCCCGCTCTACAAGCTGGCGCGGGCGGGGCTGGCCGTGGCCCGGCCCAGCCGCCCCGTGAAAATCCACCGCCTGGAGCTTACCAACTGGAAGCCGCCGCTGGCTACCCTGGAAATCGAGTGCGGCAAGGGGACTTACATCCGCTCCCTGGCCCACGACCTGGGGCAGGCGCTGGGCTGCGGCGCCCACCTCAAGACCCTCACGCGCACCCGCTGCGGCAGCTTCGGCATCGAGGAAGCCGTCTCGCTGGAACAACTGGAGGCGGCCTTTAGTGAGGGCCGCCAGGGCGAGTTTCTCCACCCGCCGGACACAATCATCACCGACCTGCCCGTCGCCATCATTGACGAGGCCGACGAGCCGGCCCTGCGGAACGGCAGCCCTCTGGCGCTGGATATAGAGGTGATTGACCCTCCATCCCGCTACTGGCGCGCTTACGCCGCCGACGGGCGCCTGCTGGGGATACTGGCCTACGAGGCGGGGACGGGGCTCTGGCGGCCCAAAAAGGTGCTCGTCTAGGGGTTAATTGACAAAGCGGGCCGATAAGGACTATATTCGCTTTATACTAAAGCGGAGGCGAATAAATGAGAGAGACATTCATCGGGGCGGCGGTGGGGCTGGCGCTGCTGGTTGCCGGCGCCTGGGCCGAAAACGAGGCCTGCTCCAGAATAGGCACCTTTATCCTGCCCCTGGCCTTCGTCTGGGGCGGCCTGATGAAGGGCGAGGAGCGCTTCGGCCTGAGGATAACGCTGCTCATCATCGGCGGCGTCCTGCTGGCGATGGCCGTTCAGATGCTCACCTTCTCCGGCTTCAGCCTGGGCAGCCTGTTCGGATAAAAAAAGCCCCCTCCCCCGGGAGACCCCGGGAGAGGGGAATAAAGGGGACAGAGGTATTCCGCTACCCGGCGGTGGCCTTGGCCCTCTCCTCGGCGGTCATCCCCGCCAGGCCCTTCACCTGGTTCACGTCCAGGTCGAGCCCTTGCGCCACGCGGCTGCCGTACTCCGGGTCGCACTTGTAGAAGACGGCGGCCTGCCTTAGCTGGATGCGCTTGGCCGTGTTACCGAGGTGCGTGGTGATATTGCCGACGAGGTGGTCGCGGTCGGTATCGGTCATCACCCGCCGGTAAAGCTCGCCGGGCTGGAAGAAGTCGTCGTTGGGATGGGTATAGGGGTGGCGGCGCGCCTCCCCGGATACCGCGAACGGCGGCTCGGCGGCGGCCGGCTCCGGCTCGGGCCCGCCGAAGCTGTTGGGGTAGTAGTTAGGCCCGTCGCCGAGGTCGTCGGCGACGTTCATGGAACCGTCGCGCTGGTAGTAGTTTACTTTAGCATTCTTGGGGCGGTTGACGGGAATCATGGGATAGTTCACCCCCAGGCGGTGGATGTGGGTATCGTGGTAGGAGAAGAGCCGCCCCTGCAACAGCTTATCCGGCGAGGCGGCGATGCCGGAGACGAAGTTGGCCGGCGAGAAGGCCGCCTGCTCCACCTCGGCAAAGTAGTTCTGCGGGTTGCGGTCGAGGACGAGCCGCCCGATGGTGAACGGCTTGGCGTCGGCGTGGAACCAGACCTTGGTGACGTCGAAGGAGTCGAAGCGGTACTTCTCCACCTCCGCCGGCGTCATTATCTGCATCTCCAGCCGCCACGAGGGGTAGTCCTTGCGCTCGATGGCCTGGTAGAGGTCGCGGACGGCGTGGTCGGGGTCTCGGCCCTTGGTCTCGGCGGCCCCGTCGCGCGTTAAGTTATCGATGCCCTGCTCCGTCTTGAAGTGGTACTTCACCCAGTAATACTCGCCCCTGGCGTTGTACCACTTGAAGGTGTGGGAGCTGTAGCCGTTCATGTTGCGGAAGGTGCGCGGCGTGCCCCGGTCGGAGAAGAGGATGGTCACCTGGTGGGCCGATTCCGGCGTCAGCGAGAGGAAGTCCCAGAACATATTGGCGTCCTTTAAGTTGCTGCCGGGGTGGCGCTTCTGGGTGTGGATAAAGTCGGGGAACTTGAGCGGGTCGCGGATGAAGAAGACGGGCGTGTTGTTGCCGGTCATGTCGTAGTTGCCCTCTTCGGTATAGAACTTGAGGGCGAAGCCGCGCGGGTCGCGCTCGGCGTCCGCCGACCCCCGCTCGCCGCCGACGGTGGAAAAGCGCGCCAGGACCTCGGTGCGCTTGCCGATTTCGGAAAGAAACTTGGCGCAGGTGTACTTGGTCACGTCCGCCGTCACCTCAAAGTAGCCGTGCGCCCCGCCGCCCTTGGCGTGGACGACGCGCTCCGGGATGCGCTCGCGGTCGAAGTGCCCCAGCTTCTCCAACAGGTGGGTATCCTGGATGAGCAGCGGGCCGTAGGGGCCGGCGGCCTTGGAGTTCTGGTCGTTATCGACGGGGGCGCCGAAGCCGGTGGTGTAGGTCTTTTTAGGCTTTTTTTCTTTGGCCATAAGTTATCTCCTTATCGGTTGAGTCACACATTATATTATCCCCGGACAGCGGGGATGTCAAAAACAGGACGGGGGTTAGGCCGAGCGTATAATCGCCCGGAGGGCTTCTCTATCGCGGATGACGATGTTGCGGCGGTCGTAGCGGATGGCGCCGCTGTCCTCCAGGGACTTGAGCGACTTGCCGACGACCTCCCGCACCGTCCCGGTCATGGCGGCCATGTCGGCCCGGGTGAGCGCCGGCGGCGCGCCGTCCCGGTCGCCCTGCGCCAGCAGCATGCGGGCCAGGCGGCTGCGGACACGGCGCAGCGAGAGGTCTTCCACCAGGGACATGTAGTGGTGCATCTCGGTGGTCAGGGCCTTGATGACGTTAAAGGCCAGCTGGGGGTGCCCGGTGAGGAGGACGCCCAGACGGCTCTTGGTAATGCCGTAAAGGGTGGTATCCGCCAGGGCCTGGGCGCTCTCCGGGTGATGGCCCCCGTTGAAGGCGCCGGCGTGGCCGAAACAGCCGCCGGGATAGACCAATCGTAATATTTGCTCCTTGCCGCCGGGGGAGGTCTTGAACAGCTTGACCAAGCCGCGGGCCACGAAATAGACCGTCTCGGCGGGCGCCTGCTCCAGCCAGAGAATCTCCTGGCGGGCCGCCGTCCGGGGCTTCATCAGGCGGGCGATTTCCGAAAGGACCTCTTCGTCGGCCCCGGCGAAATAGGGGCTGAGACCGAGCAGGTCGGTGCTTATCGTTCGGGCGGGGGTCGGTGTTATCGTCTCGGTTACCATAGTTTCCATCCTTGCCAGCGGCTTCGGCACGCGGCAGGCCGGCGGGCTTACTGGTCGCTTTCGGCCGGTCTTTGGGCCAATTTGGCTGCGGTCGGGTGCGCCTCCGGCCCGGTCACGGGGGCCAGGTCGCGCGTATAGCCGCACTGGAGGCAGTACTCGTACCACCCGTACTCGTCCTTGTCCAGGGTAATCACGCCCTGTCCGCAGCGAGGACAGCCGTCTATCTTTAGCTTACCCATCTTTCCTCTCCACGTAGCCCGCCCGTAGCGGGCTTGATATGGAAATAATAGCCTCCCGGCGATTAAGAAGTTATAAAATCGTGGGAGGAAAAGTTACAAATCTATGACATCGTAGGTAAACAAAAATCCCCGGCGCCCGTGAAGACACCGGGGATTCGTTTGTTACCTTAATTGAGATTTAGAGTCCGGCGGCCTGGATGATGGCCGGCACCTTCTTCTCCCAGCCGATGGCCATGATGTGCACGCCCTGGCACATCGGCTTCATCTGCTTGATGAGGTCGGCGGCAATCTGGATACCGGTCTTCTCGCGGTCTTCCTTGGGGGCGTCGGCCATCTTCTGGATAATGTCGTCGGGCACGTGCACCCCGGCCACGTTGGCGTTCATGTAGCGGGCCATACCGGCGTTCTTGAGGGGGATGATGCCGGCCATGACGGGCACCTTGAACTTCTCCACCCGCTTCATGAACTGGCCGAAGGACTTAGCGTCATAGACGGCCTGGGTCTGGAAGAATTTGGCCCCGGCGGCGATTTTACGCTCCATCTTGGCAATCTGCAGCTCGGTGGAGGCTTCGGTGTTGGACTCCACCTTGACCACCGCCCCGGCGTAGAAGGCGGGCTTGCCGCTGAGCTCGTTGCCGGCCAGGTCGTAGCCCTCGTTGAGGCGGGCGATGGCCTTGAGCAGCGTTACCGAGTCCAGGTCGAAGACGGCCTTGGCGTCGGGGTGGTCGCCTAATTGCGGCAGGTCGCCGGTGAGGGCCAGGACGTTCTTGATGCCCAGCACCCAGGCGCTGAGCAGGTCGGACTGCAGTGCGATGCGGTTGCGGTCGCGGCAAGTCATCTGGAAGATGGGCTCCAGCCCCCCGGAGGCGGCCAGGTAGGAGGTGACCAGCGACCCCAGGCGCATCACCGAGCTTTGCTGGTCGGTGACGTTGGCGGCGTCCACCTTGCCTTTGAGGACTTCGATGTTCTCTTTAATCTCGTTGGTATCGGTGCCCTTGAGGGGGCCGAACTCGCAGGATATGGCGAACTTACCCGATTCCAGTTTTGATTGCAGGCTCACGCTTTCACCTCCTGGTCATTATTCTCCAGCGCGTAGCGGGAGGTGGCCAGCATCTCGGGCCGGGCCATCAGCTTGCCCTGGTCGAGCGGGTCGAGGTTGACCTTGAGCTTGTCCAGCTGGCCCTTGGCCTTGAGACGATTATAGATGAGCTCCCAGCCGCAGTCCTTGTCCGGCGAAAGCTCGCACTTGCCGTTATTGGCGCCGCCGCAGGCCCCGCTGACCAGGCTCTTGGTGCAGGCGGTCAGGGGGCAGATGCCGCCGGTATAGTCCAGCAGGCACTGGCCGCACTCGTAGCAGCGCTCGCTGCCCCGCCACTCGCCGCGGCTGCCGCCCAGGTTGACGGTGTTGCAGGCGGGGTGGCAGACCTTGTTGACGGCGGCGGCCACCGCCTGAATGCCGATGCCGCAGGTCATCACCAGGATGGAATCGGCGGCGGCGACTTCGTCCACCTTGCCGCGCAGGCCGCTCTTGACCAGGGCCTTGTCGCAGAGAAAGTCGATGACCTTGGTGCCGGTGACCTTCTTGCCGGCCTCCCCGAGCCGCTCCTTCATCTCGGCGACCTGCACCGGGCCGCCGCTACCCGATGACTGCGCGCAGCCGTTGCAGCCCAGTATGAAGACGCTCTTTTCATCCTGGAGATAGCCCAGGACTTCTTCCAACGGTTTGGGCTCTGATAAAATCATTTCGCCTCCTTTGCCTACACGACCCTGAACTTGCCCAGGTCTCGACCTTTGGGGGTAACCATATGGATGGAGCAGGCCAGGCACGGGTCGAAGGAGCGGATGATACGCACGATTTCAAAGGGGTTCTTCTCGTCCTTGACTTTAGTGCCGATGAGGGCCTGCTCGATGGGGCCGTGCTGCCCCTTGTCGTCCATCGGGCCAACGTTCCAAGTGGTGGGTACCACGCACTGATAGTTGGCAATCTTTTTGTCTTTGATTTCAATCCAGTGCCCCAGGGCGCCGCGGGCGGCATCGGTCAGGCCCATGCCGGACGCCTCCTCGGGGATTTCGTACTCCACGTAGGCCGGCTCGCCCGGCTTGAGCTGGAGCGCCCAGCCTTCCAGCGAGTCGGCGATTATCTTGGCCGAGAGCGCCCGCGCCAGGTGGCGCCCCAGCACCGAGAACAGCGCCGAGGCCGGGGCGTTGAGCGCCTTCAGCGAGGCGTTGACCAGCTCCTGGGCCTTTTTATCGCCCCTGGCGTAGCTCACCGCCACGCGGGCCAGCGGGCCCACCTCGTAGACCTGGCCGTCGTAGCGCGGCGACTTCGTCCAGGAGTAGGCCCCCGGCTTGCCGTACTGCGGTTTGGTATCGCCCTGGGAGGGGTGGCGGTTGGTGGTGACGTCCTCGTACCAGGAGTGCTTGACGTACTCGGTTATCTTGCCGGTGTCCAGGTCGCCGGGCTTGAGGTCGGCGCCGACGGTGCCCTGCTTGAAGAGCCGGGCGCGGCGGGTGTAGTCGGGGCTGCCGCCCTCCAGGTCGAAAGAGCCGTAGGAGAGCAGGTTCTTACATCCCGCGCCGATTTCGGCGTAGTCCATGTAAGCCCCGGCCACCGCCAGGACGTCGGGGATGTAGACGTTATCGATGAAGTCCTGGAGGATTTTTATCTTCCAGATATAGGCCATGATGTTGTCGGCGGTGGGGGTGGAGGTCACGCCGCCGGGGACGACGCCGACGCTGTGGGGAATCTTGCCGCTGAAGATAGCTACGGCCTCGTGGCCGATGCGGCGGATTTCCAGCGCCTTGACATAGTGGGCCACCGCCTGCTGGTTGACCTCCGGGGGCAGGCGGTAGTCGCCCTCGTAACGGGGCAGGAACGGCCCCAGCGCGCCGCGGGCGATGAAGTCTTTGACGGAGTTAAGCTGCGAGTCGTTGCCTTCGTAGGCGGCCACGTCGGCGACGTTAACGTAGTCCAGGGCGGTGAGGTGGTAGAAGTGGAGGACGTGGTCCTGGGCGATGTGCGCCCCCTGGATGAGGTTACGGATGATGCGGCCGTTATCGGGTATCTTGTCGGCGATGCCGAAGGCGCTGTCCAGGTTGAGCGTGGCGGCGATGCCGTGCGATTGCGGGCAGACGCCGCAGATGCGCTGGGTGATTACCTGGGCATCCCTGGGGTCGCGCCCCCGCAGGATGATTTCAAAGCCGCGGAAGAGGTTACCGGTGGTGCGGGCGTCTTTGACGACGCCGCCCTCCACGGTGCACTCCACCTTGAGATGCCCCTCGATACGGGTGACGGGGTCGATAACAATCTTGGTCATTATTTCGCCTCCTTATCGGCCCAGTAGGCGCCGACCACGGGCAACTCCACGTCGACGAGCTTCTCGTAGAAGGGCGCCGTGTCGTCGGGGAACTCGGGCTGGGTGCAGCCGTTGCAGGGCGCCCCCGCTCCGATGACCCAGTTGGTGCCGCCGTTCCAGCGCCGCAGGGGGCAGTCGGCGTAGGTGATGGGCCCCTTGCAGCCCAGCTCGTAGAGGCAGCCCTCGTCGCCGAACTTCTTGGCGAACTTGCCTTCGTCAAAGTAGGCGCGGCGGGGGCAGTTCTCGTGGATGAGCTTGCCGTAGAACGCCTTGGGACGGCCCAGGTCGTCCAGGTCGGCGGCGGTGGGCAGGCCATTCAGGATAATCCCCGCCACCGTCCCCACGAACCAGTCGGGGTGGGGCGGGCAGCCGGGGATGTTGATGAGCGGCTTGGCGATTTTAGCCGCGGCCAGCACCGCGCTCACCGGCTTGGCCTGGGTGGGGTTGGGCCTGGCCGCCGGGATGCCGCCGAAGGCGGCGCAGGTGCCCAGGGCGATGACGGCCAGGGCGTCCTGGCTTAGCTCCAGGACGCGCTGCAGCATCGTCACCGGCTTGCCATTGCGCTCGCCGATGGCCCCGTAAACGGCCGCGGCGGTGGGGACGGCCCCGTCCACCACCAGGACGTACTCGCCCTTTTTCTCCTGGGCGGTGTCCTCCATCACCTCGATGGCCAGCTCGCCGGCGGCGGCCATAATCACCGGGTGAAAGCGCAGGTTGATGTGCACGCCGGGGGCAATCTGGTCGATGAGGACGTTTTTAATGGTGGGACTGGCCGAGTTCAGCAGCGACACGGCGCAGCCGCTGCAGCCGGCCGTCTGGAGGTAGATAACGGGAAGTTCCTTAACCATCAGGTCCAGCTCCTTTCTTCGTTATGGCGATATTCACGCGCCGAACCACGCAACTGGCCGAAACAGAAAAACGGGCCCACCGGGCGGCTGACTGGCGCGCTAAAGTTCGCAATAAGTTCCGGGCTCCTGCAAGTACGCGGCGCCGGATTATCGGGGCAAGGCCGCCGCGCGTATGTTCTTTGGCTTTAAGACTTTGGTATTATTCTCACTCGTAATTATATTACGGGGCTGAGGGATAAGTCCAGCCTGGCGATCAATCCCCAAGGCTGCGGGCCACGATTTCCGCCAGGTCAAAAACGGGCACCTTATCGGCGGCCTCTTTGTCCTTGAGGCCGTCCTCGAACATCGTCATGCAGTAGGGGCAGCAGACGCAGACGGCGTCCGGCTGCTCCGCCAGCGCCTCCTCGACGCGGGCCACGTTGATGAGGGTGCCCTCCTGCTCCTCCATCCACATCCGCCCGCCACCGGCCCCGCAGCAGAAGCCCTTATCGCGCCGGCGCGCCATCTCCGCCGGAGCCTGCCCGGTGGCGGCGGCCATCACGCGGCGCGGGGCGTCGTAGATGCCGTTGTAGCGGCCCAGGTAGCAGGAGTCGTGGAAGACGATGTTGCCGGCCGCCTGCGGCTGGAGCTTGAGGCGGCCCTGCTGGAGCAAATCATTAATCAACTCGGCGTGGTGGATAACTTCCAAATCCGCGCCGTACTGCCGGTAATCGTTCTTGAGGGTGGTAAAGCAGTGGGGGCACTGGGTAATAATCTTGGTGACGCCCTTTTCCTGGAACAGCTTGATATTACCCCGCGCCATCTTGTCGAAGACGTACTCGTTGCCCAGGCGGCGCAGGCTGTCGCCGCAGCAAGGCTCGTCGCGCCCCAAGATGCCCCAGGAGATGCCGGCGGCGTCCAGGATGCGGGCGATGGAGAGGGTGGTGTGACGGTTGCGGGCGTCGAAGGCGCCGGCGCAGCCCACGTAGAAGAGGTATTCCGTCTTACCGGCCTCGAAGGGCTTGACCTCGATATCGGCGGCCCACTTGGTGCGGTCGGCCGGGGCGATGCCCCAGGGGTTACTGCGCTGCTCCATGTTCTCAAACAGGGTCAAAAGCTCTTCGGGGAACTTGGCTTTCATCTCCACCAGGTGGCGGCGCATGTCCACGATGCGCGGCACGTGCTCGATGAAGACGGGGCAGACCTCCATGCAGGCGCCGCAGGTGGTGCACTCCCAGAGCACGTTCTCGGCGACGCTGCCCTCCCCTTCCCCGCCGATGAGGGGGAGAGGGGACTCGCCGTCCCTGGCGGCGCTGTGGAGCAGGTTGACTTTAATATCGTGGATGACCAGCCGCGGCTCCAGGGTCTTGCCGGTGGCGGTGGCCGGGCAGGCGTCCGAGCAGCGGCCACACTCGGTGCAGGCATAGGAGTCGAACAGGCCTTTCCAGGGGATGTCGCTCACCTGGCCGGCGCCGAAGCTGGCCCCCTTGACGAACTCCTCGCGGGGCTGGGTCTTGATTTTGTCCAGGCTCTTGAAGAAGCAGTTGGGGATGGAGGTGAGGACGTGCATGTGCTTGCTGTAGGGCAGGTAGTTGAGGAAGGTCAGCAGCACCACGGCGTGAATCCACCAGAAGGTGTTGGCCGCCGTCGCCATGGCGATGGCGCCGAGGCCGCCAAGCACGGTAACGCCGACCCAGTTGGAGACGGGCATCCAGGCGGCGGCCCGCCCGAAGGCGGGGTCGAGGTTGATTTCGGCGCCGTGCATCCCGAAGTAGGCCAGCATCAACGCCGCCACCAGCCCCAGGATGATGAAGGCGTCGCGCGAGCGGGCCTCGATGTGGGGCGGGGGGAAGAAGAGCCGGCGGATAACGGCGACGACGACGGACAGGAGCGCCAGCAGCGAGACGATATCGAAGATGAGCGCCAGGGCGAAATAGGCGCCGTCGGGCAGGCGGGCGAAAGAGATGACGTCGGGCGCCAGGCCGCCGAGGAGGAACTCGGTATTGGCGATGAGCAAAATCATGAACGCCCAGAAGAGGACGAAGTGGTTGACGCCGAAGGGCTTTTTGACGACGCGGCGCTGCCCCAGGGCGTAGTAGAGCATGTTGCCCAGGCGCCGCAGGGGGGCGTTGAAGCGCCTGTCGGGGCGGCCCTGTAAGACCAGCCCGAAGCGCTGGTAGCAGCTCCAGGTGAAGAAGAGCAATGATGCCGCCAGGACGCAGATAAAGGCGATTACGTTGGCTGTCAAAGTAATAATTTCCTTATCATCTTACTTGGCCGCCGCTCGCTGGGCGCGGCGCTCCTTGACGTAAGCGGTAATGGCCGGGACAATCTGGAAGAGGTCGCCGACGATGCCGAAGGTGGCCACCTCGAAGATGGGGGCCTGCTTGTCGCGGTTGATGGCGATGATGATATCCGAGTCCTGCATGCCCACCAGGTGCTGGATAGCCCCGCTGATGCCGCAGGCGATGTAAATCTTGGGCCTGACCGTCTTGCCCGTCTGGCCCACCTGGCGCTCCAGCGGCATCCAGCCCGCCTCGACGGCGGCGCGCGAGCAGGCCACCACCCCGCCCAGCTCGTCGGCCAGTTCCTGGAGGATGGCGTAGTTCTCGGCGTTGCACATGCCCCGCCCGCCGGAGACGATGATTTCCGCCGCCGCCACGTCCACGGCCTCCAGGTCCTTGTCCTCGATGATTTCCAGCACCTTGGCGGCGATGTCCTTTTCCTTTAAGGGGACGGCCTCGCGGATAATCTCGCCTTTGCGTTTCTCGTCGCGCGCTGGCATCGGCATCACGTGGGGGCGCACCGTGGCCATCTGGGGGCGGGTGTACTCGGTGAGGATGGTGGCCATGATGTTGCCGCCGAAGGCCGGGCGCGTCTGCAGCAGGAAGCCCTCCTCGTCGATGGCTAGGCCGGTGCAGTCGGCGGTAAGGCCGGTCTGGAGGCTGGTGGCGATGGCCCCGGCCAGGTCGCGCCCCAGCCCGGTGGCCCCGATGAGGACGATTTCCGGCTTGTATTTCTTCACCAGGTGGCAGCAGGCCTTGTAATACGATTCGGTGCGGTAGTAATGAAAGACGGGGTCGTCCACCAGATAGACCTTGGACGCCCCGTAGGCGAAGGCCTCCCGGGCGAGGTGCTCGACTTTATCGCCGATGCAGACCGAGCATAGCTCCACGCCGCGTTTTTTAGCGAGCTCCGCCCCGACGCCCAATAGCTCCCAGGAGACCCCGGCGGCCTGACCCTCGGTGTGCTCGACGAAGACCCAGACCCCTTTATATTCCTTGAGCTTTTCCAGGCGCGGGTCTTTGGGGGCGGCCTCGGCCTCCGGCGCGGGGGCGGCCTTCTGTTTGGCCAGCTCGTCGAGGATTTTCTGCTCCTCCGGGGTGTAGTAAATCTCGATGGCCTGGGCGGGGCAGACCTTGACGCAGCGGCGGCAGCGGGTGCAGAGCTCCAGGTCGATGATGGGCTCGCCCTTGTCGTTCATGGTGATGGCGCCCTTGGGGCACTCGCTCTCGCAGCGGGCGCCGCAGGCGATGCACTTGCCGGGTATCAGCCGGGCCTCGCCGCGGGGGCGCTTGATTTTCTGGGGCTCTGCCATCGGGAGTCGGTATTACCTTTCTACAAGGACAGCAAGTCCTTTTCCAGCATTCTTTCGATGAGGGAGCGGGCCACATCGGCGGGCTTGTCGGTCTCGTGGCCGATGATTTCGCCCTGGGCGCGCTCCGGCGAGAATATCTTGCGTACCTGCGTCGCCGAGCCCTTGAGGCCGATGAGCTGCTCGTCGATGCCCATCGTCTTGTTGTCCCAGAGGATAATCTCGGCGTCCTCGGCGGCGAGGCGCATCGGCACGTTGGGGTAGCGGGGGGTGTTGATTTCGCGCAGCACGGCTATCATCGCCGGCAGGGGCGCGCTGACGATTTCGTGCCGCCCTTCCAGCCGGCGGCGGACTTTAATCGTCTTCGCCTTGACGTCAACCTCTTCGATGCGGTCGACCAGGGTCAGCTGGGTGCAGCCCAGCCGCGTGGCGATGCCGGGGCCTACCTGGGCGGTATCCCCGTCGATGGTCTGGCGGCCGCAGATGACGGCGGCCAGCTCTTCTTTTTTAGCCAGGTTGCGGATGGCCTCGGTGAGCACCATGCTGGTGGCCAGGGTATCGGCCCCGCCGAAGACGCGGTCGGAGAGGAGGATGGCCTCGTCGGCGCCCAGGGCCTGGGCCTTGCGCAGGGTGACCTCGGCGGAGGGCGGGCCCATGGAGATGACGGCGACGCGGAAGCCGTACTTGTCCTTGAGGCGCAGGCTCTCCTCCAGGGCGTGGGTATCGTAGGGGTTCATGATAAAGGGGACGCCTTCCCGGATGAGGGTGCCGGTCACCGGGTCTACCTTGACCTGGGTGGTGTCCGGGACTTGCTTGACGCAGGCGACGACTAACATCAGTATATCGTACTAAAGGACTAGGCGCTCCGGTGACTATACCGAGTAATCTTACCACAAGAGCCGCCCCTTCGGCAAATCGGCGGGGGCGGGCGAATTTCCCCCCGAAATGGCCGCCCAACCCATTGTGGGGGCGGGGCAAATCTGGTATCATGGTGGGGCATTTCCCTGGCGAGTCCTTTACCATGGCCATCATCAAAACCACCAACCTGACCAAACATTTCAAAGCGCTCGTAGCGGTTGAAGACGTCAACCTGTCCATCGAGGAGGGCGAGTGCTTCGGCCTGCTGGGGCCCAACGGCGCCGGCAAGACCTCGCTTATCCGCATGATAACGGCCGTCTCGCCGGCGACCGCCGGCGAAATCGAGGTGGCCGGCATGGACGTCACCAAGTCGCCGCGCCAGATAAAGGCCATCCTCGGGGTGGTGCCCCAGATAGACAACCTGGACGAAGACCTCAACGTCGTCCAGAACCTGATGACCTTCGCCCGCTACTTCGCCATCCCCAAGGCCGTGGCCCGCGAGAGGGCCGCCGACATTCTTAAGGCGATGCAGCTGGAAGAAAAACGCACCGTTAAAATCGACGAGCTTTCCGGCGGCATGAAGCGCCGCCTGCTCATCGGGCGGGGGCTTATCAACAACCCGCGCATCCTCATCCTGGACGAGCCTTCCATCGGCCTCGACCCCCAGGCCAAGCATATGGTCTGGCGGCGGCTCCGCGAGCTCAAGTCCCGCGGCGTGACGCTGCTGCTCTGCACCCAGAACATGGACGAGGCGGCCTACCTCTGCCAGCGCGTCGCCATCATGCACCAGGGGCGGGTCATCGCCATCGGCCAGCCCCGCGACCTGGTGGCCGAGCACATCGGCAAGTGGATATGGGAGATAGACTTTATGCCGGCTGAGCGCGACGGCCTCGTCGCCGAGCTGCAAAAACGCCAGCTTCAGTTCGAGGAAGCGGCCGACACGATTCATATCTTCAACTTCAGCGGCGCCGCCGTGGCCGGCCTGCCCGGCTTCCAGCGGGAGGCCACCCTGGAGGACGTCTTTTTCAAGCTTACCGGGAGGTCGCTGGAATGATACACGGCTTTACCTGGCGTTTCTACCGCGTCTGGCAGCGCAACCGGGACGTCTTTTTCCGCCTCTGGCACTCCGAGGCCCCGGCCTCGGTCATCGAGCCGATTATCCTGCTCGTCGCCTTCGGCCTCGGCATGGGCGGCTTAATCGGCGAGAACGTCGACGGCCAGCGCTACATCGAGTTCATCGCCCCCGGCGTCATCGCCGCCTACGCCATGTTCAGCGCCTCCTTCGAATGCACCTACGGCAGCTATTTCCGCATGGAGCACCAGTACACCTTCGACGCCATCCTGGCCACCCCCCTCAACGTGGAAGACCTCACCGCCGGGGAAATCTTCTGGGGGGCCACCCGCTCGGCGATGACCGGCTCGGTGGTGCTGGCGGTGGCCGCCGCCTTCGGGCTGGTGCCGTCGTGGTGGGCGCTGCTCGTCCCGCTGGTGGCCCTGCTGGAGGGCGTCATGTTCGGCGCCATCTCCATGTTCTATACCTCCATCGTGCCGTCCATCTATACCTTTAACTACTTCTTTACCCTCTTCATCAGCCCCATGTTCTTCCTGGCGGGGGTCTTCTTCCCGCTGGACACCTTCCCGGCCGTGCTGGAGAAAATTAGCCGGTTCATCCCGCTGACGCCGGCGGTGCAGCTCAACCGCGCCCTCTTCCGGGGCGAGTTCAGCTGGGACTTACTCGTCCCGCTGGCCATTATCGCCGCTTACATCCTCGTCTTCTTCTCGCTCTCCCTGGTGACGATGCGGCGGCGCCTGACCAAGTAGCCGAAAGGAGGCATGACCGTGGCCGTCCTCTCCGGGCAGGATATCCGCCGCCTCATCGGGCAGGACCCGCCCCTTATCAAGGGCTGGCTCGACCTTAAGACGCAGGTGCAGGCCAACGGCTTCGACCTCACCCTGCGCGACGTGGCCGTGCCCCAGTCGGCGGGCTGCCTCGCCGCCGATAACGCCGGGCGGGTGTTAGCCGATACCTCGCCGCTGGTCTTCGACGCGCTGGGCTACATCGACCTCCCGGCGGGCATCTACATCGTCAGCTATAACGAGGTCGTCCACCTGCCCAAAAACATCATGGCGCTGGGCCGCCCGCGCTCGTCCCTGCTGCGCTGCGGCGTGACGGTGGGCACGGCCGTCTGGGACGCCGGATATGCGGGGCGCTCGCAGTCGCTGCTGGTGGTCTATAACCCGCGCGGGTTCCGCTTGCAGCGCAACGCCCGCCTCACGCAGCTTGTTTTTATGGAACTTACCGGCGATTCGGAGGGGTACGACGGGGTCTACCAGGGGGAGAATATTTAGGGGCTTATATCTCTCTGACCTTCTGCCTCCCCATGTCCAGCTCCAGGTAGACGGCCCCGGCGCTTCCGTCCGGCGTGGCGTAAAGCCGCCGTCCGTCGGGGGCGAAGACGTAGCCACCGCCGGGGAAGTCCTCGTCGCAGGTGCGGCCCGCCTGGGTCGCCACGGCAATCCAGATGCCGTATTTGCGGGCGTAGCCCTCGAAGTACTTGCGGCAGACGCCCTCCCACCACTCATATCCGGCCCGCCAGTCGCGGCTGGCCCGGTCGCCATAGAGGCCGGGGGCGGCCAGATGGAAGACGATGCACGCCCCCCGGCGGGCGCAGACGGCGTAGACCGCCTCGGTGGTAAGGTCGGCACAGATGGCGATACCGAAGCCAAGGCCGCCGTGCCGGAAGGTGGCAATCCGTTCCCCCGGCGTAAACCACTCGTCCTCTTCTTCGATAATGAACTGCTTGCGGTGGTAGCCGATGACGCGCCCGTCGCGGACGACCGCCTGGGTAACGAACGGCTTGCCGGCGGGGTTGGCCTCGATGAAGCCGGGCAGCACGGTCATATCGTGCCCGCGCGTCATGGCCAGCACGGCGGCCATTTCCGGCCCGTCGCGGCGGATGACGGCCCGGGGGTGCTTAGTGGGGTCGGCGAAGCCGGTGAGGCTCGCCTCGGGAAAGCCGACGATGTCAACCCCCCGCGCGGCGGCCTCCCGGATGTGCCGCTCCATCTCGCGGAGGTTCTCGTCCAGGCCAGCCTTCTCGCACCGCATCTGGACTAAAGCGATTTTCAACCTGGCCATGCCTGCCCCGTCCTACTTTTTCACCTTGCCGACGATGCGCCAGCCTTCCGGCGCCACCTGCGTCGTATCCACGACCAGATGGATGATGTCAAGGGCCGGGTAGGCCCGCTTCAGCCCGGCCAAATCAACCGGCTCAAAGCCCTTTTCGTTTTCCCGGTAGGCCCGCTCGGTAATGGCGTTGGAGGCGGTGCCGGCGCGGGTGCGCCCCTCTATCCGCGCCAGGGCCACCGGCGGCGGGGATGTAGTCTCCAGGATGACGAAGGGCAGGCCACGCCCGGCGGCCAGGGCCGCCGCCCGGCGCCTTAAGGCGCCGGTATAGAACGTGCCGTCCAAAATGAGGCAGCCCTCCCCGGCCAGGCTCTTTTCGGCGCGGCGGAACATCTCCTCGTAAACCAGCCCCCGTTTGGCGGCGTCGCCGGCGACCTTTTCATCGTAGATATCCTCGTCCGCCAGCAGCTCGCGCCGGACGGCGTCGGTGCTCAGGATTTCACACCCCTTAAGCCCGGCGACGTAGCCGGCCACGGTCGTCTTGAGCGTGGCGGGCAGGCCGCAGGTGACGAGCAGGAAGGGCGGCTTGAGCTCGGCTTTAATAAATGACGCCAGAGGTTCTCTCATTTTCCCCATCGTAGAGATTATTCCAGTCCGTAAACCTGCCGGGGGGCTAGGTACTGCGGGAACTTATCCAGCAGCTCCCGGCGGAGGAGATAGCAAAAATGGCAGGCATCCACGTATTCGTCGTCATGGTTAACCTGGTATTCTTTCGCTAATTGGGCCGGCCCTCCTTTGAGCAAAGGGCCGCAAATGGGGTGCGCACCGGCATCATAGCCCCTGACCAAATCGGAAAGAGGCGTTTCCCAGGCATTGCCCAGGCTCAATCCCTGACATATATGAACATTGCCGTAAGCGTCGAGGTGGACTCGCTTCGGGGATTCCAGCTCTTCGTGAATGCACGCGGTAAAGGTATCCCATCTTTTACGGGGGAGGCCGGCGATTAGTTTTTCCACGGCTCTACCTACGAATCTGGTAGTGCCGCCGATAACCGGCTCTCCCTTGTTCTGACCGGCATTGGTAGCGGCGGTGACCGAGGGTGCGTCGATATGGATTTCGGCGACGGGCAGCTTTAGTTTTTGCGCCACTTTACGGGCGAGTACCGCCGGATTATGCTTTTCATCTTCATAATGATAAGGGTCGTTACTGATACTCAGGTCACCGATTCCCAGTTCGGCGAGAGGCTTCAGCCAGAGCTCGATGTCGTCCGCATCGGTAGCAAAGTAACTATTGGTTACCACGCCAACCTGGAATCCCAGGTTGCGAGCTGTCTTAATCCCTTCGAGCATTACCGGATAGAACAGGAAGGGCTCCCCTCCTTCGAAATATATCCACTCTATGGTGCCTATCTTGACCGCTTCATCAAGAAGCCGCCGTATCTGGCTCAAAGTAAAAGTGCCCTGAGCTCGCGGGCTGCCGTAGACGAAACAATGGTCACATTCCGCATTACACTTGTATGACAGCAGAAAATGCAGTCCTGTCAGCATGATACTCCTCCGCAGGTATACATCTTTTGGGTATTTCTATAATAATATCATCTCCAGTTCTATTTCATCGCGAAGCGGGATGCCGTCGTTGCCTACTAACGGGATTTCCGGTTTCAATCGGCGCGATTGCTCCAGGGCGTTACGGCGCAGCGCCGCCAGCCGGAACCCCTTTTGCTGGTAAAACCGCAGGGCCGCCGTATTGTCGTTGGTGGTGACCAGCCAGAGGCGTTTACATCCCTCCCGGACAGCAACATCCCTGACCGCGTTGATGAGCGCCGTGCCGATACCCGCCCCCTCGACGAGGCTGTTCAGGGTGACGATTTCACACTGGTCTCCGGAGATATTATACGTTACCAGGCCAGCCCGCTCGCCATCCCTGACGGCGATAAAGCCGGGGAGGCTGGCCGCATCGTGAATCCTGCCGCGCGTTACTATATCGGGGCCGGCCCACCACTCCCGGAGCCGACGGCCTACCCAGCGGCTGTCGTTCCCGGTCAGCGGCCTGACTGATATTGCTTGCATCCGAAAAATCCGTTACTCAATATAGGACTCGGCCAGCTTAAAGTAGCCGCGGGCGTTGCGGCGGATGCGCTCCTTTTCCGCGGCGGGTATCTGGGGGTCGTCGTACTGGAAGCAGCCCACCTTGCCGCGCACGTAGGCGCGGTAGCACTTGTAAAAATTGAGCAGCTTCACCAGCTCCCGATCGCCGCTAGCCGTCACATAAGCGACCACGAAGGCCCGCGAGAGGTCGCCGCGGCCGTAATGGTCTAAATCCATGGCCAGAAAGGCCACCTCGGCGGCGACGTCGGTGTAGCGGAAGCGGTCGTTGAACTCGATGCAGTCGTAGATGCAGATTCGCTCGGTAAAGCAGACGTGGGCGGCGTGCAGGTCGCCGTGGCAGTCGCGGACGCGCCCGGCGGCGACGCGCTGGCGGAAGAGGTCTTCGTTGGCGGCGATGAAATTACGGGTGTAGCCCTTGAGGTGCTCGTAAGTCTCCGGCGCGATGATTTCCCCGAAGTACTTTTCCGTCTGGGCGAAGTTCTCCTCGGTGTTCTGGATGACGGCATTTAGCCCGCCGATTTTGTTTATCTCCCGGCCGGTGGCCGCCCGGGCGTGGAAATCGGCCAGCAACCGGGCCACGTCGGCCAGCATGGCGGGGGTGGCCTCGCCGCGGGGGAGCAGGTAGTCCAGCATGCGCGCCGCGGGCAGGCGGCGCATCCTGACGGCGTACTCGACGATACCGCCCTCCCCACCCAAGGCGTAGTGGCCGTGGTGGTAGGTAATCTCCACCACCCCCAGGTAGGCGTCGGGGCAGAGGCGGCGGTTGAGCTCGGTCTCCTTGTAGCACAGCGCCCGGCGTTTCTCCAGGGTGGTGTAGTCCAGGTAGCCCAGGTTCACCGGCTTCTTGAGCTTATAGGCGTAGTCGCCGGCCAGCAGCACGTAGGACATCTGGGTCTGCACCAGTTCCACCCGCTGCGGGGGCTCGGGGTAGAGCCGCGGGTTGAGCAAAGCCTGGATGAGTTCCGGTAGCTCGGACATGCCGGCACCGCCGCTTACGATTCGGGCCCTATTTGGCCGCCTTGGCCTGGGCCTTCATCTTTTCCTTGTGCTTTTTGGCCGCCTTGAGGTGCTTGTACCAGGCGACCCGTTTTGATTTGTTCATCTCTAATAATATAACCTAAATCAGCGTTTTACGCTACTTCCCGCCGATAAGCGCCGCAAACCGCTCCTTAGCACTATCAGAAAGGCCAGATAAGGGGGATTAAGAGTACGGCGATGCCCCAGAAGATGATGTTGAGCGGGGCGCCGACCCGGGTGAAGTCGAGGAAGTTATAGCCGCCGGGCGAGAATATCATCGTGTTGGTCTTGTAGCCGATGGGCGTGGCGAAGCTGGTGGAGGCGGCGAAAGTGATAGCGATTAAAAGAGGGCGGGGGTCGATATTGAGCGAGGCGGCGGTGGTAAAGGCAATCGGCGCCAGTATGGCGGCGGCGGCGTTGTTGGACATGGCCTCGGTAAAGACGGCGGTGACGATGTAGAGAACAGCCAGCAGCACCACCGGCCCCCGCGCCGCCAGCGGCTCCAGGACACGCTCGGCCAGCCACAGCGTGGCGCCGCTGCTCTCCAGGGCCAGCCCCAGCGGCAGCACCCCGGCCAGCAGGAAGATTATCTTCCAGTCGATGGCCCGGTAGGCCTCCTCGATGCCGAGGCACTGGGTGACCACCATGGCCACGGCGCCGACGATGGCCGCCTCCATGACGGGCAGGACGTTGAGCGTGGTGAGAAGAACTACGCCCAGCACTATCGCCAAGGCGATGAAGGCGCGGTTCTTGCGCAGGTAGAGGTCGGTCAGCTCGTTGGTGACGACGGCGTTGGGCGAGTTCATGACGTGGGCGATGTCGTCCTTATGCCCCTGGAGGAGCACCGTGTCGTTCTCGTTGAGCTTGACGTCGGCCAGGCGGTGGCGCAGGGTGCGCCCGCGCCGCTGGATGGCCAGCACGGTGAGCTTGTGGCGGCGGAAGAAGACGGCCTCCCCCAGGGTGCGCCCGATGAGAGTGGAGCCGGGCGGGATGAGGACCTCGCTCAGCTTCATGTCGTGGGCGCTCAGCTCCCGGTCGCTGACGCGGGCGTCCTTGAGCATCTTGAGGCCGTACTTGCCTTCCATATCTATTATCTGCTCGACATTGCCGTGCAGCAGCAGGATGTCGTCGGGGCGGATGACCGTCTGGGCGGGGCGCGAGACGGCCCTGGCCCCGCGCAGCAGGTTGGCCAGCTCCACCTTGGTCTCGCCCTCCACCTTGCTCTGGTCCCAGGTCTGGTCTACCAGCGGGGACTTCTCGCCCACCTGCATCTCGGCTAAATAGTCGGCCAGGCGGTAGCGGTCGACCTGCTCGGCCTCGCCCTTGCGCACCGGCAGCAGCCAGTGCCCGACGGCGACCAGGTAGACCATGCCCGCCCCCACCATGGCCAGCCCCAGCGGCAGGAACTCGAAGAAGCCGAACGGCGCCAGCCCCCGATCGACGGCGATGGAGTTGACGATGAGGTTGGTGGACGTCCCCACCAGGGTGCAGACCCCGCCGAACTGGCTGGCGTAGGACAGCGGTATCAAAATGCGCGAGGCGGCGATTTTACGGCTGCGGGCCAGCACCATGGCCACCGGGATGAAGATGGCCACGATGGCGGCGTTGATGAGGAAGGCCGATAAAATGGCGGCGGTGAGGCTGAGGACGAGCATGAGGCGCAGCTCCGTCCGCCCGGCGATGCGGTCGAGCTGGCGGGCGGCCCACTCCACCAGGCCGGTGCGCACCAGCCCGGCGCTGAGGACGAACATGGCGGCGATGGTCAGCGTGGCCTGGTTGGCGAAGCCGTAGAGCACCTGCTCCGGGGTGATGAATCGGCCGGCGAAGAGGGCCACCAGCACGCACAGGGCGACGACATCGATGCGCACTTTGTTCCAGACGAACATGGCCATGGCAGCGACGACGATAACGCCGACCAGAATCATATCGGTACCGGGCACGGGGACATTATACCGCGAGGCGGCCGGATTAAGCTAGAGTCTCTTCCGCATCTCGCCCGAGAGCGTCGTGAGCAGCTCCAGCGCCCGCGCGGCGCCATCCTCGCTGAGGGGGGCCAGGGAGCAGGCGGGCATAATCAGGCTCTGCGCCAGCAGCTCTTTATAGGGCAAGCCGTGGCGGGTGAACGGCGCTATCGCCTCCTCCAGCCGGTCGCGCAGGCTGGCCACGCTCTCGCTCGTTACCGGCCCCATCTCGTTGGGGACGATGCCCCAGGCGATGCAGCCGCCCCGCTTGATGAACTGCTTGATTTCGTCGGGGTAGAGGGCCACCGAGTCGGCGTAGCTGTAGGCGTCGAAGTTGAGGATGTCCATCTTCGTCCTGAGCAGCACCGACCAGTCGGTATTGCCGCAGCAGTGCAGCCCCTTGAGGCCGGCGATGCCGGCGAAGACCTCGTCAATCATGGCGGCGACTTTGTCCGGCGAGGAGAACGGCCCGGCGGCCACCGACGACCCGTAGGCGGCCATGTACGGCTCGTCGAGGAAGATGATGGTGTTTCGGGAAAACTTCTTTAGTTCTTTTTCCTGCCAGGCCGCCTTGAGCCGGAGCAGCTTGGGCACGGCGTCGCCGAGGGTATCGTGGTAGAGGATGGCGCGCTTGTTCTCGTCGGTGACGGTCATCCCCCAGGACACCGGCCCGGTAACGCAGCCCTTGACGGCCAGCGGGCTTAAGTCGTCCCGGCGGAGGAACTCGTACAGCCCGGCGGCGCGCTCCCGGCTCACCCCGAATCCCGCCGCGTCGTCCTCCAGAAAGGCCCGGTAGAGGGCTTCCAGAGACTGGCTGTAGTCCTGGCTCGTATCCACGTAAATGCGCCCCGCCGCCTCGTCCACCACCACGCCGGGGAAGCCCTCGGCGTACTGGACGTACATGTTCTCCAGAAACGAGCGGCGCGGCAGCTGCGGCCAGGTGGGGATGTCCTTGAGATGGCGGTTGAGCAGCGCCACGGCCTTACCCGGGTCGGCGTGGGGCATGCTGCCGGTAACGGTGGGGCGGCAATCGTAATTGAATCTGGCCATAGTCTCTAGCCCTTCACGTACTTATTAATGAGCAGCGCCAGCTTCTTTTTCGCG
>Ga0307445_10000199_pt1 | contig 29898 bp, 20 predicted proteins | sample SalMarSW160330MG_FD_202147 | JGI IMG/M metagenome (GOLD analysis project Ga0307445, IMG submission 202147) | Salt marsh sediment microbial communities from the Plum Island Ecosystem LTER, Massachusetts, United States - SW1603-30 | ecosystem: Environmental > Aquatic > Marine > Intertidal zone >... | reverse complement strand
TTACCGTATCGGCAGGCCCCGCGTCATTGGAGATTATCGCGTAATTCATGGGAAGAGACCAGCGCGGTCATTGAAAACCACCGAAAGGAAGGGCCGAGATGCCTAAGAGATCCTTTCCCCTGTCTAAGGTCTATGGTCTGCTTGAGCCGGGACCGGTCGTGATGGTCACGACTGCCAGAAAGGGCAGGCCGAACGTCATGGCCATGTCGTGGCACATGATGCTCGAATTTGAGCCGCCCATGGTCGGTTGCGTGATCAGCAACCGGAACTACACGTTTGACATCCTGAAGGCGACCAAGGCATGCGTAATCAATATCCCATCCGTGGAGCTGGCGGAAAAGGTGGTGGGCGTTGGGAACACCTCGGGAAAACGGGTCGACAAGTTCAAAGTCTTTGGCCTCACCATGGCGGCCGCCTCGTGCGTCAAGGCACCGCTTATTGACGAGTGCTATGCCAATCTCGAATGCAAGGTCGTGGACGGGAAGATGGTCGCCAAGTACAACCTATTTATCCTCGAGGTGGTAAAAGCGTGGATCGATGCTTCAAGGAAGGAATCGCGGACCATTCATCATCGCGGGAGAGGCGCTTTCATGGTGGCCGGCGAGACGATCAAATTGCCTTCCAAAATGAAATAGCTTCCCTTGCGAAGCAGGAACGGATAGCCTGAACCTGACCGCTGGCACTGGATGCAGCGATTAGGGTGTGTATGCGAAGGTATCGTACCCGCCATACTCTGAGTTTGGCTTACCTAGTCCATCAAAATATGACATTCTACACTCGATCTTAAGGCAAGTTATATTTTCATGGACGTGCCCATAATGCCCTAACACACCTGACCATAGCCGATCACAAACAGATCACGGGAAGGGGGAACTCATGTCGAAGCAACCGGCTCCTCAAACATGCTTCGTAGACAGGCCAGAGGTTTGTGAAACATTTGCAGACTCCATCAGGGCAATCAGTTTTGACGGTCAAACCCTGAGAATGGAGTTTTGCGTTTCTCGCATGGACGAGCCGAAGCCACCAAAACCGCCAACTGCACGGCAATACCCAACATGTCGTCTTGTCCTCACTCCGAAAGCTGGTCTCGACCTGTTCAACCAGCTTCAACGCTTCATCAGCACTCTGGAACAGACTGGTGTCATAAAGAGGAAAACGCCAACTCCTCAAACAATTCAGTAAGAGAAACCTAACAACCGGGAGAAAAATTGGGTTCAACTCGAGGTGGGAAGAGTCAAGAAGTGGAGGCGCGAATGTTGCGGTACGATTTCTGCATGTTATCAGACGGACGAATGCCATAAAGGAACAGAGATCGATGGAAAAGCCAGCAGCCAAATCCCATGCCCTTGTGTGGAAGGATCGGTATAGCGTAAGAAATGCTGAGATCGACCGCCAACACAGGACCATATTCGGCCTACTGAACAAACTTTATGAGTCGTTGCAAGACAAAGAGTCTGTTGCCCCTGTGGCAGAAATGCTAGAGCGGCTGAGCGAATATGCGATAGTACATTTTCGCTCAGAAGAAAGCCTAATGGAAGCCAACAACTTTCCCGAACTTGAGGCACACAGGACTGAGCACAACAAGTTCAGGCACAAGGTTCCCCAGTTGAAAAGGGATTTTGAACAGACATTCGGTGACATGACCATCGACGTCTTTGTGTTTCTGAGAGATTGGTGGATTAACCACATACTAACCACTGACCAGAAATATGTTCCATATATATCTGGCAACGGCGATCAAGAGGGGTGAAACGCAAGAAATATCGTTTGATAGAGAACACTTTTTGGAATCTCGATAGCTCTCTGGGAGGAACTCTTGAGACGGCAGCTTTCAGTTAACCTAGGTAATCTGCTTTTATCCTTATCCGATGCGATGGACCTGGCCAGTCCACAATTGGCCCAGCATCAGCAGAGGACTGCCTTCACCGTCTGGCAGATGGGTAAGGTCGCTGGAGTATCGGAAGAAATAATGGAAGACGCCTTTATAGCGGCTCTATTACACGACATTGGAGCATTGTCAGTTGAAGAAAAGGTAGCTCTTCGTCAATCATTTGTGGAGGAAGTGGAGATTGAAGATACTGACACACATTGCATTCGTGGATACATTCTACTGAAGAAAGTTCCATGGCTTGCCCCTCCTGCCCAGATTGTCAGATTTCACCACAGGGAATGGAGTGAATGGGACGAGCCAATTGAAGCGCCCCACGTTCTAAAATCCCAGCTCCTTTTTCTTGCGGATCGCCTTGAGCGTCTAGTTGTTCGCGACAAATACATCCTGCATCAAGATGAAGATCTTATCTCAAAGATAAAGCGCATGTCAGGCACAGACGTTCACCCAGACGTGGTGGAATACTTTGTGGCTGTTGCCAACCGTGAGGAGTTTTGGCTAGACCTGGTCTCTCCAAGGCTCTATTCACTCCTGCTTCATGAGGGACCGTACAGGAAATTCGAAGTGGACATTTTCAGCATACACTCGTTGAGCCAGCTTTTTGGAAATATAATCGATTTCAGATCTCGTTTTACAGCAACGCATTCTGCCGGAGTCGCTGCATGCGCAACTATGCTTGCCAAGATATTTGGACTTACTGATATGGAAGTGCAGCTCATGGAGATTGCAGGCAACTTACACGATCTTGGAAAGTTGGGTGTACCGAATAGTATCCTGGAAAAACGTGGTAAACTTTCTAAGGAAGAGTTCTCAGTGATTAGGTCTCATACATACCATACGTATTCGCTGTTGAATACTATTGGCAATCTGGAACAAATTGCCGAGTGGGCGGCATTTCATCATGAAAGATTGGATGGCTCCGGCTACCCATTTCACCTTACAGCAGACGAGCTAGGAACTGGTGCTCGGATTATGGCAGTGGCGGATATTTTCACCGCACTTGCCGAAGACAGACCCTATCGGAAAGGGATGTCACAAAATGAGATAAGAAGAATAATAAAGCAGTTCGGGGACCGAGAAGTCCTGGACCCGAGAATCATTAGCCTCCTTTTCGACAATTATGACCAAGTAGCCTCCAACGTAAAGGAAGCGCAGATCTCCGCCATGGGATTCTATGAACAACAGGTTGCGTTTCCGGAAGACGCCAGTTAGAGATTTCATCATGGCGTGCCCGCCTGCCCGTGGTTTGGTGAGCAACCACGGGGAGTCGGACGGGACTCGGACGGGACGGTCATGCGTTTATGCGTTTCATCTCGGGAAATGGGTGACATGAGGGGGAATAGCGGGCGTCCATCAGGATATAACATTCTATGCTCGATCCTGAGGCAAGTTATATTTTTATGGACGTGCCCATAATACCATTTTGACACCACTGGGTCAAAGGAGGCACCAAGGGGCACAAGAAGAATCCCCACAGGCGGATAGCCAGCCATGGGACATCACAAAGATCCGAGACATAGGCCCTAAGATCTTCGCAAGGCCGACCGTCATTCAGCCCATCTGTTTGCAGGGTGTCAAGGCCTATCGGCTATGAGCTTCAATATTCATTTGAAATGGTCACTATTCTTAATTATCATCTCTTGGCAAGCAAATCGCCACTTTTCCCGTCTGAGCACATTCTCAAGATGTTGTGCGGGGACAGGTCGAATTATGCCCCCAGCTTGACCCTTCCCGTCGCTATCTGTTAATAATGTGTCCCTCTGCGGCTTCCTACGAGCCTCTGGATCAGTCGTTTGCATGCGTCTTGTCCAAGGAGAGGTTGTGGTTGCGCTGAGGACTATATATTGACGCTCCAAGGGAGCTCTAACAGTCAATATCAGGGATGTGCGGAAATATTTCCGGTCTAGGGGTCAATATTGATGATATAATTGTTTCATCTAGCGTTCATTATGAGGAGGTTGCAGATGAACGAACAACAACTAATACAACTCATGAACGAATCGATAAAACTTGAATTCAATGTCGCTGACCTTTACATGACCTTCTGTAAAACATTCCATGAAGATTACGCCTTCTGGTTCCAACTGCACATGGAAGAAAAGGATCATGCGTCTATAATTCAAAGTGCCAGAGAGGCTTGGTTATCTGGAAAGGAATTCCCACTTGAAATACTGTCTCCAAATGTGGATGAGTTAATAGCACTAAACACCAAGTTGGCTTCCCTGCTTGAGGAGTACAGCGAAAATCCCCCTTCAAGAGAAATTGCATTCAATGTGGCTTTGGATTTAGAAGAGTCCGCTGGGGAAGCCCACTTTCAGGATGCTATGGAGCAAGCTCCATCTTCGACGCTATTGGAAGTATTCCAGATGTTGAACGGAGAGGATAAGGAACATGCCAATAGGATTCGCACGCATATGAGGGATAACGGAATTGAAATCCGCAGCAAACTGGCGAAATGACCCACTGATTCTCGCCTTGAAGCGGAAATACGCGGATCATCACTTTCTGCTATTTCAGGGTAACTACTTGAAGGCCAAAATTCTTTAGATTTTCAAGCGATATTGTGGTTTCTGAATTACGGATTCTCGAAGCTCTTAGTCGAGACAATGCAGGACCTTTTGACTTTTTACCAAATCCTCATATCGAGCAGTGTTTCACCCCGTGTCATCCACATCCTTTGCCTCTTTGGGCTGACTTGGGCGCGCGCACAGGCATTTCTTCTCTCTGGGTAAATCCTTTGTTCTTCTTGCTTGCCACACTAAATACTATACGTTTCAGGTAGAATCCTATGCTATACTCAACCGATTTCTCCAGACGAGGGGGTTAAAATGACTATCAAAGTTGCTTCTGCCCACACCCCGAGATACGACATGTTTTCACCCGAGGGAAAGCCTCTTGCAGGCAAGCGCATCCTGGTGCCACCAGCTCGGCCAGAAGCCAACCCCCTTCTCCATATTCTCTCGAAGCGTGGGGCAGAGGCACTCGAGTTTCCTGCCGTCAAAGTCGCTCCACCTGAAGACTATGGCCCAATAGATAGAGCCATCCAGCGGCTTAAGGGCTTTGATTGCGTCATCTTTTCCGGCAGCAACTGTGTTATAAACTTCTTGGAGCGCCTCGAAGTGCTCCACGTTGGCAAGGCGGCCCTCAGTGAACTAAAGATTGTGGCCATTGGACATGGTGCCGTGTCTGCCCTGAAGAAGGAGGCGATCGAGGTGCATTACGTTCCGAAGCTCCATACTGCCGAGGGTGTTGCTGCCTGTCTTGGGGAGATATCCGACTGGGCGTTCCTCCTTGTCAGGGTTGAAGGTGCATCCCGAAACCTACCGCAAAGGCTAAAGAGCTTGGGAGCTCGGGTGACCGAGGTGGCCGGTTATCGGATGCTCGTAGAGGCCACTGTGGATATGGCTGAAAAGGCCTTCAGCTGGAAGCTAGATGCCCTTGCTCTAGCAAATCCCACCGCAGTGCGGTTTTTCTTAAAAGGTGCGGAGAAGGTTGGTCTCAACCTAAACGACTCCCTCAAGGACGTGACTATTGCTGCTGTTGGACCAACCACGGCAGAGGCCGCCGGAAGGTATGGACTGAAGCCCGATTTCATCTCAAAAGGACACATCGCTGATCTAGCCGAAAGCTTGACACAGCTTTTTGGTAAGCAGCGCAAGAACTAGGGAAAACTCACCGTCAAATAGTCTGGCGTATGCAAGGTAGCTACAAAGGTTTGCCAAGATTTACGATATGATGTACAAATCTATGAAAAGATCGTCCGGTCGCCGAGTGGCAATGGTGTAACTTCTCTACATAGGGGGTATGCTGCAGTAACAGCTTGGCGTGACACCGCTTCTGGGCTATCCAATCTGATAAGAAAGGAGGTGAAAAAGATGAAGATTTTAAAGACAGCAATGCTCACAATAATAGCAGTTGGGCTGGTCGCCTCTTTTACCTTTGCAGCGGGCGACGTTGCAAAGGGAAAGGTTCTCTTTAATGATGCCAAACTCGCAGGTGGCACTGCAGGAATGTCCTGCAACTCATGCCATCCAGACGGGAAGGGTTTGGAGAAGGCCGCTGACAAGAAAGATATTGAGAAGACTATTAATTTATGTATTGAACAGGCGCTTAAAGGCCAAGCCATTGATCCAAAATCTGCCGACATGGCTGATATCGTTGCCTATATTAAGTCACTAAAGCAAACAGAATAGAGGGACATGCGGGCTAAGCCTCAGTCGTCGCTCTGCCTGCGACAACATCTGCAAGTGCCATTCCGCCTTCGCCATAGGAAAATATAAGTAAGATAAGTATGAATTTTCACCTGCATCACAAAGTTTGTCATCCCGTTGACAATTCCTGTCACATTCGCGCTGTCAGGCCTCTTATCAGCCTGCAGCTACGGTCAAGATTATTTCAACGTTGTCCAATAGATGCATGGACATCTTCGCAGCCTAGCCGTTTTGGTATGTTTTTTGCGCTCTACTCTAGGCAAAATGTGCTTTTGTGGTCAGACTTAGCTAAAACAGGATCACCTACCGTTTGGTGAGCCCCTGGCTAAGAATTCAACAAAGGGTGAAGGAAGCAACCAAGAAAAAGGGAGGTGCCAAAAAGAAAAACAGTTTCTGAAGCATTTTTGACAAGTTAGTTATTCATCGCGCCTGATAAGGGCAAACCTTCCGAAAGGTGGGGACGCAAAGCTTGCGGCCTAAGTTCGCTAGAGGCGGATAAGGTGGCGAGGCTGCCGGGTGACGGTACTGTTACAATAAGCCCGCTTCGTCCTTTCGGAGGGGGCTTTTTGTTTCAAAGCGGATGTTTGAGAAAAAAGCATATAACGGCAAAAAATATGAGCACAGGGGGTAATCATGTCTTACACACCCAAGATCCTCATTGTTGATGACGAACCCCGTCTGTGTAGCAGCCTGAAGGCACTGTTGAGCCACCAAGGCTATGAAGCCCATACAAGCACTGGTGGTAAGCAAGCCATGGAATCTCTTGCTGGAAATGGGTTTGATCTTGTTCTTCTGGATATCGTCATGCCAGACGTTGATGGCTACCAGGTTATGGACTACATGGATCGTCGCAGTCTTGAGACTCCGGTCATTTTCATTACAGGTCATGCTTCTGTAGACTCGGCCGTGGCGGCGCTCAGGGGAGGAGCCTACGATTATTTTAAAAAGCCATTGGACTATGAAGAATTGCTGAAAACGGTGGCAAATGCCGTTGATCAAAAAACGCGCAATAACGAGCAGAAGCAGGTGTCTAAGAGACTATTAAAAGCCAAGGAAGAACTAGAAGTAGCTAAGAGGCTCCAAGATGAACTTCTGGCCAGGGTGTCTTACACGATCCGGATTCCAGTAAACGGTGTGGTCGGCATGGCGAAGCTGTTGCTGGATACTGAACTGACTTCCGAACAGCACGAGTGTGCTGAGATGCTACGTGCCACGGCTCAATCCGTATTGGATATGATCAATGGCGACTTGGACTTGTTGCAGGCCGAAGGGTATAAATTCGGCTTGGACATGATTGACTTTGATCTTCGAGCCACCATGGAAGCCCTGTACGATTTGCTGGCTGAAAGAGCTTTGAAAAAGGGCCTACAGTTTACCTTTATAGTCCATCCAAAGGTCCCCAGCCGGCTCCGGGGTGACCCCCGTCGGCTTCGGCAGATACTTCTTAATCTTTCGGATAACGCCGTCAAGTTCACCGAAAAAGGCGAGGTTGTCATACGGGTTTCACTGGAGCTAGAAACCGACACACACGTAACGCTTCGGTTCGCTGTCACGGATACGGGCATCGGCATCCCGGCCGATCGCTTGAATCGTCTATTCAACAACTCCCCGTTTCAGGCCAATGCCTCAACAAGGCCGAGACATGGAGGGACCGGTCTTGGACTCGTTATTTCCAAACAACTCGCCCAGATGATGGGAGGAGAAATCGGTGTTGACAGCGTTAAGGGAAAGGGTTCGACATTCTGGTTTACGGCAGTCTTTGAAAACAACAGGAGAGTATGGAGAGCCATCGGCACCTCCCAAAAACATTCCAGCGCCCTGGAGTCCAGTAGCTGTCCTTGATCTTGCCTTAGAGCACGGCGTCGAGCACAGTAAGACTGGCAACGGAACACAAAGACCAAAAAAAGGCTGGAAGCAAGAGCAACGACTATGAAACCTTTTTATTTCATTTTGCCAGCCGTCATCCTCCTTGTTGTGGCAGCTGTAGACCTTTCGCACCGGGGGACCTTCGATTTTCTGCTGAAGGGAAAAGCAGATGCCGCAGGGCAGGAAGTGAGGGAGGAGCTGGCAGCACTACAGAAAGTAGACCTTGACAGCAAGCTTAGGGAGTTGAACAGAACCAGGCAGCTGCAAGGACTGCCAACGTACAACGTCCCTTAGTCTTTCTCTTCATCTTATTTCCCGTGAGGTATCTCCTGACAGCTCACAGCTTAGCAATTTTCGACTTGGGGCCTGGAAGATACAGGCGGGTTGCTCTACGCCTGAAGAAACTGGGGTCACCCATTAAAGGGCTGTTGCCCAAATGCCTTTTCGCTTGTTCTGGAACGTTTTTTGATAAATCTGAGGCGTACCCCAGGCGGTGTGAAGCCTCCCCGCCCTCCCGGGCGGGGCTTGCGGGGAGCAGGCCGGTCAAAACTCGCCCTTCAGGCTCAACCAGTTGACATCACGGGTCTTCCGCTTTGCCAAGATTTATGAACAAAAAACATTTCAATGAACCGCTCAAAGGTATTCCTGTCTGGGCAACAGCCCGTTTAAACTTTACAATTTGGACATGAAGGGTTCTGGTCTCGAATGGGACGGCCATACGTTTATGCGTTTCATCTCGGGGGAATGGGGGACATCATGATATAACATCCCACGCTCGACCCTGAGGCAAGTTATGTTTTTATGGACGTGCCCATAATGCCATTTTGACACCACCGGGTCCAAGGAGGCACCAAGGGGCACAAGAAGAATCCCCACAGGCGGATAGCCAGCCATGGGACATCACAAAGATCCGAGACATAGGCCCTAAGATCTTCGCAAGGCCGACCGTCATTCAGCCCATCTGTTTGCAGGGTGTCAAGGCCTATCGGCTATGAGCTTCAATATTCATTTGAAATGGTCACTATTCTTAATTATCATCTCTTGGTAAGAGAGTTTTACTCTTCGGGACGTAGCCATCACCCCAACATTTAGTGTCCTGCCAGTCGTTATTCTTGTGGGCACCTTTCTGAACTTGTGCTGGCGGATCAATTGCATCTAGGCATCTCTCCTATCTTTTGTAGTTATGGTGCTCTTAACGCTCCTAAAAATACTTTAAATACCTTGACTTTCATGCTATTGACGGTATACTAGCCTCAAGCTTGGACCGGCCATTTTCACTATCCTTTTAAAGCGTATTGAAGCTCCCTGTAGCAAGCTACAGGGAATCTTCGACCGTAAGGAACGCTGACTCTTTTTGGATACGCTCGCTAACCCCGCAGCAAGCTACGGGAAATGCGCTCGCTCTTGCGGTTCACTTTCATCGGTGCTGCACGTGGAGAAACCTCTCAAAATGGGCTGACGTGTTTCCTGACCGGGTGATGGGTATTCTGTTGGGAGTCTGAAAAATCTTGTTGATCAACCAATGCCACGCCGAAGAAACGGCAAGCCTTTTTAAGGAGACAGAAATGACATTAAAGGAGCTAGGAGAACAAATAGCCAAGTGTATCGGACTCACCCCAAAGGAATTAAGGGGGTTGAATGTTTATGCACTACTGAACAAGTGCGAAACTGCCGGAACCTTTGTAGCTTGGCGGTTAGTCCAAGAAATCGCCGGGCCAAATGACACTTTCTAGAACCGAACATGGGCTAACGTGGCTTGTTATCTGCTGATGCCAGGCAAGGCAACGAATTCGTGATTCATAATATAATGGTTCACCCTGTCCCATAGATGATCTGTGATTCCTGCTTCCATCGCCTTTCTTGTTATGTTGACATTTTCCGAGTTTTCTTGTCACCGTAATACGGCTTAAACGAGTCTGTTCATTGAAGCCTCCCATTTTTTACGGCCCCTGGTGTCGCCGATAGCACTAGGAGCTTACTTTTTAGGCATCCCTCCTTTGGGCCCTAACGCCCAGCACAACGTCAATTTGTGATTGTTACTTCGCTCGCTTCATGGTAATTTGCATAACGGTCCTGCTTGCTCGGCTGTGGTGGAAAGAATAGCTGTGTTTACAGTATTACTTCTACCACGATGACAAGCAGGACCACTGCCGCGATTCGCATCCATTTTTGCAGCCTTTGTACCCGTGCCCCATATTTCCACGGTACTCAATTCTGATTGTTCCGCGTGTTCCCGCTGTTTTCCGGTAAGGCTTGCTACTTGCCGTAAAAGAGAAGGGGCGAGGTCGCTCCCATCAACGTCAGATTGGTTTGATATCTCTATTAAAAGCGCGGTATTGATCAGTGTCTCTCATGGCAAGGAAGATGTGTTCCGCCCGTATCAAAAATCTTGGTAAGCAATAGCCAATCAATTTCCCTAAGACGCCATTATCGATTACAGAATAGAAACTGTGACTCTCATTCTGCGTTCCAGTCCCTGGCCTGGGAACATAATCTTTAATGGGAATCCCGTGAAAGAGCGTTGTACGCCAATCTCACTACAATAGTGTAGCTTTACTCGCCCAATACCTACATTTGTGTCTAGCCTTCCACGGCCTGAAATTCGGCCCTTATCAATAATATATTGAAATCATAGCATATATCGTTTTGGCCCGCTTCTTGCCCAACCTAATCAGGATTCCATTAGAATCAAGCGATGTCGTGTGGATCGTAATGTGCTTCAAAAGTCACGGGAGGAGTTCATGGGAAAGATCGCAAGAACAGCGTCGATAGCCATCTTATTATCTTCATTTCCACAGGTAACCTTGGCTGCTGAGAACGCATCAATTGACACTGGAACCACTGCCTGGATGCTCACCTCCACTGCTCTCGTTCTTTTTATGGTTCCAGGACTAGCTATGTTTTATGGTGGCTTGGTGAGAACCAAGAATGTGTTGGGCACAATGATGCACAGTTTCGTCGCCATGGCCATCATAGGTGTGCTTTGGGTGATATGTGGCTACGCTTTAGCCTTCGGGAAAAACATCCTTGGCGGGTATATTGGTTGGAACAAAGATTATTTTTTCTTGAACGGAATTGATGACGCCATTACCAACGGTGTTCCTGAATACGTGCTTGCAATGTTTCAGGGCAAATTTGCGATCATCACACCTGCCTTAATCAGTGGCGCGCTGGCAGAAAGAGTTTACTTTCGCGGTTACTGCCTGTTCATCATCCTTTGGTTTCTCTTTGTCTACTGCCCGCTGTGCCATTGGGTGTGGGGCTCAGACGGGTGGCTTTTCAATGCGGGAGCAGATGGGTTAATCGACCTGGCGGGTGGAACCGTGATCCATGTATCGGCTGGTTTCAGTGCACTTGTCGTGGCGCTTTTCCTTGGCAAGCGCATAGGTTATCCGGAGAAGACCATGCAGCCCAACAACTTGGTCATGACCCTTATGGGGGCAGGGATTCTCTGGGTGGGCTGGTTCGGTTTTAACGCCGGGTCCACCGTCCAGAGTGGACTAGACACCGCCCGGGCACTCACAATGACACAGGTATCCGCGGCAAGTGGCGCCCTGACGTGGCTGATTATTGAAGCTATCGTATTTCGCAAAGCTACCTCCCTTGGTTTTGTTTCTGGCATTCTCGCTGGGCTTGTCGCCATTACACCTGCTGCAGGGGTCGTTAAACCAGTAGGTGCGATCGTGCTAGGTGCTGTGTCATCGATCCTTTGCTATTTTGCCCTCCAAGCAAAGGCTAGATTTGGTTACGATGATAGTCTGGATTGCTTCGGCATTCATGGAATTGGCAGCGGATCGGGTGTGTTGCTGCTTTCATTCTGGATCCGTGATAGCTGGATGCAAAATGCAGCCGAAATTGCCGGCCCCGGAGGCTGGTCAGCCTTAAATCAATTACTAATTCAGTTGATGGGTTTGGGAGCAACCATAGCTTTGGCAGTTGTCGGCACTCTGGTAATCTGTTTCATTGTGGACAAGACTACAGGATTTAGACTTGACGAAGAACGAGAAAATATCGGCTTGGATTATTCCTTACATGGGGAACATGGATATGGTCTTGTCCAGTCATGAAGGTTGGGGCTGGGGCTATACGACCGTGCGGTGAGCGATGAGCACGCAGGTTAAGTCATGCGATTTTGCCAATTATGTGGAATCTTTGAAGGAAACTGCAATGTGTAGGCGTCACAAGCCCCGACACGACCAGACGGCTCCAAATCACCAGGTTCTCTTCAGCGGGGAGAGGTTTCCATGAAGAAGATTGAAGCGATCATTAGACCCTTTCAGCTAGATACCGTGAAAGAAGCGTTAAATGAAATTGGAATCAAGGGAATGACCATCACAGAGGTAAAGGGTTTCGGGCGACAGAAAGGCCACACCGAGATCTACCGCGGAGCCGAATATGCGATTGACTTTATCCCTAAAGTAAAAATCGAGTTGGTTGTCGACTCACCCAAAGTGGATGAAGTGATCGAAACCATCCAGAAGGCTGCACACACTGGCAAGATAGGTGATGGAAAGATTTTCGTCAGGTCTGTTGAAGAAGCAATCAGGGTGCGCACTGGGGAAAGAGGAAAGGAAGCACTTTGAGACATAATGCAGTGTCTTGTAATGAATATGAATTGAACCGTTCCCTGGGCCAAAGGTCGTCAGGAAGTTCTTTGGGTACGCGTTGACGATTTGGGGAGAATGGGCGTTGAACCGCAAAAGCGAGCGCATTCCCCGTAGCTTGCTGCGGGGTTAGCGAGCGTATCCAAAAAAAGTCAGCATTCCTTACGGTCGAAGATTCCCTGTAGCTTGCTACAGGGAGCTTCAATAGACAACTGGAGTGCCAACCCGATATTGACGTCATCAAGGAGGCCGACCCTGAAATCTTTCATGTTATCGAATTGGAGCTTGAACGACAGACCTACACGCTAGAACTCATCGCATCAGAGAACATTACCAGCCGTTGCGTGATGGCCACCCAAGGCAGTCCCCTGGCTAACAAATACGCTGAAGGCTATCCCAATCGTCGTTTCTACCTGTTCGAGAGGACTATTTACCAAATAATTGAGATAGAATAATGGAAAAGGTTACGATCCGCGTTGCGACTCGCAAGGACTTGCCGGAAATTCTTCAACTTTACAGCGAACCTGACATGGATAATGGCCAAGTCGTCTCGTTATCTAAGGCGGAACGTATATTCGAGAAGACGAAGGAATATCCCAACTATCAGATTTATGTCGCGTGTGGTGATGGCAAGACTTTGGGCAGCTTTGCCCTATTGATCATGGATAACCTGGCGCATATGGGTGCCCGGTCTGGGATCGTTGAAGATGTTGTCGTGGCTCCCGAGTGGCAGGGAAAGGGAATCGGAAGACAAATGATGCAGTTTGCCATGCAGAAATGTCGCGAGACCGGGTGCTACAAGTTAGTGTTATCAAGTAACAAGAAACGGCATATAGCTCATCGATTCTACCAAGGTTTAGGCTTCGAGCAGCACGGATATAGCTTTGTTGTAACAATGTAGGTCGTGCAATTTCATCCTTCGATTTAAGGTGCTCTGACGAGTCATTCCGGGAGACCGGCTTTCCCCGCGGCTGAATCCCGCCGCTAGACTACCGATACCAGTCATCATCTCCACTCTTAATTTCAAGGTCTCGATTACCGCTATCTGCCATGACGCTCCATTGTGGCGTTCGTAACGATATCGCCCTTCTGGGATTTCGTATGTCAGAACCCCTGGAGCACACATACCTGGCATGTAGACGCATTTTGCGACGCTTCCATTATTATATCTCTCTGCTATCACAGATAACTATCTGAGATTGCAAGTTTTTCCGGTTCTCAAAAGGTATCTTTGAAAACTGCCGATTTTCCGTCCCAGGATTGACATCTTCTTCGATCCTCATTAGAAAGCTATGAGTTAACCCACTGATTTCAAAATTAAAGAACTTGGTAAGAGTACTAGGACTCTGCACTGAACGAACGAGGTATCCGACCACAACATGTTGAAGACAACACCCTCCTTTCCGGCCCCAGCATCCTTGGCAAGCCCTCGTCGGCTGTGAAGACTTTTCCTTGACAAACAGGCCTGGTGCCCTTATTCTTTTGCACAGTAGAAATGCAGGGTCTAGTACAAGTAAACTGTACGGAGGTTCTTCAAGGGGATCTCCGTTTTATTTTTTGTAGCTGAGGAGCACATGGAAATCGTTTCTGATATCCCTAGTGGGGAAAATTGCACAGCCTTTATTTTTGAGTGCACCGGCCAGAACATTGAGCCGGAAATTGCAGGAGATTTATGGCCGAAGATCTTGCGACACAAATGGTTCCTGTCTGAAAAGCTGGGCCGAGATGTGGGAACTAAGGTGGCCTGTCTGGACTTTATGGAAAACGTCGAGCTCGGACATCTGGACGATCACGACGCAAAAGGGACTCAGCTTCTCAAAGAGCTGGGGGCCCAGATGGTAGAAGCATCGGTCTGGGACACTATATCTGAAACTCAGCCGCCCAAACAGGTCGTGAAAAAAAGAATAATCCTTCCTCTCACAGAGACCGATCTGGCCCGCAAACACGGGGTAGTTCAACCACGGACTATCATCTTTTTCGGTCCTCCGGGTACAGGAAAGACCCACTTCGTTCGGGCCATCGCAGGAGTGCTTCACTGGTGGTATGTTGAAGTTAGCCCCAGCACGTTGGTGGCTGAGGGAGAAGATCGTCTGGCTGCCAACCTCAAGCAGTTAATGGAAAAGGTCCGAAACCTGGATGAAGCAGTGGTGTTTATAGATGAATTTGAGGAAATCGCAGGCAGCCGGGATGACGCTTCCCGGATCGACAAATCGATCACCAACGAGTTCCTCAAACAGATACCCTTGTTGAAAAGGCAAGAAAGAAAAAACCTTTTTGTATGTGCAACCAACTACATCCGGCAACTTGATGCAGCCCTGCTGCGGCCAGGTCGTTTTGATTGCATCATTCCAGTTGGCCAGCTGGATGGCCAAACTCGTCGAACTATCTTAGAGCATTACCTAGCAAAGACTAATCGGGGCGATGTTGATGTGGATAAAATTGTCTCAATGATTGCGCTGTTCACTCCCGCAGATATCGAGTACCTTTTTCTCAAGGTCAGACAAATGGCCTTCGAGAGGGAATACGTCAACGGAGAGGACAGCCGAGTCACAACGGAGACGTTCTTGGAAATGATCCCCAAGGTTTCGCTAACACTCACTGATGAAATCATCGAGGAATTCGAACAGGACTGCGTGCACTATACTCGATATTGATTCATGCGATTTCAACTGGTTGGCGTCGAACGGGACGGTCATGCGTTTATGCGTTTCATCTCGGGGAATGAGAGGATATTAGGGAACGCTGGTGAAAGGTTGAAACCTGTTCGGGGTAAGGCCCCCTCTGCGTCCAACATTGCATATGGTAACGGCTTCTATCGGCAGGTCCTTGTTGATCAGGCAAGGCGAATGGGCGGGATCACGGGCAGGCGAACAGCGAAGCTACGGGCCCGTCAGGTGCATCGAGGGGATAGCGGAGGGGCCGTAGACACAAAATCTCATCTCACAAGGCCTCTACTTGCTCACGATAATCTAGAAGTTGAGATCGAATCTCCTGCGCGGAAGAAAGACGGGTCGAAAGGCATGACACCGTTTGAGATACTTCTTCTTCGCTCTTGTCTTTCAGTGATACCGCCCGTTTCAAAGCATCCCTGATCGTCGAAAGGGTCACGTCTATCTTTTCGTTCAGGCTCCTGCGAAAAGTATTCGTTGTTTCCTCTGTTCGCCTAATGAGGTCATAGCGGACCCGGCCACAGTGTCTTTCGAAGATCTCTTGAGCCAAGGTCCGCGTGCGCTTCAGGATGATGCCTTTGGTGACAAACGTGGGAAGCGCGAAACGAATGCCCAACTGAATCAAGGCAGTCGCATCAGGATCATCGCGCAGGAAGAAGTAAAAATCACTCTTTCCGGTCAATTTCTCCACAGTCGTGAAAGGCTTCAGCTCAACCTCAAAAAGATCTGATGCCAGGGCGACGATGCGTCGGATGGTATCATTGGTACGCTCTGCCAAATCGACATAGATGTTTTCCAGTGTTTCAGCGATCTTCTCGGACTCTTTATTCCTGAAAGTGGAAAAGATTCTCAGGATCTCTCCAAAAACGAAAGCTTCCATGTTTTTTTCAAGTTCGCGGCTACTCGGACTCGCTGCCACCTTTTCTTCAAATGCCCTTTCTACTTCCCGCACCAGAGAAGGAATCTGCTGCTTCTTGAGCGCCTCCAGGTCGTTATCCAGCGCTTCACGCAGCTTCTTGATCTGGCCTTCCAGGATGAACCCTTTCTGGTCCCGGTCTTTTTCTGTGGTCTTGGCATAACTCTCAAACTTCGCGACTTTGGTTCTCAGTTGATCCAGAGACAGCTTGGCTGCCTCCTGTTCAAGTTTGTATGCCATGGCTTCGTCGGCAATGTATCTAAGGAGACTCGCGATCACCGCATGGAGGAAGGCCTTGCCTTTCTCACGGTGGAGAAAATCCTTCAGATGGTTCTCAAATGCCAAGAGTTGGGACTGGGCCAGCTTTTCAGAATCTCCTTTGATCTTTCCATGAAGGGCGAGCTTTGCGGACACGGGCCATATAGATACTTCGCGTCCCAGATCATTTCTGAGCACGTCTCCGGTAAAGGCCGCGGCCTCGTCCAAATCCTTCTCATCAACTACGTCAATCTTGTTTAGAACAAAAAACAGCTTGTCCACATAGTCCCGAGTGTCCCGCAAGAACTGGTGCTCCGACTGCCCCAGTGGAGGATCTGCGGTCACAACGAAAATTCCAGCGTCCACATAGGGCAGGTAGGCATAAGCTATATCGGTATTATGCTGGAAAACCGAGCCGACCCCCGGCGTATCGATGATGCGGACACCATCTTTGAGATAGTCACAGGGATAAAAAACCTCCACGTATTTCACGCCGAGTTTGTTTTCAGGGTTTCCTCTCTCAGTGACAAACCTCGCGATGTCCGAGAGCATGATTTCTTCCTCTGCGCCAGCCAAGTAGCGAACGACACCCTTGGGCTCAGGGCCGAAACGAAGAATGGTCACGACCGATGTCAACGGTACAATGGCAATGGGTACGATTTCGGCACCGAGCAGAGCGTTAATAAAAGTTGATTTTCCCCTCTTGAACTGGCCCATGACGACTAAATTGAACTGCTGCTCGGTCAGCTTGTCCTTCAGCTCTCGAAGCCTTTTGTTTCCATCTCCTTCGTCTACCTGGAACAGTTGCTCCACCGTGTCGAGGAGACTATCTCTGATGAGCGTATAGTCGGCAGACATTCACGCACCTCCAGGACATAAAAAAACCCCTACTTACGAACCAACGCCGCGAGTAGAGGTCATCAGCCTTGATCCTTTCCATGGCCCAAGACAGTTCGGGCTGACCTCATAGCCCGTGCAAGTTATTCATTGGATACAATATTTCAGGGCGGTCTGTCAAGATGGAATTGAAGATCCCGGGGGGCGACGCCGAACAACAAGGCCCCTGCCACATTGAATCCGGGTAGGCTCCCCGACTAAACGTCGGGGCTTGCGGAAAGCTGCCCGGTCAAGACTCAATGTGGATCTCGCTCCCATGTGGGCAAGTACCTCTGGGCGATAGGATACCTCCGTCCGTAGCCAAAGGATTTGGTGGTGACCTTTAACCCGGGGGGGGCCTGATGTCGTTTGTATTCCGTGCGATCAATACGGCAAATGATCTCCTCCACGACCTCGGGGTCAAAACCCGTGGCAACGATCTCGTCCGGCCCCTTGTTTTCTTCAATATAGGCTTTTGATATCCCGTCCAAAAGGTCATAGGCAGGGAGGTCATCCTGATCCACTTGATCAGGTTTTAGTTCTGCAGAAGGAGGTTTTTGCAGGATTCGTGCAGGAATGATTTCCTCGCCCCTGTTGATGAGCCGGGCAAGTTCGTAGACCATGGCCTTCGGCACATCCGATATCACGGCTAGCCCACCGCTCATGTCGCCATATAACGTGCAATAGCCCACCGCCAGCTCAGATTTGTTGCCCGTAGAAAGGAGAAGAGCCCCAAGCTTGTTGCAAAAAGCCATGAGAAGGGTTCCTCGGATACGCGCCTGGATGTTCTGTCCGGTGACTTCCGTGGCCACATCTTTGAAGTCGGGCGGCAGGTCCCGCAAAAATTTCTCGAATATCCCTGAAATCGGCACATGAGCCAGTTCAATTCCGAGGTTCCGTGCCAGCAAGGTCGTATCTTCAAAGTTTATCTCAGAAGTATACTCAGATGGCATGAAGACGGCCATGACGTTCTCTTTACCCAAGGCCTGAACACCGATGCAGGCGGTGAGTGCTGAATCAATCCCCCCGCTCAACCCGACTATGACTCTGTCAAACCCACACTTGTGCACGTAATCTCTCGTACCCATTGCCAGGGCTTTCAAAATGGACCCTGGTTCTGTTTCACACACGGGATGGCGGTCTCCTTGCTGGCTGGCTGTGTCAAAAAGCACCATGTCTTCTTCGAAGTCCCGGGCACGGGTTGCCATTTCACCGGAAGAATCAAAAGCCATGCTGGCGCCATCAAAAAGCACACTGTCATTACCGCCCACTTGGTTGACATAGAGAACGGGAACCCCGTGTTTTTTCGCAATGTTTGCCAGCATATCCCGTTTCAGTTCTATCTTCCCGGCATAAAAGGGAGAGGCTGATATATTCATGATGATTTCCGCCCCCTCTTCGACCATCCCGGCTACCGGGTCAACAGGGTAAAGCCTGCGCGAAAAAGCCCGTGGAAAAAAATTGCTGTCGTTCCAAATATCCTCACAGATGGTCAGCCCTATCATGGAGCCCTTGTACGGGAACGGGGACCATTGCTTGCCAGGTTCAAAGTAGCGTCTTTCATCGAAGACGTCATAATCAGGAAGCAACCGTTTGTGAGCCTGGTGGAGGACCCTGCCATTTTCGAAGAGGACGGCCGAATTGTGAAGGGGATTCCCTCCTTCATCGGGATTTTCGTCCACAAATCCGCATATCACCCCAATGCCTGTCACCGATTCAACGAGTCTGTGGAGATAATCCAGGTTGCCGGCCACAAAATCCCGCCTCTCCAGAAGATCCCGTGGCGGATACCCGGAAATCACCAGTTCTGAAAACACGACAAGGTCACATGAAAGGCCCTTTGCCTTTTCAACGAAGCCCATCATCTTTTCCGTGTTGTTTTGAAAATCCCCGATGGTGGGGTTGATCTGGGCCAATGCGATCTTCATGGTCCTTTTGTTGAGAGGTTCCCGGTTCGTGTTGAAGTTTTTCCTTTTTTGCCCTGCCCGCGCCTTGCCATGCATGTGTCTCGACGCCCGAAAATGCAGGGTTCCTTCTTTGCGAACCCTTGTCGCGGGTGACGTAGCAGACAAGTCGGTGCCGGCCGGCAGGTTATCCCCTTTACTGAGATCCCAACATGCGATATAAAAGCATATAAGTTTGCATGCATCTTGTCAATTTTGCGGCCTTGTGAATAGCGCGTCTCTACGGCGGACCAGCCATACAAATCGGCCCCAAAGGACTTCAGGGTCTCGCCGATCAGACATGATCAAGGCCAAGTCGTGGTCATCCATTATACGAATTGCACAATAAACCTACTTTTTTGTGCGATCGAGACAGGTTATGCTACAAAATAGTAGCTTTAACTCAACGACAGAACAAGGAATATCACAGGTAACAGCTTGATATTGCAAGTATTTTTGTCACACTCCGCCATGGCACAGAATTTGCGCTTTGTCGGTTGCCAAGATGAAAAGGCAGAACAATTCAGATTAAGGAGGAACGAGAGCAATGACAGAGTTAAAAACGCCCAAAGATGTGTTGGCCCTGATTGAAAAAGAGGGGGTACAGATTGTGGATTTGCGGTTCATGGATTTTCCAGGTCTCTGGCAGCATTTTTCTGTGCCGGCTAGAGAAATTGACGAAAACGCCTTTGAAGGCGGCCTAGGCTTCGACGGTTCGAGTATCCGCGGTTGGCAAGCGATAAATGAATCCGACATGCTTGTAAAGCCTGTGCCGGATACGGCCTTTGTTGATCCCTTTTTCGCTGCTAAGACGCTTGTCCTGATCTGTAACATTTGCGATCCCATCACTGGTGAGGATTACACGCGAGACCCCCGCAATATCGCCCGCAAGGCGGAGAATTACTTGCGGAGTACGGGCATCGCAGATATTGCCTATTTCGGCCCAGAAGCTGAGTTTTTCATCTTTGACGACGTCCGATTTGATCAAAATGAACACGAAGGCTATTATCATGTCGATTCTGTGGAGGGCAGGTGGAATGCCGGCCGCGTCGAAGATCCCAACCTGGGCTACAAACCGCGTTACAAAGAGGGGTATTTCCCGGTTCCGCCCACAGACAGCCTCCAGGACCTGCGTAGCGAGATGGTCCTGACGCTGGAAAAGATAGGTGTCAAGATCGAGGCTCAGCACCACGAAGTCGCCACAGGCGGGCAAGCTGAGATCGATATGCGCTTCGCATCCCTGGTGCAAATGGGGGACAACCTGTTGAAGTATAAGTATGTAATCAAGAATACAGCCCGTAAATACAATAGAACCGTCACGTTTATGCCCAAGCCCTTGTTCAATGACAATGGCACCGGCATGCATGTTCATATCTCCTTGTGGAAGGGTGACCAGAATCTGTTTGCCGGCGATGGCTATGCAGGTCTGTCCGAAACAGCCCTGTATGCTATTGGTGGCATCCTGAAGCATACGCCGTCGCTACTGGCCTTCACAAGTCCCACTACAAACAGCTTCAAGCGACTGGTCCCGGGCTTTGAGGCACCGGTGAATTTGGCATACTCCAGGCGAAACCGGAGTGCATGCGTCCGTATTCCTATGTACTCCCCTTCCCCCAAGGCCAAACGCCTTGAGTTCCGCTGTCCTGATCCGAGCTGCAACGGATATCTGGCCTTCTCGGCCATGCTGATGGCGGCAATCGACGGCATTAACAACAAGATGGATCCCGGGGAGCCCATGGACAAGGATATCTATGATCTGCCGCCCGAGGAGCTGGCAAAGGTCCCTCAAACGCCGGGGTCCCTTCGCGATGTCCTCAATGCACTCGAAGAGGATCACGATTACTTGCTCAAAGGTGATGTTTTTACATCGGATGTGATCGAGACGTGGATCTCGTACAAGATGGAAAACGAAGTGGAGGCCATTGACCTGCGGCCCCATCCATGGGAATTTGCTCTTTATTACGACATTTAGAAGCCCTGGCTTTTACTCAACAAGGGGTTCTCCGCAATATTTGGTCGGGAGAACCCCTTTTTTTTACCGGTTTGAACCGAAAAAGCGAGCGCATTCCCCGTAGCTTGCTGCGGGGTTAGCAAGCGCATCTAAAACAGTCAGCGTTCCTTACGGTCGAAGATTCTCTGTAGCTTGCTACAGGGAGCTTCAATGGCATCAAAAAATCGGTAATGTTCAAAAGTTGACGCAGACCCCATCAGCACGCAGTTAGAGGGATAGGGAGGATCGCTGAACGCAGGCATACCTGTCTGCGTGCGACGCACAGGCAGGCAGCCATTGCAACCTACACGAATGGCATAGCTGCTTAAGGGCATTGGATGCCGAAGAGAAGCGATTGTCCCTATCCCGGAGTTGCTTGTACACAAACACCCGATGCCACAACTTTTGAACGTTGCCAAAAAATTATTTTTGCCACTTCATGTTCGACATTATACTATAACCCATTAACCAGAAAGCGTACCTCAAACAAGACTCCTCTATGAAGCCAAGCCTCGAAGCGTTCAAGACTGCCTGTCCGGAAGCTGAAGATGCGTTCATCAAGGAACATCTTTCCCGGCTGAGTGACCGTTATTTTGATCGCTTCACCGAAAAGCAACTTTACCGACACCTGAATGGGTTGGCAAATATCTCCCCACGGCATCCCGTGGAAGTATTGGTAGATCCAAAAGAGCATGGACAAGTCGATTGCTCGGTACTGGCCTTTGATTATCCCTATCTGTTTTCCATCATTACCGGCGTCCTTTCAGGGACGGGTTTCGACATTTTATCCGGCGACGTCTTCACGTACAAACGGGCTATCCCCAAACCACCGACAGGCGGGCGCCGGAAAAGACGCGCTTCCCGCCAAACCGCATATAATGCTCTGAAAAGGCGCCGCATCATCGATCATTTTTCCGGTCTATTGGAGACACCCCTCAGATTTGAAACCTGGGAAGCTGAGCTTAAGCAAAACCTGGCAGAGGTAATCGCCCTCTTGGAACGCGGTGACGACCAATCAGCGAGCCAGGCCAGGCACCGAGTAAACGAAATGGTGGTCAAACGGTTGTCCCATCTGCATCCTGATAAAGTCCCGGAATTGTCCCCCGTACAGATTACAATCGATAATGAGACGGGACCGTATACGCATTTGAAAGTCATTTCTCAGGATACCCCCGCCTTTCTTTATGCCCTGACCAATGCGCTCTCTCTACACGGTATCTCGATTGAGCATGTGGCAATTCGGACCAGTCGGGGGGTTGTCCAGGACGAAATAGACGTTTTGGATAAAGGCGGTAAGAAAGTTGACGATCCGGAGGTATTGAGCCGAGTCAGACTTTCCGTCCTTCTTACCAAACAATTCACCTACCATCTTGGCAAGGCCCCGGATCCTTACGCAGCGCTGTGCCGCTTTGAGCAGCTCATTGGAGACGTCTTGCGGTTGCCCGGAAAGGGCCGATGGCTTGAATTGGTTTCCAATCCCCATGCCCTGCAGGACTTGGCGCGCTTGTTAGGCACAAGTGATATCTTGTGGGAAGACTTCATCCGGCTCCATTATGAGACGTTTTTGCCCACACTCAAACCTTTGTTGGAAGGGCATCGTTTCAGTGAGCCCGTCCACAGACTCCCGAAAAGACTCCGGCGCACCATGCAGGGCGCTTTGACCCGGGACGAACAAGTCAAGCGCCTCAACGAATTCAAGGACAAGGAGATCTTTCTCATTGATCTGGATCATATTCTAAGCCCTGAGTCGGACTTCAAGGTGCTGTCCAGGCGACTCACATCGCTTGCGGAAAATGTGGTTAACAAGGCTGCAGAGATTGCCTACACATATCTGATCGAGCGGTTTGGAAGGCCCAGAACAGCGGCCGGTCTTGAGGCAAAATTTGCGATTTTCGGCCTCGGCAAGCTGGGTGGGGCTGCTTTGGGTTATGCCTCTGATATCGAACTCCTCTTTGTATACAGTGATAACGGCTCAACTGACGGACATGAATCTATCCAGAATGCCGAGTTTTTCGAACGGCTGGCGAGAGATGCAAGCCAATACATACAGGCCAAGAGAAACGCGATATTCCGTATTGATCTGAGACTGCGCCCACACGGTCAGGACGGCCCGTTGGGTTGCAGCCTGGAGAACTTTTGCCGCTATTACGGACGGGAGGGGCCGGCCCATTCCTATGAGCGTCTTGCCCTTGTGCGGCTCCGTGCCATAGGGGGTGATAAGCAGTTGGGGGCTCGCGTGCAAAGAATTCGGGATCAAATGCTTTACGCTTCCGCCAGTATCGACCCGGAGGAACTGCGTCGGCTTAGAGCCAAGCAGTTTGCTGAAAAGGCCGGGGCCGGTCGGCTGAATGCCAAGTTTAGCCCGGGCGGTCTTGTGGACCTTGAATATGCCGTGCAAATCCTTCAGGTCATGTACGGAAAAAGAGTGCCCGAGCTTAGAACGCCGCGCTTGCACGAGGCTTTGGCTGCTTTGACTATGGCAGGCGTGTTGTCTGCCATTGAGACGCAACAACTGCTGGCTGCCTATGGTTTTTTTCGTCGTTTGATCAACGGCATGCGTATGCTCCGGGGATCAGCAACAGATCTTCTTCTTCCACCGGTTGACTCCCACGAATTTGCGCATCTTGCCAGGCGTATGGGATACGCAAGAGGTGAAGCGCTTGATCCCGCGGGGCAGCTCCATGTAGATGTGGAAACACACATGGCGGCGGTGCGGGCTTTTGTTGAAAAGCATCTAGGCCCGGAGTCGTTGCCAGGACCTTCAACCGGCACCGTGGCAGATCTGGTTCTGTCTGACGCCGTGGCCCAAGACCTGCGTCATCGGATTTTGTCCGCCGCCGGATTTAAGGACCCTTTGCGGGCGCACGTGAACCTCCGCAATTTGGCAGGGACGGGATCCCAACGCCACACATTTGCCAGACTCGCCTTACTGGCCTTTGATCTCCTTGAAAGAACGCCGGATCCAGACATGGCTCTAAACAACTGGGAACGATTTGCACGCGCAGTGCCGAGTCCTGAATTTCATTACAATGTCCTGTTGTCTCAACCAATGCGGCTTGAGATCTTGCTTAAGGTCTTTTCCGGCAGTCAATTTCTGGCCGACACATTGGTAAGAAACCCCGGGTTTTTGGACTGGGTCACCATCCCCGAGAATCTGCACGAAAGCCGGAATAGACAGGATCTGGAAAACGAACTGAGGATGGCCTCCGAGGGTTGCAAAACGCACCCGGCCTGGCTTAACAACCTTCGCCGTTTCAGGAGACGCGGAGTCCTGCGCATCGGCACTCGAGACATGTGCCTGTGGGCGTCAACCGAAGACATCATGCTGGAACTGTCCACCCTGGCCGAAGCGATCACTCAGGGAACCTTCGAAAGGATCTGGTCGAACTTGAAAAATGACCGGGAGATCCCATTGGAACTTGACAGCCTGTCGGATCGCTTTTGTATTGTGGCCCTCGGAAAACTTGGAGGCTCTGAACTCAATTACAGTTCGGACATTGATCTATTGGGGATTTGTCGTGAACCTCCGGTTTCTTCTGCCCCCTCTCGTGACCTAACCAGCCTTTGTAAAAGCTTCTTTTCCCGAATCATGGAGAGAGTCCGTGGGGACCTTTCTGTACACACGCAGGAGGGATACGCTTATCGTGTGGACCTGCGACTGCGGCCTTACGGTAGTGCTGGAGAACTGGTGCCAACCGTTTCCGCACTCGTGAATTACTACCAAAAAAGCGCCTCGCTTTGGGAAATCCAAGCGGCTCTCAAGATGCGACCCATCGCAGGCAACTTAGATACTGGGTATGATTTCCTTGAACGTATACGGCCGGTCCTCTTGCAGCACCGCAAGCGCAAGGAGATTGTTGACGCCATCGATGGGATGAGAAGTGCCGCCGTCAAAACGTGTTCGTGGCGCAGCCTACCCACCACAGACGTGAAGAGCGGGGTGGGAGGGTTGAGGGATGTGGAGTTCCTGGTACAAGGGTTACAGCTAATCCACGGGCCGGAACGTGGAGACCTGCTCGAGGCAAATACCCTGAGCGCACTGAGAAAACTAGGACAAGCGGGCCTCTTGCCCGAGCCTGTGGTTGAGCAATTGAAGAAAGATTATCTGTTCCTGAGGCGCGTTGAACACTATCTTCAAATTCTTGAAGACCGCCAAATACACTCTCTGCCGACCTCTCCCCATGAACTTGCTGCGCTGGCAAAGAGAGTCGCAGGGACTGACGGAACGGCAAACCAATTTATGGAACAACTGGAGCAATGTCTTAAACGCATACGCGATACCTACATGTCACACCTATTGAAACAGGGGTGACCATTGTCCTCTTACAGCTCAGGGGCGTCCGCCAGCCAGGTAACTATAGTTTTAGGTGTTATCAGGAGATCAACTTGATGCAATTGTCAAACATTCGTTCAAACTGCTCACCCATGAGGGCTTCGCGTCTCTGGGCATCCTTTATCATGGCCGCTGTGTCCACCTCCGGGGGCCGGCGTAACCATTGCTCATCTCCTTTTACCCATGTTCTTATATCGTTCACCGTGGCGGCATGGTTGTCAAACTGGAATCCAACCACGTGTGGCCGCCCCGCCATGGAAAAGGCCTCCACCTGACATTCTGAGGATGTGACCAGGACATCTATCTCTTTGGGCAGAGGAGGCAGGACCGCCTGGGCGTGCCACTTGAAAAGCGGAAAAGACCTGGGCAGGCCCTCGAACATGGGATGTTTGCCACCATCTTGCGTAACATGACCCCCGATAAATCCCACGCTCCGACAAAAGTTGGGACCAATCCTTGCGCCCAAGGCCTGAGCCAAGAGTTGGTGTCCCAGGCAAAAACCCATACAGGGCTTGTCCTCGTCCATGGCCCGCCGGATGGCCGCCTTTTCAGCCTTGAGAAAAGGATATTCATCTTCTTCATCCACATTCGGACCACCACCCAACACAATGAGCCCGTCGTATGAGCGGGTGTCTGGAACCGCCTGATGCCAGACCTCCACGACATCAAGTCGGATCTCCGTCTTCCTTGCCGAACGGATCAAATGTTGGCCAGGCCCCTCCCAAGGCATGTGCTGAAAGACAAGGAATCGTTTTGTCATGCTCCCTTCCATCGTGAGTGACCCGGAGCCCTTAGGGGCCCTCTGAAGCCCATGCCACTCGTGCCCGTGGAAACTACTCGGCCTCAGGCGTCAAGCGAGCCGTTGGCCAATATATGCTCAATGGCCTCTTTGACGACTGCCACTTGCGCCGGGCTATCCACCTTTTGGCCATCAACATCGCGGACATAGAATACGTCAACCACCTGATCAACCTTTGTGGCGATTTTGGCAATCCGGATATCGAGTTTACATCGGGAAAGGGTGTCCGTTATCCTGTACAAAAGGCCGGGGAAATCGTGTGCGTAGATCTCTATGACAGTGAAAAAAGCGGAGGTCTCATTATCTACGATGATCCGCTCCGGTCTTCTCGGCACCCTTTTTTCCAGAGACTGATACGCCCGCACCTTTTGTTTGAGCGCAGGCTCAAGGGTAACATCACCTTTGATAACAGCTCTCAAGTCCTTTTTGATACGGGCCCATACTTCATCCTCCAGGAGTATATCCGGTGGAGCCTTGACCTTGAAGATGTCAAGTGCGATCTGATTTCGCCACGTATAGATCTGAGCGCCCAGGATATCCAGATTGTTCAGGGTGAACACGCCTGAGATTTTGGAAAAGAGTCCGGGAAAGTCTCTGCCGCAGATGGTCACTGTCCTGTGGTTCTCTCCGGCATTGGCCTGGATGTCCAGCACGACCGGCTCTTGACCGAGCCGTTGAAACAGCTCGATGTGCTGGAGGATCTCTTTCGATGACGTGTACAAGAGATACCGAGACGACATCTGCTCGAAAAGGATCTCCAGGGCCTCCCCAGGCATGGATGCCGCACGCTGAAAAACTTCTTTCTTTTTTTCCCCCACCACATCTGCAGCAACAGGCGTCGCCAGCTCCCCCTTCTTCAGCAGGTGATACACCTTGAAGAAAATCTCTTTGAGCAGGGTGGCGATCCAATCGTTCCACGCCTTTGGACCTGTAGCTCTCGAGTCGGCAACAGTCAGAAGGCAGAGCATCTTAAGATGCTCAACGTCACGAACTTTTCTGGCACATTGCACGACAATTTTCTCATCATTGATGTCTCTTCGGGTAGCCGTTTTGATGAGCAGTAGATGCTCACGAACCAGAAACGAGATGACCTCGATGTCCTGCCGGGGGAAACCCATTCTTTCAAACACCGACCTGACGATGTCGGCCCCGCGCCTTGCATGATCCTGGCCGGTAGTGCCTTTGCCCACATCGTGGAACAGACCTGCCCACAGCAGAAGCCCGGGGTTCGTTAGTTCTGCAAAGAGAGTTCCGTAAAAGGCGTCTGGACTCTCCGGGCCGGCATCGCGTAACTCTTTTAGGATCTGCACGGTACGTAGCGAATGCTTGTCTACAGGATAGACGTGGTATTCATCATATTGAATCCGGTTGACAATCTCCTTCATCTCAGGCAAAAGAGCGACCATCATGCCGGTGTTTAACATTTCATTTAAGACATTAAACGCGTCGGGAGGCGCGGCCAGGATCCTCTGAAAGGAATTGATAACCCTGCGGGAGCCTTGAAATTTCTTGTCCACAAGGTACGAAAACTCTTTGACCAGGCGGCCTGCTCCTGCGGCTAACGGTTGCCCGAGGACCGCACTTTTTTCAAATATCTTGATCAAGAGGTGAGGATCCTGGAGGATGGCTTCGGGAGACTCAAAGTCCAGCATGTCGTGGACGATCTCGATGCCCGGTGCCACCGTCCGACGGGATGCCTTCTTCCTTCCGGACCTCCTTGCATTCAAGACTCTCCTGAGAAAAATCAAGTGCTGCCGTTTCAGGAACTCTATGTGCTCGTGCAGGCTTCCCAGAAATCCTTCAACGGCCTGTTGCCCGTTTGCCTCTTTATAGCCCAACTTTTTGGCGAGCCTTACCTGGTATTCAAAGTACAGTTGGTCGCATTTGCGTCCGCTTAAGTAGTGGATCCAGTTTCTCACCGTTCTGATAAACGACAGCGCCTCGGAAAGAGACTCAAACTCATCGTGGGACAGGTGCCCGAAAAATTCCAGATCCCTCGGCTCGCTGATATGATAGCTGGCCTGTGCCATCCAGAGCATGGTGTGATAATCTCTCAGCCCACCCAGGCCCTGTTTGAGGTTAGGTTCCAGGAGATAAGTGGAATCCCCGTACCGGGTGTGACGCTCCCGATTTCTTTCTGCGAGCCAAGCCACATAGGCACCGCCCTGCCGGCGGAGGACCTTCCCGCGCAATCTTTCTATAAGGTCAGAATAGAGGGAAGAGATGCCGCAAATGAAACGGGCATCAAGTAATGAAGTCAACACTTCGAAATCCTGAGAGGCCAAGGTGGCACATTCCTTCATGGAGCGCGTGGCGTGGGCCACGTCGAGACCGATGTCCCACAGGGGGTAGAAGATCTCCTGCACTAACTCCCTGGCCTCTTCGGGAACCCTCTTCTTGAAAAGGATGAGCACATCCACGTCCGAGTGGAGACACTGCTCTTTTCTGCCGTAGCCGCCCAAGGCTATGATGGCATAGGGGTTCTTCTCCACCCGCATCCTGGGTCCCACAGAACTGCCGGCAAAGCTCTCGTAGAAGTAATCGTCTAAGATCTCCGCGTGCCGCTCTGGGAAACAAGGTTCATCACCTTTGAGAAAACGGGCGGTTAACTCTTGTTTTCTCTTTTTAAGCAGGCTGACTGGAGATTTCAATTGGGTCATGGGCAGGATAATGAAAAAGGCTTATAGCGTCAGGCTCACGGCGCAAGGAGGGACACATTGAGCCTTGTGCCCGCACCTTGCAGCTCATAGTCTCCTGAGCGGCTTTCTTGATATCTGCGCTGAGGCAGGCACCTCAACGTCTTATATGGCTTCCTTTCCTCTTTCCCCTGTCCTGATACGGATGACCCCCTCCAAGGCAGTTACAAAGATCTTGCCATCGCCGATGGCTCCGGTCTTGGCCTTTTCCTCGATCACCTTGATGACTTGAGGCGCGATTTCCGAATCCACCACGACCTCCAACTTCAGCTTGGGAAGAAAATCCACTCTGTATTCCGCCCCGCGGTAGATCTCCGTGTGACCCTTCTGGCGGCCGAACCCCTTAACCTCGGAGACGGTCATGCCCTGCACGCCAATCTCAGTGAGGCCTTCCTTCACGTCATCGAGCTTAAACGGTTTGATGATGGCTTCGATTTTTTTCATTTCTTATCCTCCGAAGTCTGATAGTCAATCCGTCTCAGTTGTTGTGTTTTGCGTCAGATGAGCATTGTGATGGGGATCTAACTTATAAGCTATATGCCGTCTCACTATGCTGGGTAATATCTAATCCTCTGACTTCTTCTTCTTCAGAGACTCTCAAACCCATGGTCCCATCAAGGATCTTGAGGATGATGAATGTCATGACGAAGGCGAAAACACACGTGACAAGAACCGATACAAACTGGATCCAAAGCTGTCCAGGGTTTCCAAAGAAGAGGCCGTTGGCGCCATCCGGATTCACCGCTTTGCTGGCAAATAGTCCGGTGGCCAAGGCCCCCCATGTACCCCCCAGTCCGTGGATCCCCACCACGTCAAGGGAATCATCATAACCCAGTCTTGACTTGGCCA